>Ga0265338_10007259_pt1 | contig 13832 bp, 11 predicted proteins | sample 42126metaG_FD_193579 | JGI IMG/M metagenome (GOLD analysis project Ga0265338, IMG submission 193579) | Rhizosphere microbial communities from Carex aquatilis grown in University of Washington, Seatle, WA, United States - 4-21-26 metaG | ecosystem: Host-associated > Plants > Roots > Rhizosphere... | reverse complement strand
CCACCCGGACGAGTGCGTGGACTGCGGCGCATGCGAGCCCGTCTGCCCGGTTGAGGCCATCTACTACGAGGACGACGTCCCCGAGCAGTGGAAGGACTTCCAGAAGATCAACGCGGACTTCTTCGAGGAGCTCGGCTCGCCCGGCGGCGCCTCCAAGAGCGGCAAGATCGGCAAGGACCACCCGACCGTGGCGGCGCTCCCGCCGCAGGCTCACGAGGAGTGACCCTCGCCGCAAGGCTGCCTGAATACCCGTGGGACGGGCTCGCACCGATCGCCGAGAAGGCCCGCGCGTTCCCCGGGGGCGCGGTTGACCTGTCCGTGGGCGCCCCGGTCGACCCGGTACCCGCGGTCGTCCAGGGCGCCCTGACGGCGGCCGCCAACGCGCCCGGCTACCCGCTCACCGCGGGCACGCCGGAGCTGCGGGCGGCGGCCGCCGGCTGGCTCGCCCGCTCACTCGACGTCCAGGTGGACCCGGTGACGGTGCTGCCGGTGATCGGCACCAAGGAGTTCATCGCCTGGCTGCCGACCGTGCTCGGGCTCGGGCCGGGCGACACCGTGCTCTACCCGTCGCTGGCCTACCCCACCTACGACATCGGGGCCCGGCTGTGCGGCGCCACCCCGGCCGCGGTGGCCGAGGTCAGTGCCGCGGCCCTGGCCACCGCGCCCGGCACCGGCCGGCTGCTGTGGGTGAACTCGCCCTCCAACCCGACCGGGCGGGTGCTGCCGCCGGCCGCGCTGCGGGACGCCGTCGGCTGGGCGCGGTCCCGGGGCGCGGTGCTGGCCTCGGACGAGTGCTACATCGAGCTCGGCTGGGACACCCGCCCGGTCTCGGCGCTGCACGCGTCGGTCCGCGGCGACTCACTAGACGGCGTGCTCGCGGTGTTCTCGCTGTCCAAGCGGTCCAACCTGGCCGGGTACCGGGCCGGCTTCGTCACCGGCGACCCCGGCCTGATGAAGGAGCTGCTGCTGGTCGGCCGGCAGGCGGGCATGATCGTGCCCGCCCCGGTGCAGGCCGCGATGACCGCGGCGCTGTCCGACGACGCGCACGCGGCCGAGCAGAAGGCCAGGTACGCAGCCCGCCGGGACATCCTGGCGGACGGCCTGCGGGCGGCCGGGTTCCGCATCGAGCACTCCGAGGCGGGCCTGTACCTGTGGGCCACCCGCCCCGGTCTTGACTGCTGGGCCGCCTGCGAGCTGCTGGCGTCCGAGTGCGGCATCCTCGTCGGCCCGGGGTCCATGTACGGGCCGGACGGAAACGGCTACATTCGGGTGGCGCTGACGGCGACCGACGAGCGGGTCGCCGCGGCCGGCCGCCGCCTGCGCGCCCTCGCCGCCCGCTGAGCAGCGGGCCGGCCAGGCGTAGGCGCGCACCCGTTCGGGCTGACCATCGGCGGCGGCGCGGGCCCGCGGCCGGCCGCCCGCCCAGCCGACGCAACGAATCGCCGTTCTCCGCCGTCAAGAAGCAACGAATCGCCGGACGAACGCATGCTTACGCTCTGTTAGTCTCGTCGCTGCGCTCCGTACCCTGCTGCCATGAGCAGCGACGTGACGCACCGGGTGGCTTCGCCCCGGACTTACCTGATGTGCCCGCCGGACTACTTCACCGTCAGCTACGCGATCAACCCGTGGATGCGGCCCGACACCCCGGTTGACCCCGGCCTCGCGATGCGCCAGTGGTCGGCGCTGCGGGCTGCCTACCGGTCCCTCGGCCATGCCGTGTCGACCATCGAGCCGCATCCGGGGCTGCCGGACATGGTGTTCGCCGCCAACGGCGCCACCGTTGTCGGCGGCACCGTGCTCGGCGCGCGGTTCCGCTACCCGCAGCGGGCGGCCGAGGCCGACGCCTACCTGGCCTGGTTCCGCTCCTGCGGCTACCCTGCGGTACACGAGGCGATGCACGTGAACGAGGGCGAAGGCGACATCCTGGTGGCCGGCGGCACCATCCTGGCCGGCCACGGGTTCCGGTCGGACCAGGCGGCGGCAAACGAGCTGGCGGCCGTCTTCGGGCGCCGGGTGGTGTCGCTGCGGCTGGTCGACCCGCGGTTCTACCACCTCGACACGGCGCTCTGCGTGCTCGACGCGTCCACCGCCATGTACTACCCGGCCGCGTTCGATGACGCCGGCCGGGCGGCCCTGGAGGGCGTGTTCGACGAGCTGATCGAGGCCAAGGACGAGGACGCCGAGGTGCTCGGGCTGAACGCGGTGTCCGACGGGCGGCACGTGGTGCTCGCCCGGCAGGCGGTGAGCCTGGCCAGGTCGCTGGCCGCGCGGGGCTTCACCCCGGTCCCGGTCGACATGTCCGAGCTGCTGAAGGCGGGCGGCGGGGCGAAATGCTGCACGCTCGAGCTGAGGGGAGGGGCCCGATGACCCACACACTGCCAGCGACCACCGCCGGCGAGGAGCTGGCGAGGCTGACCGAGCGGTACAGCGCCCACAACTACCACCCGCTGCCGGTGATCGTTTCGTCGGCCGAGGGCTGCTGGGTCACCGGCGTGGACGGGCGGCGCTACCTGGACATGCTGGCCGGCTACTCGGCGCTCAACTTCGGCCACCGGCACCCGCGCCTGGTGGACGCGGCGACCCGGCAACTCGGCCGGGTGACGCTGGTATCGCGGGCGTTCGACCACGACCAGTTCGGGCCGTTCTGCGCCGAGCTGGCCGAGCTGTGCGGCATGGAGATGGTGCTGCCGATGAACACCGGGGCGGAGGCGGTGGAGACCGCGATCAAGGTTGCCCGTGCGTGGGGTTACCGGACCCGCGGCGTCCCGGCCGACCAGGCGGTCATCATCGTGTTCGACGGCAACTTCCACGGCCGGACCACCACCATCGTGTCGTTCTCGTCCGACCCGGACGCGCGGGCCGACTTCGGGCCCTACACGCCCGGCTTCGTCTCGGTCCCGTACGGCGACCTGGCCGCCGTCAGCGCCGCCGTCCGCGCCTACGGCGAGCGGGTCGTCGCGGTGCTGGCCGAGCCGATCCAGGGCGAGGCAGGGGTCGTCGTGCCGCCGCCCGGCTTCCTGGCCGGGCTGCGGGAGCTGTGCACCTCGGCCGGGGCACTGCTGATCGCCGACGAGATCCAGTCGGGCCTGGGCCGGGTCGGCACCACCTTCGCCTGCGCGGCCGAGGACGTGGTGCCCGACGCGTACCTGCTCGGCAAGGCGCTCGGCGGCGGCATCGTGCCGGTGTCGGCGATGGTGTCGTCGCGGGCGGTGCTCGGGGTGCTCAAGCCCGGGCAGCACGGGTCGACCTTCGGCGGCAACCCGCTCGCGTGCGCGGTCGGCCGTGAGGTGATCGCGCTGCTGCGGACCGGGGAGTACCAGGCGCGCTCGGCCGCACTGGGCGGCGTGCTGCACGCCGCGCTGCGGTCGCTGCCGCCCTCGGCGGTGACGTCGGTGACCGGGCGGGGGCTGTGGGCCGGGGTCACCTTCGCCGGCCGGGACGGGCGGGCCGTATGCGAGCGGCTGGCGGAACGCGGCGTGCTCGCCAAGGAGACCCACGGCAGCACCATCCGGCTGGCTCCGCCGCTGGTCATCACGGAGGAGGAACTGGCCTGGGGGCTTGACCGCTTCCAGGCGGCGGTGCTGGCCTGAACCGGGGCTGGCCTGAACCGGGGCTGGCCTGAACCGGGGCTGGCCTAGCCCGCGGTCGCCCGCCGGGCGCGGGTGAAGACCGTCGCCACCGCGCCGACGGCGCAGCCGAGCGCGCCGCCGTACAGGTACCACTCGCCCGCCGGCGTGGCCGTGATGATCACGCTGCCGTTCGGGCGCGACATCGCGAGGAAGAACGACGTGAGGATCCAGCCGACGGCCGGCAGCAGGCCGGCGGTGAAGGTGCCCACCCCCCAGCCGCAGCCCGCGCAGGTGACGAAGATGACCACCGCCAGGATGACCGCGACCCAGGGCGCAGGCGACCGGCCGTACTGGAAGCTGCCGATGAGCCCCTGCAGCGCCCCGAGCAGGAACAGCACCACGTAGCCGACCGCCGTGAGCGCTCGCTGCGCGCCGTCTCCTGATGTCCGGCCAGCCGGCGCCGGGCCTTGCGATGTCCCCATAACGCAGCAGGCTACCGACATCAGGCGGTGAAAAGGTCACGCTGGTACGGCTGCCCGCCCGCCGGGTCGGCCCGCGGCCCGGCCAGCTGGGTGTAGTACTCGGTGGCGAGGATGCGCTGGCCAACCTCGTCCGACAGCGCGAAGAAGTCGCCGTCCACGGTGACCTGGGTCTCGTGCGCGCGCAGGGCCGCCCGCTTGGCGTCCAGGTAGCCGGCCGCGTCGACCGCCGTCGTCACCTGGTCGTCGGGCACGCTCACGGTGAGGTCGGCCTTGCGGACGAACCAGGAGTCGGCCGGCAGCTCGGCCGCGGCGGCCAGCACTGAGCGCGGCATCGCGGTCGCGTAGAGCCGGGCGGCGCTGCCCGCCAGCTCGCGTGCCCGCACCGTCACCCGGTGAGCCTGGACGTGGTCGGGATGACCGTAGAACCCGCGCGCGTCGTAGGTCACGATCGCGGTCGGCGCCACCTCGCCGATCACCGCCGCCAGCTGGGCCGCCGCCTCGTCCACGCTGGCCTGCCAGAAGCAGCGCGGGTCGGCGTTATCGGGCAGCCCCAGCATCCCCGAGTCGCGGTACCGGCCCTCCCCGCCGAGAAAGCGGTGGTCGGTGACGCCGAGCGCCGCGCACGCGCGGTCGAGCTCGGCGGCCCGGTGCTGGCCGAGCTCGTCCGGGAACAGGTGACGCAGGTCCGGCGGGATGATCTCACCCAGCTCACCGAGCGTGCAGGTGACCAGCGTGACGCGGGCGCCCTCGGCGGCGTACTTGGCCATCGTGGCGCCGGTGCCGATCGACTCGTCATCCGGGTGCGCGTGCACCAGCAGCAGGCTGCGTTCCACCCTCTGTCCCTCCGTGCACGGCCCCTCCGTGCCCGGGCCGTGAGCATGACGCTACCGGACGGCCGGCCCGCGGGCGGTAGGGTCGAGTGCCATGACGGAAAGCTTTCCCAGGCAACAGGCGCGGACGCGCGGTTTCCGGCTCGGGGTGCCCCGGGCGTTCCAGGTGTCGCCGGACGGGGCCCGGGTCACCTTCCTGCGCTCGCGGGCGGGCGACGACCCGGTGACCTGCTTGTGGGAGACCGACGTCGCGACCGGGACGGAACGGCTGGTCGCCGACCCCCGGTCGCTGGGCGCGGACGACGAGGACCTGCCGCCCCAGGAGCGGGCCCGGCGCGAGCGGGTGCGGGAGACCGCCGCCGGGATCGTCGCCTACGCCACCGACCGCGCCCTGACGCTAGCCGTCTTCGCGCTATCCGGCCAGGTGTACGCGGTGCCGCTGGGTCCGGGGCCGCTGCTGGGGTCGGGGCCGCTGCTGGGGTCGGGGCCGCTGCTGGGGTCGGGGCCGCGTGAAGGTGGGACGGCGGGCACGGCGCCGCGGCTCGTCCCGGTCCGGGGGCCGGCGCTCGACCCGCGGCCTAACCCGGCTGGGACCGCGCTCGCCTACGTGCACGACGGCGCGCTGCGCGTCATCGACCTGGCGACCGGCCAGGACACGGTGGTCGCGGCCGAGGGCGGGGTGACGCTCGGGCTGGCCGAGTTCGTCGCGGCCGAGGAGATGGACCGGTCCCGCGGCTACTGGTGGTCACCCGACGGCCGTCAGCTGCTGGTCGCCCGGGTCGATGAGTCCCCGGTGGCCCGCTGGCACATCGCCGACCCGGCCAACCCGGGCAAGGCACCGGTCGAGGTCGGCTACCCGGCCGCGGGCACCGCCAACGCGGACGTGTCGCTGCTCATCGCCAGCGCGCCGGCTGGGGAGCAGGGCCCGGCCGGGGAGCCCGCCCCGGCCACCCCGGCCGGGGTGGCCGGCTGGGACCGGGCCGCGTTCCCCTACCTGGTCAGCGCCGCCTGGGGGACGGACCCGCTGATCGTGGTGCAGTCCCGCGACCAGCGGGTCATGCGGGTCGTCAACGCGGTCACCGGCCAGCTGCTGCGCGAGGACACCGACCCGAACTGGACCGACGTCATCGCCGGGGTGCCCGCCCAGCTCGAGAACGGCGACATCGTGTGGACCGGGGTCGTCGACGACACCCGCGGGCTTATCGTCGCGCCGGCCGACGCGCTGGCCACCGCCGTGCCCGTCACCCCGCCCGGCCTGCAGGTGCGGGCGGTGCTCGGCACCGACGGCGACGAGGTGCTGTTCGCCGGGGGCATGGAGTCGACGGAGCTCAACGTCTGGCGCTACGGTCCCGACGGGCTGTACGCGGTCGCCACCAAGTCGGGCGTGCACACCGCCACCATGGCCGGCGGCACCACTGTCATCGCCAGCCGGACCCTGGCCAGCAGCCAGGTCACCGTCCGGCTGACCCGCCCCGGCGGCCCGGCCGACACCGGCGTGGTCGTCGGCGGCATCGCCTCGCTGGCGGAAGAGCCGAACCTGCCCGCGCCCGCACCCCGCTTCCTGCACGCCGGGCCGACCGGCATCCGCACCGCCGTGCTGCTTCCCTCCTGGCACCAGCCCGGCGACAAGCTGCCGGTGCTGATGGACCCGTACGGCGGACCCGGCGCGCAGCGGGTAGTGCGGTCGGCCGGCCTGTACCTCGCCGCGCAGTGGTTCGCCGAGCAGGGCTTCGCGGTGGTCGTGGCGGACGGCCGCGGCACGCCGGGGCGAAACCCGTCCTGGGAGCGGGCGATCGCGGGTGACTTCGCCAGCGGGATCCTCGAGGACCAGGTCACCGCGCTGGGCGCCGCCGCCGCCGCGTTCCCCGAGTTGGACACCAGCCGGGTCGCCATCCGCGGCTGGTCGTTCGGCGGTTACCTGTCGGCGCTGGCGGTGCTGCGCCGCCCGGACGTGTTCCACGCCGGGGTGGCCGGGGCGCCGGTGACCGACTGGCGGCTCTACGACACCCACTACACCGAGCGGTACCTGGGCGACCCGGCCCGGAACCCGGACGCCTACCAGGCCAGTTCGCTCATGGACGACCCCGCCCGGGCGGTGAAGTCGGTCATCCGCCCGCTGCTGATCATCCACGGGCTGGCGGACGACAACGTGTTCGTGGCGCACTCGCTGCGGCTGTCCAGCGCGCTGCTCGCGGCCGGCTACCCGCACTCGGTGCTGCCGCTGACCGGCATCACGCACATGACGTCGCAGGAGACGGTGGCCGAGAACATGCTGCTGTTCCAGGTCGCGTTCCTGAAGCAGGCGCTCGGGATCGAGGCTAGCCCGCGGGATTGAGGCAGGGCCGGGTCGCGTCACCCGGCCGGGTCCACACACGGACGGCGTGGTGTGCGGGCTGCGCCTGATCCGGCCAGCGGCCCGCTCCGGCCGGCCACTTCCCATCAGTTCGGACGCGTCACATCCACTTCCCATCAGTTTGGACTGCCCAAATCAGGACAAAACCGTCACCGATGCGAGCCTAAGTGATGGGAAGTCGCAGCGGGCCGCCGAAACTGATGGGGAGCGGGGCTTGGGGAAGCGGTGCTGGGGGAAGCGGTGCTTGGGGAAGCGGTGCTGGGGGAAGCGGGGGCTGGCGGCCGGGCCCGCAGGCGGGGGTTGGAGTGGCCAGGGGGGCTGGGGTGGTCAACGGTTCGGGGGCGGCGAGGGTTCGGGTGGCGCCACACCGCCGGGCGGCCCCGGTGACCCGGCCGAGGGCGGGCCGGCCGAGGGCGGGCCGGCCGTGGCGGTGCGCGCCACCTTCGGCGAGCCGACCCGCAGGTATCAGTTCGGCGGCTTCACCGTCTCGGTCCGGGATGTGAACCTGCTCACCAAGCTGCGGTAATAGCCTGGTGGCGGTGGCTAGTGTTGCCAGTCTCACATGCTGGAAGGGTGCCCTGATGCGGCATGCTGAGACGTACTGGAATAAATTCGTGGGCACCGCATGCGCGCCCGCCCCCAGCCCCATCCAAGGGTCGTCTGGCCGCGCGTCGCGGTCACGATCACGCACGAGGCAGCGAGGACGCTGGATGACACAAGTTTCTGAGGCGCCAACCAGAACGCGGGCGCAGATAAAAGAGCGGACGCTCCGCACCGACCCCTGGTGGAACCGCGGGCGCGTCGTCGCGTCGCTGCTGACCATCTGGGTGGCCTACGCGACGGTCCGCGTCTTCACCGGGCACTGGTACTACGTGCCCCAGTACCACTACCTGACGCCGTTCTACTCGCCCTGCGTCAGCGGCGAGTGCGTGCCCGGGTCGACGGCACTCGGGAGCTGGATCCCGGCCGTCCCGCCGATCATCCCCTACGCCTTCGTCTCCCTCCCGTTCGTCCTCGGCTTCCGGCTGACCTGCTACTACTACCGGGGCGCGTACTATCGGGCGTTCTGGCGCTCGCCGTCGGCGTGTGCCGTCCGCGAGCCGCACGCGAAGTACTCCGGCGAGACCAAGGTGCCGCTGATCGCGCAGAACCTGCACCGCTACTTCTTCTACGCCGCGTTCGTGATCGCGATCCTGCTCACCTGGGACGTGGTGCAGGCGTTCCGCGGGCCGGACGGCGACTTCGGCATCGGGCTCGGGTCAATCATCATGCTGATCAACGTGGTGGCGGTCTGGGCGTACTCGTTCTCCTGCCACTCCTGCCGGCACATCACCGGCGGACGGCTGAAGAACTTTTCCAAGCACCCGCTGCGCTACTGGGCCTGGACGCAAGTCTCGAAGCTGAACCGGCACCACATGGCCTTCGCGTGGATCTCGCTGACCACGCTGGCGCTCACCGACCTCTACATCATGCTGGTCGCGAGCGGTGCCTTCAGCGACCCGCGGATCTTCAACTAGGCCTACGAACGGGCGAATTAGCTATGGCTACCAACGACACCGATATCGAGCGCTACTCCTACGACGTCGTAGTGATCGGCGCGGGCGGATCAGGCCTGCGGGCGGCGATCGAGGCGCGGGCGCGGGGCAAGAAGACCGCGATCATCTCCAAGTCGCTGTTCGGCAAGGCGCACACCGTCATGGCCGAGGGCGGCGCCGCCGCCGCGATGGGCAACGTCAACCCCAACGACAACTGGCAGGTGCACTTCCGCGACACCATGCGCGGCGGGAAGTTCCTGAACAACCCGCGGATGGCGGAGCTGCACGCCAAGGAGGCACCAGACCGGGTCTGGGAGCTCGAGGCGTGGGGCGCGATCTTCGACCGGACCAAGGACGGCAAGATCTCGCAGCGCAACTTCGGCGGCCACGAGTACCCGCGGCTCGCCCACGTGGGAGACCGGACGGGCCTGGAGATGATCCGCACGCTGCAGCAGCGCGTGGTCGCGCTGCAGCAGGCCGACTCCTACGAGTTCGGTGACCCCGAGGCGATGATCAAGGTGTTCGCCGAGACGACGGTCACCCGGCTGCTCAAGGACGGGGACAAGATCGCCGGCGCCTTCGGCTACATCCGCGACACCGGCAAGTTCGTGCTGTTCGAGGCGCCCGCGGTGATCCTCGCGACCGGTGGCATCGGGCGGACGTTCAAGGTCACCTCCAACTCGTGGGAGTACAGCGGCGACGGGCACGCCCTCGCCCTGCTGGCCGGCGCGTCGCTGATGAACATGGAGTTCGTGCAGTTCCACCCGACCGGCATGGTCTGGCCCGTATCGGTGAAGGGCATCCTGGTCACCGAGTCGGTCCGCGGCGACGGCGGGGTGCTGAAGAACTCCGAGGGCAAGCGGTTCATGTTCGACTACGTGCCCGACGTGTTCCGCGCCCAGTACGCGGAGACCGAGGAAGAGGCCGACCGCTGGTACACCGACCCGGACAACAACCGGCGCCCGCCGGAGCTGCTGCCCCGGGACGAGGTCGCGCGGTCGATCAACTCCGAGGTCAAGGCCGGGCGCGGGTCACCGCACGGCGGCATCTTCCTCGACATCGCCTCGCGGCGGCCGGCCGAGTACATCCTGTCCCGGCTGCCGTCCATGTACCACCAGTTCAAGGAGCTGGCGGACGTGGACATCACCAAGGAGCCGATGGAGATCGGCCCCACCTGCCACTACGTGATGGGCGGGGTCGAGGTCGACCCGGACACGGCCGCTTCCTCGGTGCCCGGGCTGTTCGCGGCGGGCGAGGTGTCCGGCGGTATGCACGGGTCCAACCGGCTCGGCGGCAACTCGCTGTCCGACCTGCTGGTATTCGGCAAGCGGGCGGGCGACGGCGCGGTGGACTACCTGGAGTCGCTGGGCGACGCAAAGCCCGTCATCGCCCAGGCGGAGCTGGACGCGGCGGTGGAGGAGGCGCTCGTGCCGTTCGGCCGGACCGACGGCGAGTCGCCCTACGAGGTGCACGCCGAGCTCCAGCAGACGATGAACGACCTAGTCGGCATCATCCGCCGGGAGCAAGAGGTCAAGGACGCGCTGGCCGCCCTGGAGAAGTTCAAGGAGCGCGCCAAGGCACTGTCGGTGCCCGGTGAGCGGGCCTACAACCCGGGCTGGCACTACGCCCAGGACCTGCGGAACATGCTGCTCGTCGCCGAGTGCGTGGCGATGGCGGCGCTCGAGCGCGAGGAGTCGCGCGGCGGGCACACCCGCGAGGACCACCCGGGGATGTCGCCCGAGTGGCGCAAGGTCAACCTGATCCTGACGCTCAAGGGCGACACGGTCGACCTGGTGCACCAGCCGATTCCGACGGTGCGGGCCGACCTGCTCGACCTGTTCGAGGTCAGCGAGCTCAAGAAGTACATGACCAAGGAAGAGCTGGCTGGCCACCGTGAGGCGGCTGCGCTGGAGGAGGGTCACTAATGGGGTACCTGGCGAATCTCCGGGTCTGGCGCGGCGACGCGGGCAGCGGCGCGCTGCAGGACTACAAGGTAGATGTCAACGAGGGCGAGGTCGTCCTCGACGTGCTGCACCGGCTGCAGGCCACCCAGGCGTCGGACCTGGCCCTGCGGTGGAACTGCAAGGCCGGCAAGTGCGGCTCGTGCTCGATGGAGATCAACGGCATGCCGCGGCTCGGCTGCATGACCCGGATGTCGACCTTCACCGAGGAGGAGACGCTGACGATCACGCCCATGCGGACCTTCCCGGTGATCAGGGACCTGGTCACGGACGTGTCGTTCAACTACGCCAAGGCGCGCGAGGTCCCCTCGTTCACTCCGGACCCGGCGATTAAGCCGGGTGAGTTCCGGATGCAGCAGGACGACGTGAACCGGTCGCAGGAGTTCCGCAAGTGCATTGAGTGCTTCCTGTGCCAGAACACCTGCCACGTGATCCGGGACCACGCGGACAACGAGAACGCGTTCTCCGGCCCGCGCTTCCTGATGCGGGTCGCCGAGCTGGAGATGCACCCGGCCGACGAGGCCGACCGGCGCAACATCGCGCAGGACGACTTCGGGCTCGGCTACTGCAACATCACCAAGTGCTGCACCGAGGTCTGCCCCGAGCACATCAAGATCACCGACAACGCGATCATCCCGATGAAGGAGCGCGTGGCCGGGCGCCGGTTCGACCCGCTGGTGTGGCTCGGCTCGAAGATCAGCCGCCGGCCGGAGCCGCAGGGCACCCCGGCCGTGCCCGGCAAGCGGTAGCAGCGCACGGCGCGGTCCGCATGGCCAGGCAAGCGCCGGTAACCGGGAGCGGGAGTTTCCGGTTACCGGCGCTTCGCCGTTGGCCGCTTGTGCTTGGCCGGCTTCCTCGGGTGCCTCGGGTGCCTCGGCTTGGCGGCCTTCCTGGCCGGGTTGAGCGACGGCAGCCCGTCGGTCGGCCGGTAGTAGTCCAGGTCGACCGGGCCGATACCGGGCAGCGCGCCGTTGTCGGCGTACTGCCAGAAGGCCCACTGGTGCCACGGGGCCGGCACCGGCCCCGTGGCGGCGCCGAACGCCGCCAGCCACAGCGGCTCGTGCCGGAACTGGCGGGTGGAGCCGGTGCACTCCCGCCACCAGGCGGCCGTGGTGTAGATGACCGGCCACCGCCTGGTCAGCGCGTGCGCCTGGTTGAGGAAGCCGCCGATCCAGCCGCGCATCGCCCGGACCGACCGCCCCCAGCAATCACGGTTCTTCTGGTAAGGGTCGTTCTCCAGGTCGACCACCAGCGGCAGCCGGGCGGCGCCGCGGGCGGCACTGGCCGCCTTGGCCCCGAACCGCGCGGTCGCCTTGCCGCCGTCCTTGGCCGGGTTGGCGAACACGTAGGGCAGCACCGCCAGCCCGGCCGCCGCCGCCGCGCGGGCGTCGGCCGCGTAGTAGGGGTTGCGGTAGTAGGTGCCCTCGGCGGCCTTGATGGAGACGAAGCGCAGGCCGTCGCGGGCGAGCCGCTGCCAGTTGATCGGCGCCCCGGCGTGCTGGTAGGCCGAGATGTCCAGGCCGCGGACCGCCCGAGTCCGGCCGGCGTGGCTAGCGCGGGCGGCCTGGCTAGCACGGGTGGCCTGGCCAGTGGCCGCGTGAGCCCCGGGGGTGAAGGCGCACGAGAGTGCCACCGCCACGGCGCCGGCCGTCACCGCGTACAGCATGGTTACTCTCTGCAACTGCTTCATGAGCGGAAAGTAACCAGCGTCGCCCCGGCGGTTCAAGCAGCAACGCCGGCGACATGCCGGACATTCGCAGGCTCGGGGCGGCCGGGCGGCCCGGTGAGGCCGGACGCAATTCCCCGCTCCGACGGCCAGCCCGGGGCCCGATGCCATAATTTCTGCGTTATGTCCACTTCTGAGGCGCTGCACGGCGGCTTGCCGGAAATGCCGCTCCGGCTGACGGGCGAGGCCGGGCAGTCGAGCCTGGCCAGGTCGGCTGGCCAGGCCAGGGCGCGGGCGGCGGTGGACCAGCGCGCCGCGGCCACGAGAAGCATGGGACGGCTGGGATACAGAGCCAGCGCTTGACCGGGGGTCGCTGCGGCTGGCCGCCGTCTCGACGAAGCGGTCGAACTTGACCCGGCGCGAGACCATATCGACGATCCGGGAAAGGCCTTCGCGACGATCCATCCGATTACCAGAACGAGCAGGAACACCAGAATGTTCGGAATGGAATGGAATAATGTATCGAGAAGATTCTAGAAGCTCTGGCTTACCTGAAACGAACCCAGTGGCTGGCTCATGATTTTCCCCTTGACAGTGGCGCTAGGCGGAATTTTCAGCGGGGCGCTCACTGCATGCTGGGAATGCATACCTCGCGCCAGAACCCCTTATGCGCGGGCAAATAGCGCAGTGGCGTAAAAGACGGGTGGCAGCGCAGGCCACTCCGGAAACCCGCTGCGCTGCCGCTCGCCCGCCGCTTACCGCCTGTTTCAGGACGGTTCGCCTCTGCCCGCCGACGCATGCCCCTCAGTTGCGTCGACGAGCCCCCCTCAGGCGCCCGCGCACGCTCCCCCGAGCGTGCTTTGGACGCAGCTGAAGCATATGCGGGCACCCGGTGTAAGCCATACCGATTACGGAGATATGGGTATACCGACATTAGATGTCGCATATTTCGGCACACGGTGCCGAAATAAGCAGTGCAGCGTGGCCAGTTACCCGTAATACGGGCAAAAAGGGACGGTTACTGCTCGCGGGAGACCCGGCCGCGCTCCCGGCCGCGCTCCTTGGCGTCGAGGATCGTCTTGCGCAGCCGCACCGCGGTCGGGGTCACCTCGACGCACTCGTCCTCGTTACAGAACTCCAGCGCCTGCTCCAGGCTGAGGAGGCGGGGCGGCACCAGCCGCTCCAGCTCCTCCTGGTTGGACTGGCGGATGTTGGTGACCTTCTTCTCCTTGGTGATGTTCACGTCCATGTCGTCGTTACGCGAGTTCTCGCCGACGATCATGCCCTCGTAGACCTCGGTGGTCGGCGCGACGAACAGTGAGCCTCGCTCCTGGAGGTTGAACATCGCGTAGGTGGAGGCCGCGCCGGCCCGGTCGGCCACCAGCGATCCGTTCGCCCGGCCCTTGATGACGCCCGCCCAGGGCTCGTAGCCCTCG
>Ga0265338_10007258_pt1 | contig 13833 bp, 16 predicted proteins | sample 42126metaG_FD_193579 | JGI IMG/M metagenome (GOLD analysis project Ga0265338, IMG submission 193579) | Rhizosphere microbial communities from Carex aquatilis grown in University of Washington, Seatle, WA, United States - 4-21-26 metaG | ecosystem: Host-associated > Plants > Roots > Rhizosphere... | reverse complement strand
GGGCAAGCTCGACCCGGTGATCGGGCGCGACGAGGAGATCCGCCGCGTCATCCAGGTGCTCTCACGCCGCACGAAGAACAATCCGGTGCTCATCGGCGAGCCGGGCACGGGCAAGACCGCGATCGTGGAGGGCCTCGCGCAGCGCATCGTGGCCGGCGACGTGCCGGAGGGTTTGAAGGGCAAGCGCGTGTGGGCGCTCGACATCGGCGCGATGCTCGCCGGCGCGAAGTACCGCGGCGAGTTCGAGGAGCGGCTGAAGGCCGTCCTCAACGAGATCAAGAACGCCGAGGGGAATCTCATCCTCTTCATCGACGAGCTGCACACGATCGTCGGCGCGGGCGCCGCCGAAGGCGCGGTCGACGCCGCGAACATGCTGAAGCCGATGCTTGCGCGCGGCGAGCTCCGCTGCATCGGCGCGACGACGCTCGACGAGTACCGCAAGCACATCGAGAAGGACGCGGCGCTCGAGCGGCGCTTCCAGCCGGTGTTCGTCGGCGAGCCGTCGGTCGCGGACACGATCGCGATCCTGCGCGGGCTCAAGGACACGTACGAGTCGCATCATGGCGTCCGCATCCGCGACGCCGCCCTCGTCGCCGCCGCGGTGCTCTCGCACCGCTACATCTCCGACCGCTTCCTGCCGGACAAGGCGATCGACCTCGTCGACGAGGCCGCGTCGCGGCTCCGCATGGAGATCGACTCGTCGCCCGTCGAGCTCGACGAGGCCGAGCGGCGCGTGCGCCAGCTCGAGATCGAGCTCGCGGCGATGAAGAAGGAGTCGAAGGATGTCCGCGAGCCGATCGAGCGCGAGCTCGCCGAGGCGAAGGAGGCCCGGAACGCGCTCGCCGCCCGCTGGGCCGAGGAGAAGGGCGCGCTCGAGCGCGTGAAGGAGATCACGAAGCGCATCGACGAGCTGAAGCGGGAGGCCGAGCGCGAGGAGCGCGCCGGCAACCTCCAGCGCGTCGCGGAGATCCGCTACGGCGAGCTGCCGGAGCTCGAGAAGGAGCTCGCCGAGCGCGACTCGCTCACGACCGAATCGATGGTGAAGGAGGAGGTCGACGAGGACGACATCGCTTCCGTCGTCGCCCGCTGGACCGGCATCCCCGTCGACCGGCTCCTCGAGGGCGAGACCGAAAAGCTCATCCACATGGAGGAGCGGCTCCACCGGCGCGTCATCGGACAGGACGTGGCGGTCGAGGCGGTCGCGAACGCGCTCCGGCGCGCGCGCACCGGCCTCCAGGATCCGAACCGGCCGATCGGCTCGTTCGTCTTCCTCGGCCCGACCGGCGTCGGCAAGACGGAGCTCGCCCGCGCGCTCGCGGAGTTCATGTTCGACGACGAGCGCGCGATGGTGCGGCTCGACATGTCGGAGTATCAGGAGCGGCACACGGTTTCCCGCCTCGTCGGCGCGCCGCCCGGCTACGTCGGCTACGACGAGGGCGGCCAGCTCACCGAGGCGGTGCGGCGGCGGCCCTATTCGGTCGTGCTCCTCGACGAGATCGAGAAGGCGCACCCCGAGGTGTTCGACGTGCTGCTCCAGGTGCTCGACGACGGGCGGCTGACCGACGGCCAGGGCCGCACGGTCGACTTCCGCAACACGGTGCTCATCATGACGTCGAACATCCGGAGCATCGAGCAGATGCGCGAGCACTTCCGGCCGGAGTTCCTGAACCGGATCGACGAGATTGTCCTCTTCGAGTCGCTGTCGCGCGAGCAGATCGCCGAGATCGTCGGGCACCAGCTCGAGCGTGTCCGCGAGCGGCTCGCCGAGCGTGGCATCGCACTCGAGCTGACCGACGCCGCGAAGGAGGCGCTCGTCGAGGCAGGGTGGGATCCCGCGTACGGCGCGCGCCCGCTGAAGCGGGCGATTCAGCGGATGCTCGAGAACCCGCTCGCGCTGCGGCTGCTCGAGGGCGACGTCCGCGAAGGCGACGCGGTACGCGTCGACGCGGCGGACGGCGAGCTCGTCTTCGAGCGCGCCGGCGAGCCGGTCGCCACGGCGTAGCGGGCTGTGGCCAAATCGGCCGTCTTGCGGTGGCCGGTTCGCGGCGGCACGATCAAAGCGTGAAGCGTCCCCGAAGGCGGAACCGGGCTCTTGCCGACATCGTCGAGCTGCTGACCGGCTTCGGCCGCATGCTTCAGAACATCGACGCTAGACTCGAACGGGTCGTCGAACTGCTCGGAGGCGAAGAGGATGAGCCGGAAGATCAGCCCTGAGTTGCGAGAGCGCATTCGGCGGACGAACGAAGAAGGTCGCCGCGCCCGCGCTCAGATGCAGGAGATCCTCGACCGCATCGAGGGTACGAAGCTCGCCGAGCAGGAACGGATCGAGCGCCGCCGACGCTTTATCCACCGTCTGACGTTCCGGCGCGCGACCTGACGCTGCTCGTTGTCGCCGCCACCGAGCGCGAGCTCGCGCACGTCCGCCGGTTCGAGACGTTCTGCTGCGGCATCGGGCCTGTCGAGGCGGCGCTGCGCGTGGCCGCGCGACTCGAGCAAGGCACGCCGGCTGGAGTGCTCCACATCGGGATCGCCGGCGCACGGACGCTCGAGCCGCTGTCCCTCGTCATCGGCTCCGAATCGATCTACGAGGACGCGCGCGGGCCGCTCGTGCCGGCGCGCGTCGAGCCGGACGCCGCGTTGCTCGCAGCCGTCCGAGCCGCGCTGCCGGAGGCGCACGTCCTGCCGATCGGGACGAGCGCGCACGTCGGCGGCACGAGCGCGTGCGAGGTGGAGGCGATGGAGGGATTCGCGGTGCTGCGCGCGTGCGAGCTCGCCGGCGTGCCTGCGGTTGAGCTGCGCGCGATCTCGAACGCGGTCGACGAGGCCGACCGCGGCAAGTGGCGCTTCGAGGAGGCCTTCGAGTTGCTGGGCGCGGCGCTAGATCGACTCGACGTCGTCTAGGAACTCGGCGTTGCCGTGCTGCGGCGGCGCGCCGTACGCGAAGAAGAGGATCTCCTCACCGGTCTCGTTCCGGGCCTGCATCGGCGTGCTCTTGTGCACGACGATCGCGCCGCCCGGCTCGACGTCGACCCGTTCGGGCGGCTCGCCGAGGAGCATCGTCAGCGTGCCGCGCAACGGGACGAACACCTCTTCCTGGTCGGGGTCGAGGTGCCGCCGCCCGCGCGTGTGCGCCGGATAGCGCCACATGCGCGCCCGCGACTCCGTCATGTGCGCGGCGTCGGTGATCGAGGTGGTGTGGCGCGGCTCCTGGCCCTCGTGGCCCGGCCGCTCCTCCCACTCGATCCCGTCCGCGTGCACGACGTCGTAGCTCACAGGGCGACTGTACCCTCACGCCCGTGCCAGAGGCGCGCCCAGCTGCGCTACCGCCCGCCGAGCGGACCGTCGGCCAACTCGTCGCCGAGTCGATCCGGCTCTACGGAAGCCGCTTCTGGGTCGTGCTCCCGCTCGGCATCCCGTTCGTCGCCGTCGACGTGCTCGGGATCGGGCAGGACGTGAACGTCCAGACGGTGATCCTCTGGGTGTGCTCGCCGCTCTTCTGCCTCGCGATCGTCCGCGCGGCCGCGATCGTCACCGGCGCGCGGCCGACCTGGCCGGCGTTCTTCGCCGCCGTCGTGATCTTCCTGCCGTTCCCGATCCTCGTCCGGTTGTACATCCTCCCGGGCGTCGTCTGGCTCGGGCTCTTCGGCCTCGCCGTGCCGGCCGCGGTCGCTGAGCGGCTGCCGCTCGGGGAGGCGCTCGTCCGCGGCCGCGCCCTCAGCAGCGCGCACCTCGCCCACGCGATCGGCGGCATCGCCGCGCTCGCGCTCGTCTACGGCGTCAGCCGGGGGTTCCTCCTCATCCTGCTGCACACGCAGGGAAACCAGACGCAGGCGGTCGCGCTCGTCCTCGCCGATCTCGTGCTCTCGCCGCTGCTCTTCATCGGCACGGCCTTGCTCTATGTGGATCAAGCGGCACGCACAAAGTAGTCCGGTGCCAGGCACCCGAGTCTGGCGTGATGGAAACAAGGGCCGAAACCCTGGTGCCTGGCACCGGCGTGCATTCGATAGGTTCACGCCATGCCGATCTACATCTTGCTCTCGAGGTTGTCGCAGCAGGGCGTGCAGACGCTGAAGTCGAACCCGGACCGCTTGCATGAGGTGAACCGCGACGTCGAGGAGCTCGGCGCCAAGGTGCTGCACCAGTGGGCGACGCTCGGTGAGTTCGACTTCGTGAACGTCGTCGAGGCTCCGGACACGGAGACGGTCGCGCGCGTGTCGGTCGCGCTCGCGGCCCGCGGCTCGACCCGCGTGCACACGCTGCCCGCGCTGACGATCGACGATTTCGTGAGGACGCTGAGCTAGCTAGTCCGCGACCGCGACGCGCCGGACGGTCACGCCCCACGCCTTGCCGGAGGCGAAGAGCTTGTCCGGGTCGACGTCGGTGAGCCAGCCGAGGAAGTGCGAATCCGGGTCGTCCGGCGTGGCGCCGTACACGGCCGGGTAGAGCGGCTTGCGCGTGGAGTCGTTCGTCCGGCGCGCGACCTCGTCGGCGCGACGCTCCGCCTCTTCGGCGGCGGGACCTTCCATGTATCCACGCGGCATGCTTTCACCCTAGCTTCGATTTGCCGACTACGCTGAGGCGCGTGCCGGATGCACTCGCAGTGCGCGGCCTTGCGAAGCGCTACGGCTCCGTCCACGCGCTGAAGGGCGTCGATCTCCAGGTCGGTGAGGGAGAGCTCGTCGGGCTTCTCGGCCCGAACGGGGCGGGCAAGTCGACGCTCGTGAAGATCGCGGTCGGGCTCGTCCGTCCGAGCGGCGGCGAGGCGCGCATCGCGGGCGCGCCGGCCGGATCGCTCGCCGCGCGGCGAGCGCTCGGCTACCTCGCGGAGATGTTCCGCTTCCCCGGCTGGTACACCGCCGACGAGGTGCTCGAGCTACACCAGCGGCTCGCCGGCTCGCGCGGCGGCGCGGCCGAGCGGAAGCGGCTGCTCGAGCTCGTTGCGCTCGCCGACGCGACCGATCGCCGCGTCGACGGCATGTCGAAGGGGATGCAGCAGCGCCTCGGCGTCGCGCAGGCGCTCGTCGGCGAGCCGCGTCTGCTGCTCCTCGACGAGCCGACGTCGGCGCTCGACCCGGTCGGCCGCCGCACGGTGCGCATGCTCCTCGAAGAGCTGCGTGGCCGCGGCGTGTCGGTGCTCCTCAACTCGCACCTGCTGTCCGAGATCGAGCTCGTCTGCGACCGCGTCGCCATCCTCCTCGGCGGTGAGCTCGTCGCCGCGGGCTCGCCGCACGACCTCTCGCGTCCTCGCGGCGTCGAGCTCGAGACCGACGAGGGCGTCCGGCGCGTCGAAGGCGCGACGCGCGAGGACGCGCCGCGGCTCGTGGCCGAAGCGGTCGCTGCGGGCCGAAAGGTCTACGGCGTCCGCGTGCTGACGTCGACGCTCGAAGAGGTCTACCTCGAGGCGGTCGGAGGCGAGACGTCGTGACGTCGGTCTGGGTGATCGTCGGCTACGGCTTCCGCGAGGCGGTGCGCCGCAAGATGTTCGCCGTCGTCGTCGTCCTCACGGTCTTCTTCCTCGCGCTCTTCTGGCTCGCGAACCACTACGTCTTCCGGGATCTCGGGTCGATCCAGCCGCCCGCGGACGTCAACGTCGACACCCGCACGTTCGCGGGCGCGTTCCTCACCGGCCTGTCGATGTTCGCAACGCTCTTTCTCGGCGTCGTGCTCGCGGTGTTCCTGACGCTCGGAGCCGTCTCCGGCGACGCGGAGCGCGGGCTGCTGCAGCCGCTCGTCGCGCGACCGATCGGGCGCTCGACGCTGCTCATCGCGCGCTTCATCGGCGCAGGCGCCGTCTGCACGGTGTACGTGCTCGTCGTCTATTTCGCCGCGCTGCTGATCACCGGCCTGACCGGGCATTGGTGGCCCGACCGCATCCTCTGGCCCGGCGTCGAGCTCGCGGGCGGCGTCCTCGTCGTCACGGCGCTGTCGCTGCTCGGCTCGGTCCTGCTCTCGGCGACGGCGAACGGGATCGCCGTCTTCATGCTCTTCGGTGCGGGCCTCGTCGCCGGGCTGCTCGGGTCGATCGGGCACGCGCTCAACTCGCACACGATCAAGCACGCGTCGACGATCGCGTCGTGGGCGCTGCCGTTCGAGGCGCTCTACCAGGACGGGCTGCGGATGATCACCGAGAAGGCGTCCGGCCTCACCGGCTTCCTCCTCCAGCTCGGCCCGTTCGGCGGCGCGTACGTGCATGGGTGGGGGATCCGCGTGTGGGCGGTCGGGTACGTGGTCGCCGTCGGCGCGGTCGCCCTCGCGGCGTTCGCGCGAAAGAACCTCTGAGTCAGCGGTACCGGCGTGCGACGGCGAGCGTGCAGCCCATGACGAGCAGCGCGACCGCGTTCGGGACCATGATCGGCACGTCGTGCTTGGACGCTCCGTACGCGATCCAGAGCGCGAAGCCGACGATGAGCACGAGCAGGTAGCCCAGCGAGAGCCCGGCCGACGAGCGGTGGCGCATCATCGTGCGGATCTGGAGCAGAGGCGAGACCGCCATCGCGACGCCCCAGGACGCCGCGGCGATGCCGAGCGCGGTCACCGTGCGCTGACCGCGATCTCGCCGGCGAGCCGCGCGTTCTGGGCGACGAGGTCCTTGTTCGCGCGCTGCGTCCGGCCGCCGCTCTCGCGGTGGAGGTACGAGAGGACGAACGGCGTCACCGCCTGGCCGAAGATGCCCTTGTCGTGCGCGGCCTGCAGCGCTTCATCGATGAGCGGGTCGACGTCGTCGAGCGGCTCATCGGGTGGACGCCCGAGCAGGAGCCCGCCGCCGCCGATCCGCCAGTGCGTGCGCGCGATGGCCGCCGCCTCCTCCGCCGACTCGACGCGCGCGGACACCGGCGGCCCGCCATCGGCCGCGTAGAAGAGCGGCAGCGTGTCGGTGCGGTAGCCGAGCACGGGCACGCCGAGCGACTCGAGCAGCTCCGACGTCGCCGGCACGTCGAGCAGCGACTTCACGCCGGACGAGACGACGAGCGCCGGCGTCCGTGCGAGCTGCGCGAGATCGGCCGAGACGTCGGGCTGCTCGGCGAAGCCGCGGTGGACGCCGCCGAGGCCGCCCGTCGCCATGAACGAGATTCCGGCCGCGCGCGCGACGGCGAGTGTGCCGCCGACGGTCGTGGCCCCGGTTGCGCGCTGCTCGACCGCGGCGGCGAGGTCGCGAGGCCCGACCTTGCGCGCGGACGCGTCGAAGCGCGCGAGCTCGTCCTCCGTGAGGCCGACGACGATCTCGCCGTCGAGCACGCCGATCGTCGCCGGCACGGCGCCGGCCGCGCGCACCTGCCGCTCCGACTCGAGCCCGACCTCGACGCCCTCGCCCGGCGGGAAGCCGTGCGCCACGAGCGTCGTCTCGAGGGCGACGACTGTCGTTGCCTCGCGCACCTCGTCGGTGACGCGGATCATGCGGGACGCCCCATCTCGACGAACCGGCTGCGCTCGTCCCCTCTCACCTCGCGGAAGCCCGCGCGCCGGTAGGCGCGCAGCGCCCGTTCGTTCCAGCGCGCCACCCACAGGCGGAAGCGCAACGGCTCCCACTGCGTGCGCGCGTACTCGAGGCCCGCCTGGATGAACGGCTGGGCGAGGCCCTGTCCGGTGAGATCGGGACGCATGCCGAGGCCGATGCGGATCTCGTCCGCCTCGTGGACGAAGTTGAAGAAGCCGACGAGCTCGCCGTCGTCGCGGACGACCGCGCGCAGCCCTTCGCGCTGGGCCGGGCTCGCGAAGAGCTCGACGCGCCGCGGGTCGGACGCCGTGTCGTACCACTCGTACGGGAACTCGTACCGCCAAGTCGCGATCTCCGCCGCCTGCTCTTCGGTCAGGGCCGCGATCCTCACGGCATCGACCCTACTGTCGCGACGCAGCGCGCGGCGGCCTCGAGCCCGCGCCGCGCCGCCTCCTCGAGGGAGCCGCCGAGGAGGAAGCCCGCTGCGAGCGCGTCGCCGGCGCCGGTCGTGTCGACGATCTCCGCCTCGACGGGGGAGAGGTCGAGGCGCGCGTCCGCGGTGACGACGGTGCAGCCGCGCGGCCCGCGCTTGACGACGCCGGTCGGGGCGGTGAGGTACGCGCCGCCGAGGATCTCCCACTCGGCCTCGGTGGCGAAGAGGACGTCGGGCGCGACCGCGTCGAGCAGCTCGCGGAAGGGCACGGGACCGAACGTCCGGATCTCCGTCCACGCGGCGACGTCGACCGAGATGCGCGCGCCGTGGTTGCGTGCCATCGTCGCGGCGAGCAGCGCGGCGTCGGCGATCGGCTCGCGCAGGAGCGCGTAGCCGGAGATGTGGAGGACGTCGCAGTCGAGCCACGCCGGGTCGAGCTCGGCGGGCGCGAGCGTCGGCGCGACGCCGCGGTCGGAGGCGAGCGCGCGGTCGCCGTCGGCGCCGACGATCGAGACGACGACGCCGGTCGACCCGCGCGCGACCGGCCCGACGAGCTGGACACCGTGCGCGGCGAGCTCGCGCGCGAGCAGCTCTCCGGCCGCGTCGTCGCCACGCTTCGCGATGCACCGCGCGTCGGCGCCGAGCGCAGCGGCCCAGGCCGCGACGTTCGCCGCCTGCCCGCCCGCGCCGACCCGCGTGGCGGCGCGCACGTCCCCGCCGGGAGCGAGCGGCTCCTCGAGCCGCGCGATCACGTCGAGCATCACGTCGCCGAGGGTTGCGATCCGCACTTCTACAATCGTCCCATGGAAGGCGAGGACAGAGCCGCTCGACTGCGTTCGTTCCTCATCGGCGGCCTCGTCGGCGCGTCCGCCGCGGTCGCCGCCGCCCGCCGCCGGCGCGACCTCGAACGCCGCCGCCGCGAGCGGCGGCTCCACCCTGTCGGCCTCGCGGCGTTCGAAGAGGCGCCCTGCTTCCGGGAGATGCTCGATCAGGAACGGGACGCCGGCGCCTGACCGCGTGACGCTTTCGTGACGCGCACGTTCCGGTGGCAGCCACCGGCACGTCTCTGGTACCGCTCTGCAACGACTAGTGCGCCAGCGGGCGGAGCGGCGGCTTCGACGTCTTGTCCGCCGGCGTGCGCTCCTCGGGTGTGAGAGACGGCACCCATTCGAGCCAGCGCGGCATGTACCAGTTCCACTCGCCGAGCAGCTTCATCGCCGCCGGCAGCATGACGCCGCGGATGACGGTCGCGTCGATGAGCACCGCGAGCCCGAGCCCGACGCCGAGCTGCTTCATCATGATCATCCGGAGCGTCCCGAAGATCGCAAAGACGGCGACCATGATGATGGCGGCGCTCGTCACCGTGCCGGCCGTGCGCCGGATGCCGCGCGAGACCGCCTCCTCGGTGGACAGCCCGCCGTCGCGCAGCTCCTTGATCCGGCTGAGGATGAAGACGTGGTAGTCCATCGACAGCCCGAAGAGCACGACGAACAGGAACATCGGTAGCCACGAGGTGATCGAGTAGTTGGAGGTGAACCGGAGGATCCCCTCGGCCCACGAGTGCTGGAAGATCAATACGAGCAGCCCGTACGCCGCGCCGACGGAGAAGAGGTTGAGGACGATGGCGGTCAGCGGGATGACGATCGAGCGGAACGTCGCGAGCAGGAGCATGAACGCGAGCCCGAGCACGAAGAGGATCACCCACGGCATGCGCGCCTTCATCTGCTCGTTGAAGTCGTGCGTGCCGGCCGTCTCGCCCGCGACGGCGTAGCTCACCCCATCGACCTTGCCGAGCGTGCGCGGGAGCACGATCGTGCGCAGCGTCTGGAGCGCCGCGAGCGACGGCTTGTTGTCGCCGTTGCCCGCGAGCGGGATCTCGATCGTCGCGACAGTCTTGTCCGGGCTCACGCGCACCTGGATCGGCGTGAACATCTCACCGGTCGCGACCGCCGTCTGCTCGACGTTCTGGATCGCGATCCGCACCGCCGGCGCGCGGACGTTGTCGGCGCGCACGACGACCTCCGCCGGGGTCGGCGCGCCGGGGAACGCCGCGATGACGGCCCTGTACGACTTCACGATCGGCAGCTCGCGCGGCATGTCGGTGAAGCTCGGCAGCTTCGTGTGCATCGAGAGCACCGGCGACGCGGCGGCGAGCAGGAGCCCGCCGGCGACGACGAGCGCGATCACCGGGCGGCGCAGGACGCGGTCGAGCACGAACGCCCAGAACCGCGACTCGCCGGCCGCGTGCTTGCGCTTGCCGAAGTACGGCACGCGCCCGCGGTCGATGCGATCGCCGAGCTTCGCGAGCATTGCCGGCAGCACCGTCACCGACCCGATCACGGCGGAGAGGACGACGAGCATCGTCCCGATCGCCATGCCGGTGAAGATGCGGTTGCCGGCGATGAACAGCCCCGCCATCGCAATGAGCACGGTCGCGCCCGAGATGAGCACCGCCTGCCCCGACGTCGACGCGGAGCGCAGCAGCGACGCGCGCGGCTCTTTCCCGCCCGCGCGCTCCTCACGCTCGCGCCGGAGGTAGAAGAGCGAGTAGTCGACGCCGACCGCCATTCCGATGAGAAGGACGACGGCCGAGCTCGACTGGTAGTCGACCGCGTACACATGCGTCAAGCCCGCGAAGATCCCGAGCGACGCGAGCACCGCCGAGAACGCGAGCAGGACCGGCAGCCCGGCCGCGACGAGCGCGCCGAACGCCGCGAGGAGGATGACGAGCGTGATCGGGATCGTCATCACCTCGGCATTGGCGAAGTCCTTGTTGAAGGTCTTGCCGATCTCGTAGTTCGCGCTCGCGGCGCCGATCTCGCGGATCGAGACGTTCTGGTTCGCCGCCTGCGCGCCCGCGACGGCCGCGATGATCGGCTTGATCTTGTCCTGCGCCTTGTCCGGGTCGCCGCGGACGGCGAACTGGATGAGCACCGAGTGACCGTCCCGGGAGATCAGCCCGCCGCCCCCGGCGAGCGTGCGCGGGTCGCGGAGATTCGTGACGTCCTTCTGCCGGGCGAGGTTCTGGACGACGCCGCCGATCGCCGACTGGACGAGGTGGCTCGTCGCCGGGTACTTCCCGCTCTGGATGAGGACGCTCTCGAGCGCAGGCTGCTTGAAGTTCGCCTGCTCGAGCATCTTCAGCGCGCGCCCGACCTCGCCGGTCGCCATCTGCGTGTCCTTCATCTGGACGTGGCCGATCACGTTGCCGATCGCCATCGCCGCGACGGCGAACACGAGCCAGCCGAAGAGCGCCTTCTTCCAGTTGGCGGCGCTCCAACGGCCGGAGCGGCCGGCGAGGTTGAGCCTCTCCATTGCTTCCACGCTTGCGGCGGCGCCTCCGCCCAGGCATCAGGGGCGACGCGGATCGGCCGTCAGCGTCGGTACGCAGGCGCGAGCTTGCGCCGCTCGAGCGCCTGCTCGTCCGGCCGCCAGGGCGGCAGCCGCAGCGCGAGCTGGCTCGCGAGCTTGACGGCGTTCGGCTCGTACTCGCGGCGGAGGCGGTCGAGCCTCTCCCGGCACTCCCCCACGGGGACGAGCGGCAGCCCCGAGGACTCGAGCAGGCCGTGGAGCTCCGCCGCATCCTTCGCGTCGAGCTCGCGGTCCGGCCCGGCGGCGCCGTCGGCGAGCTGGTGGGCGAGATCCGCGAGCGCGTGGCGGCCGACCTTGAACGTGAGCTCGGCCGAGCGCGTTCCGGCGGCGCCGTCCTCGGCTGCGGCGAGCACGACCGCAGATGTGTCGACGATCGCGGTGAGCGCCGACAGCCAGCTCTGCCCGAGGTGCTGCGAGCGGTAGTACGCCAGCAGCGGATACGCCAGGTGCGTCTCCATCATCTCGGTCGCCCAGCGCTCGGCCTGCTGCAGGGTGGCATCGACTTCGTCCCACCCGTTGACGAGGAGCCCGGCCGCGCTCGCCGGAGCCCCCGCACGGGTCGAGAGGCGCGAGATCGCGATCTCGCGGAGCGAGTAGGCGGAGTAGACGGACGGCAGGTAGCCGATGACCGTGAAGAGGACGCCGACCGCCGTCGCCGCCTCGAGCAGGCCGATCGCGCGATGCCAGGCGCCCACGTGATCGAAGGATGCGCTGAGGAACGTCCCTGCGCTGACGTCGAGGCTGAAGCGGCCGCCGCCGGCCCATTCGAGGCAGGCGTAGCCGGCGATGAGCCCGAACACCCACACGGCGAGCTCGAGGACGAGCGCGAGCGGCCCGAAGTAGCCGAGCAGGGCGTCGGCCGCGATCGGCTGCATGCGCCGCGCCGCTGCGCGCCACGGCTTCCACACGGCCTGGTAGACGCCGCGCGCGATGCGCGGGTCGCGCTTCACGCGCCGCGGCAGGAGGAACGCGACGAAGAACTCGGCCAGCATGAGCACGACGAGGAGCGCTCCCACCAGGCCGACGACGACGCGCATTCCCGCGAAACCTACGCGCCGGTAGCCTTTTGCGCTCGTGCCGATCTACGAGTACCGCTGCCCCGAGGGCCACACCTTCGAGCGCTTCCAGTCGATGACCGCGCCGGCGCCCGAGAAGTGCGACGTCTGCGGCGGCGTGCCGTTGGAACTCGTCCTCTACCCGGTCGCGATCCACTACAAGGGGTCGGGCTTCTACACGACCGACTACGGCAAGGGGAAGGCGGCGAAGAAGGAGGGGGAGTCGAGCTCGCCGTCGTCCGGCGACGGGGCGAAGACGGAGTCGAAGCCCTCGACGGAGAAGAAGTCCGCCGCCGGCGGCGACGCTACTTGAACTTCTGATTCCCGGTCACGCAGCCCGGGCCGAAGGGGCCTGAGCCGGGCGCGGGCGGCTGCGCGGCGGAGTTGCCGAGCACCTCCTGCACCACCTGGATGTTCTCCTGCGTGCTCGTGATGAAGCCGTTGCCCGTCGCCGAGCCGCCGAGGCGGCAGTGGAGGACGTTGCCGGCGCGGAACTTCACCCAGCCGAGCTGGAGGAAGTCCCACGTCGAGAGGTCGGTCGCGATCGGCGCCATGAGGTTCGAGCCGTCGAACGGCAGCCGGAAGAACATCGACGCGCTCGCGAGCTTGCCGAGCGTCGCCTGCATCACCGCCTGCTGGTTCTGCCCGCGCGTGAAGTCCGTCCACGCCGGGTCGAGACGGTTCTCGCGGATGCGCGAGTAGATGAGCGCCGTGTGCCCGTCCATGTGCGTGACGCCCTTGTGGAAGCGCCAGCCCTCCCACTGCTGACAGCGCGTCGCCGTCGAGTACGGGCAGTCGAACCGGTTGGAGAGGATGTTCTCCGGCACGTTCACGTCGATGCCGCCGACCGCGTCGACGAGCTTCTGGAAGGAGCCGAAGTCGACGAGGACGACGTGGTTCACCTGCAGCTGCGACCCGAGGAGGTTGTCGACGGTCTGGATCGCGAGCTTCGGCCCGCCGAGCTGCATCGCGGCGTTGATCTTCTGGTAGATGCCGTCGATGGTGACGCCGAGGTCGCGCGGGATCGACAGGTACGTGATCCGGTGCCGGCTCGGGTCGGTGCGGAGCAGCATCATCGAGTCGGAGTGCTCGTCGGTGCTGCGTCCCGCCTGGCCGTTCTCCGAATGATCGGTGCCGAGCAGGAGGATGTTCGTCGGCGAATCGAGGATGAGCCCGTTCTGCTTCGCGAGGACGGGCGTCGTCCCGGGCGCGAGCCGCTTGTTCGCGTCGGCGACGCCGCTGCGCACCGACAGGTACCCGGCGACGGTCCAGATGACGAAGAGCACGACGAGGACGAGGATTGCGACGAGCGTCCAGCGCTTCCAGCCCCACCGCCCGCGCGTTCGGCGTTTGGCGGACTGCTTCGGCGTCTTGCCGTCGCCGCCCGGCACCGGCACCTTCCCCTTCTGGCGTCCGCCGCGGTAGACGCGGTACGGCTTCTCCCCGGGGGTGGCCATCCGGGCGGTTACGGTACCCGCTGAGGGTGAGCGGCACGCACGCGATCGGCGTCGACCTGGGCGGAACGAAGATCCTCGCCG
>Ga0265338_10007257_pt1 | contig 13834 bp, 11 predicted proteins | sample 42126metaG_FD_193579 | JGI IMG/M metagenome (GOLD analysis project Ga0265338, IMG submission 193579) | Rhizosphere microbial communities from Carex aquatilis grown in University of Washington, Seatle, WA, United States - 4-21-26 metaG | ecosystem: Host-associated > Plants > Roots > Rhizosphere... | reverse complement strand
AACGACTGGTTCAAATCTAAACGCAAAAATGAAAGTTACCCTTTTAAGTATCTTATTGGTATTGATGATTTGTGAATCATTATTTTCTCAAATCATTACTGGTACCGTTATTGAAAAGGAATCGATGTTACCCATTGCTTTTGCAACCGTCAAATACGATAATCAAACGCATAGCAATGGAGTGATATCTGATATTCATGGTAAATTTGAGATTCATGAAAAAGAAATATCGAAAATAACGGTGAGCTGTGTTGGTTATAAAGCAACAACTATACCTATTTATTCGGAAACAAATCTTAAAAACATTGTAATTGCGTTAGAAACAAATACCCTCGAAGTCAATGAAGTCGTTGTAACTCCAGCCAACAATCCTGCTCTGGCAATTATAAAACATGTTTTAGCCAATAAACAAAAGAACAATTTTAATACCATCGATAATTATCGTTATCGGTGTTATGCAAAAACAATAGTCGATTTCAAAGTTTCGAACAACGCAACCCCACAAGATAGTGGAAGCATTAATCTTTTTAAAGAATTAAAGAAAAGAACTGCATTACTTTCAGAAACAGTGACCGACAATTCAAAACAAGGAAGTATTGTCGAAAATAGAGTAATTGCAACAAAGACATCCGGCTTGCAAAATCCACTTTTCGGTAAGGAAACAACAAGTAGTTTTCATAATGCAATATCATTCTATAATAACTCTATTAGCTTATTTGAAATTCCTTTAAGTGATGATAAATCGTTAACCGATTATCTCAGTCCACTCTCAAATAATTGCTTAAATAGTTATGTATTTATTTTAGACGATAGTTATGCCAATGCTACCGATAGCAGTTATGTTATTCGTTTCTATCCTAAAAAAGCTGAAAGATTTAATGGTCTTAAAGGTCAATTATTTATTAGTTCAAACGGATATGCACTAAGTTCGATTGTTGTTGAACCGGCTGAAAAAGGATTGATAGATTTTAAATTCCATCAAGAATATGAATGTATTAATGGTAGATGGTTTCCGACTGTACTCAATCAAGAAATTGGAATGATAGGTCAAAGAATAAACAGAAAAATAAATGCATATCCCGTTTACCTTATTAGTTCTATAATCGATAGCATTACCTATAATCCGCGTGTTGAAAAAAAGGCTTATTCGATCGATAAAGTCTCTCTCGAAAATATAACAATCGGAAAGTCTGATTCAATATTGAACGCTGTTCGTAGTACAGCACTTTCTGCTCGTGAAAAAAATTGTTATCATGTAATGGATAGTATTGGACGTAAACATCATTTCGATAACAAAATAAATGTATTAGAAAATCTCTTAGCTATGAAAATCCCTATTGGGGTTTTCGATATAGATCTTTATAATGTTTATAATTATAATGAATACGAAGGCAATCGTTTAGGTTTAGGATTACAGACCAATGAAAAGCTTTTTAAAAATATTTCTTTGGGAGGATTTAGTGGCTACGGTCTCAAAGATAATACATGGAAATATGGTGGTCATATAACTTTTAATATAGTTCGATCGCACGCAATACAGTTGAAGCTTTCGTATCAAAATAGTTTGAAAGAAGTAGGTGTGGATATGATCGACGATTATTCAAAATTATCGACGAGCGATTATTTACGAAGCTATGTAGCAAATCGCTTCGATAAATGTATTGAAGAAAAAATGGCTTTCAGCTTTAGAGCTTTTCGATATTTTACGGTTATGTCTGCTCTAAGTATAAAAGATTTAAAACCAAATTATGTGTATTCGTTTCGTTCATTAGCATTACCAAATTATAGAGCCGATGATATTGAAGTAGATGCAACATATTCTTATAAAGAAGAATTGGAAACATTAGCTCAACAGCATATTATTAATAAAAAAGGGAATCCCATAATTAGTGTTGCTTATAAAAAAGGAGTTAATTGGTTTTCTACCCAAAGTTATCAGTACAATCGTTACGAAGCAGGTATCGATTATGAAGCATATAATGGAAAGATTGGTCAATTGAACCTACGGTTAAAAACAGGTTATATCGATAAATCCATTCCTTATACACTTTTGTTTACCGCTGAGGGAAGTAAAAGTTCTGTAATGCCATTTGTGATAAACAATAGTTTTCAAACAATGTTGCCTTACGAATTCTTATCGAACAAATATGTTAATCTATTCATTTCACACAACTTTGGTTCTTTATTGTTTAAGACCACAAAATGGAAGCCGCAATTTGTGGTTGTTCATAATTCAGGTTGGGGAATGTTAAACGATGCGAATAATCAAGGCATCGCTTTTAAAGTGAAGACAAAGGTTTATCTCGAATCGGGTTTGATGATTAATAATGTTGTTCGAGCAAATTATTTCCGAATGTTCTATGTTGGTGTGGGTTTCGGGGCATTTTATCGTTACGGCTATTATGCTTTACCAAACGTTAACGATAATATGGTGTATAAAATATCTGTTACACTTTCGTTAAAATAATGGCTTTACACATAATTATCAAGCTCTCGGGTTTACTTAGGGTCTTCAAATTATCGATTAGATTTCTTTATTTATAATGAATATCCTTAATTGTATCTAAATTGATTTTTAAATAGAATACATTCAATAGTATAGTAAACACATTTCAATACTATTGGTTTTTCAATTACCCCGACGTTTTACGTCGGGGTATAATATGAGCGGTGACCTGTGGCGAAGTATTCCATATATTATATATTCAGCTTATCATCGCCACGATAGACAACAATTACAGCTATCGTGCGTGGCGAAATTGATGGTGACTAATAAATTTAGTATAGAACTTCGCCACATTCAGCCATTTTTCAGTAACCACGGCTTGAAAGCCGTGGTTACTGAAAAACCATCATCAATGATTCGTAATTGCTAGAGAATTGAATTATTCTAAAGTGAGATTTTATCTTTAAATTATCTAATAATTCATTTAGGTAAAGTAAAGGATATTCATATTATTTATTAAATCCGATGTTAACGATCATAAAATTCTTTACAATTGCTTTATGATAGACACAACGAACTTGAACAATCCATGGAATATTATTTCCAAGCAAAGGTTTTAATAAAATGATAGATATCTTTTTTTATAAAAATCATTACCGGAGCAAGTGAGTCTTTGTTAGGAGGTACATTAAAATATAATGCTCCGCGTACCACCGATTTTAAACTATCGGTTAATATAAATTGGTAACAAGATGCGGCTTCTCCTTTCAAATCGTAGGTTAATCCATATAATCGTTTCGATTTATCGATAAACATACTATCGGCAATTGCATCGGCTTTAACGGTATGTTTATATACCAATGTTCTACAGTCTTCTAATATTTTCAACAGATTATTATCGATCTTAATATAGCTAAGATGCAATGTTGCTTTCATTTTCGGGAATTCAATATTATACCAATATGCTTGTGTGTTTTTATCGGTATCTTTTTCTACACGGGCATAATCGGGATATTCAAACGTAAAAGGGCAATCTTGATTGAATTGTTTATATACTTTCTTCGGCAAATCTATTCTGAAATATCCTCGTGGTTTTGGAACTTTAATTTCTCTTCCGCCACATCCCAAGAGGGAAACAGTAATTAATAGATATAGTATATATTTCATTTTGATCATCATTTAATTCACAATCACCTAACGTTATTACATAAACCGGGAAGCAATGTCTTTATTAATAGAATAAATTAAAAAGCGACTTCTCTGCAAATATAGCAATAGAAGTCGCTTTAATAAATGTTTCACGAATTAAAATGGAAGATCGTCGGTAGGTGCCGAGGCAATATCGTACGATGGAGCTGATTCGTGAGCAATAGAAGGTTGCTGAGATTGATTACTTGATCCGGATTCGAAATTTCCTCCTTCTTTCTTACCAAGCATCCTCATTTGATCGGCAACTATTTCGGTGAAATAAAGCTTTTGACCATCTTTCTCATAACTACGATAGGTAATTTTGCCTTCGATATATACTAATGATCCTTTCTTTATATAGGTTTCAACAATTTTAGCCAAACCACGCCACAACACGATATTATGCCATTCGGTATTTGTTATCCGTTCACCTGTTTTTCCTGTAAATGTCTCACTCGTTGCAAGACGAAATGTAGCTACCGGAACATTTTCCGATACATAACGAACTTCCGGATCGTTACCTACATTACCAATTAATGTTACTTTATTTACCATGGGTTTACATTTAAATTTATACAAAAATAATTAAATTCTGTTCTTATCTATTTGGTTGTTAATAATTAATTACAAGCTGGATTTATTAAACCGGGAGTTCCTTTATCACCGGTTGAGAATGTTTGAGTAGCTGTGCACCAAGACGATGGATCTTTTGCTAATAGATATGTCATCTTTGTCGGATCAAGACTTAACGAAGCTCCTGTTGGAGCAGTGGAATAAGTCATTTCAGCTATAATTGTTGTTGTATTTGATAGTAATTGCAAGCTACCTGAACTGTTGACTAATGATAAAGCAGTACCATAATAGAATAATGCTCCTGTTGCTGCTGATAGTGACGCGGCAAAAAATACATATTCGCCCGGTTGCATACTATGATCGAGATTAATTGTCATCGATTTAGTATTCGTTTTTACAATCAGTCCATTTATATTTACTGCAAACGAAGCATTATTATAAATTTCAAACCATTCACCTTGAGCATCGGTAATAGCGTTAGGATCGGCCATTACTTCGGTAATTAATAAATTGCCCGCTACGAGGTCGGCAATAGTTTTTGTAGGATTAGACGTTGTTGTTTCGGTAATCGTAATTACTTCCGTACTCATTGAATCAATAGCTGTAACCGAAATTGAAGACGATCCTTTTACAATAGATGCATCAATGACCAGTTTGTAGTGTTTCATAGCCTTTGCCGACGGTATACTTCCGTGTAATATCTTCTCGTTTGTTGTTCCATCTACCTTTTTGTAAAATAAATGAGCCTCAACTCCTAAATCCCCGGTTTTAAAATAACCTTCACGGATATCACCTTTAATAAAATGTAGTGTATCGGTTTGATTATATACATTTACCCAATAATCACTAAATTTTGATTTTACACTATCGGTATAATCAACGGTTACCATTACATTTGAAATATAACACTTTACTTCAACCGTTTTTTGATCGCCACCTACCAATGTAACATGATCGCTTTGTCCGTTATAAGTGGGATTATCAAAAGCTGCTTTTGAACTATTACTCGAATATGCCACAAAATAATACTCGCCTTTGTCTAACTCTATTGTTGACGGAACATCCGACAGTTTACTGTAGCGTTTTAATAATACAGCATTTGCATCGTACATTTCGACAACAAAATCGTTTACATTACCCGATTTTAGATTTCCTTGGCTTTGAATCATAGTGCCATTTTGACTCAGCTGAAGTTGAATATAACCTTTTGCTTTTGATGATGTATCGGGAGAATGTTCTTTTTTACAGGAATATAAAATTACATGCAATATTAAAATTGATGTAATGAATAAATATGTAGTTTTCATATAATTATACATTTAAAATATTTAACAATATTTAAAGGTATGGTCAATATTTATTTTATCAAAATATTTTAGCATATTATTGACGAAGGGTCGTTTTTCAATGACGAATGACATTAAAAAAGATAAAAATGGAGAAAAAGATGGAAAAGGAGGCTATTTTCTTAATTCAAAATTCTGACCAAGATAAACTTTACGCACTTGTTCGTCTGAAGATAATTCTTCGGCAGTGCCTTGTTTAAGTATTGATCCTTCGAACAACAAATATGCCCGATCGGTTATGGTAAGTGTTTCATGAACATTATGATCGGTAATAAGTATGCCGATATTTTTTTCGCGGAGTTTTGCTACTATTTGTTGAATATCTTCAACAGCTATGGGATCGACTCCTGCAAAAGGTTCGTCAAGTAAAATAAATTTCGGATTAACAGCCAATGCCCGGGCTATTTCAGTGCGACGACGTTCGCCTCCTGAAAGTTGAATACCTAGACTTTTGCGAATTTTTTGAAGGGTAAATTCGTTTAATAATGTTTCGAGACGTTCATTCATTTCGTCCTTCTTATAACCAGCCATTTGCATAACACTTAAAATGTTATCTTCAACAGTAAGATTACGAAAAACAGACGCTTCTTGTGCTAAATAGCCAATTCCTAAACGTGCACGTTTGTATACCGGTTCTTTCGTTATTTCCCTATCGTCGAGAAATATTTTACCGGCATTAGGTTTAATCAGTCCAACAATCATGTAAAATGATGTTGTTTTACCTGCTCCATTAGGACCAAGCAATCCAACGATTTCACCTTGTTTAACTTCTACAGATACACCTTTTACAACAGTGCGTGCTCCATATTTTTTAATAATATTTTCTGTTCTAAGAACCGATAGCATATGCTTTTGAATTATAGCTGCAAATGTAAACTATTTTTACAAACCCAAAAGTTTTTGTAAGGACTTAACTCCTTCTGTCGCATTTTGTTTTATATGAATAGCATCTCTAGTCGATTCTACATTGTTTGGGTCGATTATATATATCGGTACTCCGGGCTGTACATAATTAACCAAACCCGAAGCCGGATAGACATTAAGCGATGTTCCAATTATAACAAAAACATCTGCTTTTTGAACCATTGCTATTGCTTTTTCCAAGAGAGGAACCGCTTCGCCAAACCAAACGATAAAGGGTCGTAATTGTGCTCCATCAGACGCACAATCACCAATTTGTATATCTGAATATCCAATATCGGTTATTAAAGAATCGTTATGAATGCTTTTTACTTTTGTTAATTCGCCGTGAAGATGAAGTACCTCCGAACTTCCAGCCCGCTCGTGTAGATTGTCAACATTTTGGGTGATTATTTGTATGTCAAACTGAGACTCCAGTTTGGCTAATAGAAGATGTGCATCATTCGGTTCGCAGGTTGCTAATTGTTTTCGTCGTTTATTATAAAACTCAATAACCAATTGCGGATCTCTATACCATCCTTCAATACTTGCAACATCCATAACATTGTATTCTTCCCACAATCCATCGGAATCGCGAAATGTTTTTATGCCACTTTCAGCACTGATGCCTGCTCCTGAGAGTATAACTATTTTCTTCATAATGTAAAAATAACAATTTATATAGATTAAGGTTATTTTGTAGTCAATAATTTTAAAGGTCTACAATAAAAAAGTAAACATTAAAATAACTGTTTATAAATATGGTAACTATTGGGAGAAGTCTTTATTTTAAGTTTGAATGAAAAAATAATTAATATCAAACATGAGAAAATAGTACAAATATCACAAATACAGTATACAACTTGCCCTTAAATAACGAAAAATGTTTTTTTCTTGTATCTTTGTCACTTATTAATTAGCAATGCCATTCAAAAAAGCAGATTTAATATGTTACAAAAGATATCTGTTATAGTTCCTTGTTACAACGAAGAATTGGTTATAGAAACAACCTATTTTCGTTTGAAACAGGTATTTTTGACAAATGATCTAGGTACGTATGAATTTGTTTTTATTAATGATGGAAGTAACGATAAAACCTTTGAATTACTATCAAAAATTGCTACTCTTGATAGTCAAGTTAAGATTCTTCATTTTTCAAGAAATTTTGGTCATCAACCGGCTGTAACTGCAGGATTACATAATTGTAGTGGTGATGTTGCTATAATAATTGATGCCGATTTACAGGATCCTCCTGAATTAATTCCAGAAATTTTAAAAACCTATTCTTCCGAGCAATGCAATGTTGTTTATTGTGTGCGTCGAAGCAGAAATGGTGAGACATTTTTTAAAAAAATCACCGCAAATCTATATTATCGTTTATTAAATTACCTATCAGAAGTTAAACTTCCTAACGATACCGGCGATTTTCGTTTAATAGATCGTAAAGTGATCAATGAATTTAAAAAATTACGCGAAAAGAATAAATATATCAGGGGTTTGATTACGTGGGTAGGATATAAACAAGTTCCATTTTATTATCAAAGGGAAGCTCGTTTTGCCGGAGACACAAAATACCCTTTTTTAAAAATGTTAACCTTTGCTTTAAATGGTTTAATATATTTCACTAAGAAACCATTAACAATTGCTATGATTTTTGGTGTTATTTGCACATTATTAGGAATGTTTCTTGGAGCATTTGCAGTTATTGGACGTACCATAGATCCTCATTCGGTTATTTCAGGATGGACTTCTATGATTGTAATGGTGATTTTTTTTGGAGGTGTTCAGCTTCTTTTTTTAGGTTTACTTGGCAAATATATCGGTAGTATTTTCGACGAAGTAAAAGATCGTCCTGAATATATTATTGCTGAAATTATTAACTAAATGTAATGGAACAGTTCACTACAGAATTAGTAAGCATATGTATTCCAACATATAATAGTGCTCGTTATATTAAAAGCACAATCCAATCGGTATTAAACCAAACTTATTCTACTCTCGAAATTATTATCTGTGACGACAATTCATCAGATAATACTCTTGAAATTGTTAAATCGTTAAATGATTCACGAATCACCATCCATGTTTCACCACAAAACCATGGAATAACAGCAAATTGGAATGCCAGCGTAGAAAAATGTTCAGGAATGTATGTCAAACTACTTTGTGCCGATGATATTCTAAAACCCGATTGTATTGAAAAACAAATTGCCGTATTTCATGCCGATATTTTAAAATCAATATCATTGGTAGTTTGTTCAAGTACAGTTATTGATTATAAAGATACGGTACTGTTTAATAGGAAAAGGATTTTACCTTCCGGATTACAAAACTCAAAAAAGGCTATATCAAAATCAATATTTTTTGGAACCAATATAATAGGCGAGCCAATGGTTGGTTTATTTAGACGGAGCGATTTTGGTGTTGAATGCGTTTTTGATGGATTAAACCCTTATTTGATTGATTTAGATTTTTGGGTTAAGCTCTTACAAAAGGGACCATTATATTTTATACCCGAACACCTTGCATCGTTTAGAATTTCGTCGGAATCAATCAGTTCCTCATTAAACATTAAACAATATCTTTTATTTTGTTCTTATTCGATTACATTATATAAACAAAAGCAAATACCATTAGTGAGTTTATTGTTTGGCATATTTAATTCATTCTTTATTGCAATAATTCGAAATCTTATTTTTTTAAAAGGACGATTACATTCTAAATATATATCAAAACAAACAAATTAATTCAATGATAAAAATAATAGATTCATTTTCGAATATCAAAGGAATAATAATCCTATTCTTTATACTTCGTCTTTATGGCATAACGAATCCTCCTCTCGAAATTTCGCATAATTGGCGTCAAACGGATATGACAATGGTTTCGAGAAATATGACCAAAGATCTTCATCAAATTCTTTATCCTCAAGTTGATTATGGTGGATCAAAATCACAAATTGTAGGTATGGAATTCCCTTTATTAAACGCCTTTATTGCTTTAGCAAATCGATGTTTTGGATATGCACATTGGTATGGTCGTTTGATTAACTTAATCTTTTCATCAATAGGTATGTATTTCTTTTATCTGCTTGTTTCAAAACTAACAAATGAAAAACACGCATTCTATGCAAGCTTTGTTTTGATCAGCACTTTATGGTTCGCCTATTCACGAAAAATAATGCCCGATACCTTTTCGGCATCATTTATCATAGCCGGAATATATTATTCGATTCTTGCTTTAGAAAGAAAAACATATCGAGCATTGTATTATATTTTAGCATGTATTTTCATAGCAATCGGAGGATTAACAAAAATTTCGTCGTGCATATTACTTGTTTTTATTGTTCCCTTTTTACTAGAAAAAACGATAGATTTGAAAACAAAAATTATATTGATTATTACTTTAACATTTGCAGGTATTTTAACTTTAGCATGGTACATAGTATGGGTGCCATATTTAAATACTCTTTCTGATGCTCGATTCTTTATGGGCAAATCTTTTTCTATAGCTTCGCACGAAATTATTGACCGATTGGGAGATATTTGTCTACGTTTTTATGAAACCGCTGTTGGGTTCTCCGGATTTATTTTATTCCTTATCGGATTATTTTTGTTAATCAAACACAAACAAAAATCGTTATTAATAATTTTCATTTTAGGAACATTACTTGAAATTCTTTTTTTGTTTAAAACAGGAGCTCAATTTGCTATTCATACTTATTATATACTTCCTTATGTTCCAATTATGGCTCTAATAGCAGGATATGTTCTATACTTATTACCTAAGAAATATGCAACGATACTCTGTTTTATTCTATTTATTGAAAATGGAGCACGTCTTTATGGTGAGTTTATAATTAAACCAAAATATCAACCCGTAGAACATATAGATAGAATATTAGATTCATTAAAAATACCTCGAAACGCATTAATTGCAACCAATGGAAATGTAAGCCCAACGGTTTTATATTTTTCTCAACACAAAGGATGGACACCTTCAAATGAGCAATTGCAAAATCCTGATTTTATTCATTCACTTATTCTAAAATCATGTGAATATATAGTAATTGACAAACAAGCATTTAGTGATGATGTCGAATTGTTAAATAAAACTGAGATTTTCAATAATAAATCGTTTAGAATCTACAAACTAACTAAGTAATAGTATATTATACGATTAATATACTAGAGATAAAAAAATAACACTGCGAATTTTAGTTTTAAGAATTAAAATTAAAAACTTTTGTACATTTACAGACTCGAAAAAATGTTTATAAACACTTTCAAATATGATAAATAATAAAACGATTACAATCGTATTACCAGCTTATAATGCAGCCAAGACTCTAACACAAACATATAATGAAATTCCATTTGATATTGTTGATAATGTTATTTTAGTTGACGATTGCAGTACCGATAACACAATTGAAATTGCAAAGAGTATTGGAATAAATTATATCATTTCGCATGAAAAGAATAGAGGTTATGGTGGAAATCAAAAATCATGTTATAATAAGGCAATAGAAATTGGAAGCGATATCATAATAATGCTTCATCCTGATTATCAATACACGCCAAAACTTATTCATTCTATGGCATATCTTATGGCAAACGATGTATATCCAGTTGTTTTAGGTTCGCGGATATTGGGTAGAGGAGCTCGAAAAGGAGGAATGCCATTATATAAATATATATTTAATCGTTGTTTAACGTTAACGCAAAACATTTTGATGGGTCAAAAGTTATCAGAATATCATACTGGGTATCGTGGGTTTTCGCGTAAAATATTTGATAAAATCGATATAAATAAAAATAGTGAAGATTTTGTATTTGATAATCAAATGTTAGCCCAAATATTTTATGCAGGTTTCGAAATTGCTGAAATAACTTGTCCAACTAAATATTTTGAAGGTGCTTCGTCTATAAATTTCAAACGAAGCACTAAATACGGATTAGGAGTTTTAGGTACATCTCTACAATATTTCTTAGCTAAGTTAGGCATATATAAAGCTTCTTTTTTAATTACAAAATAATACACATTATATGAATTTATCTATAATAATACCTCTTTATAATGAAGAAACATTAGTATTAACGGTAATTGAAAAGTTAAATGAATTACAATTTCCCGATTTTATACAATCGTTCGAAATTATTATAGTTGACGATTGTTCTTCGGATAATTCTTATAATAAGGTGCTTGAATTTACAAAAAACATTAAAAACATTAAATGTCTACGTCATTCGGTAAATAAAGGAAAAGGAGCAGCAGTAAAAACCGGTATACAAGAAGCAAGTGGTGATATCTATTTAATTCAAGACGCCGACTTGGAATTATCGCCTTCTGATATTCCAAGAATGCTAACAGCAATGAAAAATTTAAATGTTGAATTGGTAAACGGTTCAAGATATTTGCAAGGAATAGATAGACCATTGTCATCATACAAAAGATATATTGCCAACCGTTTTTTTACATTTTTAACTTCTTTAATTATAAATGTGAACTTATCCGACATGGCATGTGGCTATAAACTCATTAACAAAAATCTTTGGGGAAAAATACATATTAAAGAAAATAGATTTGGCTTTGAGGCTGAATTATTAATAAAAGCATTAAAGATTAAGAAAAATAATATAGCCGAAGTTCCTGTACATTATTTTCCAAGGAATGAAGGTGAAGGTAAAAAACTCAAAAACATTGATGGATTTAAGATTTTATGGGTTGTTTTTAAATATGGTTTTTTAAAGAAAAAATAAATGCTGCAATTTAACTATAAAAGGAATCTCCCTTATATAACAATTATATTATCGTTTTTTGTTATAATAGCTTTAGAACTTGGTAATGGTCAATTTAAAAACGATGACTCTGTTATCATTTCCGATGTTGTAGATTATTATACTTATCTACCAGCAACGTTTATATATCACGACTATAAATTAAACTTTTTGGATACTTATAAAGGTCCTCATAAATTTTTTATTTGGAGTTCCCAAAAACATAATGGAATTAGAATTATAAAAGTATCAATGGGTATGACAATGTTATACTCACCTTTCTTTTTTATTGCACATTTTTATGCATTACACAGTAATTACGATGCAGGAGGATATTCTCCACCTTATCGTTTTTCTATAATGTTTAGCAATTTCTTTTATACATTCCTCGGATTGTTTTTTATGGCTAAACTGCTATTACGTTATTTTAGTACTAAAATAACCGCTTGGACCATTCTTTGTTATTTATTTGGTACAAATTTAATTTACTATGTTTATTGGGAACCAGGAATGTCGCATGCATATAGCTTTAGTTTAATAATACTTTTTGCTTATTTAACCGTTAAATGGTATGAACGACAGTCGTTTCTAAATACAATTTTTATAGGATTCGTTTTAGGACTAATTACGTTAGTGAGACCGGTAAACGCTATAATCGGATTGTTTTTTATCTTATGGGACATCAAGAATTTTAATGATATTAAAGAACGATTTCTGATGTTTTTGCGAAATTGGAGTTTATTATTAGTAATACTATTTTTCTGCATTCTTGTTTGGGTACCTCAATTCATATATTGGAAAGCGGTATCGGGAAGTTATTGGTATTATTCGTATGGCGACGAAAGATTTTTTTTCAACAATCCACACATTATCGAAGGTCTATTCAGTTATAGAAAAGGATGGCTTTTTTATACTCCAATAATGCTGATGCCACTTTTAGGATTACCGCTATTATGGAAAGAAATGAGGTCTTATTTTTATGCTATAATAGTAATATTTTTAATTTTCATATATGTAATATTTTCGTGGTGGTGTTGGTGGTATGGTGGTTCATTTGGAATGCGTCCTATGATCGATATTTCAGGGTTATTTGCAATTCCACTTGCATTAGTTTTAACTCGTGCAACGACATATACGAAATTTTGGAAAAACAGTATTATTGGAATTTCAATATTCTTTGTACTTCTAAACTTATTCTATTTAGAAAAATATAGACATGGATCAATTCATTTTGACGCTATGTCTAAAAAATCATATTGGAGCTCGTTCTATAGTATCCAATCAAAAGGCGATTACTGGACTGTGTTAGAGCCATACGATTATGATAAAGCTAAAAAGGGAATCTATGTAATAATAAAACCAAAATAGGGCTATTATGATTTTTAGTAGTATCGTTTTTTTGTTATTTTTCTTTCCAACATTTCTAATAGTCTATTACTTTGCCGATGTTAAATACAAAAACATTGTAATCTTAGTTTTTAGTATTTTCTTTTACAGCTGGGGTGCTCCTAAATTCATATTTGTAATATTAGGAACAACTTTTCTCGACTATCATTTGGTAAAATGGATGTCGCATACTCAAAAACAATTTCATCGCAGGT
>Ga0265338_10007256_pt1 | contig 13835 bp, 10 predicted proteins | sample 42126metaG_FD_193579 | JGI IMG/M metagenome (GOLD analysis project Ga0265338, IMG submission 193579) | Rhizosphere microbial communities from Carex aquatilis grown in University of Washington, Seatle, WA, United States - 4-21-26 metaG | ecosystem: Host-associated > Plants > Roots > Rhizosphere... | reverse complement strand
GAGGGCAAGCCGGCCAGCGCCGGCCTGACCGCGGCTGACCGGACCACGGCCCTCGCCACCACCCGGGGCGCCGACCGGGCGGCAGTGCCGGCCGAGCGGCCCGCCGGGCGCGGTTCCCGCCGCCAGCCGCCGGCCGACGACGACATGAAGGACATCGAGGACATCCTCCGCCAGCGCGGCATCTGACCGCGGGGCCGGCGCGAGCTGGCTACGCAGTCGGCCCGCGAGCGAGCAGGGCTGCCGTCATCGTTACCCTCCGTCACCGGTGGTCGCCCCGGTTGAGGCGTGAGCTGGCCACGCTAACCACGGCGGCCCGGGGCTGGCTGCGCGGCCGCTGAGTGCCGGGCCGGCGTCAGCTGACCCTCAGCTCACGATGCCGTCTGCGCCGCCGGTCCCCTCGCGGGCGGTCTCCGCACGGCCGCGTTCGGCTGCTCCTCGGGAAGGATCGTCGCCGTTGGGGCCGGTGATGATAGGGCGTGCCTCCGTGACGATTACGCCGGTGTTAAATCTTCGTACCTACCGGGTGCTCGCGGGAAAATCTTCCGACTTGCGGCCCTGTACCGTGGCTTGTCCTTAGATCACCGTCGCATCACGATTACCTGGCGTGAGATGCACTTTGTTTGCAAATCACTGAGCGCACCTTAAGCTTGCAGCGTTTACCACGCGTTGGTGCGCCCTACATTGGGAACCTTGTGGTGCACTGGACACGAAGAGTGACCGCCGGGAGGCTTGTTAACCCCTCGGCTATACCTCTCGGCGAACGATCTTCGCCGAGTAAAGCTATTAGGAGGATCAGGGTGGTGAAACACCTCAGGCTGCAGGCCGTCGGTGCGGCGGCAGCCGTGGCTGTTACCCTGCTCGCTGCCGCGTGCAGCAGCTCGGCGTCAAGCAGTGGCAGCGGCGGTTCTACGTCCGGCTCCACGCCGGCGGCGTCGGGTGCGGCGACGGGCGGGGCACTCAACCCCGGCACCGGGTCGCCGCAGACGGGTGGCACGCTCAACGAGATCGGCGTGAGCGACGTCGAGTTCATGGACTACGACGTCGCCTACTACAGCACCGACGACGAGATCATGCGGATGACCGTCCGCGGGCTCTACGACTGGGGGAACACCCCGGCCACGGCTACCACCGCCGAGCCTGACCTCGCCACCGGCGCGCCGGTCGTCAGCGACGGCGGCAAGACCGTGACGGTGACCCTGCGCAGTGGCGTGGACTGGAACACCAGCCCGGCCCGCGCCGTGACGGCGGCCGACGTGGCCCGCGGCATCAAGCGCGCCTGCAACCCCAGCCCGGTCAGCTTCGGCGGCATGGCCGACTTCGAGGCCACCATCGTTGGCCTGTCGACGTTCTGCAGCAAGTACCCAAAGGCGTCCGCGAACAATGCCGCCTTGATGAAGAGCTACATCGAGGGCACCAACGTCCCCGGCATCGTCGCCAGTGGCCAGACGCTCACGCTGCACCTGACCCAGCCGGCCGCGTGGCTTGAGGGCGCGATGACGCTGGCGGCGTTCAACGCGGTGCCGATCGAGGCGGAGAGCGCGCTCCCCGGTACCCCGGGCGTGTACAACCACATGTACTCCGACGGGCCGTACGAGATCGCCTCGTACACCCCGAAGAGGAGCATCAAGTTTGTCCGCAACCCGGTCTGGAAGGCCAGCACCGACCCGATCCGGCACGCCTACGTCAACGCCATCAACGTGGACGAGACCGGCAACCAGACGACGATCTACCAGCAGATCAGCACCAACTCGCCGTCGCTGGGGCTGACCTGGGACTCGCTGCCGCCGCCGGCCGACGACCCCAGCCTGTACAGCGCCTACAAGTCGGGCAGTGACACGGTCAGCCTGAACCAGACCTACGGGTCCAACCCGTACCTGGTCTTCAACACGATCTCGCCCAACAACGGCGGTGCCCTCGGCAAGGTCGCGGTCCGGCAGGCGCTGTCCTACGCGATCGACCGTGAGCAGCTGCAGAAGACGCTGGGCGGCGCGCAGACCAACCCGGCGCTGACCCACATCCTGCCCCCGGGCACCGACGGCGCGCAGGACGTGCCCGCCGGCTACAACCCGTACCCGCTGAATGTCGCCAAGGCCACATCGATGCTGACCGCGGCCGGCTTCACACCCAGCCACAAGCTGGTGATCAAGTACCTGTACCGGGCCGACAGCCAGGGCGCCACCAAGCTGTTCCTGAACATCCAGTCGCAGCTGAACGCGCTCGGCAACGTCACCGTGGCCGGCGTGCCGACCAACCAGTCCGACTTCTACGCCAAGTACCTGTACGAGACCGCGTCGCCGACCCCGGCCGCGCAGGGCGTCTGGGACCTGACCGGGGCCGGCTGGAGTCCCGACTGGTACGGCAACTCCGCCGTGACCTGGTTCAACCCGCTGTTCTCGAGCCCCGGCGGCTTCCCGCCGAATGGCGGCAGCAACTTCGGTTACTTCGCCAGCCCCACGGTCAACGCCGACGTCAAGACCGCGCTGTTGCAGACCACCGAGGCGGCGGCCGACAAGTACTGGGCCAAGGCCGACGAGGACACCATGGCGGCCGCGGCGATCTACCCGATTACCGCGACCGAGCAGTTCTCGGTCCACGCCTCGTACGTGCACAACGCGGTCTACCTCCCGCAGATGCAGCAGGTCGACCCGACGAATGTCTGGCTGAGCAACTCCTAGCTCGTGCCGTCGCCGGCCGCCCCTCCCGGGCGGCCGGCGGGACGTCCACTGAGGCAAGATGATGATGCCGCGCGGCAAGTCCCGCCGCGCGGCATCATCGAAGCGTTGAGAGGCGAGCTGCCTTGGCTCTGCTTGAAGTCGACGACCTGACCGTGTCGTTCCGCACCGCGGACGGACTCGTGCAGGCTGTTCGCGGAGTTACCTACAACGTCGAGGCCGGGCAGACCCTCGGCATCGTCGGTGAGTCAGGCTCCGGTAAGAGCGTTTCCACCCAGACCATCACCGGGCTGACCCGGGGGGCGCAGGTGTCCGGCCGGGCCGTGTTCCAGGGCCAGGACCTGCTGACCGCCACCCCCGGGCAGCTGCAGTCGATCCGCGGGGCGAAGATCGGCATGATCTTCCAGGACCCGCTGTCCAGCCTGCACCCGTACTACAAGGTCGGCTGGCAGATCGTCGAGATGATCCGGCTGCACGAGCGGGACGTGAGCAAGGACGACGCCCGCAAGCGGGCGGTCGAGCTGCTGCGCCTGGTCGGCATCCCGCAGCCGGGCTCGCGGGTGAACGACTACCCGCACCAGTTCTCCGGCGGCATGCGCCAGCGGGCGATGATCGCCATGGCGATGGCGCTGAACCCGGCCCTGCTCATCGCGGACGAGCCCACCACCGCCCTCGACGTCACCGTCCAGGCCCAGGTGCTGCGGGTGATCGCCCGCATGCAGGAGATGTTCGGCACCGCCGTCATCCTCATCACCCACGACCTCGGCGTCATCGCCGACGTGGCCGACGAGGTGCTGGTGATGTACGGCGGCAAGGTGATGGAGCAGTCCGACCGCCGGACGCTCTTCTACGCCAGCCACCACCCCTATACCGAGGGGCTGCTGCAGTCGCTGCCCGCCTACGGCGGCGGCCGTGAGCGGCTGCACCCGATACCGGGCCAGCCGCCGAGCCTGCTCGACCCGCCCCCCGGCTGCCCCTTCATGCCGCGCTGCCCCTACGCGTTCGACAAGTGCACCGAGGTGCCGCCGCTTGACCCGGCCGGCGGCGAGCCCGGGCACCTGTCAGCCTGCTGGCTGCCGCACGACCAGGCCGGCCGCGCGCAGGCGCGGCAACGGGTGCAGGCGGCCCCGGCCGGTTCCGCGGGAGCGTGAAAGAGACCATGAACGACGTGAAAACCGTCCCGGCGCAAGCCGCGGACACCACCGAAGGCGATGTCCTGCTGCGGGTGGAGAACCTGGTCAAGTACTTCCCGGTGAAGTCGAGCGGCTTCCTGAAGCCGCGCGAGTTCGTGCACGCGGTCGAGGACGTGAGCCTGGCCGTGCGGCGCGGCGAGACCTACGGCATCGTCGGCGAGTCCGGCTGCGGCAAGTCGACGCTTGGCCGGTCCATCGCCCGGCTGCACGACATCACCTCCGGCCGCATCGTCTTCGACGGCCAGGACATCTCCAAGCTGTCGCAGCGGCGGATGCGGCCGCTGCGCCGTGAGATCCAGATGATCTTCCAGGACCCGATCGGGTCGCTGAACCCGCGGCGCCGGGTCGGCTCGATCATCGGCGACCCGTTCGCGATCCATCACACCGCGTCCGGCACCGAGCGCCGGCGCCGGGTTCAGGAGCTGATGGAACGGGTCGGGCTCAACCCCGAGCACTACAACCGGTTCCCGGCCGAGTTCTCCGGCGGGCAGCGGCAGCGGATCGGCGTCGCCCGGGCGCTCGCCTTCCAGCCCAAGCTCATCATCTGCGACGAGCCGGTGTCGGCGCTCGACGTCTCCATCCAGGCGCAGGTGGTCAACCTGCTGGCCGACCTGCAGGCCGAGTTCGGGCTCACCTACATCTTCATCGCCCACGACCTGTCGGTGGTCCGCCACGTCAGCAACACGGTCGGCGTGATGTACCTGGGCAAGCTGACCGAGACCGCGCCGGCGGACACGCTGTTCACGGTGCCCCGGCACCCCTACACCGGGGCGCTGCTGTCCGCGGTGCCGCTGCCGGATCCCGATCAGTCAGCCCAGCGGAAGCAGATCGTCCTGGTCGGCGACGTCCCCTCGCCGATCGCGCCTCCCTCAGGCTGCCGGTTCCACCCGCGCTGCCCGAAGGCGGCCCCGGTCTGCGTGACCGACGACCCGGTGCTCGAGCCGCAGCTCGGCGACGGGCCTGACCACCTGGCCGCCTGCCACCTGCCGATGGCCGAGGGGGAGAGCCTGGCCGACTTCAAGCCCACCATCGGCGCCGAGGAACGGGTCATCGAGCCCGAGGGCGTGCTGGCCGAGGACGTGCTGCCGGGCGGCAAGCCCGCCGGCGGGGACGCTGGCACCGGCAGCGCCAGCCCAGGTAGCGGCAGCATCGGCGCGGTGCCGACCACACGGGAAGGAGGCCAGGCATGAGCATGATCCCGGACATCACCGGGGGCGCGGGGGACACCGCGGCCGAGCTCGCGGTCGAGGCCGGCGAGCCGGTCCCGGTCGGCCGCAAGATCATCCAGGGCCGCAGCCCGTTCCAGCTCGCCTGGGAGCGGCTGCGCACGGACAAGGCGGCGATCGTCTCCATGGCCGTCATCGCCGCGATCGTCATCATGGCCCTGATGGCCCCGCTGATCGCCGCCTGGATCGGGCACGGTCCCAACCAGCAGTTCATCGACATCGGCGAGAACGCTAACGGCGGCCCGGTCGCTCCCAACGGCACGTTCTGGCTCGGCACCGACTCCTCCGGCCGCGACCTGTTCGTCCGGATCGTCTACGGCGCCCGGGTCTCGCTGTCGGTCGGCGTCCTCGCCACCCTCATCTCGATCGCCCTCGGCGTCGTCTTCGGCCTGGCCGCGGGTTACCTCGGCGGGATCGTGGACGTGGTCATCGCCCGCGTCATCGACATCATGCTGGCCATCCCGTTCCTGGTGCTCGCCATCTCCATCGCGACGATCCTGCACCCGAGCTTCTGGCTGGTCATCTTCGTGGTCGGCATCCTGAGCTTCACCTACCCGGCCCGGATCGTGCGCGGCCAGGTGATCTCGCTCAAGGAGAAGGAGTACATCCAGGCCGCCCGGGCCCTGGGGGCCGGGCCGTTCCGGATCATGTTCATCGACCTGCTGCCCAACGTCATCGCCCAGGTGATCGTGTACGGCTCGCTGCTGATCCCGGCGTCGATCGTGCTCGAGGCGACGCTGTCCTTCCTGGGCGTCGGCATCCCGCCGCCCACCGCCGACTGGGGTCAGATGATCAGCGACGCGTCCGGCTACTACCAGTACGGCTACTGGTGGTACCTGCTGTTCCCGTCACTGGCGCTGCTGATCACCACGCTCGCCTTCAACATCCTCGGCGACAGTGTCCGCGACGCGCTTGACCCGCGCGGCGGCGGCCTTTACGTGTAGGAGTCCCTCATGATCCGTTACCTGACCTTCCGGATCGGGCAGGCGATCCTGGTCATGTGGGCCGCCACCGTGGTGGTCTTCCTGCTGTTCTTCGTCGGCCCCGGTCCCGACAACGTGGCCAGGACCTTCGCCGGGCGGCTGGCCACGCCCGCCCGGCTGGCCCAGATCAAGCACGACCTCAACCTCGATCAGCCCTTGATAGAGCAGTACTGGCACTGGTTGTCGAACCTGTTGCAGGGCAACCTGGGGTACGACTACTACAAGGGCGAGTCGGTCAACTCGGTGGTCGTGGCGGCCCTGCCCGCCACCGTCTCGCTGGTGATCGGCGCGGCCGTCATCTGGATCGGGTACGGCGTGCTCAGCGGGGTGCTGTCGGCGGTGCGGCCGCGCACCTTCCTCGACCGCGGCTTCACCACCGGCGCGCTGTTCTTCTACTCGATGCCGACGTTCGTCCTCGGCCTCGGGCTGATCTGGATCTTCGCCTACAAGCTGAGCCCGGTGACGCAGTTCTTCCCGTTCCACGGGTTCGTCGCGATCACCGCCAACCCCGGCCAGTGGTTCGAGTACCTGATCCTCCCGTGGCTGACGGTGGCCCTGGTCACCGCGGCCGGGTACACCCGGCTGACCCGGACATCGATGCTCGACGTGATGAACGAGGACTACATCAGGACCGCGCGGTCCAAGGGAATGTCCGAGGGGCGGGTGATCCGGGTGCACGGGCTGCGCGCGGCCCTCACCCCGGTGGTCACCCTGGCGGGCCTGGACATCGGCACCGCGCTGGGCGGCGTCATCATCACCGAGACGCTGTTCGGCATCCCCGGCCTCGGCTTCACCATCGTGCAGGCGATCCAGTCGCAGGACCTGCCGGTCATCCTCGGCATCGCGGTGCTCGCGGCCGCCTTCGTGGTGTTCATGAACCTGGTGGTGGACATCCTCTACGCGGTCCTCGACCCGCGCGTCCGGCTCTACTGAGCCCGCAGCCCGCAGCCCGCAGCCTGGCCGTACGGCACCCGGCTGCGGGCATTATCACCGCTCCGCGGCATCGCTTGCGCCGTACGGGCAGGCAACCAGCGGCCCCGCCGACTCCGGTCGGCGGGGCCGCTGTAATTTCTGCGGCCCACGGCCAAGGATTAACAAATTTTTCACAGATTACGCCCGTGTCACGTAGATGACGGCGAGATGGGGGTTGTGTCACGATCCGGCCACGATGATGTCCGGTATCTGGTGCCACGGCCCGGAATGCGGAACGTTATCCCTGATGTTGGGCGGCCTTCACCCGGGCGAGTCCGTCCAGCTCGCCGTCGAGTTACCAGCCGGTAACCGAGCGGCGCCACCAGCAGTCAGGCCGCCCGCCGAACGAGCAGATGAGGTAGGACGTGGCTATTTCGCTAGAGCCGTCACCAGGACCTAGCGAATCATCGGCCGAAGCCATCGTCGCCGCCGGCGGCGCCGTCATCGAGGGCCGCTCGCTCGGCCAGATCGCCTGGCGGCGGCTGCGCCGGGACCGGGTGGCGATGGCGGGCGGCGGCTTCATCGTCTTCCTGATCCTGGTCGCGGTGATCGGCCCGCACCTGGTGCAGAACCCGAACCTCTACAACTCCAACCTGATCGACCCGACGTTCAGCCGGCCGATCGGGTCGTGGGGCGGGATCAGCCTGGCCCACCCGCTCGGCATCGAGCCGGTCACCGGCCGCGACCTGCTCGCCCGGGTCGTCGTCGGATCGCAGTACTCGCTGCTGATCGGCTTCCTGGCGACCGTGCTGGCGGTGGTCATCGGGGTGTTCTTCGGCATCATCGCGGGCTACTTCGGCGGCTGGATCGACGCGCTGATCGCCCGCGCGATGGACGTCTTCCTCGCGTTCCCGCTGCTGGTGTTCGCGATCGCGCTGATCGGGGTGATCCCCAACTCGGCCTGGGGACTGTCGGGGAACACGCTGCGAACCAGCCTGCTGGTGTTCGTGATCGGCTTCTTCGCCTGGCCCTACATGGGCCGGATCGTCCGCGGCCAGGTCATCTCGCTCCGGCAACGGGAATTCGTCGACGCGGCCCGCAGCATCGGCGCGCGCGGCCCGTACATCCTGTTCCGTGAGCTGCTGCCCAACCTGGTGGCGCCCATCCTGGTCTACTCGACGCTGCTGATCCCCACCAACATCCTGTTCGAGGCGGCGCTCGACTACCTCGGGGTCGGCCTGGTGCCGCCCACGCCGAGCTGGGGGCAGATGCTGTCCAACGCCGTGACCAACGGGTTCTACTACATCGACCCGATGTACATGGTGATTCCCGGCGTGGCCATTTTCCTTACCGTCATGGCATTCAACCTGTTCGGCGACGGGCTGCGGGACGCGCTTGACCCGCGTGCCCGCTGACCCGCGCCGCTCGTCAAGAATCTAGAAAGGAAGTAGCGCCGCTTATGAAAAGACGCAGAACCCTTGCGTTCTCCGCCGCCGCCGCCGTGGTGGCCGCGCTGACCCTCGCCGCCTGCTCAAGCAGCGGGAGCAGCACGGGCAGCGGGGGTAGCACGGCGGGCACCGGAACCTCCGGCGGTGCCGCGGCCTACAACGCTGCCACCACCGGCGTGGTCAACCCGTCCACCAAGAAGGGCGGCACGGTCTCCTTCGCGCTGAGCAGCACGCCCGACTCGTTCGACCCCGGCAACACCTACCTGGCCTGGGTGTGGAACTTCAGCCGGCTGTACGCGACCCCGCTGACCACCTTCAAGTCCGCCCCCGGCAGCGCCGGCAACACCCTGGTGCCCGGCCTGGCGACCAGCCTCGGCACGGCCAGCGCCAACGGCCTGGTGTGGACCTACCACATCAGGCAGGGACTGAAGTTCTCCGACGGCGAGCCGATCACCTCGGCCGACGTCAAGTACGCGGTGGAGCGGACCTACGACCGCTCGGTGCTCGAGAACGGCCCCAACTACTTCCAGACCCTGCTGGCCGACCCGACCTACAAGGGCCCGTACAAGGACCCCAAGGGCAACCTGACCTCGGTCACCACGCCGGACAAGTACACCATCCAGTTCCACCTGGTGGCGCCGTTCGCTGACTTCAACTACGTGGCCTCCATCCCGCAGGACGCGCCGGTCCCGCAGGACAAGGACACTGGCGCCAACTACCAGCTGAACCCGGTCTCCAGCGGCCCCTACATGTTCTCCAGCTACACCCTGAACAAGCAGGCGACCCTGGTCGACAACCCGAACTGGACCCCCAGCGAGGACCCGCAGGCGCAGCAGAACGCCACTAAGGTCACCGTCGCCCTGAACGTGAACTCGGACGACATCGACAACCGGCTGCTGGCCGGCGACCTCGACCTGGAGGCGCAGGGCCTCGGCGTCGGGGCGGCGGCGCGGGCCAAGATCCTGTCCAACCCGTCGCTGCAGAAGAACGCCGACGACGCGTTCATCAACCGGCTGTGGTTCGTCTACCTCAACACCAAGGTCGCACCGCTGAATAACCTGGCCTGCCGCCAGGCGATCGAGTACGCGGCCGACAAGACCGACATGCAGACCGCCTTCGGCGGCCCGGTCGCGGGCGGCGCGATCGGCACCACCGCGCTGCTGCCCGGTCAGGGCGGCTACGCCAAGATCGATGACTACAAGGCGGTGACCGAGCCGGCCGGCGACGTTACCGACGCCAAGGCCGCGCTGGCCAAGTGCGGCAAGCCGAACGGCTTCACGATCGGCGCGTCCTACCGCAGCGACCGGCCCGCGGAGACCGCGTCGGCGCAGGCGCTGCAGGCGTCGCTGGCCAAGGTCGGCATCACCCTGCAGCTCCACGGCTACCCGTCGGGCACCTACTACAGCGACTTCGCCGGGGTGCCGAACTTCGTGCACAGCCACAACCTGGGTGTCCTGTTCGGCGGCTGGTCGCCCGACTGGCCCGACGGCTACGGCATGCTCGACGAGCTGGTCAACGGCAACACCATCGTGCCGGCCGGCAACACCAACATCAGCGAGGAGAACAACCCGAAGGTCAACGCGCTGTTCGCGGACGCGGCCAAGACCACCACCACCACGGCCCAGGCGAGCGCGGACTACGCCCAGATCGACCAGCTGGTCATGGGCGACGCGGTCATCCTGCCCGAGGTGTACGCCAAGGCGCTGTACTACCGCAGTCCCAACCTCACCAACGTCTACGTTGAGGCGGCCTTCGGTGAGTACAACTACGCCGTACTCGGCACTAACAGCTAACCGCTAGCTAGCAGCAAGGAGAACGCGCACCCGGCCGGTTCAGTCCGGCCGGGTGCGCGCCCAGGCGCCCATGGTCACCTTCGTCATCCGCCGCCTGATCACGGCGATTTTCCTGCTCGTCGTGGTCAGCATCATCACCTTCGCGATCTTCTTCCTGATCCCGCGGCTCGCCGGGCAGAACGCCTACGAGCTGGCGACCCAGTACGTCGGCCGGAACCCCACCCGGGCGGCGATCCTGCAGATGGAAGCCAAGCTCGGGCTGAACGAGGCGCTGCCCGTGCAGTACTGGCACTTCCTGGTCGGCATCGTGGCGGGCACGCACTACAACGACGGCCCGAGCGTGACCTACTGCCCGCCGCCGTGCTTCGGCTACTCGTTCCGCAACCAGCAGCCGGTATGGCCGCAGCTGGTGGCGGCGCTCCCGGTCACCGTGTCGCTGGCGATCGGCGCGGCGATCTTGTGGCTGGTCGGCGGGGTTGCCATCGGCGTGCTGTCCGCCCTGCGCCGGGGCACCTTCTTCGACCGCTTCTCGATGGCGGTGGCGCTGGCGGGCGTGTCGCTGCCGATCTTCTTCACCGGCCTGATCTCGCTTGAGCTGTTCAGCTACAAGTGGGCGCTGTTCCCGAACGTCACCTGGGTGCCGATCACCCAGAACCCGGCCCTGTGGGCGCGGAACCTGGTGCTGCCGTGGGTGACCCTCGCCTTCCTCTACGCCGCCCTGTACGCGCGGCTGACCCGGGCCGGCATGCTGGAGACGATGAACGAGGACTTCATCAGGACCGCCCGGGCGAAGGGCCTGCGAGAACGCACCGTCGTGGTCCGCCACGGGCTGCGGGCGGCGCTCACCCCGATCCTCACCATCTTCGGCATGGACCTGGGGCTGCTGCTCGGCGGCGCGGTGCTGACCGAGACCACCTTCTCGCTGCCCGGGCTCGGGCAGTTCACCATCCTCGCCATCCAGAACCAGGACTTTCCGGAGATCATGGGCGTGGTGCTGCTCGCCGCCTTCTTCATCGTGGTGGCCAACATGCTGGTCGACATCCTCTACGCGGTGGTCGACCCGAGGGTGAGGACCTGATGGCGCTGCTCGAAGTCAGCGACCTGCGAGTGCGCTTCAGCACCGACGACGGCCTGGTCAAGGCGGTCGACGGGCTCACGTTCAGCCTGGACCGCGGCCGCACCCTCGGCATCGTCGGCGAGTCCGGCTCCGGCAAGAGCGTGACCAGCCTGGCCATCATGGGCCTGCACCGCGGCCGGGCCGGCCAGCACGGGGCCGGCAAACAGGCGGGCACCGAGGTCACCGGCGAGATCAGGCTCGACGGCGAGGACCTGGTGACCGCCAGCGACGAGCGGGTGCGCCAGCTCCGCGGCAGCAAGATGGCGATGATCTTCCAGGACCCGCTGACCGCGCTGCACCCCTACTACACCGTCGGCGCGCAGATCATCGAGGCGTACCGGGTCCACAACAACGTCTCCAAGCAGGTGGCCCGCAAGCGCGCGGTCGACCTGCTCGGCCGGGTCGGGATCCCGCAGCCCGCGGTCCGGGTGGACGACTACCCGCACCAGTTCTCTGGCGGCATGCGGCAGCGGGCGATGATCGCGATGGCGCTGTCCTGCGACCCCGGGCTGCTGATCGCGGACGAGCCGACCACCGCCCTCGACGTCACCGTGCAGGCGCAGATCCTCGACCTGATCGTGGACCTGCAGCAGGAGTTCGGCTCCGCCGTCGTCATCATCACCCACGACCTCGGCGTGGTCGCCGAGCTGGCCGATGAGGTGCTGGTGATGTACGCGGGCCGGGCGGTGGAGAGCGGGCCCGCCCTCAACGTCTTCCAGCAGCCGGCCCACCCCTACGCCTGGGGCCTGCTCGCCTCCATGCCGCGGCTCGACGTGGCCCGGGTGGAGCGGCTGAAGCCCATCCCGGGCACGCCGCCGAGCCTGATCAACGTGCCGCCCGGCTGCCCGTTCCACCCGCGCTGCGCCTACCCGGCCCAGGTGGGCGGCGACCGCTGCCGCACCGAGGAGCCGGCCCTGAACGAGATCGCCGCCGGTCACCGGGCGGCGTGCCACCTGACCGCGGCCAAGCGCCGGGAGATCTGGGCCAGCATCGACCCGGCCAGGGCACCCGAACCAGGCGACGCACCCGACCCGGCCGAGCCCCCGGCCGACCTGGCCGACCCGGCCGACCTGGCCGACCCGGCCGACCTGGCCGACCCGGCCGACCTGGCCGACCTGGCCGACCCGGCCGAGCCCCCGGCCGGCCCGGCCGAGCTAGCAGACCCGGCCGAGCCGCTGTCCGACGACGGCCGGCCGGCGCCGGAGGCGGGCACCGTGACCGAGGTGGAGGCACCGTGAGCGACGATCTGCTCCAGGTAACCGGCCTGACCAGGCACTTCCCGGTCCGGCGGGGTGCCATCCTGCGGCGCACGGTGGGCCAGGTCCGCGCCGTCGACGGGGTCGACTTCAGCGTCGCCCGCGGCCAGACCCTCGGCATCGTCGGCGAGTCCGGCTGCGGCAAGACGACCACCGGGCGGATGGTCGCCCGGCTCGACGAGCCGACCAGCGGCAGCGTCGTGTTCGACGGGCGGGACATCACCCACCTGCGGGCCGGCCGGATGCGGCCGCTGCGCCGCGAGATCGGCATGATCTTCCAGGACCCGTACTCCTCGCTGAACCCGCGGCACACGGTCGGCACCATCGTCGGCGCCCCGCTGCGGGTGCAGCACGTGGCCACCGAGCACGGCGTCAAGCGGGCCGTGCAGGAGCTGCTTGAGATGGTCGGGCTCAGCCCCGAGCACTACAACCGCTACCCGCACGAGTTCTCCGGCGGCCAGCGCCAGCGGATCGGGGTGGCCCGGACGCTGGCGCTGCGGCCCAAGCTGATCGTCGCCGACGAGCCGGTCTCCGCGCTCGACGTGTCCATCCAGGCGCAGGTCATCAACCTGCTCGACGACCTGCAGGACGAGCTCGGGCTCAGCTACGTGATCATCGCCCACGACCTCGCGGTGGTGCGGCACATCGCCGACCAGGTAGCGGTCATGTACCTGGGCAAGATCGTGGAGCAGGCGCCGCGCGACGACCTGTACGCCCGCCCGATGCACCCGTACACGGTGGCCCTGCTGTCGGCCGTGCCGGTTCCCGAGCCGGTGGCGGCGGCCGAGGGCCGCCGGCTCCGCCGCGAGCGGATCAGGCTGGTCGGCGACGTGCCGAGCCCGCTCAACCCGCCGTCCGGCTGCCGGTTCCACACCCGCTGCTGGAAGGCACAGGACGTGTGCCGGACGGCCGAGCCGCCGCTGGCCGAGCTGGCCCCCGGCCACCGCGCCGCCTGCCACTTCCCGGAGAACGCCGCCTAGCCGCGCCCTGTTAACCTCAGCAGCGACGAGCCGCCCCGCCGAGGCAGAGCCAGATTTCGGAACTTTTTATCGATATGGAAACAAATTGTTGTCATGACACCAATTTGTTTCCACTTTACCGGCACGCCCTGCAGCCACGTGACCAAAGTGACTGCGTTGACGCCGCCGCACCGGCCGCCCGCCCCAACCTGACGGCGGGAGGCGCCTCGCGGCCTCCCGCCGCCGCCTCGCGGCATCCCGCCGCCGCCTCGCGGC
>Ga0265338_10007254_pt1 | contig 13836 bp, 12 predicted proteins | sample 42126metaG_FD_193579 | JGI IMG/M metagenome (GOLD analysis project Ga0265338, IMG submission 193579) | Rhizosphere microbial communities from Carex aquatilis grown in University of Washington, Seatle, WA, United States - 4-21-26 metaG | ecosystem: Host-associated > Plants > Roots > Rhizosphere... | reverse complement strand
GAATGCCGATATTTAACAGGGTTTTGCTACTATAAGAGTTCCCCCAAATATTCGCTTGATCAAGAATATACAAAGGATGCAATAGAAGAATTTCAAATATATTTAAATAAATACCCTAAGGGCGAACATGTTATCCTTTGCAATCAATATATCGTTGAATTACGGAAGAAAATGGAGAAAAAAGCATTTTCAAATTCCAAATTATACTTCGATATGCAGAATTATAAAGCTGCAACTATTACGTTCAAAAACTTTCTTAACACCTATCCCGATTCCGATTTCAGAGAAGAGACAATGTTTTTAATCGTTAAATCGGGGTATCTGATGGCTGAAAATAGTGTTGCCTTAAAACAATTTGAACGATACGAATCGGTTATTTCCGATTACGAAATCTATGTTGATGAATATCCAACCGGCAAACATGTTAAGGATGCCGAGAAATATTTCACAAAAAGTCAAGAATTTATAAAAAAATCATCACTTTAAAATCGATTTTAAACTCAATAGTATGGATTACAAAAAATCAAAAGCTCCAAGTACAACAATTACACGCGATTTAATTGATCTTGAAAAAGGAACAAACAACATTTATGAATCAATCGTGATAATTGCAAAACGTTCTGACCAAATTGCAATTGAAATTAAGAAAGAACTTGATCAAAAACTTGAAGAATTTGCATCTTTTTCTGACAATTTGGACGAAACATTCGAAAATCGTGAGCAAATAGAAATATCTAAATTCTACGAACGTCTTCCTAAGCCCACTTTAATGGCAATAGAAGAATTTAAAGAAGATAGAATATATTGGAGAAGACCCGATTTAGATTCTGTTACCGTATAAATAATACCATAGCACATGCTAAGGGGTAAAAAAATAGTATTAGGAATAACCGGAAGTATCGCTGCCTATAAATCGGCTACGTTAATTCGGTTGTTAGTAAAATCGGGTGCCGAGGTTCAGACAATAATGACTCTTTGTGCAAAAGAATTTATTACCCCTCTAACTATCGCCACGCTCAGTACCAAACCGGTATTAAGCGAATTCTTTAACGAACGAAGCGGCGATTGGCATAGCCATGTCGATCTGGGCTTATGGGCCGATCTGTTTGTAATAGCACCGGCATCGGCCAATACAATGGCAAAGATGGCAAATGGAATATGCGATAATTTATTATTAACAACCTATCTTTCGATGCGATGCGAGGTGATGATTGCACCGGCAATGGATCTTGATATGTTTTCGCATCAGGCAACACAAAAAAACATTGCAACCTTACAATCGTTTGGAAATATCGTTATTCAACCGGCAACGGGCGAACTGGCAAGCGGATTGTCGGGTAAAGGAAGGATGGAAGAACCAGAAGCGATACACAAACATATAGAACATTACTTCGCTTCGAAACACGAAAACGCTAAAAAAAAAATCCTAATAACAGCGGGTCCAACCTATGAACCGATTGATCCCGTGAGGTTTATTGGAAACCATTCGTCGGGAAAAATGGGGTTTGCACTGGCAGAAGAACTTGCAAGAAACAATTTCGATGTTACGTTGATTGCAGGACCGGTATCACTCCCTACTCCATCGAACTGCACAAGGATAGATGTTACAACGGCCAACGAGATGTACGAACAGGCTGTAGAGTTGTTCCCTCAATTCGATGCCGCCATATTATGTGCAGCAGTTGCCGATTATACCCCCAAAACAGTATCGGGTCAAAAGATTAAACGAAATGAGAACGCATTATCAATAGAACTCATACCCAACAAAGACATTGCTAAAAAACTGGGCGAAATGAAAACGGCTCAACAACGCTTGGTTGGATTTGCACTCGAAACTGAAAATGAAACAATAAATGCCCAAACCAAGCGTATAAAGAAGAATCTCGATTTTATAGTACTCAACTCATTACAAGATAGTGGTGCAGGCTTTAAACACGATACGAATAAAATAAAAATAATCGATCGTGAGGGAATTACAAGCTTTGAATTAAAATCGAAATTGCTCGTTGCCAAAGATATAATAACAAAACTAACAGCTATATTATGAAAGCAGTTATTACCATACTATCAATCGCATTGTTTTCGCTTATAACTTTTGAAAGTTATTCGCAAGAAATAAAATGTGTTGTGTCGGTAACTGCAAAAGATCAACAAGCAAGCGATGCCAGTCTTTACGAAAACCTTAAAAAGGTAATCCAACAATTCATGAATGCCCAAGTATGGACCGATAATGTGTTTGACGATAAAGAAAAGATTGAAATGAACATCGCAATCACTGTTAAAACCAGATCAGGCGATAATTTTGATGCAACAATACAAATTCAAGCAAACAGACCCGTATTCGGATCAAGCTATAAAACGGTGATGTTCAATTTTGTTGACGATAAACTGCAATTTTCGTTTCAAGAATTCGGAACAATCGAATACGACGATCAACGTTTTAATTCAAACTTAACCTACGTACTCGAATATTATGCCTTTATTGTATTAGGATTAGATTACGATTCGTTCTCGCCCAATGGAGGTACAAAATGGTTCCAGAAAGCAGAAATGCTGGTCAATAATGCACAAACACAAACCGACTATACGGGGTGGAAAGCATCTGAAAATCAATCAAATAAATATTGGTTGGTCGAAAATTATTTAAATTCGGCTTATTCACCTTATAGAACATGTCTGTATACCTATCATCGATTAGGGCTTGATGTAATGAACGAAAAACCGACCGAAGGTAGAGCCAAGATTGCAGAAGCATTGGCTGAACTTGAAAAAGTTCATGAGGTAAAACCGGGATTAATAATGATGACTGCTTTTTTTCAAGCAAAAAGTAAAGAAATAATTGGCATATTTGCAGAATCGCAACCCGACGAAAAAGCAAGGGTATCGACACTCTGTAAAAAAGTAGATCCGGCACGGGCTAGCGACTACGATAAAATAAATGCTCAAAAATAAGTTCACAGCAAAACAATGTTACAAACATTAAAAATAAAGAATTTTGCACTCATAGATTCTTTGGAGATTGATTTCGAAAAAGGATTTACCACAATAACAGGTGAAACGGGAGCCGGAAAATCAATCATTCTCGGAGCATTGTCGTTGCTCATCGGTCAACGTGCCGATTCATCAGTATTAAAACAACCCACCGAAAAAAGCATCATAGAAGCTACCTTCAATATAAAAGGATACGAATTACAAACATTCTTTACCGAAAACGATATCGATTACGAAATCGAATCGGTTATCAGAAGAGAAATATCACCCAATGGAAAATCAAGAGCATTTGTAAACGATACACCCGTTACATTGGAAGTACTAAAAGCATTGGGCGAAAGCTTGATAGATATCCATTCGCAACACGAAAACAGCTTGCTCAATTCCAACGAATTCCAACAAAACATTGTTGATTGTGCAGCAGCTATTCAAATACAGGTAGCCGACTACAACCAACTCTTTTCAAAACTCAAGAAGCAAGAACTCGAACTCGAAAAGATAAAAAAACAAGCAGAAAGTTCTAATCTGGAACTGCAATTTAAAACCTTTCTATACGAAGAATTGGACCGTGCAAAACTCATCGCCGGCGAACAAATCGAATTGGAAGAAGAGTTCGAAAAGCTGAACCATACCGAAGACCTGAAAGATGCATATTCGCAAGCTCAAGCCATATTCGAAACCGACGAAACAAATATAGTGAGCCAATTAAAAACGGTGCTTGCATTATTGTCGAAATCGAAAAACTTTTTCAAAGCATCGGAACATCTCACCATACGTCTCGAAGAATCGATTATCGAATTGAAAGACATAGCAAACGAAATAAGCATTCAAAATAACAGCATTATTGCCGATCCTGAACGGCAACAAATAATAAACAAACGATTAGATACATTTTATACATTACAACAAAAGCATAAAGTGCAATCGATTGAACAATTGCTTGAAATAAAAGCAGACTTGGAACAATTTATCGTGCAAGCTAATTCTTATGAAGAAGCAATAGAAACAATTACAAACGAAATAAGAAAAAGCGTTTCGGCATTAGAATTAAAGGCTACCGTATTATATGATAAAAGAATACAAGCAGCAAAACCGCTCGCTTTAACGTTAACAGAGAAGTTGAAAGAACTTGGAATGCCCAATGTGGTTTTCGATATATCCGTAATTAAAACAAGCGAACTTCGTCGAAATGGTAAAAGCGAAACGAAATATATGTTTTCAGCAAACAAGAACATGCCGTTACAAGCAATAGCAGAAACTGCTTCTGGTGGCGAATTGTCGCGCATCATGCTCTGTTTAAAGGCAGAACTATCGAAAGCAAAAGCCTTACCCACCATTATATTCGATGAAATTGATACCGGAGTATCGGGCGATATAGCCGATAAAATGGGAACAATAATGAAACAAATGGCAAAGAATATGCAGGTAATCTGTATAACCCATTTACCACAGATTGCGGCAAAAGGGACAGAACATCATATTGTTTATAAACAAGATAACGAAACGACAACAAATACAAACATAAAAAAATTGACTCACAACGAACGCATTCAAGAAATAGCGAAAATGGTGAGTGGTAAGAATCTCACAAATGCAGCAATTGAAAATGCAAAAGAATTGCTAAAAAGCTAAACGAATACGCAATTAACTATTTTAGCACAAGCATATTTAGATTATTACTAAAGGAACCCCAACTTCACGGTTGGAGCAATTAATATTATTTTAAAATACGGGCAACAGCCCACAAGTTAAACGTATTTCAATCAATTGAAATTAAAAATTAGAAATTATGGCAAATGATTTATTAAAAGGTAAAAAAGGCATCATCTTCGGCGCATTGAACGACATGTCGATAGCATGGAAAGTAGCAGAAAAAGCACACGAACAAGGAGCAACCTTTGTATTAACCAATACCGACTCGGCAATAAGATTAGGTACAATTCATGAATTAGCAGAAAAAACAAATTCAAAAGTAATAGCAGCCGATGCTGCAAACGTTGACGATCTTGAAGCACTTTTAGTTGAAGCACAAGCACATTTAGGTGGTAAAATAGACTTTATACTTCACTCTATCGGCATGTCTTTAAATGTAAGAAAGAAACGTCCCTACGACGATCTTGATTATAATTATATGATGAAAACATTAGATATATCGGCAATATCATTTCATAAACTATTACAATCGGCACGTAAGCTTGATGCAATAAACGAATGGGGATCGGTTCTTGCCCTATCATATATTGCAGCACAACGTTCGTTTTACGGTTATAACGAAATGGCTGAAGCAAAAGCAATGTTAGAATCGATAGCACGTAGTTTTGGCTATATCTATGGACGTCAAAAGAAAATCAGAGTAAACACCATTTCGCAATCGCCAACATTAACCACAGCCGGAAGCGGAGTAAAAGGAATTAACGATTTATTAGATTTCTCCGAACGTATGTCGCCATTGGGCAATGCAACAGCCGAAGACTGTGCCGATTATTGTATTGTGATGTTCTCTGACTTAACAAAGAAAGTGACCATGCAAAATCTATACAACGACGGTGGATTTTCGAGTGTTGGTATGAGTTGGAAAGCAATGCAAGTGTATTCTAAAAACCTTGACGAAGTATTGAAAGAAGAAAAAGAAATAACAGACTAAGATAATAAAAACATTTCGTCTGTTAATCAATAAAACGGCAATCATTATTTACAAAGAATAATGGTTGCCGTTTTTTTTAATGTTAGGTATTAAGGAATTGACCTATCATTTATTACAAGAAACCCATTCAGTTTCCAAATAACCAAGCATAGAGACGTTGCACGCAACGTCTCACCGTAAAACCTATCAACAAATAAACAAACACAACTATCGAAAATAAAAAATAACCTAGGACAACACCATTAAGAACAAGAACAACACAATATTAATCGAGGTCAGCATAATAATGAACAATGACAGCACCAAATTGAACTAGGACAACAAAAATATAACAGAGGACAGCACCATATTGAGCAAGGACAACACAAAAATAACCGAGGACCTCAAAATATAACACAGTGACAGCTTAAAAATAAACCGGGACAACAAAAAAGACACACTGGACAGCACAAAATAACAGGTGAACAATTAAAATAGTTGATCGGACTGCTCAATTTTATGAACATAAGGCATAAGAAATGTGCAGAACAACATAATTAAGGAACCATACAGCAAACAATAACAATATATCTTGTAGGTAAATAATAAGACAGTAAAAACATATTGTTAAACAATGGAGAAAAATCTAAGTCCGATAGAAATATAGAGCATTATTCAATAATGTAACCCACGGGACTTAAATAATTCCGGATTCCCCCTTATTAATCATTAGAATAAGAAAGAATCGATGCGATAATATCCATTTAAATATGGTACAATGAAATATATTGTAATGAAAGGCCGAAGATTATTATTCAATAATGCAAGACATCGAGCCGTGTATATCAAACAAACAACTATATACAAATAATAAAAGGACAATATCTTGCTATAGAATAATTCAATTCTATAGCTATTTCGAATCATTGATGTGGTTTTTCAGTAACTACGGCTTGAAAACCATAGTTACTGAAAAATAGCTGACTGATAAGCTGAACATAAAATAAATGGTATGCATCGCCACAGGTTACCGCTCGTATTTTATCCCGACGTTTTACAACGGGGTAATTGAAAAACCAACAGAAATGAAATGTGTTTGCTTACTATTGAATATATTCTGTTTAAAAATCAATATAAGTACAATTAAGGATATTCATTGAAAAGAATAAAAGATATGCGAGGGAAAATAGATTGTAGGTATATAAAAAATAATGAATATAAAGAGCAATATGTATAATAGGAATAAATGTAAAATCGACATATCTATTTTTCTGCTTTTTGAAAAAAAACAGAAAAACTGACGTTTTTTGAAAAAAGTATGTGAAGACAAAAATAGCACAAAACTAACTATACTACTCATATTATGCATATTAGTGTTTTTTATCGTTTTTAGCAATGAGACTCAGATAAGAGACCAAAACGACATTAATCATGCATTTTGGTGATTATAATCACCTATTTAAGTAACACAGATCATGTAATTTATGTTGTTCGTCATTGAAAAACGACCCTTCGTCAATAATATTTATTTTTTTCATCAAAAGAAACAAATAGTACTTTTAAAAAATATACATTTGAATTGCATCTAGTTATTATATATGCAACAGATAGATTTGTGCGGGTGAACTTTATAGTATTATTTACTTTTTATTAAAAAAACATACCATTATGAAAACAAAACTTGAAGCAAAATTAAAAATGTTTTTAGCATTAAGAATCTTTTTACGATCGAACACAACAATCCTCAAATTGTTACCAAACGTTGAAGAATTTTTAGCCGCTTTGGATGCAGCAATACTGCAAATTCAAACCCACAGCGAACAACAGCAACACCACTCCACCGGTGATACGGTAAGTAACAACAACCTGCGTTCAGATCTATTAACATCGTTACTCGACGATTCGCGGAAAATTCATGCTTATGCTAAGTATACGAACAACATTCCAATGATGACCGATACCAAATATACCTTATCCGATTTAAAAGTCGCATCCGACATTGAACTGGTGAATATAGCCAAATCGTTATCAAATATCATTAATAACAATATTACCAATTTATCATCATACAATTTGACCGCTGCAACACAAACAACGTTTAATAAGGCCATAAAAGATTTTGAAGATGCTATTCCTATAAAGCGTCAGAAGCAGGTTGAGAAAAAAGAAAGTAGTAATTTAATAACACAAGGCTTTACAAACGCGTTAAATGCTGTTAAAAATATAGACGAAGTGGTTGAAATAATCCACTCAGACGAACCCAACTTCTACTCAAGTTATAAAGAGATACGCAAAGTTATTGGTGCCGGAGGTAGCTCATTGGTATTAAAGGGTATAATAACCGACTCCGAAACCAACGAACCGATTGAAGACGCAACAATTACTTTTTACCTTCCCAACAGCAATCAACCATTGCTTATTAAACGTTCGTCTATAAAAGGCGGATTTACCGATAAAACACTTGGTGAAGGTGAATTATCGGTTACCATTATGAAAGTTGGATATAATATTGATAAGGTTACAATTACCATCGACCACAGCAAAATCAACACTTTGATTGTAAAATTGGTAAAGAATGCTATAAGCCCCGATAAAGCTACTATATAACTAAAAACTAAAAATTAAAAACTAAAACAATGTTATCTGAATTAGATGTTCAATTATCTAAAATTGCGATGACTTAATAGATAGAAAATTACGGTTGTATATAAGAGTTGTACTGTCTGGGAAAAGATGGTACAACTCTTTTGTTTGATTATAAACGTAGTAATCGGGATTATTCGGATTACCTAACCAAAGGGTGGAATGAGATATAAACCTCATATCTTCGATTAATTCGGAATTCTTTAGAAATATTATTGAATGATTAAAAATTGTACAAGCATCTTCGTATTCGGCAAATGCAGGATAAAGTATATAACTCGTTCTGCAAGACATTATTTGTGCTAATAAGTAAAAAGCTTCTGTTGCTCCATTGGTAACTAATATATTCGATTTATCGACCGAATGTTTTTTAGCAATGTTGCAGGTCAAAGCACCTGCATCGGGTTCAGGATAATGAATAATATCTTTAATCTTACTTTCAATATGGTTCGAAAGTGCCGGGTGTAAACCATCATACCATATATTAGAACTAAAATCGGCTATTATTTCAGCATCACATAAATATCTATCGCTTCCGTGACCGTGAATCATTCCATTGTTATTGTTTTATAAATATAATCCATGTCGGAATGAGCCCGAATCAAGCCTGCAAGTTTCGAATACTGTTCTTCTTTAAATGTATCATGATCATATTCGTGATTTGTTTTCATTCCAATGGTCTCAATGATGTTAGAAATAACCGAAGGATTATCGAAAATACCATGAATATAGCTTCCCCATGTCTTTGCATTTAACATATAGCCATCGGCATCCTTACCTTTTATGAAACACAAAGGTGATGGATGCTTTGCGGTTGTTTGTCCCATATGTATTTCATAACCTTTACATTCTTGTCCACTCTCTTGAAAGTAAAAAAGACATTGTTCGGTTATTTTTTCATTGGTCAGCTTCGTTATAACAGGCAAAATGCCTAATCCTGCAATACTTTCAATATCGCTTTCAATATGGAGCGGATCGTTTATTTCCGTTCCCATCATTTGATAACCGCCACAAATACCATAGACTGATTTTCCTTGTTCATGTGCGGTAATAATAGCTTTTGCCAAACCCGATTTTCTAAGATACTGCATATCGGAAACAGTATTTTTCGAGCCGGGAATAATTACAATATCAGCATTGAGAATATCTTCCTGTTCGCTCGAATAAAACAAATGGATATCAGGATAACGCTCTAAAACATTGAAATCGGTAAAATTGGACATGTGTTTTAATAATACAACCACAATATTAATTTTGCTTGTTGAATGAACGGCATGTTTTTTATCGAGTACCACAGAATCTTCATCGTCAATAAATATATCCCTGTAATAAGGAATAATGCTTACAACCGGAATTCCAATGAGTTGTTCGAGCATTTTCTTACCTTCGGTAAATAATGTAACATCGCCTCTGAATTTATTAATAATAATGCCTTTTATTAAAGCCCGTTCTTCGGGTTCAAGTAATAATATTGTACCATAAACACTTCCAAAAACACCTCCTCTATCAATATCGGCAATGAGATAGGTTGCAGCATTTGTTTGCAATGCAACCCGCATATTGGTAATATCCCTACTTCTGAGATTTATCTCAGAAATACTTCCTGCCCCCTCAATAACAATTGGATTGTATTTCTCGGCCAATGAATAATATGCTTTCATTGCTTCAGCAAAAAGGATATTGCGGTCGGAATGTAAAAAATATTCCGAAGCCGTTTGATTTCCAATTGCCTTACCATTTAAAACTACTTGCGATGAAAGGTTTGATGTGGGTTTTAAAAGAACAGGATTCATCTCGACACTGCAAGGAATTCCGCATGCTTCGGCTTGAACAGCTTGAGCCCGTCCAATTTCCAATCCATCGGGGGTTGCATAACTGTTGAGCGACATATTTTGTGCTTTGAAAGGTGCAGGATGATATCCATCTTGTAAAAAGATACGGCAAAATGCTGCATTAATAATCGATTTTCCAACATCGGATCCTGTTCCGACAAACATTATAGGACGAAGTTGTTTATGCATGTAATTCAATTTTTATGAGTTGTCCATAATCGACTTTCAAATCAAAGCCATCTTGTGGTTTACAGTTATTAATAGTTGTATAAATTGCTCTTATTGAACCCGCATGACAAACAATCAATACATTTTTATAAGTCATCTTTTGTAAATCGTTCAAAAATGCATTAATCCTGATCAAAACATCAGTATACGATTCACCTTCGGGACATGGAAGTCCTACATAATTGTCGAACCACGGTTTTGCTTCAGGCATTTTTTCAATATCCACCCAATATTTCCCTTCCCATAAACCAAAATTAAGTTCCATTAACCGTTTATCGTAATGAACCCGAACTTGGTCATTGGTAAATGTCTCGGCCAGTTTAACACAGCGTTGTAAAGGACTGGAATAAACAGCATCGAAAACTGTATGTTGTAATGATGAACGAATTACGGCAAATTCCTTTTCGTATGTTTGAACCAGATCAACATCTGTTTGTCCGTAACAAAAGCCTGATGGACAGTCAACCTTGGTATGTCGAAGTAAATACAGGTTCATAACAACAACTTGGTGGCGACAATATACATACTATAAAAACCAATTTCTGAAAACTGCTGTAAAGCACCTAAAACATCTCCCGTATACCCTCCTATTTTCTTATGAACATAATATCTGAAATACAAAAAGATACAAACACTAAAGGGAACGATAAAATAGAGCACACGATACGGAAGAAATACTAAGGGTGTACATCCAAAAAGCAAAGCTATAAATAGGCTTAGCAGTATTTTTTCTCCACCAACAGCTTTTGCTTTACTCGATTCATCATTTCTTACATAACGCGAAGTAAAAATCATCAATACCGAGTTCAATCGGCTAAATGCATGGGCAGCAATTATTATTGAAGGTATTTGCAATGGATTACATTCTGAAAGTAACAGAAATTTAAACAACAATAACAGTATCAAGGCTATCGTTCCATACGTACCGATGTGACTATCTTTCATAATAGCTAGAATTCTAACCTTGTTGTATCCACCACCAAAACCATCACAAAAATCGGCAACTGCATCTTCGTGAAATGCTCCGGTGAGGAGTATCATAGAAAGAATACTAAACAACACCGAAATATGAATTGAGAAAAAATGATAGCATATCCAATACACGATTGCACCAACAGTTCCCACTAGAATTCCAATAAAAGGAAAATACCGGGTGGCTTTGTTTAATGCAATACTTGAAAAGATTATACTCTTTGGAACAGGTATCCGAGTATAAAATAGTACTGCGGTAAAGAATATGTTAAGCTCTTTTTTAATCATTTTATGCTTTATTCGAAACCCCGGCAGCTTCAAAACTAGCCATTTCATTTAAAAACAATACGGACGATTTGATTAATGGAAATATAACCGCCGCACCGGTTCCTTCACCAAGACGCATATGCAGATCGACCAAAGCTTCAACACCCAGAAAATCGAGCATGGCTTTATGTCCTTTCTCTCCCGAACAATGACTAAAAATACAATTGTCGAGAATTGACTTGTCTAAGAAATATGCAGTTAATAATGCCGATGTGGTAATAAAACCATCGACTATGATGATCATACCATTTTGTTTAGCCTGCAACATTGCACCACACATCATTGCAATTTCAAAACCTCCATAGGTTGCCAATACTTGTAATGGTTCGGTAACGTTATATTTTAATGATGCTTCTTTAAGAATAGCAGTTTTACGTTTCAATCCTTCATCGTCGTGACCGGTACCACGTCCGGTACAATCTTCTATAGATATACCTACTAACTTATTCATTATTAAAGATGCCGATGATGTATTACCAATACCCATTTCACCGAAACTAATATAATTACAACCGGCATAGTATTCTGTATTTACAATTTCCCTTCCTTTGTCCATTGCCTTTTGACAAAGCTCTGCCGACATTGCCGGTTCTTTAATAATATTCTTTGTTCCATGTGCAATTTTTGCATGTATGAGATTCCATTCCTTTGGGAAAATATAATCAACACCTGCATCGACTACTTTTAAATTAATAGCATTCTGACGGCAAAACACAGAAATAGCAGCACCTCCATTAAGAAAATTCATAACCATTTGAAAGGTTACTTCTTTAGGATAAGGACTTACTCCTTCATCGGCCAATCCATGATCGCCGGCAAACACGATATGTGTAGGATTTCTCAATTCAGGAGAAAGTGTGTTTTGAATTAATCCGATTTTCATTGCAATGCGTTCAAGTTTACCTAACGAACCCAACGGTTTTGTTTTAAAGTCGATTTTGTGTTGTAATACTTCTCTCATACTATTTTGATTGTTAATGTAAGTTACTTAATTTTCATTGCTATTCCCGAAACCATAAAATAAACCGAATCGGCTTTTGCTGCAATGTATTGGTTTATCCATCCTTGTAGATCGCAAAACTTTCGTGATACGGCATTTTCGGCATGAACACCCATTCCTATCTCATTACTGACAACGATGAGTGTCATATCTTTGAGGATAAATGCAAGCCATTCTGTTTTGGCTTGGGTTAACGACTTATCGATATCATAATTATTGTCGTGAAAGATATTGGTAAGCCAAAGGGTGATACAATCAAGCATCACCGTTCTTCCATCGAGATTGTGCTTACTTATATTCTTTTCTTCTTCTATTGTTTGCCATGATTGATTCCTCTCATTTTTATGACGTTGAATCCGTTCTCCGAAATCGTCATCCCAAATTCGAGCTGTTGCCATGTAAACAGGATTATCAGAAAGCTTTTCCGCCATACTCTGAGCAAATGCACTTTTCCCCGAACGGGCACCTCCTGTTATAAATACAATTTCAGCCATATATTATGATTGATACCTATTAGAAATACAATATTTATTATGTTGAATGGAATTGTAGTGGAACGAGAACTCTAATCCAATTACAGGGCAGAGTAAAAGACACAGAACATGGTGACCCATTAAGGTCAATGCATGAAAATTGAAGGATTGAATAAAGTGAAATACCTTTTTGCACATCATTATATACGTTTGTTCCCGAACAAATCAAAACTCTGGCAGGTCTTCTGGCTCACCTTACTTTTCTCTGCCTTCCCATTTTGCATTGCAAAAAAGTGGCGTGGATTCGAAAAGCATATTAAGGCATACAGCTACGGGTATAGCTCCGGATTTTCACCGGATTCCCTTTTCATTTCGTATTTATTGCTAAATACGAAACACCAAAGTCAGTGCAAATATACTTTTTTTTTGGAGTCCTGAGGGATTAAACAACTTTAAACTCTGGTTATCGATATAAAATATTGATAAGCTGATTATCGATACATAAGAATACCTTTATCACCAATCGAATGAAATAAAATATTGATCACCTTAGATTTGAAATCACCATTACCATGTAAGATCTTTAATTGTGTTATCTTAGAAATGACATTAGAACAATAAATAGAGCAGAGCAAATACCTTGTAAAAAGAACATTACTATTATATATGGCTGTAGTTTATAGTAGCGTTGTAATAGATATTTTAAAACATTTCTATTCCTTTACTTCTACGATTAGGTATAGAAAT
>Ga0265338_10007253_pt1 | contig 13836 bp, 10 predicted proteins | sample 42126metaG_FD_193579 | JGI IMG/M metagenome (GOLD analysis project Ga0265338, IMG submission 193579) | Rhizosphere microbial communities from Carex aquatilis grown in University of Washington, Seatle, WA, United States - 4-21-26 metaG | ecosystem: Host-associated > Plants > Roots > Rhizosphere... | reverse complement strand
CGGGTGCGGGTTCAAACGGCGATCGTCACTTGTGGATAGATGCGACGGGCAAGGAAGTCTCTCAAGTTTCGGAACCATCCGTCTACGGCCCGACCCGCATCTCGCCTGACGGCACACGCATTGCAACGCCGGTGATCAGCCAGTTCGGCAATTCGCCGCTTTGGGTCTGGGACCTGGTCGGCGGCACGCGCAGTCTCGTCTCTGCGGCGAACGAGTATGTCGACGCTGCGGTTTGGTCGGCAGATGGACGCACTCTTTACTGCGACGTCTACAACACCGAGTTGCATAACGAACTCCATGTGATTTCCGTAGATGGCTCGCGGCCGGAAAGCGTTTTGCTCAAGTCCGAACGTGACGTCATGCCCGAAGATGTAACCGGCGATGGTCGCTGGCTGGTATATGAAGAGACTAAGCCGGGCGATCCTGCTAGTGGCGAACTGAAAGCGCTGCCGCTCGTGTCCGGCCTGATGCCATTTACGGTACTCGGGCCAGTAGATGACTCAAGCAATGCGCGACTCAAGCCGGGAACCAACGACTGGGTGGCCTATCAGACCAGCCAATCCGGCCGATCGCAGGTTTACCTCACGCGGTTTCCTCATCCCGGAGCCAAATACCAGGTTTCCAAAGACGGCGGGACGCAACCGGTATGGGGCAAGGACGGCAAGACTTTGTACTACCTCGATGCGTTCAGAAAATTGACAGCCGTCGCTATTCAGGTTTCGGGCGAGTCGGTGCAGATTGGACCTATCAGGCCGTTGTTTACCACCCGCATTCGCCACTCAATTCCTGCAGAAGCGTACGACGTGGCGAGCGACGGAAAATTCTTAGTAGTCGACTCTATAACTGAGAGCACGGCGCCCGTGGTGCTGGTCACGAACTGGGATAAGGAGCTGAAGTAATAACTCCGGTTGCGAACTGAAAGTGTCGCTCACGGCTTGGATTGGGTGACGCAAAGATACTTGCCATATAACGAGCAAACCTGAAGTTAAGTCCAGACCAAATTAACAACTACGCGGGCCAGCATCTGGGAAGTTTGCCGAGATCCGTACCGATAAACGCCCTTGTGTTGACTGATCGGGTCTTACATAGTTTGCAGAGACACCTCCGTGTTCGGCAAGATCGTTCGAGTGCGGCAATTTCACCAAATCTGGGTCCGATTTGGGTCTGGTAAGCCGGGTCAAAGAACTCCTTAGAGGATCAAGAACGGGCTGTCAGTACCGTTGAAATCCAATAAGTTGCACGTCGTTGTTGCCCTGTCGCGGCAGAGGCCGCGGGTTCGAGTCCCGTCGTCCCCGCCATTCTTTTTAGACCTCCTACCTTTTCTGTTTCTTACGCGCGCCAAGACTTTTGGAAAGCAGCCGACTGCGAGGTCACTGCTGATCCGCAGCGTGCCACGATCCTTCGACTGTCGATTCCTCTCCGAATTCTTAAAACCTGCAACTCCGCAGTGGCCGATCGTGCCCGGCTGAGGTTTTGTCGGCAAGTGAACAAAAAAGCGCGCGCACCCCTTGCGGGATGCGCGCCAGGCGAATGATCAGGAACAGCTAGCAGCCGGCGGCCACAGCGAACGTCTTCGGCTGCGGTGTTTCGGTGCGAGCCACATACATCTTGTAAGACTTGTGCACTGCGAACAGGACTGTCAGGAGAACTGCAATCCCGCTAACGGTGGTGAAGAAGGAAACGATTGCGGTCAACCCCGCGCCGATGACGTAGTTCGGGAATGACCACAAGAAGACCTTGTGCCACAGGGCAAAAGGATTGTTGCCTTCGGTTAGTCCAATGATGCTCGCAACGGGAGCCGTGTTCGCCATGAAGTAAGCGGCAGCGGCCATCGTCAGAGACAGCGCCGATCCACCCACATGCGCCGTGAACAAGCCGCTGTGGTAGATGAAGTAGGCGAGTCCGCAGGCATTCATCAGGGTACAGACGTTGAAGAAGAACTGTACCGGTTTAACTTTCTTGTCGGAACTATAGGACTGGGCAACGGCAGCAGTGACGGCGACTGCGAGGCTGCTGAGCAACCCCAGTTGCGTGACTCCCAGAAGAATGACGGGCAAATTACCGGACATCGTGCTTGTCATCCCGGGCAACTTCACTTTCAGCCGCGAACTCAATACTGCGGCTGCCATGAGAAGCGCCAACTGAGGCCAGGCTGGCATGTGCCAATTTGTGACGCCGAAGAACAGCGGGCACAAACTCGCAACGGCCACCATTCCGATCATGACTTTGGCTTTAATGGGCATTGTGTTTGTCATGGGATCTACGATTAGGATTCAGTCGGTTGGTTAGTCTTCTCCATCGTCGCCGTCGCTGAATGCCGACATTGGTTGCGCGGTAATCGACGTGGCGCCCCAGACTACACTGAAGCCCGATATGGAGTTCGCACCCCAGACCACGCTGGTGCTACCCCAGACCACCGAGTTCCCGGTGATTGCGTTCGCTCCCCACACCACCGAAGTTCCCCAAACAACAGAAGTGCTTCCCCAAACTACGCTCGTGCCGCCCAGACCCGTAGACGTATTCGTCAGCGAGACCGTGCGGGTAGCGGAGTTGTAAACGGCTGTCGGCGAGACTGCGATGCCGCTCGCCAGGTCCGTGTTGTCAAGCGCGGCGTCCACATCCAGATAGCCGGCGCCGTAGGTGAAGACGTCGTACTGGTTGGAATACGCATTGCCGACGTCGTCAATCGAATTGCAATACTGGTTGAAACCCTTCCAGGCCGTCTTCATCAGCCGTGCCTTGACCTGATCAGGCGTCAGGGCCGGATTCTGCTGCAACATCAACGCGACCGCGCCGCTCACTAGCGGAGTGGCCATGCTGGTGCCGCTCAGGCGGAAATACTTGCTGGTTCCGCTGCTCGGCGCCACCTGATAGGACGGGTACGATGTATCCATCGTGCTGCCCGCTACGCGCAGGGATACCAGACGGTTACCCGGAGCGACTAGATCAGGCTTGGCGATGTGATCGACGAGCGTTGGGCCTCTGGAACTGTAGCTGGCAATTGCGTCGTCGACACGATTGGATGTGTTCTTCGTCCGTGTCGCACCGACCGTGAGGACGAAGGGGTCGTTAGCCGGAGCGCCGATTGACGCCCAGCCATGCGTGCCCATTGAGTTGTCGCGGCCGTTATTGCCAGCCGCTACGACCACCACGATTCCGGCCTTCCACGCGGCTTCAACCGCCTGGCAAACCGGGTCAAGGGTATAGCTCTCAAATACGGGACGTCCCAGCGACATGCTGATGACGCGGATGTTGTACGTATTCTTCAGTGCGATCGCCTGTTGAATAGCAGCGATCACGCCGGAGTCTGTGCCCGCACCATTTTGATCCAGCACTCGCAGGTTGATGAGGTTCACGTTGGGAGCCATGCCGGTGTACTTTGCGGCATAACCTTTGCCAGGCGCTGAGGAGGCCCCGGTGCCGCCGATCAGGCCGGCAACGTGGGTTCCATGGCCATACTGATCCACCGCAGACGTGACGCCAGGCACAAAGCTCTGGCTGTAGACCACGCGGCTGGCGCCCGCAGCATTGTGAAGGTCTGCATGATCTGCAACGCCGCTGTCAATGATGGCGACGCCGACACCCGTTCCGTCAAACGCATATTCCGCGGCAGCAACATCAGCTTCCACCGCAGTCGTGTAGTCCTCGTTCGAGGCCGACATTTTTACCGGACGGTCCGGAGTGACGTAGAGGACATTGGGATCCTGCGCCAGTTCCGACAGCATGCTGGCGGGAACGCGCATCGTCACAGCGTGAATAGTATGAAGCTTAGAGTGGATAGCCGCACCGCGCCCCTGCATGTAGGTCATGGACGAAGCACCCGGCATCTGGCGAAATTGCACGATGACCGTGACCATGCCGCTGGCATTGGTATGCGCGCCAAGGTCCGTGGAGAATTTGGCTCCGCGGGACGCCGTTGCACCGCCATCCAAAATCGGCCGGGCGCCAGCATGACAGGGCATTGCCGAGAATGCCAGCAAAGCCAAACCGAGCACGCGACCCCAAACCGCGCTGAATAGAACGGAACTGATCGGACGATCTTTGCGTCCGCCTACGTTCTGCGATGTATCGTTGATTTTCATAAATATCTCTTGGCGATTACGGACGAGGCCTATAGCGACGCCCTTTACGCCTGGCCCTTAATGGGCAATCGAGACTCCAAAGACAATCATGTAACTGTCTTGTTTACAGTGTCTTGTGAGTAGATTCCCAATCCATGGGATGGGACATCTTGGCGCATCGATGGGATCTATAAGGGTGCCGGCGGGGTTAACTCACTGAAAACAATGGGTGGGCTGGATTGGGACGACCATCGGGGACAAACTGGCCCAGCGGCGGGAGTCGAAGACGTAATCCCGGCCCCAAAAAACGGGCCGGGACAGAGAGGGTTTTGATCGGCTTGGGGCTACTCAGGCTCTCACAGGTGCTGCCGCCGGGGCCGCCAAGGAGCGCAAGGGGGCACTCAGTCCCTTCATGACCCCCTCGAACTGTGGAATGTCGAGCGACTGAGGCCCGTCCGAGAGTGCTCGTTCGGGGCAGCGATGGACCTCTACGATGATGGCATCTGCCCCCACTGCAATTGCCCCCCGTGAAACTGCGCCGATCAGACTCTGTTTGCCGGTTCCGTGAGAAGGATCTGCGACCACCGGCAAGTGCGACAGCTCTTTGGCCAGTGCGACCGCCGCGAGGTCAAAAGTGTTTCTCGTGGCAGTTTCGAAGGTCTTGATGCCACGTTCACACAGGGCGACCTGGTCGTTTCCACCAGAAAGCAGGTATTCCGCAGCAAGCAGCCATTCCTTCACCGTCGCTGAGGGCCCGCGTTTCAGCAGAATTGGTTTCTTGACTGTCGCCAGCCGCCTTAAGAGCGCGAAATTCTGCATGTTGCGAGCTCCAACCTGAAGCATGTCGGCATATTCGCAGATCAGATCGACATCCTCCGTGCTCATCACTTCGGTGACCACCGGCAGGCCGGTGAGCTCGCGCGCCTCTCGGAGAATCTTCAGCGCCTCAATTCCCAGGCCCTGGAACTCATAGGGGGAAGTGCGCGGCTTGTAGGCTCCGCCTCGAAGCATGGTAGCTCCAGCCTTCTTCACCCCTTGGGCAGTCTCGAGGAGCTGTTCCCTCGACTCGACCGAACAGGGGCCAGCGATAACGACGACTTCGGGACCTCCGATCTTGACGCCACGGACGTCAACAACCGTGGGAATTGGCCGTGTCTGGCGGCTGACCAGTTTGAAGGGTTGAGCGATGGCAACCACGGTGTCGACACCCGGCGCGACGGAAAGAGCCTCGATCTCATGGCGTCTCCCGCCGCTTCCTACGGCTGCCACAATCGTGCGCTCCGTGCCGCGAGTGACGTGGGGCTGGAATCCGGCTTCGCGGATGCGCTGGATTATGTGCTCGATTTGTTGGTCAGTGGCGTTGTCCGACATGTTGACGATCATGGGTAGGAAGTCCTTTCTGTATGTGTGGCGCCAAACAAAAAGGCCGCGATGTTGATCGCGGCCTTTGGTGAAGAATTTGAGCTGTCTTTAATGTCCGGGTGACTGGCTCCGATTCTGCACCTCCGCCGCGAACGAAAACCAATAGCGGCTAAAGTAACCGAAGGTGCTAAATCGAGTCATTGCACTCCTATCGTAAAAGGCTCGTTATATCAGACCGCACGTTACTGCAGTGAGCTAGCGACACTCGAAAATGCGTTATTGGCGTTGGTTCCGATGAGACGGACTGTGCCGATGACCAACACGAGAATCACCGCCAACATCACTGCGTATTCGGCGATGTCTTGGCCTTGTTCGTCGGACCAGATGTGATTGAGAAACTGAATCATAAAGCCTCCGGGATCCCTGGGTGAAATTCTTCGGCCAAACTCGTGTGAGTAATAATGCCGTCTGGAACCGTGATTGTCAATTGCCGCTCCCACAGGTTTTCCACCGATGGAAAACGTCTCTCCACCCTGAGTTATAAGGCGGGACAAGGCTTTTCAGAAGGCGGGCGTTTCCTCCGGGATTCACTGGGCAGGCATAGAAGTAACCGGCGTCACAACTCCCTCCACAAACTGGTTGGCGGACTGTGTTGTGAAATTCAGCACTCGCCCCGGGAAGACTCCCAAATAGAGTGTCGCAATCACGCAGATCGCAATGGCGAGCGCTGCAGCGGGCGGGACCGCCGTGACCGGAACGTCGGCCCGTGGCTCGCGCATGTACATCATCACGATGATGCGGAGATAGTAATAGGCTCCGACAGCGCTATTCAGGACCAGGATTAGGGCCAGGCCAACCAAACCTGACTTCAGTGTCGCATTCAACACATAGAATTTGGCAAAGAAGCCGCCGGTAATCGGAATGCCGATCAGGGACATCAGGAAGAACGTGAACGTTGCCGCCAGAACGGGCGATCGCCTTCCCAGACCGGCGTAGTCTTCGAGCGTGACATACTTCTCGCCAGCGTTCGCAAAATGACTGACTACTGCGAACGCACCCACGTTCATGGCCGCATAGGCCGCCGTATAAAACATGGCGGGAGAGGTCCCAAAGTCCCGGTTGGCCGCAAAGGCGGCCAGCAGATAGCCGGCATGCGCAATCGAGGAGTATGCCAGCAGACGCTTCACGTTGTTTTGAACCAGTGCGCCCAAATTCCCCAGCGTCATGGAAAGCGCAGCGGAAATCCAGATCAGCCAGAACCAGCCTGGAGCCTTGGTTTCGATCAGAACCCGGAGCAGAACGGCGAATGCCGCAGCCTTGGGGCCGGTGGACATCAGTCCGACGATTGGCGCCGGCGCACCCTCGTAAACGTCGGGAGTCCAGACGTGGAAAGGTGCGGAAGCCACCTTGAACCCGAGTCCGATGAACATCAGCGCTACGGCTACATAAGGCAGCAGGTCGTGGCGGCCGGCACTGAGCGATTCGCGGATGGTCGTGATATTCGTCGACCCAGTCGCGCCAAACATGAGTGCAACACCATAAAGGAAGAAAGCCGTCGCAAACGAACCCAGAAGAAAGTACTTCAGCGATGATTCGCTGCTGGCCGCATCTTTCCGCCGAAATCCTGCCAACACATAGGTGGAGATGGAAGAAATTTCCAGCGCGATGAAGATGAGTACGAGTTCGACCGCCGAGGACATCAGGCACATGCCGACGGTACAGAACAGGATCAGCCCGTAGTATTCGCCCGCCCGAATACGCTGTACGGCCATGTATTCATAGGAACTGAGGATCACCACGGCTGTGATTGCGATGACGAGCACATGAAAAAATACGGCAAAGCCGTCCACGCGCACCATGCCCGAGAATGCGGTTCCAGGATGATGGGCCATCGCGAGAGTCGAGCCCAACGCGGCCAGCGCTCCAATCAACGCCACGGCGCCAAGGGGCTTATGATGACGGTCCTCGTCGAGTAGAGGATCGACGACCATGACGATCATGCCGAAGATGGAAAGAACCAACTCCGGCAGGATGCGCAGGTAATCTTCGATCGGAGGAGCCTGGAACCCAGTTGCAGCCAGTTGAGCAGGGAGAAGGTGGATCATTGCCGACAAGTTCATTGGCCCACCACCTTGGCTGCGGCCTGCACGGCCGGGTCAATGGCTGCCAGCCAGACGAGAGGCGCAACTCCCATGACCAGAGCAGCAACCGCGATCGGCACGAGAGCCACTTTTTCGCGAAGATTCAAGTCGGGCAGGGAATTGTTCACCGCGTGCGTTACCTTCCCGAAGAAGACGCGTTGGTAGAGCCACAAGAGGTAGCCAGCGCTCCAGATCACGCCGGTGGCCGCCAGGATTCCGTAAATCGGGCGCGCCTGGAATGCTCCGCTCAGCACCAGGAATTCGCCGATGAAGCCGTTCATCAGCGGCAATCCAACCGACGCCAGTACCGTGACGAGGAAGAACGTGGCGTACTTCGGCATCGGTGTTGCCAACCCGCCGAACTCAGAGATTTCATACGTATGCCGTCGCTCATAAAGAATACCCGCCAGCATGAACAGGCCGCCGGTAGCGACTCCATGCGCCAGCATGACGAACACCGCTCCATTCAGGCCGGCGGTTGTGAAGCTGAAAATGCCGAGGACGACGAATCCCAGGTGGCTGACCGAAGAATAGGCGATCAGTTTTTTCATGTTGGGCTGGACGAGTGCCACCAGCGCGCCGTAGATGATGCCAATCAAGGCGAGAACCATGATCCACGGAGCATTGCGCCGCGCCTGCTCGGGGAACAGCGACACATTGAATCGCAGCAAGCCGTAAGTCCCCATCTTGAGCAGAACGCCAGCCAGCAGCACGGACCCGGCGGTTGGGGCTTCCACGTGGGCGTCAGGCAGCCATGTGTGGAGCGGGAACAGTGGAACCTTGACGGCAAAAGCGACGAAAAACCCGAGGAAAAGCCACTGCGCCGCAGAGGCAAACCCTGGAATACTTCCGCCCCGAATCGCACTTTGAATGACTACGAAATCGAAGCTGCCTGTCTTGGCATACAGCCACAAGATGGCTGCCAGCATGAACATCGACCCGATCATCGTGAACAGGAAGTACTTGACCGCCGCATACACCTTGCGGCCATGGCCATACATTCCGATCAGGAGCGCCATCGGGATGAGGGTCGCTTCCCAGAAGAAGTAGAAGAGGAACAAGTCCAGCGAAGTGAAAACGCCAATCAGCGCGGTTTCAAGAAGAAGCAAGAGAATGAAGAATTCCTTCACCCGCTCGTGAATCGAGTTCCAGGAAATCAGCACGCACAACGGCGTCAGGAACGTGGTCAACACGACTAGCCACACCGAGATTCCGTCAATTCCCATGTGGTAGTGAATGTTGGGAGTCGTGATCCAGACCTTGTCGATCTCGAACTTGAAAGTCGTGGCGTCGCGGTGCATGTGGACCGGCAGATGCAGGGAAACCACAAACGCTAACAAGGAGATGACGAAAGCGAAAACCTTGATGTCGCGATCGCGACGCGGGATCAACAGAAGCAGAATTCCGCCAATGGCTGGGATAAAGGTCACCAGCGAGAGAATGATCGGATTCAGGCTCGCTATGTTCATCGAACCCCCATCCAGACCATATAAGCGATGACGACCGCCCCGCCGGCAGCCACCCATCCCGCGTAGGACCGCAAATTGCCCGACTGCATGTGCCGCACCTCATCGGAGATGTCTCGCGCCGCGGATGCCGAATTATTCACAGTCGCGTCAATCACGCCCTGGTCCACTCCGTGCCACAGGATTGAGGTCGATCCATCGATAAGAGGCTTCACAAACAGCACCGCGTAGAGTTCGTCGATGTAGTACTTGTTCGCGACAGCGCGGTAGAGTCCGCCAAGACTTTCTGCAATACGTGCAGGCAGTTTCGGACGGTTACTGTACAGGAGCCATGCCAAGAACCATCCGAGGCCGGCAACGCTGATGGAAATTCCCATCAGCACGAACTCCAGTGACCTGCTTCCAGTCTCGCCCGCGGTTTCCTGAACGGCCTTGCCGGCTTGAAAGACCGGGTCCAGAAAATGTTCAAAGTGATTTCCGTACCCCACCAGTCCTCCAACCAGCGAAAGAACGGCGAGGACGACCAAGGGGCCTAGCATTACCCACGAGCTCTCGTGCGGTTCGCCGTGTCCATGGCCGTCGCCGTGACCGTGCGCGTCGTGGCCGTGGGAATTATCGGGGGCACCGCCGCGGTAGTCGCCCGCGAACGTCATGTACATCAGCCGGAACATATAGAAGGAGGTGATGAACGCCGTGATCACGCCGATCAGCCAGTACACCCAGCTTTGGCCAAAGGCCTGCCATAGGATCTCGTCCTTGGACCAGAAGCCTGCTAACGGAGGAATGCCGGCGATGGCGAGGGTTGCAATTCCCATCGTGGCGAACGTCCACGGCATGAAATGGCGGAGGCCACCCATCTTCCGCATGTCTTGTTCGCCGCCAACGCCGTGGATCACCGATCCGGCTGCGAGGAAGAGTAAGCCCTTAAAGAAGGCGTGCGTCATCAGGTGAAAGATGCCGGCGGAGAAGGCCCCAACGCCGCAAGCCATAAACATATAGCCGAGCTGCGAGACGGTTGAGTATGCGAGCACTTTCTTGATGTCAGTTTGTGCGATGCCGATGGTCGCCGCGAACAGGGCGGTCAGGGTTCCAATGATCGCTACAACGGTCATTGCCGAGGGTGCACGCTCAAAAATTATGTGCGAGCGCGCGACCATATATACGCCGGCTGTGACCATGGTCGCTGCGTGAATCAAGGCCGAAACCGGAGTCGGACCTTCCATGGCATCCGGCAGCCATACGTAGAGAGGGATCTGGGCAGACTTGCCGGCGGCTCCTACCATCAGAAGGAGTCCGATTGCCGTGAGAAAACCAGCGCCCGCGGTCTCGGAAGGGAGGGGCGCGACGGCCTGAAATACTGTGGGGAAGTCGAGCGATCCAAAATGCTTGATGATCAGGAACAGGGCGATCAGGAATCCGAAGTCGCCAATGCGGTTCACGATGAAGGCTTTCTTCCCCGCGGCCGCCGCTGAATCCTTCGTAAACCAGAACCCGATCAACAGGTACGACGCCAGGCCCACACCTTCCCATCCGATGAACATCATCAGGTAGTTCTTCGCCAGCACCAGCGTCAACATGAAGAACATGAACAGGTTCAGGTAGGACATGAAACGGTAGAACCCGTCGTCATCCCACATGTAGCCGACAGAATAGATGTGGATCAGGAAGCCGACGCCCGTCACCACCAGCAACATCACGAGCGAGAGCTGGTCGAGGTAGAAGCTGAAATCCACGCGGAAATCGCCGGAGCGAATCCAATGCGCGAGATCGAAGTAATAAGGAGCCGAGGCGGAGGAGAATCCGACGGCGATCCAGAGTGCGAGAAGGAATGCCGCGCCGCAGAAGGTAAGTGCGACCGCCGTAATCGCCTTCCTGGACGATTTGCGCCCAAAGAAGCCGTTGATCGCCGCTCCCGCCAGGGGCAGGATCGGCAACAGCCAGAGATAGGGATTCGGCGTCATAACTTGAGCAGGTTCACCTGGTCGACGTTCAAAGTTTCACGCGTGCGGTAGACAGCGATGATGATCGCCAAGCCCACAGCCGCCTCGGCAGCCGCCACCACCATGACGAAGAAAACGAAAATCTGCCCGCTGAGCGAGTGCCACTGGGCCGCGAATGCGACAAAAGAGAGATTCACGCCGTTCAGCATGAGCTCGATCGACATGAAGATCGTGATGATGTTGCGCTTGATCAGAAAGCCCGCGACCCCACACACAAACAGGAATCCGCTGAGCAGCAAGTAATAAGAAAGAGGAATATTCATCCGCGATTCCTCCCCGCGCCCACGAGTTCGGGCGTCGTTTCCGACCGTTCGCCGGCTGTTTTGGCAACCGCTTCCGGCCGGCTCGCCAGGACTACCGCGCCCATGATCGCAATCAAGATCAGGACCGACGTGACTTCGAAAGGCAGCAGGAAATCATGGAACAGCAACCGGGCAATTGCCTTTGGACTGCCGGGTTCAGCGCCGATCGCGACCATGGTGGTGTTGGATCGGAAAAGCAGAGTCCAGGCGACCAGCACGGCGCCAATCAGCAGGCCCGGTACTCCCAGCAGGATCGCGACCCGGCTGCCCTTGGTTCGTTCTTCTTTCCCGGCGTTCAGCAGCATGATGGTGATCACGAACAGCACCATGATGGCTCCCGCATAAACAATCACCTGCACGGCGGCTACGAACTCCGCGCCGAGCAGTAGGTATTCGCCGGCGAGCGCCGCCATCACGGCAATCAGCGAGAGCGCGCTGTTGATGGGATGGCTCTGTACCAGGAGATTAACCGCTCCCGCCACGCAGACCGCGCCGAAAAATAGAAACAGAATTAAGTGCAGCATTGTTTAAAGTTCACAGTCCTACAGAAAGCTTAGGAAACCCGGATACTGCGCGCGCAATGCAACGATCAAAGCTGTTACGACAATATTCGCAACGGCCAGAGGCAGAAGAACCTTCCATCCGAATGCCATCAACTGGTCATAGCGAAAACGGGGCAAAGTCCAGCGCACCCACACATACAGAAACATGAAAAAGAAAACCTTCAGGCAGAACCAGAAGACCGGCATCAGCGCCTGCAAAATGGGTGGCCCAAAAATCGGGCCGTGCCAGCCGCCGAGGAAGAGCAGGGTCGCCAGGCAAGCCACCGTTACCATGTTCGCGTACTCCGCCATGAAGAACATTGCAAACTTCATCGCGCTGTACTCGGTATGGTATCCAGCCACCAACTCGGATTCTGCTTCCGGTAGATCAAACGGTGTACGGTTCGTTTCCGCGTACGCCGAAATCAAGTAAATAAAGAAGGCGATGGTCTGTCCGTGAAAAATGTTCCAGCGAGGAATGAAGCCCCAGAACCTCCCACCCTGAGCGTCCACGATTTCTCGCAGACTCAAGCTCCCGGACATGATCAACACGCCCACCAGCGACAGGCCGAGCGAGACTTCGTAGCTGATCATCTGGGCGCTGGCGCGTAATCCGCCGAGCAGGGAGTACTTGCTGTTTGAGGCCCAACCCGCCAAGGCCACACCGTACACGCCCATCGAAGTAATGCCCAACACGACCAGCAGTCCGATGTTCAGATCGGTGATCTGCATGAACGTCGTGCCCCAGGGCCCAACCGTAACCCATGTACCGAAGGGAATCACGGCAATGGAGCTGATGGCAAAAACGACCGCTATGATCGGTGCCGCGATATAAAGTGGCTTGTAGACGTACGGCTGCGTCAAATCTTCTTTAAAGATGAACTTGACGCCGTCCGCCAGCGGTTGCAGCAATCCAAATGGGCCGACCCGCGTGGGTCCCCAGCGATTCTGGATGTGCGCTGAAACCTTGCGCTCCAACCAGACGCTGTACGCCACCGCCGTGAGAAGAACAAACACCACGGCGACCGACTTGATCAGCGAAATAATAATGAAGGCAGTTATGCTCAACGTGTTCCTGTGTAGTCTTACTAGTCCGCCGCCACTTCCGTGTCGGCAGATTTGTTTTCGTAAACTGAATTCAGTGTCTTCGAATAGCGTCCGAGTGTTCCTGAACTGAACAGGTCGTCGTGAGCGGGCACGATGAGCTTCGGATCCTGCATCGCGCTCACACCGCCATTGGCAATTTCCAGATGCTGATCGTTGCCTGCGAGCAAATTCACTCGCGAGACGTCATATCCCGAGACCACCCGTTGAATCTCATCCAAAATTGCCATCGGATCAAAAGGCGTCATCTTCGGTTCGAGGTTGTGCGCTTCAAGCCAGACGGCATGCCGGTCGGCCTCTCCTGACTGCGCGCCGCGAGTTTGACCCATGTCCGAGTGCGTGCCCCCGCCGAAAGGAACCAGCCCGTGAACATCGAAGCCCATAGCGTCTGCAATGCGAACGATCATTTCGAAATCCGGCTTGCAGTCCGTAACTTCGCCGGCTTTCTTCACTAGTTGAAGATCGCCGCAAGTATTTGTGACCGTGCCCGTCTTCTCATAGACATTGCCCGACGGCAAAACAACGTCGGCAATGTTGGCGGTCTCAGTCAGGAACATGTCCTGGACGACAACGAATGCTTTCGAGAGGGCGAATGGATCAACGCCTAGCCGCCCGACTGGATTTGATCCCACGACGTAAAGAGCCTTCAGTTTTCCGGCTTCCATCATCTCCGGAAGAGTCAAGCCTTTTTCGGACGGTAGAGAGCCCCACTCGGCTGAGAACTTTCCGCCCCTCACGGGTTCGTATCCAGGAAGCAGGTCGGGATACAGTCCCATCTCGCTGGCTCCACGAGAATTCGAGTAGTCCGCGAGGCAAATCAACTTCGCATCGTTGAGTGAGGATGCGAAGGCAACCAGT
>Ga0265338_10007252_pt1 | contig 13838 bp, 14 predicted proteins | sample 42126metaG_FD_193579 | JGI IMG/M metagenome (GOLD analysis project Ga0265338, IMG submission 193579) | Rhizosphere microbial communities from Carex aquatilis grown in University of Washington, Seatle, WA, United States - 4-21-26 metaG | ecosystem: Host-associated > Plants > Roots > Rhizosphere... | reverse complement strand
TCGTCGCCGCGGGCGACCGAGTCTCCGCGCGCCAGCCGCTCGTCGTCCTCGAGGCGATGAAGATGGAGACGCCGCTCGTCTCGCCGTACGACGCCACCGTGCGCGTCGTGCACGTCGCCGAGGGCGCGCGCGTCGCGGGTGGAACGGTGCTCGTCGAGCTTGAGGAGTAACGGTGGAGACGATCGTCCACGACGACGTCGACCGGTTCCTCGCCGAGGCCGGACCTCTGCTCCTCGCCGACGAGGCGCGGCACAACCTCGCGCTCGGCATCGCCTCGGTGCTGCGCGACGCGGCCGAGCTCTATCCGGAACGCCGCTTCTGGAGCGTGTGGGACGGCGGCGCCGTCGTCGCCGCGGCGTTGCGAACGCCGCCGCAGAACCTCGTCCTCGCCCGGCCGCGGGACCGCGCCGCACTCGCGGCGCTCGTCGACGGCATCGACGACGACCCGCCCGGTCTCGTGGCGGCGCTGCCCGAGGCAGACGACTTCGCCGAGCTCTGGCGCACGACGCGCTCGCGCACGGTCGAGCGGGCGCGCCGGCAGGGGATCTACGCGCTCGAGCGGGTGCAGCCGGTCCCGACGCCGACCGGAGCGGCCCGCGTCGCCGGCTCCGGCGATCGCGAGCTGCTCGCCGACTGGTGGCTCGCCTTCTCGCACGAGGCGCTACCGCACATGCCCGCGAACGTCGACCTCGCACGCCGCGCCGTGGCACACCGGCTGACGTCGCTCGACGCCGGCGTGCTCGTCTGGGAGGACGGCGGAGAAACGGTGTCCATCGCCGGCTGGGGCGGCCCGACGCCCAACGGCATGAGGATCGGCCCCGTCTACACGCCACCGCAGCTGCGCGGCGCCGGCTACGCGACCGCGCTCGTCGCGGCTCTCTCGCAGCGTCTCCTCGACGAGGGACGGCGGTTCTGCTTCCTCTACACCGACCTCGCGAATCCGACGGCGAACGCGATCTACGTCCGCATCGGCTACGAGTGGGTGTGCGAGTCGGCCGAGCTGCACTTCGCGTGAGATAGGGTCCGCCTCATGGCTGAGACCGTGCAGGACTTCTTCGCGAACCTCGCCTCGCGCGCCGATCCGGCGAAGACGGCGGGGATGACCAACTCGTACGTCTTCGACATCGAAGGCGCCGGCCAGTGGATGGTCGACGTCGACGACGGCACCATCACCGTCAGCGAGGGCGCCGGCGACGCGGACGTCACCATCTCGACTTCGCAGGAGACGTTCGAGAAGATCATCGCGGGCGAGCAGAACCCGACGAGCGCCTATATGACCGGCAAGCTGAAGATCAAGGGCGACATGGGCGCTGCTATGAAGCTCCAGAAGCTCTTCTGAGCTAGCATCGCCGCGCTATGGCGGTGACAATCGACATCGCCCTCCCGGAGCAGACCGACGCCGACGCGACCGCCGTCCCGGTCGCGCAGCCGCTCGAGGGGCTCGACGGACGGCTCGCGGAGCTCGCGGTCACCGGAGAGCTCCGTGGTGAGCGCGGCGAGGCGCTGCTCCTCCACCTCGACGGCGGGAGGCTTGTCGCCGCGGGGCTCGGCAAGCGCGACGCCGTCGACGAGGACGCGCTCCGCACCGCCGGCGCCGTCACAGCGCAGACGCTCTCGCGCGTCGGCGGCACGCTCTGCTGGCTCCTCGACGAGTCGCTCCCGGTTCCGCTTCCCGAGCAGGCCGCGGCGCTCGTCGAGGGGACGATCCTCGGCGGGTACACCCCGGGGCGCTGGAAGACGCAGGACGAGCACCCGCCGCTGGCGCCGGAGCGGATCGTCATCGGGCACGCGGGCTCGCCGGAGCTGCGCGCCGCCGTCGACCGAGCCGCGCTCCTCGCCGAGCGGACGAACCGCGCGCGCGACCTCGCGAACATGCCGCCGAACGAGCTCAACCCCGAGACGCTCGCCGGGCACGCCGCCGCGCTCGCCGGCGAGCACGAGCACCTCACCGCGGAAGCGCTCGGCCCGGCGGAGATAGAGGCGCTCGGCATGGGCGCACTCGCCGCGGCCGGCCGCGGCTCGGCCAATCCGCCGCGACTCGTCGTCCTCCGGTACGAGCCGCCGCAGCCGACGAGCGCGGAGCTCGTCCTCGGCCTCGTCGGCAAGTCGATCACGTTCGACACGGGCGGTATCTCGATCAAGCCCGCCGGCGGCATGGAGGCGATGAAGGGCGACATGGCCGGCGGCGCCGGGACGCTGCACGGCATCGGCGCGATCGCCGCCCTCGGCTTGCCCGTCCGCGCCGTCGCGGTGCTCGCCGCGGCCGAGAACATGCCCGGCGGCGACGCGTTCCGGCCCGGCGACATCCTCCGCGCCGCGAACGGCAAGACGATCGAGATCATCAACACCGACGCCGAGGGTCGGCTCGTGCTCGCGGATGCGCTCTGGTACGCGCGGCGCGAGGGCGCGACGCACATCCTCGACCTCGCCACGCTCACGGGCGCGATGGAACTCGCGCTCGGAGACCTGTACGCCGGCTTCTTCGCGAACGACGACGCGTGGCGCGACCGCATCGTTGCCGCGGGTGCGCGCAGCGGCGACCTCGTATGGCCGTTCCCGCTGCACCCGCGCTACCGCCGCTACATCGACTCCGCGTTCGCGGACATGAAGAACGGCTCGACGCTGCGGCAGGGGAGCCCGGCGCTCGCCGCCGAGTTCCTGCGCGAGTTCGCCGGCGAGGGGCCGTGGGCGCACGTCGACATGGCCGGCCCGGGCTTCCTCGATCGCTCGCGCGGCGACTACTACCGCGTTCCCGGCGGCACCGGCTACGGCGTCCGGCTCATCGCCGAGCTCGCGTCGAGCCTCGCGTGAACTTCGAGCTCTCCGAGGAGCAGCAGCTCCTCCGCGACACCGTCCGCGACTTCGCGCTCACCCGGGTCGCGCCGGTCGCCGCCGAGCTCGATCGGGAGGCGCGCTTCCCGTACGACCTCGTCGCGGAGATGGCCGGGCTCGGGCTCATGGGCATCCCGATCCCCGAGGAGTACGGCGGCGCCGGCGCCGACACCGTGTCCTACGCGATCGCGGTCGAGGAGCTGACGCGGATCGACTCGTCGGTCGCGATCACGATGGCGGCGCACACGTCGCTCGGGACGATGCCGATCTACCTGTTCGGCAGCGAGGCGCAGAAGCAGGAGTGGCTGCCGCGGCTCGCGTCGGGCGAGGCGCTCGCGGCGTTCGGTCTCACCGAGCCGGATGCGGGCTCCGACGCCGGCGCGACACGCACGCGCGCGGAGCTGCGCGACGGGCACTGGGTCGTGAACGGCGCGAAGATGTTCATCACCAACGCGGGAACCGACATCACCGCGTGCGTGACGATCACCGCACGCACGGGCGACGACGAGATCTCGAACATCGTCGTCCCGAACGGGACGCCCGGCTACGAGATCGCGGCGCCGATGCACAAGCTCGGCTGGCGCGCGTCCGACACGCGCGAGCTCGCATTCCGCGACTGCGCCGTGCCGGAGGGGAACCTCCTCGGTGAGCGCGGCCGCGGCTACCACCAGTTCCTCGAGATCCTCGACGGCGGCCGGATCTCCGTCGCCGCGATGGGCGTCGGCCTCGCGCAGGGCGCGTACGACCTCGCGTTCGCGTACGCGCAGGAGCGGCAGCAGTTCGGCAAGCCGATCTCGAAGTTCCAGGCGGTCCAGTTCCAGCTCGCCGACATGGCGACCGAGATCGAGGCGGGCCGTGCCCTCGTGCACCGCGCCGCATGGCTCAAGGACGAGGGCAAGCCGTTCGCGCTCGCCGCGGCGCAGGCGAAGCTCTACACGGGCCTTCTCTCCAACCGCGCCGCGAACGCCGCGCTCCAGATCCACGGCGGTTACGGCTTCATGGACGAGTTCGCGATCTCGCGCCTGTACCGTGACCAGAAGATCCTCGAGATCGGGGAAGGCACGAACGAGGTGCAGCGGATGGTGATCGCGAAGCTCCTAGGCTTGTAGGCGTGCTGCCGGTCGCCCTCGCCGTCGTCGCCGCGCTCCTGTTCGGCCAAGGTGTCGTGCGCCTGCGCCGCCGCGGACGCGCCGACCTCGCCGGCTGGGACCGCGTCGCGCTCTTCGCGCTCGGGCTCGCACTGACGGTCGTCGCCCTCGTCGGGCCGCTCGAGCAGGCGGCGGACGACCACCTCGCGGTGCACATGCTCCAGCACGTGCTCATCGGCGACGCCGCGGTCGCGCTCATGATCGTCGCGGTGCGCGGGCCGCTGCTCGTCTTCCTCCTGCCCGCGCCCGTCCTCGTGCGCGTCGCGCGCCTCCGCGGGTTCTTCTCCATGCTCCTGCGGCCGCGCGTCGCGTACGCGCTCTGGGCGGCGAACCTCGGCGTGTGGCACGTGCCCTGGCTCTACGACGAGGCGCTCCGCCGCGACTCCGTCCACTACCTCGAGCACGCGTGCTGGGTCGTCGCCGGTCTGCTCGTGTGGACGCTGCTCGTCGATCCCGGCTCGCACCGGCGCCTCTCCGTCGGCGGCCGGATCGCCCTCGCGGCGGCGATGTTCGCCGCCGGGCAGGTGCTGACGGACGTGCTCGTCTTCTCCTTCCATCCGCTCTATCCGGCGTATCCGGGGCGCACGGACCAGCAGCTGGCCGGCGTCGTGATGATGGCCGAGCAGCTCGTGACGCTCGGCGCGCTCGCCTTCGTGCTGCTGCGCCCGCGGCTGCGCGCCGCGCGCCTCGTCGCGGCATGAGCGCGACCGCGTTCTCGTTCGAGCCGGCGTTCGCCGTGCTCGCACTCGCGGCGGCCGCCGGGTACGCGTGGGCATCGCGCGGGGAGCGGCCGAGCGGCCGGCGCATCGCGTCGTTCGCGACGGGGCTCGTGCTCGTCGCCGTATCGCTCAACTCACCGCTCGAGACGATCGCGGCGAAGCGGCTGCTCCTCGTGCACCTGCTCCAGAACGGCCTCATCGCGGACATCGCGCCCGTCCTCATCCTCCTCGGCCTCACGCCGCCGATGCGCGCGTGGATCGCCCGCCACGGCGGCGACCGGATCCGCGCCCGTTACGCGATCGTCGTCTGGCTCGCGGCGTGGTACGGGACGCACATCGCCGGCTTCTACAACTGGGCACTCGACAGCGGCTGGGCGCTCAACATCGAGCACGCGCTCCTCATCGCGGGCGGGCTCGTCTTCTGGTGGCCGCTCGTGAGCGGCCGGATCTCCATCCCGGCGGCTCTCGCGTATCTCGGCGCGGCGTTCGTCGCGTCCTCGTTCCTCGGGCTCGCGTTCATCTTCTCGAGCCGGCCGTTCTACCCGTTCTACGAGCACGCGCCGCGACTGTGGGGGCTCTCGCCGACGCGCGACCAGAACCTCGGCGGAATCCTCATGAACGCCGAGCAGACGCTCGTGTTCCTGCTCGCGATCGGCTGGTACGTCTGGCGGCTGCTCGACGAGGAGGACGAGCGCGGGCGCCTCGCAGCGCCACTTCAAGAAAAGTAGCCGGGCCCGTTGGTAGCGTCGCGCCGTGCTCTTCCGGCAGTTCGTCGACGACGACCTCGGCTGTGCCTCCTATCTCGTCGGCGACGAGCATGCCGGCGTGGCCGTCCTCGTCGACCCGGCGTACGCGATCGAGCAGTACCTCGAGGAGGCCGAGCGGCGCAGCGTCAAGCTCGTTGGCGTGCTCGAGACGCACACGCACGCCGACCACGTCTCCGGCCACGGGCGGCTGGCGCTCGAGCGGCGTCTGCCCGTCCGCGTCCACGAGGCGGCCGGGGCGGCGTTCGCGCACGAGCCGCTGACGGACGGGACCGAGATCGAGGTCGGCGACCTCGTCGTCCGCACGGTGCACACGCCCGGCCACCGGCCCGAGCACTGCGCTTTTGCGATCATCGACACGACGCGCGGCGGCGAGCCGTGGCTCGTGCTCACCGGCGACTCGCTCTTCGTCGGCGACGCCGCCCGCCCCGACCTCGCGGTCGAGTCGCGCGAGGGAGCCGAAGGGCTGTTCACGTCGCTTCAGCGCCTGGTCGCCCTCGGCGACGGCGTTGAGGTGTATCCGGGGCACGTCGCGGGGTCGCTGTGTGGCGCGGCAATGAGCTCGAAGGCATCGACGACGATCGGCTACGAGCGGCAGTTCAACCACGCGCTCCTCGAGAGCCACGACGACTTCCTCGCTGCCGCGCTCGGGCCGCAGCCGCCGCGCCCGCCGAACATGGAGCGGATCGTCGAGATCAACCGCGGCCCGTTCCTCGGCGCGCAGCCGTGGCTCCAGCACAGCCACGACGGCGGCGACGCGGTCGTGCTCGACGTGCGGCCGGCCCGGACGTTCGCGGCCGGGCACCGTCCGGGCGCGGTCAACGTCCCCGTCTCCGGGTCGAGCTTCGGCACGAAGTCCGCGTTCGTCCTTCCCGAGCGGACCGTCCTGATCCACGCGACCGACGAGGCCGAGGCCCAGCGTGCGGCGCGCGCGCTGCACGCCGTGGGGATGTTCGACCTCGCCGGCTGGCAGGAGGCCGGCGGCGACGAGCGCGTCGAGCCGGTGAGCGTCGACGAGCTCGAGCGGCTGCTCGCCGCGGGTGAGGTCGAGGTGCTCGACGTGCGCGAGGCGGACGAGCGCGACGCGTCGTTCATCCCCGGCACCGACCACATGCCGTATCGCAACGTGCGCCAGGCGGCGGAGAACGGGTTGTGCGACGGCGGCAAGCAGATCGTCACCATCTGCGAGTCCGGCCCGCGCGCGGCGATCGCGGCGAGCGTCCTGCGCGCCGCCGGCTGCAACGCGCGGCCGGTGCTCGAAGGCGGCATCAATGCCTGGCGCGCCCGAGGCGGCGAATTGGCCTCGTTCCGCCGCTGCGGCGGATAGCAGGCGCTCGAACGCGGTGGACGCCAAAGCCGGAGCGTAAGCCGGGCGAAGCCGGCTTACGCGGAGGCGAACTCACGCGGCACGACGAGCCGCCCACGTCAGATAAGAGGACGCCGGCTTCGCCGGCGTCCGCTCTGCGGAGCACAACCCCCCACGCGTCAAGCCAAGCGTTCGGCGGCGTAGCCCCACTGGGCGAGCAGCGAGAGGATCTCCTCGCAGTGCGCGGGGTCGCGTGTTACCAGTGTCAGCTCGACACCCGTCTCGCCGACCGGCAGGTTGCCCGTTTCGCGCTGGTGCTCGACCTCGACGACGTTCACGCGCTCGTTCGCGAGCAGCGTCAGGAGCTTCGCGAGCTCGCCCGGACGGTCGCCGACGCGCGTCCGCAGGACGAGGAAGCGGCCGGCGACCGACAGGCCGTGCCGCATGACGGAGATGAGGAGCGTCGCGTCGATGTTCCCGCCCGAGATCAGCGACACCGTCGTGCCGCGGCCTGCGACCTTGCCGTTCAGGAGCGCAGCGACGCCGACGGCGCCCGCGCCCTCGACGACGAGCTTCGTCCGCTCGAGCAGGAGCACGATCGCCTCGCTGATCTGCTCGTCCGTGACGGAGACGATGTCGTCGAGCACGCGGTCGAGGATCGACATCGTGAGGTCGCCCGGCTTCTTCACCGCGATGCCGTCGGCGATCGTGAAGCCCGGGCCGTCCGGGAGCGTGCCGGCCGCCTGCACGCCGACGATCCGGACGCCCGGCCTGACCGCGCGCAAGGCGAGCGCGATCCCGGAGGCGAGCCCGCCGCCGCCGATCGGGATGAGCACCGTGTCGACGTCGTGAAGCTGGTCGGCGAGCTCGAGGCCGATCGTCCCCTGGCCCGCGATGATCGCCGGATCCTCGAACGGGTGGACGAACGTGGCCCCCGTCTCGGCGACGTACGACGAGGCCGCCTCGAGAGCCTCCTCGATCGCCGGGCCCGTCAGCTCCACGTCGGCGCCGTAATGCCGCGTCGCCTCTACCTTCGCCATCGCCGCGTCCTGCGGCATGAAGATGTGCGCGTGCGCGCCGACCTCGCGCGCGGCCCACGCGACCGCCTGCCCGTGGTTGCCGGCGCTCGCCGCGACGACGCCCGCCGTGCGCTGCTCGGGCGTCAGCATCGAGATCCGGTTGTACGCGCCTCGAACCTTGAACGAGCCGGTGCGCTGGAGGTTCTCCGCTTTGAGATGCACCTCGCGGCCGCACGAGCGCGACAGCGTCTCGGAGGCGTAGACCGGCGTGACGCGCGCGACGCCCTCGAGGCGCGCACGTGCCTGCTCGATCTCAGGAAGTCCGGGGGCTGTCGCCGTTGCGCTCAATGTGGAAGACCTTGTCCAGTATCTCCTGCACGGCGCTGAGCGGGTCGAGCTCGCGCCGCTGCACCTCGTCGAGCAGCCGCCGGAGCTCCGGGTCGTCGGCGACAGCCCCTTCGAGATGACGTTTTGCCCGCGCGGACGCGACGGCGAACACCTCGCCGGCGAGGTTGCGGCGGCGGCGGTCGTCGAGCTGCCCTGACTCGACGAGGTACAAGCGGTGCGCCGCGATCTTCTCCCAGAGCTCGGGGACGTTCTCGCCGCGCGTCGCCTCCGTCAGCACGATGGGCGGGCGCCACTCGCTGGAGTCGAGCCCGAGGATCGAGCGCACCTCGTTCAGCATCGTCTTCGCGGCCGGGTGATCCATCTTGTTGATCGCGATCACGTCCGGGATCTCCATGATCCCCGCCTTCAACGCCTGCACCGAGTCGCCCGAGCCGGGCATGAGCACGAGCACGACGGTGTCGGCGATGCCGATCACCTCCACCTCGCTCTGCCCCGCTCCGACCGTCTCGAGGAAGACGAGATCCTTGCCGGCTGCGTCGAGGACGAGCAGGGCCTGCAGGGTCGCCTCGGCGAGACCGCCGAGGTGGCCGCGCGTGCCCATCGAGCGGATGAACACGCCAGGATCGAGGAAGTGGTCGGCGAGGCGGATGCGGTCACCGAGCAGCGCACCCTTCGAGAACGGGCTCGACGGGTCGACGGAGACGACGCCGACGGTCGATCCGGCCGCGCGCACGTGACGGACGACGGACGAGATGAGGCTCGACTTGCCGACGCCCGGCGGCCCGGTGATGCCGATCGCGTATGCGTTGCCGGTCGCCGGGTAGAGGTCGGCCACGACCCCGTACGCGAGCGGGTCGCCGTTCTCGACGAGCGTGATCGCGCGCGCAATCGCCCGCCGGTCGCCGTCGCGGACGCCGGCGGCAAGGGTCTCGCGCGTCCAGTCGCGGCGGCCGGCCACCGCGCCTGACTCTAGTGCGCGGGCTCGACGACGGCGGCGGAGCTCGTCTCGCGCGCGAGGACGTAGCCGACGATCCCGGCGAGGACGTATGCCGCCGCCGCACCGCCCCAGATCCAGCGCGCGCCGGTCAGGTGGAGCACCGCGCCGCCGATCCCGTAGCCCGCGCCCGTGAGCGCGAGCGTGGCGCTCATCACGAGGGTGAGCGCGCGGCCGCGCATGTCGTCGGTCGTCCCCTGCTGCACGAGGAGGTAGTTGCACGCCACGGCTCCACCGTTGCCGACGCCGCCCACGACGCAACACACTGCGGCAACCCACACGTTCGGACTGGCGGCGGCGGCCGCGAACCCGATCGCCATGAGGCCGAGCGATCCCGCATACGCCCGCGCGACGCCGAGCCGCGCGAGCGTCTCACTGCTCGAGAAGCTGCCGAAGGCAAGGCCGATCCCGATCGCACCGAAGAGGAGCCCGTAGCCGAAGTCACCTGCATGGAACGTGTTCTTGGCGAGAAAGACCTCGGAGACGTTCGCCGCGCCGACGCCGAACGACGCGACCCCCCACGCGAACAGCACGCCGAGAAGCGGCCGCGACCGCACCACGGCGCCGAACCCGTCCTTGAGGTCGCGCCAGTGGCCGCGGGAGAGCGCCGCCTCGCTCTGCAAGAGCTGCCGCGGGATGCGGACGATGAGCGCCGCGGAGAGGACGAACGAGACCGCGTTGATCCAGTACGCCGCGTGCGGGCCGGCCGCGGCGGTGAGCACGCCTCCGAGGATCGGCCCGATCGCCCAGCTCACGTTCTCCATCGTCTGCAGGAGCGCATTCGCGACGGGCAGCTCGTCCGCCGGCACGAGGTTCGGGACGCCGGCGTAGACAGCCGGCCGGAAGAACCCGCTCGCGAGGCCCGCGACGGCGGCGAGGGCGACGATCTCCCCCGGCCGCGTCGTGAACGGCAGCGCGGCGAACACCGCGGCACGGACGAGGTCGGCGCCGACCATGAGCTTCCGCCGCTCGAGCCGATCGATGAGCGGCCCGAGCGTGAGGCCGACGAGGAGCGTCGGCATCCAGGCGACGACGAGGACGGCGCCGACCCAGAGCCCGGAGTTCGTCCGGTCCTTGACGTCCACCGCCAGCGCGATCGCGGCGAGGAACGTGCCGACGCTCGACCCGAGGGTGGCAAGTGCGAGCAGGCGGAAGCCTGCGTTGCGGAGAGGCAGCAGCTGACGGCTGACAGCTGTCAGGGCGCTGCGAACCTAGCACCCTTTCGAGCGGACTACGAGACGCTCGAGAGGACGTGTCCGAGGGAGGCAGCGAAGAACGCGTTCTCCTCGGGGGTGCCGACGGTCACCCGGATCGCCTCCGGCGCGCCGAAGCCCGCGAGCGGCCGGACGATGACGCCCTGCCGCAGCAGCCGGTCGAAGAGCGCGGCACCGTCGCCGACCTCGGCGAAGAGGAAGTTCCCCACGGCCGGGCCGGGGGGCTCGAGGCCGTGCGCGCGCAGCGCCGCCTCGATCTCGCTGCGTCCCGCCGCGTTCAGCGCGCGCCGGCGGGCGAGCTCGTCCGCGCCGTCGAGGCTCGCCAGCGCGGCCGCCTGCGCGGGCGCGGTGACGTCGAACGCACGCCGCACCTTGCTCGTCGCGGCGACGACGTCCGCCGGCGCGACGGCGTAGCCGACGCGCAGGCCCGCGAGCCCGTAGATCTTCGAGAACGTCCGCAGCACCGCGACGCGCCGGCCCTCCCGGAACAGCTCGGCGATGCCGTCGAGGTAGTCGGCGTCGTCGATGTACTCGAGGTACGCCTGGTCGAGGACGGCGAGCACGTGCCCGGGGAGCCGGTCGACGAACGCGAGCAGCTCCGCGCGGCCGTTCGCAGTGCCGGTCGGGTTGTTCGGATGGCAGACGTAGACGAGCTTCGTGCGCGGCCCGATCGCCTCGAGCAGGCCGTCGAGGTCGTACACGTGGTCGCGGAGCGGCACCTTCCGCACCACCGCGCCGACCTTCGCCGCGTCGAGGACGTAGCTCGGGAACGACGGCCACCCGCAGACGATCTCGTCGCCGTTCTCGAGCGTCGCCTGCGAGAGCAGGTCGATGACGCCGTCGGCGCCGCCGCCGACGACGACCTCCTCGAACGCGACGCCGTGCAGATCGGCGAGCGCGGCGCGCAGCGCGTACACCCCGCCGTCCGGGTAGCGGTTCAGGTCACGGACGGAGCGCTCGATCGCCTCCACCGCGGCAGGGAAGGGCGGGAACGGCCCCTCGTTCGACGCGAGCTTCACGACGCGCTCGAGCCCGAGCTCGCGCTGGACCTCCTCGATCGGCTTCCCCGGCTCGTACGGGATGAGGTCGGCGATCGAGCGGCGGAAGAGCCCGCCGGTCACTCAGTGTCTGTGCGCTTCTTGCGCTTGAACAGGACGACGCCCGTGATCGCCGCGAGCGCTCCCGCGACCGCGCCCCCCGTGCGCGCCGTCACGCTCGGGACGGCGTCCACGGCGTCCTGGGCCTTCTTCTTCGCCGCGCGCTTTCCGAGCTTCAGCACGGCCCAGCCGACGACCGCGTTGCGCTTGTTGACGATGCTCATGCCTTGCCTCCCTTCCTCCGGACGACACTACCCCGTCTCGCGACTGCACCGGCGAACGGAAGGGTATCCCCCGGGGCCCGCGGGCGGCATGGCCCCGGGGGATAGGGACGAGGGCACGTCCTGAAGAGTGAGATGCCTCCGGCGCCGAAATCTTGCGCGGGTCCTGCGCGGATCTCCGCGCCTAGGCGGGAGCTTTGGCGCGCGGCTTGCGGTTCGGGATGTGGATCGCGCGGCCGAGCGCGACGAGCCCGGCCTCCTTGATCGCCTCGGAGAGCGTCGGGTGCGGCGCCATGCCGTCGGCGACCGTCTCCACCGTCGACTCCGCGTCGATCGCGACGACGCCCGCCTCGATCATGTCGGTGACGTGCGGGCCGACCATGATGAGGCCGAGCAGCTCGCCGTAGCGCGTCTCGTGGATCGACTTGACCCAGCCGACCGTCTCGTCCTGCATGACCGCGCGGGCGTTCGCGACCCACGGGAACTGACCGACCGCGACGTCGTCGCCGTACTGCGCGCGCGCCTCCGCCTCGGTGAGGCCGACGCCGGCGATCTCGGGATCGGTGTAGATCGGCCGCGGCACCGCGCGGTTGTCGACGATCGCGTCGTGGCCGCACGCGTTCTCGGCCGCGACCTCGCCCTCGCGGAACGCGGTGTGCGCGAGCTGCCAGTAGCCGGCGCAGTCGCCGACGGCGTAGATGTGCGGCACGCTCGTGCGCCGGTGCTCGTCGGCGGCGATGCCCTTCCGCTTGTCGAACTGCACGCCGGCACTCTCGAGGCCGATGCCCTCGACGAGCGGCCCGCGCCCGACGGAGACGAGCATGAGGTCGGCCTGGACGGTCTCGCCGTCGCCGAAGTGCACTGTGAGCTGGGAGCCGTCGTCCTCGACCTTCGTGCACTGCTTGCCGAGGTTGAGCGCGATCCCGCGCCGGCCGAACTGCTTCGCGAGCTCCTTCGCCGCATCCGCGTCCTCCTGCGGGATGAGCGAGTCGAGCATCTCGATGATCGTCACCTCGGAGCCGAACCGGCCGAAGATGGACGCGAACTCGCAGCCGATGATGCCGCCGCCGAGCACGACGAGGCGCTTCGGCACGCTCTCCTGTGCGAGCAGCCCGGTCGAGTCGACGCAACGCGGCGAGTCGAGGCCGTCGATCGGCGGGCGGAGCGGGAACGAGCCGGTTGCGACGATCGCCGACTTGAAGGTGACGTCCTCGCCGCCGTCGACCGCAAACGTGTTTGCGTCCTTGAAGCTCCCCGCACCCTTGACCCACTCGACGCCGTTCGCCTTGAAGAGCGAGGCGACGCCGGACGTCATCTGCTTGACGACGCCGGCCTTCCACGCGTTGGAGGCGGCGAAGTCGAGCTTCGCCTTGCCGACGTTCACGCCGAACTTCGCGAAGTGCTCCTCGGCCTCCTTGAGCGCGAACGCCGTCTGCACCCATGCCTTCGTCGGGATGCAGCCGACCCGGAGGCACGTGCCCCCGAGCTCCGGCTCCTTCTCGATGCAGGCGACCTTCGCCCCGAGCTGCGCTGCGCGAATCGCGGCGGTGTACCCGCCGGGCCCTCCACCGAGAACTGCGACGTCGACGTTCATGAGGTCGATGCTAGCGGCCGCATTACAGGCGGGCGAGCATCGTCACGGCATGCGGCGTCTCGCCAACCTGCTCGAACCCGAACTGCTCGTACCAGCCGACCTGGCCGGGATCGGTGCTCAGGCTGACGGCCGCGTACCCGTCCGCGCGGGCGCGTTCGAGCAGCGCGTCGAGCAGCTCCTTGCCGGCACCCTTGCCGCGGCGGCTGGGGACGACCGCGATCGTGAGCTCCGGCGTCGCCTCGTCGACGAAGCCGAACCCCGGCTCGCCGGCGGTGAAGAGCCGGTACCAGGCTGCGCCGTACGCGTGCGGCCCCTCGACGGCAACGACGCCGGCGTCCCCGTTCCGCCCCCAGTTGCGCACGTACCGGTAGACGGGCCGCTCGGCGTCCTCCTCGAGCCGCCAGTGGTACGCGTGGCGGAGCATGTCGCGGAGGAAGCGCACGTCATGGCTGTCGACGGGGCGGAGCATGCCTAGAGGCTAGAGCTCGGTGGCGAGCTGAATGCGGTTCCCGTCCGGGTCGTAGACGTCGAGCAGCTGCAGCTCGCCTTTCAGCTCGAGGACGATGCCGACCTCGACCCCGG
>Ga0265338_10007251_pt1 | contig 13843 bp, 11 predicted proteins | sample 42126metaG_FD_193579 | JGI IMG/M metagenome (GOLD analysis project Ga0265338, IMG submission 193579) | Rhizosphere microbial communities from Carex aquatilis grown in University of Washington, Seatle, WA, United States - 4-21-26 metaG | ecosystem: Host-associated > Plants > Roots > Rhizosphere... | reverse complement strand
TCACACGGTAGCGGTAGGCCGAGAAACGTTCGATCCGCCTGCCGCCGACGGGAATACAAGGCGTCGCGACGAACCGACGCCATCCGAGACAGTAAACGGGGAACCGTAGCCCCTCGCGTTCCCGCCGCCCAGGCGGCGCCCTCCATCCGTCACAATTGCAGCATATTCGTCACTTTTGTCACGGAAACGTGGGTTGAGGAACGGCCCGCGCGGCGGGATAACTCCCGGAGTCTGAGAGACGGATCGACAGCCTGGAAAACGCGACGGCCCGCGGGCGTGGGACGAGCCTCCACCCGCCGCCGCGAGAGCGCTTACGACGGCGCCACTGAGGCCCGCGCAAAACCGCGTTCGGGCGTCCCAACCCACTATGACAATCGCACCTGAATCCCCGGTCGCCGCCAGCTCCACGGCGGAACGAATCCTTGCCCGAGGCCGCGTCCGCCGCGCCTATCGCGTCCGCCTGGCGACCAACGCGGCCGACCTCCGCGCCGCGCAAGAACTGCGTTTTCGCGTCTTCAACCTCGAGCTGAGCGAGGGTTTGGCGCAATCGTACGCCACCGGCCTGGACGCGGACGCGTTTGACGACATCTGCGACCATCTGCTGGTCGAAGACCCGCAGACGGACGAGGTCGTCGGGACTTATCGACTGCAAACGGGCGCCACGGCGGCGTCGAGCCAGGGCCTCGGCTATTACAGCGCGCAGGAGTTTGAACTGGCCCCGCTCGAACCGCTGCGCGGCGAGATCATCGAACTGGGACGCGCCTGCGTGGCCAAGCCATACCGAAACCTGATCGTGCTCGGCTTGCTCTGGCAAGGGATCGCCGCCTACGCCCGCGAGCGGCGGGCGCGGTATCTGATCGGCTGCAGTTCGTTGACTTCGCAGGACGCCGCGGTCGGCGCGACGCTCTTCGCGAATCTGCAACGGCACCACCTGGCGCCGCCGGAATGGCGCGTCCGGCCACACGCCCGCGTCGCCTGCCCCCTGGACCGGTTGCTTGAGGAGACGCCGAAGACGCCGCGCCTGCTCGACGCTTACCTTTCGTTGGGCGCGAAGATCTGCGGGCCGCCCGCGATTGATCGCGAGTTCCACACGATTGACTTTTTGACGCTGCTCGACTTGGAGGCGCTCTCGGCGAATCTGCGGCGGCAGCAGTCCGCCTGACCTAAGATGTTTCGTCATCCGATTCGGGTCGGCGTTCGGCTGCTCGGTTTCCTCGCGGTGTCCGCGGCGGCGCTCATCGATTACTTGTGCCGCGTCGCCGGGCGGCGCGGGGCGGCGCCGTACCGCTTGCGGGCGGAGTGGTCGCAACGGTGGGCGCGGCGTTTTTTACGGGCGCTCGGCGTGAGCACGACCTGGATCGGCTCCCGGCCGGAAAACGGCGTGCTGGTCTGCAACCACCTGAGTTACCTCGACATCGTCGTTCTCGCGGCGGCGACACCGGCTATTTTCGTTTCCAAACGCGAGGTCAAATACTGGCCGATCATTGGCTGGCTGGCGTCCTGCGGCGGCACGCTTTTCATCAATCGGCGCGCGCGCGCGGACGTGCTCGTCTTGAACCAAGCGTTTGCGCCGGTCATCGAGCAAGGCGTCGCCCTCGTGTTGTTCCCCGAAGGGACTAGTTCGGACGGCCGCGAGGTCTTGAAGTTCCATTCGGCGCTGCTCGAACCCGTGGCCCAGCGCGCCTGGCCGGTCTCGGCGGCGTGGATCGGCTATTCGCTCACGGACGGTTCCGCGGCGAAGGAAGCGTGCTACTGGGGCGACATGACCTTCGCGCCCCATTTCCTCAACCTCCTTTCGAAAGAATCGATTGCGGCGACGGTCGCCTACAGCCCGCCCCCGCGCCCCGGTCTCGATCGCAAGCAACTGGCGCGCGTCCTGCGGGAACAAGTATGCGCAATGGCGGCAATTCACGCCGAGCGGGCGGGGCCGGGCGCAGTGGCGGAGCGGCCGCCGCGGGCCACCGACCCGCTCTCCCCTGGGCGCGGCAACCTAGACGCGCTTACGATTCGCGGACTGCCCACCGATTAGCTTGCCCCGAGCACGCACGCAGGGTTATTCGACGAGTCCTCCCCGGAGCGCGGTTCTGCGAACCGCAGCGGGTCCGACTCGCCGAACGTTTACATCCGCGTCGGGCGCGGCCGAACGGTCGTTGCCGTTGCGGGCCATAGACCCGCGCGCCGTTGGGCGGGAAGCGGGCGCTCCGGCGCCGGTTACTTCGCCAGCCGCGCCAGAACTTGCGGGGGCAAAAACCAATCGAGCATAGCGCAACGGCCCGGGCGGAAAGAGGACACGGTCAAACGGCAGAGGCCGGCCTTTTTAAAGTTGAGCGCCAGCCCGCCCTGGCCGGTCGTCAGCAGCGAGACCAGGCCGGTCAAAAACGGCTCGTGGCCGACCACCAGAATCGCCCGGCCGGTCAGGCCGCGTTCCTGCAGTTCAGTCAGCAGTTCGGCCGGATTCGCGGTGGGCGCCAGGTGGGTGGAATACTTGATTTTCTTCGCCAATTTAAAGGCCTCGGCCGCGATCTCGGCGGTCTGGCGGGCGCGCACGTACGGGCTGGAGAGGATGACGTCAAACTTGAGTTTCAACGCCCGCATTCCCAGGGCAATCGCGCGCATTTTCTTGGCGCCTTCGACCGAGAGCGGCCGGCGGTCATCGCAGCCGGACCATTTTTTGCCCGGTTCAAGCGCCTTCGCGTGGCGCAAAAGGTAGAGTTCAGTGGGATTACTCATGGGGCGGAGCGAATTGAAGCGGATAATCGGGGGACCAGAGCGCTCGCAGGTCGGCGGGCGAGGCCAAAAAGGCGGCGATGGCGTCGGTTTGGCGGCGTTGCATTTCCTCGGCGAGCGGGCGTAACGCCAGCGCCGTTTTTCGGTCCTTGCGGATCGCCCGCTCGATCGTCTGGACCACGACGTCGAGGTCCTGGATGTGCCCCATGACCGACTGGCAATCGCGCATTTGCTGCCTTAGCATTTGGGTCGCCGACGGCAGCGCCGGCAGCAACGCCTCGATGAGATAGCGGAACTTCTTGAACGCGACCCGCAAGCGATGAATGACGGCCGGGTCCGGGCGTTTGACGCGGTTGCGTCGCGTCACCACGTCTCGGAATGACCGGTCGATCGCGTGCCGCATCGCCCGCGTCGCGGCGGGAAACCGGGTGGTGGGTTGGAGGTATTTTTCGACGCGGCGAACCTGCCGCTCGAGCGAGCGGTTGAGCTTGGCGCCTTTCACCTTGCTCAGTTTTTTGCGCGCGCGCCGCGCCAGCTTTTTCTCCTGGCGCGCCAGCCCGGCGCAGACCTCCTCCAGCGCCGGAAAATCGGGCAACAGCTCCCGCAGACATTGCAGCTGCACCTGCGCGTCCCGCAGCGGACTGAGCAACGAAAGGTATTTCTTAAGCTGCACGCGGGCCGCGGCGACTTGCTTCGCGTCGAGAAAATCTTCGAGCGCGTCGAGGAGCGAAAGCAGCCGGCGAATGCTCACCCGCAGTTGATGCACCGCGGTGACCGAGCACTCTTTACGGCACCGCTTGAGCCGTTTGCGAAAAGTCTGGCAACGACTCTCGAGCGCGCGGGGCGCCAGCCGGCTCAACGCGACCAGCCCGTGGCCCGGGGCGGGCGCGGCGGCGGAGGGCTCGGCGCTGGGACGCGGCCCGGAGGCGTCCGCCGGAGGCGTTTCCGGCGGCGGGGCGATAGGTTTGACGGAGCGTTTTGGCAAAATCGTTGCTGGCCGCACGGCTCGGCCGTCATCCGTCGATCAGGCGACGGAGGAGGCCCGGAATCAGGCGACGCTGGCCTTGCCGACGTGGCGAATGTCCCGGCCCTCGTAGAGGAAAACGACATCCTCGGCGACATTCGTGGCGTGGTCGGCGATGCGTTCCAGGCATTTTGAAATGACCATCAGGTTAAGGCTGCGCGTGATCGTCGCGGGGTTTTCAACCATGAAACTGGCCAACTCGCGGTGGAGTTGTCGGTTGAGTTGATCCACGTCGGTATCGCGCGGCACGACGCCGCGGGCGGCCTGCGGGTTGCGGTTCACGAACGCGTCCAGCGCGACGCGTAGCATCTCGAGGGCCATGGTCGCCATGCGGGGAATATCGACGTACGGCTTGAGCTGCGGTTCCTGGCTCAACTCGATCGAGCGGCGGGCGATGGTCGTGGCCTCGTCGGCGACCCGTTCCAGGTCGTGCGAGATTTTCATCGCCATGGTGATCAAGCGCAGGTCGAGGGCGAGCGGCGCTTTGGAAAGCAGCAGGATCGCCAGATCGTCGATTTCGATTTCGAGTTGATCGATCGCGTTGTCCGCGTCAATGACCCGGCGGGCGAGATCGTCATCGCGCTCGACCAGGGCTTTGACCGAATCGGCGACGGCCGCGGTGGCGCGGCTGGCCATCGTGAGCAGCTTTTCCTTCAGGTGCGCAAGTTCTTGTTCGAAGTGAGACATAGCGGTGGCGCGCCCGGCGCTTTCAGCCGAAGCGACCGGTGACGTAATCCTCGGTCTGCTTCTGAGCTGGGTTGGTGAAAATCTTGCGGGTGGCGTCGTATTCGATGAGTTGGCCCAAATAAAAGAACGCCGTGAAGTCCGAGATGCGTGCGGCTTGCTGCATATTGTGAGTCACGATAACGATAGTGAACTCCCTTTTCAAATCGAGAATCAGGTCCTCGATCTTGGCGGTGGCGATCGGGTCAAGCGCGGAGGCCGGCTCGTCCATGAGGATGATTTTCGGTTTGATCGCGATGGCGCGGGCGATGCAGAGGCGCTGCTGCTGACCGCCGGACATCCCCAGGGCGTTGGTGTGCAGCCGATCCTTGACTTCGTCCCAGAGCGCGGCTCCCTTCAGGCTCGACTCGACGATGGCGTCCAGTTCCGAGCGTTTCCGAATTCCCTGGAGGCGCAAGGCATAGGTAATATTCTCGTAAATCGACTTCGGAAACGGATTGGAGCGCTGGAAGACCATTCCGACCTTTTTGCGCAACTCAATGACATCGACCTCCGGACTGTTGATTTCGTGCCCTCCGATGAGAATATCACCTTCGATGCGAACCGAATCGATCAAGTCGTTCATCCGGTTAAAGCAGCGGAGTAACGTCGATTTGCCGCAGCCGGAGGGTCCGATGAACGCGGTAACCAGTTTTTCGCGAATCTTGAGCGAAATCTCTTTGAGCGCCTTGGACTTGCCGTAAAACAGTGACAGGCTCTGGGTCTCAATCAGCGGTTCATCGTCGCCGGGGCCGGCGGCGGGCGCCGGCGTGGTCGAGGTCTCCGGCAAGGCAATCTTGGGTGTTTTAAAGTCCGCCATAACTCAAACTCAATGTCCCATGCGCATTTGTTTGCGCATCCTGGCCCGCACCAGGATCGCGACGAAATTTAGCGCAAAAGTCAGCAGGAGGAGAACCAAAACGGTGGCGTAAAGAATCGGCCTTGTTTTCTCGATGTCGGGCGATTGGGTCGAGAGGACGAAGACGTGGTAACCGAGGTCCATGAATTGGTCGGTCATCGACTTGGGCAGGCTGGCCATGTAGTACGCCGCCCCGGTGAAGAGGATCGGAGCCACTTCCCCCGCCGCCCGGCTGACCGCCAGAATGCCGCCAGTGAGGATGCCCGGCAACGCCTGGGGCAGGACGATCAGCACAATCGTTTCCAACTTCGTCGCGCCCAGAGCCAGGCTCGCTTCGCGCAGCCCCACCGGCACCGCGCGGAGCGCCTCTTCAGTGGTGACAATCACCACCGGCAACGTCATCACCGCCAGCGTCATCGACGCCCAGACGATCGCCGGCTTGCCCCAGATCGGGTCTGGGTTGTGGGGATGCAGGAGGCCATCCATATTTTGACCAATATAGTTGACGAAGAAGCCGAGTCCGAACAGGCCGAAGACGATCGAGGGCACGCCGGCCAGATTATTCACGGCGCCGCGAATCGTCCGGGTGATGAGTGAGGTCGTGGGCGCGTATTCGGTGAGATAAATCGCCGTGGCGACGCCTACCGGTATGACGAAGATCGTCATCAGAATGACCCGCGCGCTGGTGCCCACGATCATCGGCATGACGCCCGCCTTATGCACGTCAAACATGTCCTTGTCAGTGCCCGAGACGACAAAATGCCACGAAAACGCGGGCCAACCGTTGATCACGATATTACCGAGAATCACCACCAGGATCGCCACGATCAGCAACGACGCCAGCCCGGTCAGGCCCGAGAAGAAAAACGCGCCCGCGTCGAAGCCGGCCGAGCGGAACAGGTGAGGCCGATGCTCGCTCATCAACGTTTGCCCTCCAGGCGGCGTTTCAACCGGTGAATGACCAATTCACCAGCCAGGTTGGACAGAAAAGTGACCACAAAAAGCAGGGAACCGAGCAAAAACAAGATGCGATAGTGGTGCCCGTGCGTCGGCGTTTCCGCCAGCTCGGCGGCGATCGTCGCGGTCATCGAACGGGCCGAGTCAAACAAGCCCCAGGAGACGATGCTGGCGTTGCCGCTGGCCATCAATACCACCATCGTTTCCCCGATCGCGCGTCCGAAGCCGAGGATGACCGCGGCGAAAACGCCCGGGATCGCCGCCGGGAGCACGATCTGCCACGCCGCCTGCCAGCTCGACGACCCGAGCGCCAGCGCGGCCTGGGTGTAACTCCGGGGCACGCTGGTCAAGGCGTCCTCGGCGATGGAAAAAGTCAAGGGAATGACCGCCAAGCCCAGCGCTATACCAGCGTTGAACGCGTTCAGACGCGATTGATAGCCGAAGAGCCGCTGCAGGAAGGTCGCCATGACCATCAGCGCGAAGAAACCGAGCACGACCGACGGAATCCCCGATAAAAGCTCGATCGCGCACTTAAGCCACTCCCGGAAGCGGGGCGGACACAGTTGCGAGACGTAGATCGCCGCGCCCAGTGAGATTGGAACGGCGAACAGGAGCGAGACGATGGTCAACTTCAGACTGCCGATGAAGAGCGGAATGAAATTGTATTTGGGCACCGTGGAAACTGGCTGCCAGATTGATTGCGGTCGATCGTAGTCGGTCCAACGGTACGGGAAAAGCAGATAACGCCACTGAGTCGTGTTGACCGCGGCGTCTTTGTCCTTGGAAACCTCCTGGGCCGACTCGATCTTGACCTGCAGCAGGAGCTTCAAGGTCTCCTTATCCGTCTTGGCAAATTGGTCGGGGGTCAGCTCAAGGTAACGTTGCAATTCCGCCGGCGACGTTTTGTCGAGATCGTCCACCGCAATCGTTTTTTGGCTGACGGCGCTGTTGGTTTGGCCGATGACGACGGGCCACGCCTCGCGCGCGACGAAGAGGAAGATCAGAAAGATCATCACGATCGCCGACAAGGCCAGCAGCATGATGAGCTTCTCGGCGAACCACTCGATCGGGTGGGCGCGATGGCCGCGGTTCAGCCCCATCCAACCGATGGATCGTCTGCTGGGCGTGGGGGCGAGCGGCATTGCTTTAATTAGTTTGACTGCGAACCGGTTCCATGGCCATCAGCCCGCCCGCCCGCCGACGGGGCGGATCGGGTCGAGGATGGCCGCCTAATGCGGAGGCGGCCATCCCCGCCCGCCAAGTTTGAATCACAGGAGGAACCGTGGATCAAACCGAATCAGCGGACGCGCCGGGCGTTTCTCGTCCGGCACGGGGATTATTTCTCGCGCAAGTTCGCCGGCAACTGATAGTAGCCGACGTCCTTGACGACCGTTTGGCCGTCATCGCTGCGGATCCAGTTCAGATAAGCGGCGATCTCGCCCTTGTCGAGGGCCGGATTCACATAGACATACAGATAGCGCCAGATCGGATAGGTGTGATTCATCACGGTCTCAACGGTCGGCAGGATCGCCGGCGCGGAGTCGTCTTTCTTGACGCCGACCGCGCGCGCTCCGGCGCCATAGGCGGCGCCGCCATAGCCAATGCCGCCCTTGTCCTTGGCGACGGCCTGCAACAACGCGGCGGTGCCGGGCATCGGTTGCGCGCTGGGCGCGAAATCTTTGCCCTTCAGGATGTGTTCTTTGAAGAACTCGTAGGTGCCGGAACTGTTTTCCCGGCTATAGATCGTGATGGGGCCGTCCGCGCCGCCGACTTCCTTCCAATTCTTGATCTTGGCGGTGAAAATGCCATCGAGCTGTTCCAGCGTCAATTCCTTGACCGGATTGTCGTTGTTCACATAGACGGAAAGCCCGTCCACGCAGACTTTGTATTCGGTTGGGCGCTTGCCGAACGCCTTGACGCAGGCCTCGACTTCTTTGGCCTTGATTGGACGCGAGGCGTCGGCCAGATCGGTCGTCTGGTTTTGCAGGGCGGCGAAGCCGGTGCCGGAGCCGCCGCCGGTGACTTGAATCTTCGTCTCCGGGTGTTTGCCCATGTAAACCTCGGCCCATTTCTGCGCCAGGATGACGAGCGTGTCGGAACCTTTGACGGTGATGTTGCCGGCGCGGAGCGGAGCGGCGGCGAGAGCCAGCAGCGAAGCGGCCAGCGTGAGTTTATTCAGGAGTGATTTCATATTCGGTATTCGTCGAGTGGATCGTGCAAATCTGTTGAGCGGTCCGGGCGTCAAAACTTCCAGTTGACGTCGGCCATGAAGTGGCTGGCGCTGGAGCTGCCGCTCGTCACCGGGGCGTTGATGATGAGGTCGTTGAGGTAGTAGGTGAACGTGAAGTTCATGTAATCGGTGAAGGAGTAAACCCCTTGCACCAGATGGCCCTTGACGTTCGTGCCGCCGAACCAGCCGGAGGCCTTGCCGGTGCCGGCCAGTTGGGGATTGCCCGCCGCGTAGTACGCTCCGTTATCGTCGTCTTCCAGCGCGTCAAACCAGGCGTCCGCCTCGAGCCGCTGGTAGCGGTAATTGACCTCCCAGGTGTGTTTCTTGCCCGCCTTGCCGATCGTCGCGCCGACCCGATACGCCTTGTTGTTCGCGGGCGCCGCCGGGTTGTCCATGTACTCGCCCGAAATCTTGAGCGGGAATTCGCCGGTATAGAACGGGAAGGTGGCCAGACGGTAGATCACCGCCGCGCTGCCGATCACCGGGTTGAAGTCGTACTTCAGGCCGAACGTCGCCGGGTCCCGAGTATTACCCGAGTTGTAAAACGGCTGCACGCTCGCGCGCAAGGCGTCTTTGTGGCTGATGTCGAAGACCGCCACGCCGAGCGTCGTGTCGAATTTGGGCGTCCATTTGGACTCCAGGAGCAGTTGCGAGCCATAGACATACGGATCGTGACTCGCGCCGATCGAGGTCGCCCCCACGGGACTGTTGACGCCGGCCGTCTGATTGATTTCGTCCAGCACGAAAAACGCGTTGTTCATTTTCAACGTGTGCTGGCTATTGATGTTATACGCCAATTGAATCGCGCCGCCTTCCGGGTCGATGTCGTAGTCGAAAATCATGTTCGACAGCGCGAACGGACTATCCATCTTGCCGACCGTGGCGCTGATCGTCCAATCGGTGTTCTTGACCGGGGTCCAGCGGGCGAACGCGGCGTCGATCCAGAGGAACTTGCGGCTCTCGAGCGAGTTCATGTCCTGATTCGCCGTGATCGGTTGTCCGCCCACGAGCGTGCCGCCCGGGTTGACCTGCGGGTTGCCCGACGCGAAACGGAACCCGACCTCGAATTTGTTCTCCAGGGAGACGGTGGATCCGACCCGCAAACGGAAACGGTAGCGGTCGCGGGCAAAGTAGAGTGGGTTCTCGGCGTTGTTCTCTTCGAACCGGGTGCGGAAATCGGTGTTGAAGGCCATCCCCGTCACGAAATCGGGCAAGCCGGTCTTGATCGAATAGGCTTTGTTAAAATCCTGGTCGGTCTCGGCGCGCAGATCGTTCCCTTCCTTGACCGTGAGGATGCCCTTCTCGACCAATTTGTCGATCAACGCGTCGGCCGTTTGCCCGTGCGCCGTCACGCCCGCCGCGGCGGTCACCAGCAATCCGCCGGCTACCGCCAGTATTTGATGAGTTTTGTTCATTCGATTTATGAGTGCTTGTTTGGGTTCGTACTAGCTTCGGCCGAAAGTAGAGAATCCGTCCGTTACGGAAAAACGTCAGGATTGTTACGATCCGGTTACGAATCCCCACGCGCGACCCGTGAAGCGCTCGGCGGATAAACCGCGTCTCGCCCCGGTCTTCGCCCCACTCGCGATGCCCGTTTTCAGCGCTTTCATGCCCCCATTCGAGAATACTTCCGTGGCGGCCCGGAGACGACCGCGTGATAATTGGGTGACAACGAACGACGCCGGACGAACGGTGGCGGGCGTCTTACGGCGTCGGAACGCGCGTGGGCAACCGGTAGCAAACGGCCTCGCGGTCGTTGCGAACGAGCAGGAAATCGCCGGCGAGCGCGGGGTAGTTCCAGGTTTTCGAGCTGAGCGCGGGGAGGCGCGCCCATTCGCGGTATTCATTGGGATTGGCTTCGACCAACGCGAGCGGGCCGGACTCGCATTGGATGAGGAGCCGATCGCCCGCCAGCAGAATTTGACCGTAGCCGTAGCGGCCCTCCTTCCAGCGCCGCTGCCCGGTCGCCGGGTCAAGGCAAACCAGCATGGCGTCGTCCAGCCCGTAAAGAAAGCCGTCGCGGAGGACCGCGCTGGAGAACTGAGTCTTCAAGTTGGTATTCTTCCACACTTCGGTCACCGTGAATTTGCCGGCCGCGTCCGCCTGCAGTCGCAACACCGCGCTACCGGCGCCGAAACCGCCCGAGATGAACACTCGCTCGGCATCGAGCGGAGCGGGCTGCGAGCATTTCGGCAGGGCGCCGGACCAGGCGTAGCGCCAAAGGATCGCGCCGTCCCGCGGGTCGTGACCGCTCACGCTGGCGGCGTTCACGGAAAGGATTTGTCGGTGGCCGCCCAGCGTCGCCAGGCACGGCGAACTGTAACCGGCGCTGTCCGCCCCGGCCCGCCAAGCCGGCCGCCCATCCGCGGCCCAATAGGCCAGTAAAGCCGAGTCTTTGGCCATCCCGCCGGTGACGACCACCAAGTCATCGACCAGCAACGGCGACGAGCTTTTTCCGAACACGGGCAGCGTCAGTTTCTCTTCCTTTTGCAGATCACGGCTCCAGGCCAGCCGGCCATCGGTGAGCGCGAGGCAATCGAGGATACCGGTCCCGCCGAGCGCAAACACCTGGTCTCCAGCCACCGTCGGCGTGGCGCGCGGACCGTCGCCGCCCATGTTGTCGCGCAAGCGAGTCTGATTCGTATGCGCCCAAAGGACGCGGCCGGTCGCCAATTCGTACGCGACCGTCAGTTCCTGCTCGGCCCGCTGTTCCTGAGTGATCGCCCAGTCGCCCGCGACGGCGAAACCCGACCAGCCCAAACCGACCGCCTGCCGCCAAAGCTCACGCGGCGGATGGGCCGCCCAATCGCTCTCCAAGGCCGATCCGCCGGCCGCCCCGCGTGCGTCCCGGCCACGGAACCGAGGGAAATCCGCCGTCGCCGTCGGCCCGGAACTCGCGGCCGCGCCTGTCGCCGCGACGGTGAGACCGCCGATTTGCGGATCGTGTCGGCCCGTCCACTTCCAAACCAACCGCCGCCGACCCGAGCCGTCCGCCGCGCCGCCCAGCCGCACGACCCGCGACAGGACGAACGCCCCGATCAGCAGCGCCGCGAGCGTAGTCAGCCGCGCGCGCCAGCGCAGACCGGAAAAAAGCGCGAACCAAACCAGCAGCAAGCCAAGCCCAGCCAGAACTGTCACCGCCTCTTGGTTGAATTTGAAGTGGGCCTCCAGGTCGCTCGCCCACGCCAGCCGCGCCAGATTGGCCGCAGTGAGCGCCACGATGACCACGGCCGTCCACGCCCGCCACCCGGTGAGGCGGGCCGCGCCAAACGGCGAATTGTCCGAGAATATTCGCATCATGCGCCAACCGGCGTCGAAGCGCGCCGGCAAGCGCAAGGAATCGTAGCGCCGGTCACTCTTTCCTGCGTCAAAAATCGTCTCACTTTTCAACCCCGGTCCGATTCCCGGCGCCCACGAGCTTAGCGGACTGGGAAAAAACGATGGCTGGATCGACTCGACCTGACGCCCGCGGCCGCCGCGCGAGGTTTTTCTTGTTCCGACCCGAGCGAAACGTCATCGTTATCGGAGCCGTGAACCCGCAACCTGCCACGGGCGACCCCAACTCCGGGACGCCGACGTCCACCCCGCTTGATGCGGGCCTAGCTGCAGAATCACCGCTGCGCGGCGCGCGCATTCTGCTCGCCGAAGACAACGAAATCAATCAACGGATCGCGGTCGAGCTGCTGGAAAGCTTCGGCGCGACGGTGGCGGTGGCGAACAACGGGCGCGAGGCGGTGGAAAAAGCGCTGCACGGCGCGGTCTCGACGCCGTTCCAACTCGTGCTGATGGACCTGAAAATGCCGGAAATGGACGGTTATCAAGCCACGAAGACCTTGCGCGCCGACGCGCGGCTCGCCGGGCTGCCGATCATCGCCATGACCGCGCACGCTTCGCCGGCGGAGCGGCAACGCTGTCTCGACGCCGGCATGAACGACCACCTGTCCAAGGACTTTGAGCCGGAGACTCTGGTCGCCAGATTGCTGCCTTATCTCTCGTCTCCGCCGTCCCCGCCCGCCAGTCCGATGCTGCCCGCCAGTCCCCCCCCAGTTTTGCCGGTTCAGGCGCCGGAACGCCCACCGCCATGGGCGGGTCGCGCCGAGGGCGACCATCTGAAGAGCGGCAGCGTCAGCTCAACTCCGCTCCCGAACATCGAGGGACTCGACACGAGCGCCGGCCTGAGCCGGGTGGCCGGAAACGAGAAACTTTACCTGAATCTGCTGCGCCGGTTTTTGGACGAACAAGGCCTCGCGCCAGGCCAAATCGTGGCCGCGCTCGCGCGCGGCGAATTCGCGTTGGCCGAACGCCTGGCTCACACGGTCCGCGGCGTGGCGGGAAGCCTGGGCGCGTCCGAACCGCAACTGGTCGCCGCGACGCTCGAGACGGCGATCGCGGTCGGGGCCAGCGCCGACGCTTTGACGCCGCTGGTCGAAGAGTTCGCCCGCGTCCTCAACGAATTTTCCGCGCGACTTCGCGCGGCTCTGCCGGCGACGATGCCCGCGGCGCCGCCGAGCGCGCCGGCCGCTCAGGTCGAGGCGGCGGTGGCGCGGCGGGTGGTCGGGCAGTTGATCGAGCGCCTGACCGATTTTGACTTCGCGGCCATCGAGCGTTTCGAGGCCGACCGAGACCTGCTCCGGTCGATTTTTTCCGTGGCCGAATTCGCCGCCTTGGAAGAGCAGTTAAATCGGTTCGCCTTTGTGGAAGCGCTCGATGGTCTGCGCATGACGGGCAAGGCGGATGGCCTTCCGCCGGTACGGACGCCGCCGCGGCCCGCGCGGAACAGCCGGATTCTTATCGTGGACGATACGCCGGCGAACATCCAGATCCTGGCCGCGGTGCTGCGTGAACGCGGGTACCTGGTCAGCGTCGCCACGCACGGCAAAGAAGTTTTCGACGTCCTGGCCCGCGCGCAACCGGACCTGATCCTGCTCGACGTGATGATGCCGGAGATGGACGGCTTCGAGACCTGCTGGCAGCTCAAGGCGGGCGAGCTTTGGCGTCATATTCCGGTCATCTTCATCACCGCCAAATCCGAGACGACCGACGTCATCCGCGGTTTTGAATTGGGCGCCGTGGATTATGTGACCAAGCCCTTCAATCCCCACGAATTGCTGGCCCGTGTCAACACCCACCTGACCATCGACCGTCTGCACCGCGAGAACGAACGGCTGTTGCTCAACATCCTCCCGGAGCCGGTGGCCCGGCGCCTCAAGCGCGGCGAGGAATGCATCGCGGACCATTTCGACGCGGTGAGCGTGCTTTTCGCGGACCTCGTCGGGTTCACCACGCTCTCGCGCAGCATGCCGCCTCATCCGCTGGTCGAGTT
>Ga0265338_10007250_pt1 | contig 13843 bp, 12 predicted proteins | sample 42126metaG_FD_193579 | JGI IMG/M metagenome (GOLD analysis project Ga0265338, IMG submission 193579) | Rhizosphere microbial communities from Carex aquatilis grown in University of Washington, Seatle, WA, United States - 4-21-26 metaG | ecosystem: Host-associated > Plants > Roots > Rhizosphere... | reverse complement strand
GAGTCCCGGCAAAGTCACGGCGCCTGGCGTACCCGCCTGGGCGAAACGCGCCCAGGAGCGCTTCTGGGTGGGGCCGCCCCACCCAGTGGCCAAGGCTTTGAGCGAGGGCGATGAGGTCGCCGGCTTCACGGTGCTCGAGACGCCGGGCCACACCCGCGGGCATGTCGCTTTCTGGCGCGAGCGCGACAGGGTATTGATCTTGGGCGACGTGCTCAACAACGTGCACGTGCTCACCGGCATTCCTGGGCTGCACGAGCCGCCGCACATGTTTGCGATCGACCCGGCCCAGAATCGCGCCTCGGCACGCCGCCTTGCGGAGCTGCGGCCGGCGCTGGTCTGTTTCGGGCACGGCGCGCCACTACGCGACCCCGATAAGCTCGCGGACTTCGCCGCTCAGCTCCCGGCCTGACCACGCAATCAGCCAGCCAAGACACGCTCAGTCATGACCGACAGCATTTTTGTCGCCGACGGCGGCATGTTTATGCCGACCGAGCACGCTCGCGGCCCTTGGGATCCGGGCGCCCTGCACGGCGGCGCCCCGGCCGCGCTGATCGCCTCGGAGTTCGAGCGGATGCAGCCGGGTGAGGAGCTTTCCTTTGCTCGCTTGTCGTTTGAATTTTTGCGCCCGGTGCCGATGGCGCCGTTGCGGTTGAACACACACATCGCGCGCCCCGGCAGGCGCGTGCAAGCCTTGACGGCCGAGCTGAAGGCAGACGACGTGACCGTATGCCGGGCAACTGCGCTGCGCCTGGTGGCCACACCACAGAAGCTGCCCGAGCTCGCCTTGACCCATGTGGCCGCAGCTCGGGCGCGGGGGCTCGCGCCGCCGGCCGATGGACAGCCTGTGCGCTTTGCGTTGGACGACTCGGACCACAAGAGCTTCGCGTCGACCGCGATGGAGATGCGCTTCCTTCAGGGCGCGCCGCTGACCGGCGAGCTACCGGAGCTGGACAGCGGCTCCAGGCACGTGCCGAGCGGCGCAGCTCAGGTGTGGATGAGACTGCTCCATCCGGTGCTCCCGGATCGTCCGCTGACACCGCTGGCCCGCCTCGCGGCGACTTCGGATTTCGGCAACGGCGTGGCCACTGTGCTCCCTTTCGAGGAGTATTTGTTCATCAACGCCGACCTCACGATCTCTTTGGACCGTCGACCACAGGGCGAATGGGTGGCGTTGGACGCCCGCACCTTGCTTCATCCCGAAGGGATCGGGTGGGCCGAGAGCTTCGTTCACGACGAGCTTGGGCCCGTGGGGCGGGCCACGCAAGCGCTCGTCGTTCAGCCCCGATAAAGCGAGCGCACGAGCGTCGGAGACCGGCCCGTCACACGGCCAGCGTTCTCAAATCTGAGGCGCCGCCGAGGCGGCGACGCCCTGAGCGCCGCCCGAGGCGGCCACGATCTCGAACTCGGCGAGGTTGTTGCCCTGTTCGAGGTCGGCAAGCTCGCCCTCACGCTCTTGCAGGTAGGCGCGCAAGGTCTTCTCCAAGCCCTTGCCGCGCCTGAAGCCCTCGAACATCTCGTGGATCGGCAGCTCGGGATCGTCGAGCCGGGCGACGATCCGCTTGAGCTCCTCATAGCCTTGCTCGAAAGTGATTCGCTCGGCGCTCACTGTTGCTCCTCTCGCTGGATCTCGTCGATTGTGGCGGCGACCTCGCCGTCGGCGAAGCTCAGATTTAGCGTCTCGGTGGCACATAGGCCGGCCACGCTTCTGACGGGTTGACCCGCCTGGCTTGCCATGACCCAGCCCCGCCTGCGGAAGTCCTTGGCGTCGATCACGGCGCCGAGTGCGGTGAGCCGCTCGCCATGACGGGCCAAGGCACGCTCGGCCGCCGGGGCGATCCGTGCAGCGTCGCGATCGACCGCCTCGCGTTGGCTCAAAAGCCGGCGGCGCAGCTCGCGCATCGCTTCGCCGGAGCGCCGGTCCAAGGCCGCGAGCAGGTCGAGCCGCTTGCGCGTCACCCGCGAGCGCGAAGCCTGCAAGAGCTCCCCCATGCGCTCCACCATCAACTTCGGACGGTCAAGGACGCGCGCGAGCGCGACGCGGTGGCGCTCGAGCTCGTCGAGCAACTCAGCGGCCGAGTAACGGATCGCGAGTTCCGCAGCCTTGGCGGGGACCGGCGCGAAAGCGGCGGCCACGTGATCGCAGTTGGGACGATCCTTGGTGTGCCCGATGCTTGTGATGACGGGCACTGCGCAGGCGAAGATCGCGCGGCAGAGCCGCTCGTCGTCGAAGGCGAGTAGGTCCGCGGGCGAGCCGCCTCCGCGTGCCACCACGATCACGTCCACACCTTCGACCGACTGAAGACGGCCCAGCGCGTCGATCACCGAGCCGACCGCGTGCACGCCTTGGACCGAAGCGGCGCAGAAGACGATGTCCTGAGGCGGAAAACGCTTGCGAAGAGCTTGAATGACGTCGACGTTGGCGTCGTTGCGGGCGGCCACCACGCCAACTCGCCGGGGAAACGCGGGCAATACCTTGCGCCGCTCGGGGTCGCACAAGCCGTCGGCACGCAAGCGTCGCAATGTGTCTGCGCGACGACGCAGCAGCTCCCCGTCGCCGGTGGGACGGATTTGGTCGAGCACCAGCTTGGTGGCGCCCCGCGGCGCATAGAAGCTGATGCGCTCATAGTGAGCTTGGACGAGTTCGCCCTGCGTTGGCAAGGGTTGACAGCGGGCCGCACGCCCCTTCCAGATACAAGCGTCGAGGCTGGCCGTCTCGTCGGCGAGTGTTAGGTAGACGTGCCCAGAGGAGCGATGCACGCTGATCTGAGTAACCTCGCCCTCGATCCAACCGTCGCCGAGACGGCGCAACGCTCCGTCGATACGTCCCGCCACTTGCGCCACCGAGGCAGCGGTCTCGGGAATCGTCTCGATCGAAAGCTGGGCCACAGCCGCCTAACGCTAAAGCCCGGCCCGGCGTCAAGCCGGAGCGAATGGCTGAGAGACCCGGCGTCAAACCGGAGCGAATGGCTGGGGGCCGGGTCAGACCGGAAACGGGTGGGCCAGCGAGGCCAGCACATGATCGGCGCCCGCAGCGCCCAACTCGTCCACGTCGTAGCGCCCGGAGGCGACCCCCACCGAGACGGCCCCCACTCCCTCGGCGGCCGCTATGTCGAGTGGCGTGTCCCCCACGACGTAGACCTCCCCGGTCGCGATGCCGTCCCGCATCTGCTTGCCGCGTGTGACCGCGGCGCGGGTCAGCTCGACGCGATCCTCGGAGTCAGAGCCGTAGCCGCCGACATAGAAGTAGTGGTTGAGCTGCCCGCGTCCTAGCTTGGCGTGCGCGGCGGCCTGAAGGCCGCCCGTGGTCAGCCCCAAGAGGACGCCTTCCTCGGTGAGGCGCTGGAGCAGGGCCTCGACGCCTTCGAGCACTTCGTAATCGGGCGAGGAGGCCACGAAATCGGGCAAAACCGCCTGATAGCTGGCCATCAAGCGCGCCAACTCCTCGGCGCTCGGTTCACGACCCATCGCCTCGCTGAAGGTGACCCGCCCGATCGCCGGGTCGGTCATGCCTGCGGTCGAGTGTTCGGCGATGTCCACATTTTGGCCGAACTGCCGCTCGAAAGCCCAGGTCCAGCTGCGCGCCCCGGCGCCACCCGTGTCGATCAAGGTGCCGTCGATGTCGAACAGAACCAATCTCGTGCTGGTCGCCCAGCCGAAGCGGGAACCTCCGCTATTAGTTGCGTGTGCAATCATCTGTTATAAGTTGCGTAGACAACCACTGACGGGGTAACCCGTAGGTCCAGCGATCAAAGGAGATTCCGATGTCCACCACCTCAACCACACCAGCAGCAGCCACGACTCCTCTCCCCCAGGGTACTTGGCAGGTCGATCCGGTCCATTCGAGCGTCGAGTTTCATGTCAAGCACTTGGGCATCGCCACGGTCAAGGGCCAGTTCAAAACCTTCGAGGGCGCGCTCGAGGTCGGCGCCGACGGTGCGCGGGCTTTCGGCACGGTCGATGTGGCCAGCGTCGACACCCGCGAGCCCCAGCGCGACGAGCATCTCCGCTCAGCCGACTTCTTCGAGGTCGAGCGCTTCCCCAAGATCGAGTTCCAGTCCACCGCGATCAGGCCGCTCGACGAGGACGAGTTCGAGATCGACGCCAACCTCACGATCCACGGGGTCACCCGTCCGGTGACTTTCAAGGCGGAGTTCGAGGGCGCCGAGACCGATCACCAAGGCAACGACCGTGTGGGCGTGTCCGCGAGCACTCAGATCAACCGTTCGGACTTCGAGATGAAGTTCAACGCGGCCCTCGGCTCGGGCAACCTGGTGGTCTCCGACAAGGTCAAGATCCTCGTCGAGGTGAGCGCGGTCAAGCAGGGGTAGCACTCGCTAATCGAGCGCCTCGGCGGGTCCAGCGAGACACTTCTAGCGTGTGCGCCGCCCGGCAGCTTCAGCGAACGAAAACCCCGCCCAACGCCTCGTCGATCGCGGCGAGGGTGGAGGCGTCGAGCGAGAGGCCCGAAGCGGAGGCGTTGGCGCGCACCTGCTCGGGTCGGCTCGCGCCGACGATCGCCGAGGCGACGTTCGCTTGGCGCAGGACCCAGGCGAGGGCCATCTGGGCCATCGTGAGGCCGATGCCCTCGGCAATCGGCTGGAGGCGCTGGACCGCTTCGAGCACGGGATCCTGCATGAGGCGGTCCATGAAGCCGCTCATGCTCTCGCTGGCGGCCCTTGAGTCTCCAGGAGGCTGCTCACCGGGGCGGTACTTGCCGGTCAGCACGCCTTGGGCCAGGGGCGACCACACGATCTGAGAGATGTTCTCGCGTTCACACAAGGGGATCACCTCGGTCTCGGGCGAGCGCCACAGGATCGAGTATTGGGGTTGGCTTGAGACCCAGCGCGCGGTGTTGGGCAACGCAAGGGACTGTTCGATCCGCTCGACGGGCCACTCGCTGAAGCCGATATGTCTTGCCTTGCCCGCCTCGACCACTTCGGTGAGGGCTTGCATGGTCTCCTCCAAGGGTGTCTCCTCGTCGTAGCGGTGACACTGGTAGAGGTCGACATAATCGGTTTGCAGGCGCTTCAGCGAAGCGTCGATCTGCTTGTGTATCTGAGCCGCCGAGAGGCCCCTGTCGGTGGAGGACATGGGGAAATAAAGCTTGGTGGCGAGCACGTAAGAGGAGCGCTCGTGCCCGCGGAGCACTTCGCCTAGCAAGGTCTCGGCTGCCCCTTGTCCATACACGTTGGCGGTGTCGATGAAGTTGATCCCCTCCTCGAAGGCCGCCTTCACGCACGCTTGGGCCTGCTCGCGCTCGACACCGCCCGAGTAGGTCAGCCAGGAGCCGAGACTGATCTCCGAGACCTCCAGACCGCTTGAGCCGAGTTTGCGGAAGTTCACGCAGGGCACACTACCCGCTCGGCGCCGGTCCTATCGTCGCCGCCCGGAAGCGAAGCTCTGCACGGGCGGCGCCACAGCCCGCATGCTCGCGCCAATCGGCACGGCCTCCTTCCCCTCGGGCGCGACGAGAAAGCGCTCGAGCGGCTCGATCTCGCGCACGATCACGTTGGTGACGCCATCGTGGCGCTCCAGGCGTCCGCGCGCCACCAGCAGCGGCTCGGATCGGGCCAGAGCGCGATGGGCCTCATATACGGCCTTGGGCACAATCAGGTTAAGGACCCCCCACTCGTCCTCGAACAGCAGGAACATCGTGCCTTTGGCCGTCCCTGGTCGCTGCCGTGCGATCACCAAGCCCGCCACCGTGACCGAGCAGCCGTGTGGCATTCGGGCCAGCTGAGCACTGGTGCTGAGCATCGGCACGCGTAGGTGCGCTCGCAAGGCCGCCATCGCGTGGTCGTGGGCGCTCACATCGCTGGTGGCGTAGTCGGCGAGCACCCGCTGCCAGCGATCGAGCGCTCGCAGGCCAGGGGTGACGGGAAGCTCGACTGGCAATGCCAGCTGCACCCCCTCTTGGGCGCTCTTTCCCGTGGGGGCGACCCCCAGCTGCCAGAGCGCTTGGCGTCGCCCGCCGGCGATTCCATCACAGGCACCCGACCAGGCCAATTGCTCGAGCGTGCCGCGGCCGGTGCGCGTACGCGCCGCCAACTCGCCCAGGTCACCGAACGGGCCGCCCCGATGGCGCTCGGCCACCAGTTCGCGCATCTCCTCGGCGACAGCGCCCTTTACGTAGCCGAGCCCAAGCCTCACGCCGAGTTGCTCGCCCACCCTCTCCACCTCGCACAGCACCTCAGAGGCGTTCACGTCGAGCCCGAGCACCGGTATCCCCCGCCGCTGCGCCTCGTGTACGAGGCTGTCGGGGGCGTAGAAGCCCATCGGTTGCTCGTTCAACAGCGCACACAAGAACTCGGGGCCGTAATGGACGCGCAGCCATGTCGACTGGTAGGCGAGCAGGCCGAAGGCGGTGGCGTGGGCCTTGGGGAAGCCGAAACCTGCGAAGCCCGAGACCATCTCCCAGATGCGCTCGGCCGTCCGCGGATCGGCGCCGCTGTGGCGCATCGCTCCGGCGAGGAAGCGCTTGCGATGCGAGTCCATCGCCTCTTGGGAGCGCTTGCGGCTCATAGCCCGGCGCAAACCGTCGGCCTCGCCGGGCGTGAACCCGGCAAACGCTTCGGAGAGGAGCATCACCTGGTCCTGGAAGATGATCGTGCCGAGCGTCTCGCGCAAGACCTCCTTCAGGGCAGGATGCTCGTAAGGCGGCTCATAGGAGGGATCGGCGAGCATGCGCGAGCGACGCTCGATGTAGGGGTTGACCGCTCCGCCTTGGATCGGCCCGGGACGCACGATCGCGACCTGGACCGTCAGGTCCTGCAGGTTGGCGGGCTTGGTGCGCTTGAGGGACTGCATCTGGGCGCGGCTCTCGATCTGAAAGACCCCGACGGTGTCGGCCTGCCTGATCGCCGCGAATGTGGCTTGGTCGTCGAAAGGTATGCGCGACAGGTCGATCCTCTCTCCGCGCACACGGTCGATTTCATCGACGCAGCGTTCGACCGCCGAGAGCATCCCCAACCCGAGCAGGTCGATCTTCAAGAAACCGGCGTCGGCGCAGGAGTCCTTGTCCCACTGCACCAACTGCCTGCCCTCCATCGCGCTCGGCGCCATCGGAGCGCAGTCGATCAAAGGCTTGGTCGATACCACCATGCCACCCGGGTGCTGGGATAGGTGGCGAGGCAGCCCATAGGCCTGCTCCACCAGGCGCGCCAACCAACGCCAGCGCGGTGACCCGGCGGGCAGGTCGTGCGGGGCTTTGCGCTCCCAACCGTCGGAGGTGCGTGCGACACGCTCGATCTCACCCGGAGGCAGACCGAGGGTCTTGCCCAGCTCGCGGATCGCTCCGCGCGCGCGGAATGTGGGAAAGGCCGCCACCAAGGCGGCCCGATCGCGCCCGAAGCGCTCGTGCACGCGAGGGATCAGGGCGGCACGGATCTCGCGGGGGAAGTCGAGGTCGATGTCGGGCAGGCCACGAAGGTCCTCGTGCAGGAAGCGCCCGAGCAGCAGGTCGTTGGCGATCGGATCGATGTGTGAGAGGCCGGTCAGGTAGCAGACGATCGAGGAGACCGAGGATCCCCGGCCCCGTCCCGGCGCCAGCGATGCCCGGGCCGCGTCGCGATCGCGTACCTCGTGGGCCACCTCGCGGGCCAGCTCCAACATTTCGTGGTGCAGCAAAAAGAAACCGGCCAAGCCGAGTTTGGCGATGACGCTCAGCTCCTCCTCCAAGCGAGCCAGCGCTTGCGCGCGCGCGCCGCTGCCGCACGCGCCCGCGCCCCGATCGGCGTGCCCCCCGACCTTGGCGCGGGTGTCCGGATAGCGTTCCTCCAAGCGCGCCCTGCACAGTTGCGCCAACTTGCGCCCGGCGTCCCCGTCCTCGGCTCCGGGATAGCTGTAGCCGAGGTCTTTGGTCAGATCGAAGCGCAGCCGCTCGGCCAGGTTCAAGGTCTCGCGCACCGCTTCGGGGTGGTCGGCAAAACGGGCGGCCATCGCCCGGGGAGTGCTCATGACGTGACTGTGGTTGCCTCGCCGCAAGGGCTCTGAGGCATCGAGCGTGGTGCGGTGGGCCAGCGCGACGAAGGCGTCCTGTAGCTCGGCTCGCGAGCGGTCGTGGGCATGCACGTTGCCGCTGGCCACGCACGGGACCCCCAGCCTGCGGGCAAGCGCGGCGAGCGCGCGATTGCGAGCCCGATCGTGGCGGGCGTAGGGTCGCTGAAGCTCGACTCTCAGGCGCCCCGGCCCGAAGGCGTCGAGCAGCCGTCGCGCCGTAGGCTCGTCGCGGATGCCGTGCTCGGCGCACCCGGTCAGGCAGACCAGCCCCCGCGAGTGATCGAGCAGGGTGGGAAGGTCGATCGAGGGCTCGCCGCGCTCACGAGCGACCCCGTCGCGGGTGTGCGCATGGGCGTGTGTGAGAATCCGGCACAGGTTGCGCCAACCGTGGTGGTCGGCTACGAGCAAGGTCAGGTGGGCGCGACCCGGCTCTCGGCTTGCCTGCCGCCCCACCCCCGCACGCGGCTCGCCGCCTTCCTTGCCGCGCCCCAAAGCGAGGCCGATCTCTGCCCCGTGAAGCGCCCTCAGGCCTGCATGCGGGGCCGTTTGTGCCAGCTCCATCGAGCCCGACACCGAGTTGTGGTCGGTGAGCGCCAGGGCGACGTAGCCGAGCTCGGCCGCTCGCAGAGCGAGCTCCTCGGGCAAGGAGGTGCCGTCCAAGAACGAGTAAGCCGAATGACAGTGCAGCTCTGTGTATGGCGGGGTGCCCGACATGGCTGAGCGTCAAGAGCCTTGTGTGAACCAGCCGCCGGCGCACAGGTCGTGAAAGACGATCGAGTTGCGCCCGCGCACACTCACCAGCTCCCAATAGCGACGGCGCAGAGGCGTGTCCGTCCACCAGCGATCCTCGACCAGCCATGACTCTCTCACCGCCTCGACCGGCTCGCCGTTGACCTCCCCGGGGATTCCGGCTCGCGAACGGACGCGCGCCGCTCGCGGCAGATTCAGCAGACGGGGACGCCCAGCCGCCTCCGGAGAGCTCGGAGCCCGCGAACGTGTGGCGCCCCCAGAGAGCCTCATCCCGGCAGCGGCGTGAGCACAACCCTGCGCTCGGGTACGCGCGAGTCCGGATCGATGCTCACGGCTCGTAGCGCGGCGTGGCTCCCCGCCACGGCGCGCACTTGGCGGACGGCCTCGCCGAGGCGCTCGTGGCGCGCTTGGCGGCTCTGCTCGAGGAGCGTGTGCTGCTCTCCGCCCCCGGGCCCGAAGCGCTCCACGCCGAGGCTCAAGGACTCCGCGGGGGCGGGCAACAGCAGCAAGCGAAGCGACAAAGCCAGGCACATGCGTTTGCTGTCGCCGAGGGCCTGGCGGAAGACGACCCGCTCGCGCCAGGTGCCGCCGCTCACCAGCCGCGCGGACAGTACGACCGCTCGCAGGCTCCTGCCGCGGCGCTCGGGACGCGCGAGCAGGCGGTCCACGAGCACCCCGAGTACGCGTTCGAGCATCGGCCCGCTGCCGGCATCGCCGATCTCCAGGGACTCCTCCAAGCGATCCTCCACCGCGCGAGGCGCGAGCGGCCCGTCCTGGCCGCGGGCGAGACGATGGGCCAGCGTGCCCGCCTCACCGAAGCGGTCGGCCATAGCGTGAGGGCCGAGCTTGCGCAGCTCACCCAAGGTGCGCACACCAAGCCGCTCCAGCGGTTCGACCAAGCTCTCGGTGTCCTCGCGGAGACCGAGCACGCTTACCGGCTGAGCGGCCAGATAGCGCACCGCGGACTCGGCTTGGAGGATCTTGGCTCGTCGTGCCCTCGCTCCGAGCGCGGCGACCATCGCGGCGAAACGCGTCGGAGCGACCCCGATCCGCGCGGGTCGAGCGAGCGCGCGGCGCGTGGCCGCGAGCGTGTGGGTGTCCGAGCCATAAAGGCCTCGCAAGCCGTCCAGCTCGAAATAGGCGAGTCCCTCACAAGCGGACTCGACCGCCGCGCCGAGGCCCTCCAAAGCACACAAGATCTCCTCCCATGCGTGCATCACGGCAAGTGGATCGGCTTCGATCAAGCCGAGCTGGGGGCAGCGCGCGAGCGCCTCCCCCAGGGGCATACCCTCGCTCACGCCGAAAGCCTCGGCTGCGCCGGACGCCTCCCCCACCCGCAACTGTGCTCCGACCATCGGCGCAAGGGCCAGCTCCCTACCCGCGAGCGCCTCGGCTCCGCCGGCGAGAACGGTCAGGGCAAAACGGGGAATGCATACACACACGATCATACGAACACATGTTCGCATATGACCGGGACGCCACCACAGACAGTTGGGCGCAACCCGCCGACAACCCGACGCGAACACCCCCCGCGCGCGTAGGGCACCCTTTTCGCAGACAACACCCCAACACCCCACGCACGCACGCACGCACAGGGCACCTTCCACACAAACCACGAGCGAGCGGGGCACCTTCGCCCACAACCCCGACCCCGCACGCACGCGGGGTACCCCCTTTTTTGCTTGCTAGTCCATGCCGAGCGGGCCGCTGGCCGATCCGCTCAGGAACTGGCGCACGAAGGGATTATCCGAGGAGAACATGCGCTCGGCATCTCCGGCTTCGACGATTCGCCCACGCCACAGGAGCGCGATGTACTGGCCGATCTGGCGCGCCGAGGCGATGTTGTGGGTCACGACGATGTAGGTGCCGCCGTTGGCTTCGTGCATCTCCTGGATCAGGTCGCAGAGGAGTGCCGTGCGCACCGGATCGAGCCCCGAATCGGGCTCGTCGAAGATGACGATGTCGGGCTCGGTCACCAGGGCGCGCGCGAAGCCGGCTCGCTTTCGCATTCCGCCCGAGAGCTGGGAGGGAGCGTCGTCCATCGCATCGGCCAAGCCGACGTCCGCCAAGCGCCGACGCACGCGCTCGCCGATCTGGCCTTCGGACATGTCGGTGTGTTGGCGCAGCGGGAAGGCCACGTTGTCGAACACCGACATCGAGCCGAACAGGGCGCCGTCCTGGAAGAGCACGCCGATCCTGCGACGCAACTCCAAAAGCTTGGGCATCGTCAGCTTGGGCACCGAGTTGCCAAGCACTTCGATGTTGCCCGAGTCGGGGAACATGAGCCCGATCAGGTGCTTGATTAGCACGCTCTTGCCCGTGCCCGAAGGCCCCAAGACCACCGTGATCATGTCGTCGGGGATCGCCACGTTGAGGCCGTTGAGCACGGGAATCCCGGCCAGGCGCTTGACCACGTCCGTGCAGCGAATCGACCACTCGCGGTCGGTCGCCTCTCCGGCCAGGTCCAGGTCGGCGGCGGAGTGGTACAGGAAGTGATCCTCGTGGTCCTCGTCCTCGACGCTCATCGGCGCATCGGGAGCGGCCAAAGGCTCGTCCGCCAAATCCTCCCCATAGGTCCCCTCGACACCCTCCACGGCCTAGATATTAGTGACCGGCGCGGGCCCAATCAACCGGACGACGCGGACCCGTTCGATCGGGGCTTTGGTACCGACTCATACACATCCCCTTGACATACCGGGTCCGGTGGGTTTACGATCAGGGATCTGGGAGGTAGGAGATGTTCGATTACAGGCGCTATGGCGCCGAAGCTGGGTTGACAGAGGACCCGCAGACCGAGGGTTCGTCCTCGAGAGGCGCAACCGAGACAGCGGCCGCGAAGACCACGACCACAGCCCTCGCGGACCGGCGCCGCAGCGATCCGCGCAGGCGTCTACTGGGAGCGATGATCGAAGTGGTGGCCGAGCGCGGTTACGACCGAACCACCATCAGTCGCCTGCTCTCGCGAGCCGAAGTTCCCGAAGCGGTTTTCAGCGAGCACTTCAGGGACAAGCACGACTGTTTCATGCAGGCGATCGACATGGTGATCGGTCGCGTCGAGAGCTCGGCGATAGAGATGTTCGCTCAAACCACACCTTGGCCCGAACGCGTCAGCCGGGCGCTGGAGGGGCTCCTGGCGGCGCTTGCGCGCCACCAGGACGCGGCGGATGTCGTGTTCGTGGAGATGCTCGGAGCGGGTCCGGCGGCCGGCGAGCGCCATCGCGAAGCCATGAACCTGTTCGCCTCGCTGCTGGAGGAGGGCCGTGGGTTGTGCACCGAGGACGCACACCTGCCGAAGCAGACCTCCGAGGCAATCGTCGGGGGGATCGCCTCGATCGTGCACCGCCGGGCGCTGCAAGGGAAGCTAGCCGAACTGCCGAGCCTGCACGGCGACCTCACGTATTTCGCGCTGCTGCCCTACCTGGACCATGAGCGCGCCGCAGCCGTCGCTGGCCTGAGCTGAGAGGCCGCGAGCCGGCGTGAGGCCTGCCCTGAAGCCAGCCGTCGCGGGCCTGAGCTGAAGCCTACTTCGAAGGCGTGACGTGGGGGTACTGGCTGGTTTCGCCGTTGAAGGTGAAGGGCGCTTGCTGCTTGCAGGCGGGCGCCGGGATCGCGTTGCCGGGCTTTTCGGGGTTGTTGGCGACGGGCGCGAACAGGTTGTGGTTTTCGACGGGGGCGCCCTTCTTGCGGCTGCCGGGTTCGAGTCCGACCAGCTGTTCGATGATTTCTTCGCTGATCGTCCCCAAGGCGGGTCCGCTCAGGGATGGGGCGGAGTTGGCGCAGTTGGAGCTGCTGAACACCGACAGGCCGCTGGCGATCGAGTTGAACGCGCCCGGCAAGGGGTAGGCGTTGGCGCGGTTGGTGCCGATCCGCTGCTGATAGACGGCAAGGCCTTCGGGCGTGAGGGTGTTCATCACCTTGAGCACGTGCTGCTGGGGGCCACCCGCGACGTTTTTGTTTTTTTCGTGGGTTTGGGTGGCGGCGGTCGCGTTGGCGAACAGGGCCTGTATCTCGGGCACGTAATCGCTTGCGTACTGGAAGAACGGGTCGAAGTTGTGCAGCGCGGAGGAGGTGGCGGCCAGTAGCGGCGTCGTCAGGTCGAGCTCCTTCTTGACCGCCGGCAGGCCCGTCTTGGCGGCTTTGGTGAACGGTCCGAGCGAGGTCAGGAGCGCGTTGAAGGGCGGCGTGAACGGCTTGACGGCTTCCAAGAGCGGGGTGAGTTTTTCCTCGAAGGGGCGTATCGCGTCATACAGCGGCACGGTGTTGGTGGCGAAGGCGTCGAGGCTGCGCAGGGCGGTGCGGGTGTTGCGCTGGAAGGCGGGCAGTTCCTTCCAGGCTTGCGCGAAGGCCTGGCTCGATTCGGCCAGCGCGTGGGAGGCGCGCGCGCCGTTTGTGATCAGGCCCCGGAACTCTCCCTCGCGCGCGGTCAAGGCATCGAAGACGGCGCCAGTGTTGTGGATGGAGGCGGTGAGCGCACCCTCTTGGGAGGCCGCGACTTCGGTCAGCTTGTTGGCGTCTTCGACGAAGGGTTGGATGACCGCGAAGGAGGAGTTGATCTCTTCGCCTTTGCCGCCGAGGCCTTCGGCGGCGGATTGCATCCAGATCTGGAAGTTCTTGCGCGTTTCGGGGGTGAGCGCGGAGAGGATGTCGTCGAGCGTGACCGCCGGTTCGACGTGGGCGTTGGGCAGCACGCCTCCGTCGGGCAGCGGGCGACCGCGGAAGGCCTGGGGCTTGAGCTGGACGTAGGTCTCGCCGAGCAGGGTCTTTTGACGCAGGATGGCGCTCATGTTGGAGGGGATCGGCGCGTACTTGCTGGCGATTTCGATCGTGACGTGGGCGCGCCCGTCCTTGTCGTAGGCGAGGCTGATCACGTGACCGACGTTGACGCCGCTGATGCGCACGTCGGACTGTTCGGCCAGGGCGAGCGTGCGGGGGAAGGCGATCGTGAAGCGATAGCCCTTGGGCTTGAGCGGGACGGGGCCGCCGAAGGACTCCCACAGGAACAGGAGCAAGCCGAAGCAGCTGAGCGCGAACAGGACGATCACGAGGATGTTGGCGAGGGTGGGCGCGCGCTTTTGCATTAGAGACCTTCCTCGCT
>Ga0265338_10007248_pt1 | contig 13845 bp, 12 predicted proteins | sample 42126metaG_FD_193579 | JGI IMG/M metagenome (GOLD analysis project Ga0265338, IMG submission 193579) | Rhizosphere microbial communities from Carex aquatilis grown in University of Washington, Seatle, WA, United States - 4-21-26 metaG | ecosystem: Host-associated > Plants > Roots > Rhizosphere... | reverse complement strand
ATACAGTTGACAAAGCGTTCAATTATTCGAGCGCCGCCACTTTCTCAGGCCAGACGCTGGGGACGTCGACCCCGCCCTCCGGCGCGTCGGTGACGCCGTCGAGCGTGGCCACCAATGCCGGGGCAAATGTGACGTTCACCTTGACACTGGCCGCGGGCGATCCGCCGCTGGTCTACGCCTGGCACAAACAACAGGACGGTGGCGACGTCCAGGTCGCCACGACGACGAACCTGACCTTCACGGGCGTGCTGGGTCCGAACGCTGGCAGTTACTACGTGGTCGTGTCAAACACGACAACCCACGCGACGACCACCAGCGGCGTGGTTTCATTGGCGATCACCGGCGATCCGACGATCATCGTGCCGCCGCATAACACGTTTGCGTTGCTGGATGGCCAGGCGCAGTTCACGGTTGCCGCGGTTGGGACCGCGCCGACCTATCAATGGTACACGTTTGACGGCGCCTCCACCTACACCGCTTTGAATGACGGCTCGCAGGCGACCGGGTCAACAGTGTCCGGATCAAAGACCAGCGCCCTGACGATCTCGGATATTCAACTGGGCGATCCGACGAATTTTGTTGTTGTCGCCACGACGGCGTTTGGCTCGGCGACAAGCGCGCCGGTCGCCCTTCTTGGAGTGGGCAGCAACACCGTGCTCATCGCGTATTGGGATTTCAACGGGCCGGAATTTACGAACCGGCAAATCAACCCAACGTGCCTGACAAACCCGGTTCCCTATCTCGGCTCGGGCGCCGCCAGCCCGGTCGGCACAGCGTACACCCCGGGTCTGTCGCCATTTTCAGGAGTGGTCGATCCACAGAACGGCGCGGGCACGTATTCGCCGTATCTGGGGCCGGACGGAAAGCGCAATTACACGAACTTTTCGTGGGGCACGTCGCAGTATCCTGTCGGCAACAACAAGCAGAATGGCGTGCAATTCAATGTGAGCACCGTCGGCGCAAAGGACATCGGCATCAGCTACGATGTGCGCGGAACGGGCACGGCCAGCAAGTATCAGCGCCTGCAATACACGACCAACGGGACCGATTGGCTTGATTACCCGACGAGCACGGCCGTTACGCTGCTCTCCACTTATGCGCCGTTTGCGTACAATCTGACTGGATTCCCCGGCGTCGCCGACAATCCAGATTTCGGGTTTCGCATCGTTACGGAATTCCAAAGCACGGCCACCTACGGCATCAATCCGTCAGACACCTACGTTGGCATCGCCAACACCTATGGTTCGGCCGGCACCCTCACGTACGACATCGTGAGCATCACGGGCGATTCGATCACCAACAACAACGAGCCTCCCGTCCTCAGCGTCCTTTCCGACGTCACGAACAACGACTTCACGCCCTTCACGATCAACTTCACGGCGAGCGATGACTCGACCTCGCCGGATCAATTGGCATACTCGGCTGTGTCGCTGGATCCGTCGGTGAACGCTGACTTCCTGTTCGGCGGCAGCGGCGCTCAACGCACCTTGCGCGTAACGCCGCATTACATTTCCAACAACAAGTCCGCGGCGCCGATCCTCGTGACGGCCACCGACGCCAACGGCGATTCGACCAAGGCCTGGTTCATCTTGACGCTGCTCTCGCAAAACCAGCCGCCGGTGGTGAGCCTCCCGGCGTCGACCGTAACCAACACGCTCGCGAACGCGCCGATCACCATTTCATTCACAGTCTCGGATGACCACACCGGATTGGGTGGGCTGACGTATTCGGTCTCGTCGCAGAACAACACCGTTGTTCCGCAGGCCAATATCGTCGTGAACGGGCAGGGGACGGCCAACCCGACGCTGGTGATTACCCCAGCCCACAACCAGGTGGGCCTCGCCAACCTGAGCGTGACCGTCAACGACAACGATCCAACCGAGCCGCGCAGCACGACGGTGTCTCTGGCCCTGATGGTTCGTCCGAATACCAACGTGATCGCCATTGATTATTTCAATTACGACAACGTCGGCGCATTGGACACGATCTCCGATGGTTACTGGACGCATCTGACCGGCAACCTCGGCCAATTGCAGGCCGGACAGGGCGCCGCGGAAGTCAATACGCTTGACAACACGGAAAACTTGCAAGTCAAGCTCCTTGGCGCTCCCTACCTGACGAACAGCCCGGCGATTCTCTACGCCAGTTTTTCTGTCAACCTGTCCGACCTTTCCCGGCAGCCGTTTGTGAATGGAACGTATTTTTCGACGTTTAACGACGGCTCCGGCGTGACCGGGCCGTATGAATGCCGCGTGATTGTGGCCACCAACGGCGTGTCAACCCTAGGCGATTACCGGTTGGGCGTCACCAAGCTCGGCGCGGACGCGACCTCAGGACAGATGTTCCCGATGGACCTCGATCCGACCGTCAACTATGTCGTCGTCACGTCGCTCGTGCTGTCCAACGGCTATTCGACCCTGTGGGTCAATCCTCTGGACCAGAATTCGCCGAGCGTCGTCGACACGGCCGTCGGCAACACCAACTACAACATCTCCGACTTTGAACTTCGCGAATCCGGCGGGACTGGCGGCGCCGTGTTCGTTTCGCGGTTGAAGATCGGCACGACCTTTGATTCGGTGTTCCCGTCGCTCCACGTGCAGCCGGGCAACGACGCCTCGCACGTCATCGTCACATGGGCTGACCCGACCTTGAGCATCCAGTACGCGACAGACATCGCCGGGCCGTGGACCGACCTGCCGGCTGCCGTCTCGCCCTACACGTACGACATCAGCGGCAATACGCAAACCTACTTCAGGTTCGGTCAATAATTGCCTTCAGTGAATCGCAAGGCGCGGAGCGGCGACGTTCCGCGCTTTTTCGTTTCCAAATTCAATGACGCGCCGGGCGCGCGGCGCTATCGTTGGCTGTCCCGATGAAGTTTGGCATCTGCAACGAAATATTCGCCGGCTGGCCGCTGGAACAGGCGATGGCGTTTGCCGCTGAAGCCGGATATGACGGCGTGGAGCTGGCGCCCTTCACGCTCGCGCCTCTGGTCACGGACATTTCAAGCGCGCGTCGCGCTGAAATCCGCGACATGGCGCGCGTGGCGGGGCTGGAGGTCTGCGGGCTGCACTGGCTTTTGGCAAAGACGGATGGCTTTCACTTGACTCATCCCGAAGCCGCGGTGAGGCGGCGAACGGCAAAGTATCTTTGTGATTTGGTTGACTGTTGCGCGGATTTAGGCGGCAAGTTCCTGGTCCTTGGCTCGCCGCAGCAGCGCAACGTCGCAGCGGGACTCTCCGCGGCGCAGGCGGTTGAATTTGCCCTGGACACGCTTGGCGACGCCGTGAAGGCCGCCGGGGAACGCGGCGTTACGTGGTGCATCGAGCCGCTTGGTCCAAAGGAGACGAATTTTCTCAACACCGCAGCGCAGGCAATCGACTTTGTGGGTCAAGTAAACAGTCCGGCCGCGCGTATCATTCTTGACGTCAAGGCCATGCATTCCGAGGGCGGCTCCATTCCGGAAATCATCCGCCAGTCCGCGCCGCATTTTGCGCATTTTCACGCCAACGATCCCAACCTCAAGGGGCCGGGATTCGGTTCGCTGGATTTTCGCCCCATTGCGGCGGCTCTTAAGGAAACGGGTTACGACGGATACGTTTCAGTGGAGGTTTTCGATTTTGAGGATGGGGCGGAAGCCATTGCGCGCAGGAGTTTGAAGTATCTGCGCGAGGTTTTTGCCTCCACTTGACACGGCGACCGTCTTTGGCTAAACCCGCTCGGGAATTCTGCCGACAATACCAACGTTGTGCCACCCGGCGTCGGGAACTTTTCTTGCTGCCGGACATCGTAATAAACATGAGCCGTTGCCCGTCGTTTATGAATCGCGGGATGCTTTGGGCGGTGATCTTGTGCTCCGGCGTTACTGTCGTTGCGCAGGACGCGTCGGATTTGAAGAAGGAAATGGAGGACCTGCGGGGGCAAAACCGCGTGATGCAAACGCAATTGCAGGACCAGCAGCGGCTTATTAACCAATTGAACGAGAAGTTTTCAACCCTCGAAAAATCCAGTCAACAGCAACAAAACGATTACCACGCCCTAAGGAATTCCGTCGATGGCGAGGACGCTCCAAAGAAACCGGGCATTTCGATTGGCAACGTGATTATCAGCGGCGAAGGCGGCGTCGCTTTGTTCGACTCGCAAAAAAGCGGGCAATTCACCCACGACGATCTGCGTGTGGACGAAGCTCGCCTGTTCCTGGATGCGCCGCTTTTTGACGACGTCTATTTCTACGGCGAGGTCGACCTGCGGACACGCGATGCCGGAGATGACGCCACGTACCTGGGCGAAATGTATTTGGATTTTGAAAACCTCTCCAAATATTGGGGCGGGCCGGACGGTCTGGTCAATGTTCGCGCCGGACAATTCTACACGCCCTTTGGCGAGGAGTACCAATCTCGCTTCGCGTTTGATAATCCCCTTATCACGCATTCGCTGAGCGACGTTTGGGCCGTCGAAGGCGGGGCGGAAGTTTACGGCACGTGGAAGAAGTTGTGTTATGCCGCCGCCGTGCAGACGGGCGATCTGGATGTTCTTCACGATCACACGAGCGACAAAACAGTCGCCGGGCGCGTCGGATTTGATCCGACCCCGCATTTGCATTTGAGTCTGAGCGGCCAGCGGACCGGCGACCTGGACGCGAAGGCCGATAAACTCTCAGGGCTGTGGTTCGGAAACCTCTTTTTCATGCCAATCGGCTCGTCCAAAACTTCGACCTACGGCGTAACGATGGGCGAAGCGGACGCTCGTTATACGTGGAAGGGCGGCCATGTCGCCGCGGCGGGCGGTTATGCGGCGTATGACGACAAGGACCCTCTCGGACACAATCATCGCGACATCTATTATTACTATGTCGAGGGCATGCAGCGCGTTTGGTCCAAATTGTACGGCGCGGCGCGATTCAGCCAGATTCTCACCCCGGGCGGCTACCCGGTGATGGGCGACAGCAGCGAATTCGGAGTGCGGATGAACGAACTGTGGCGGCTAAGCCTCGGCCTTGGCTACCAATTCAACCAACACCTGGCGTTGAAGACCGAGTACACCTTCGAGCACGGCATGCGGCATGACGGCAGTTCGCGAGGGCATGTGGACATGTACGCGCTGGAGGCGGTTTTCAAGTTTTAGACATGAAAAAGACCCTGCTTTTTTGGATTTTTGTCTGTTCGGGATTTGTCGCTGTCTCAGCGCGCGCGGGCTCCATTCACGGGGTCATCCATGCGCAAGGGAAGGAAGCGGCCACGGAGACGCCTGGCGCCGGGGCTTACGCCAGCCGCCGATTTAAGTTCGTCGAGCGCGTCAATTATGACGACCTGCGCGATTTTGTCGTCTACCTCAAAGGGCCGATGGCTGGCGCAAAACCGCCGGAGGCGCCGGCGGTGATTCGCCAGCGGGACGCCACGTTTATCCCGCACGTGCTGCCGATCATGGCCGGGACAAAGGTGGAATGGCCCAACGAAGACGATGTGTTTCACAACGTATTCTCGAAGTCGGACGTGAATTCATTTGACCTGGATCTTTACAAGAAAGGGGACCCGCCGAAGGTGGTTTTATTTGACAAACCCGGCAAGGTGGATGTCTTCTGCTCCATTCACGCTAAGATGTCCTGCATCGTTCTTGTCCTGGAAAACCCCTGTTTCTCGACGAGTGACGCCGCGGGCCGGTACGCCATCTCCAACATCCCGCCGGGGACCTATCAATTGGTGGCCTGGCACGAGCGTTTGCCGGATAAACTCATTCCCGTGACAGTCAAGGCCGGCGAGGATGTCAAACTGGACATCACCATGGGAATCGAGAACCTGCCCAAATATTAGCATGCCCAACTGGCCCCAAACCAAACTCAATTTCCAGGCAAAAGTGCTGTTCCCGGTCGTCGTCGCCCTGACCCTTTTCATGATCGCGACGCTCTGGCTGGTTCGCAGCCGCCTGCAGAATCAACTCCAGGAGGAGGCGCTTCGCACGCTGTCCACCACCGAAGCCGGTTTCACAAACATCCTGGTGCTGCGGGCGCGCAGCTTGATGGATAAATTCAGCGCGACCGCGTCGGATCAAAACGCATTCCTGCCAATCGCCAAGGCCTTTCGCCCGGGCGTGGATCCGTCGACCGCCGCCAACACCATGCGCGGCAAACTCCGCGAAATTCTGGAGGAGCGCAACCAGGATACGTCGCTGGCGCTGTTTTCGGGGCCGGACGGCCAGCTTCTGAGCGGCGCGGCGCACAATTCACTTGTCAGCCGCGATGCGTTTGCCGTGGCGTGCGCGACCGCGATCAAGGAAGTTCTGGACAACGGCGAGCCTCGCGTTCACTTCGTGCAATGCCAGGCCCGGCTTTTCACCGTGATTAGCGCGCCATCGCTTGACCCGGCGAACGGCTACCTCGTCGGCGTCCTGACCATTGGCGTCGAAATGGACGCGGCGACCGCGCAACAACTCCGTCCGTTGAACAGCGAGTTGGTTTTCATTGCTGACAACCAGGTGGCGGCGTCAACGCTGCAAAAGCCCGATCTGAACAGCGACCTGCTCCAGCGCTTTCACCAATTCAACGATAACAGCAACACGCGAGGCCGGGCGGCAACGATTGAGCTGCAAGAGGAGCCGTTTGCTCTTAAAGCCGGACACCTCCCGTTCTTTCTCGGCGACGGGAACAACGGCTACCTTCTGCTTTCCTCCTACGCCACCGTCCAACGGCAGATCCAGGACATGCAGCGCATTCTGGCGCTCGGCGGTGTCATTGGCATCATCGTCGGCGCGGCGGTTGTTTCGCTGCTGGTTCGCCGGGTGACCAAGCCCGTGCGCGATCTGCGCGACGCGGCGGAAGCGGTCGGCCGCGGCGATTTTTCGCGGAGCATCGATATTCGCTCCAATGACGAATTGGGCGAGTTGGCGGCGGTGTTCAACCACATGACCGACAATTTGCAGAAATCAACCGCGCAATTGGAGAAAACCGTCGCCATGCTGCGCGACACCCAGGCCAAGCTGCTCCACAGCGAGAAATTGTCCGCCGTTGGGGAATTCGTGGCCGGCGTCGCCCATGAACTTAACAACCCGCTGACGGCCCTCATCGGCTTTTCGGAATTGCTCCAAATGAACGGCGTGGACGACGAAACGCGGCAATCGTTGCAACGGATCAGCCTGAGCGCGGAACGTTGCCACAAAATCGTGCAGAGCCTGTTGAGCTTCGCGCGCCAGCGCCCGCCGGAGCGGAAGCTGACGAATTTGAACAATGTGCTTGACGCCGTCGTGGAAATTCTTATTTACGAGCTGCGCACCAACAACATCAAGGTCGTGCGCGAGTATTCCCCGCAACTGCCCAAGCTCCTGGTCGACCCGCACCAGATGCAGCAGGTGTTCCTGAACATTGTGAACAACGCCCGCCAGGCCGTCGAGGCCTATCGCCCTCACGGCTCCATCCGCCTTTCGACGCGCGCCCTCGGCGACCGCGTCGAGGTTCGATTTGAAGACGACGGTCCAGGGATGAGCGAAGAGACCGCAGCGAAGATTTTTGATCCGTTCTTCACAACAAAGCCGGTGGGGAAGGGGACGGGGCTGGGCTTGAGCCTTTCGTATGGAATTGTCCAGGAGCACGGCGGCTCCATCCAGGTCAAAAGCTCGCATGGCAAGGGAACGACCTTTGTCATTGAGTTGCCCGTAACGTCCGGTTCCGAAACCGTCCCGGAATCCGCGGCCCCCGCTCCCGCCCTCCAGGGGCGCGGCAAGAAAATCCTCGTCGTGGACGATGAGGAGGACATCGTCGAACTGGTGCGCAGGACGCTGGAATTGCGGGGCTACACCGTCCGCACCGCGCTGAATGGCGAGAGCGCCCTGCGGCATCTGGCCCATGACGCTTTTGACCTTGTGGTGTCGGACTGGAAAATGCCTGGGCTGAACGGGCAGCAGCTTTATGAGCGCCTGATCCAAACCCAGCCGCAATACGCCTCACGCATGATCTTCATGACAGGCGACGTGCTGAGCGAGAAGACCGAGCGCTACCTTCAGGAGCACGACAAGCTCTGTTTGACAAAGCCATTCTCATTATCCGACTTTGAGCGCGTCATCCGCCAGACCTTTGAAGCGGCGTGAGAGTGGCTAAGCTAAGGCTGGGCGCTCAACTCGCGCGCATGCGTGATCTCGCGTCCGTTCACACGGCGAACGTCTGTCGATTCAACTGTCACAACCGCGGCAGTCTTTCCGGCAAGCGTTGTGAATTCCACTTCGTACGCCTTCCCGTCTCCGTACACGTGGACGACCGTTCCGACATCGCCCGGAACCAATCTCTCCTTGGCGATGGGCGCCGTCAACGCGACTCGTTCATGCTCTTTGATCATCTTACTCTTCCCGTTCTTTGGAATACGCGGTCACTAATCGCGGACTGTCCAGGCCGCTCTCTCTTATCCAGATCGTTCGAACGGTCGCCGCTTGGCCGTTTGAACCCACGATTCTTCCATCCAAAATATACTTCGTGCCGTGCGGAGATTCCACATAATTGGCAACCTCTCCAACTTGCGCCAATTTGAGGAGCGCATCGGCCAATTCCTTCCAGCGCTCGTTTTGGAAGCCGAGACCGGAGAAGAATGCTGCCTTCCCGCCATTGTCAGGATGCGACTCGTTCAACAGGTAAAGTTGAATTTTCTCGCGCTGGACCATCGCGGACGCCGCTTTTGGCAGTTTCACGGACGAAAACTGAGATCGTTCATCGTTCGTTTCAAGCTTGTTGTTTGGTTAAATCCGACTGGCGGCGCATTGACTTTTGTCAAGCTCAGGCCAAAATAGAACGCATGAAATCAATCATCGTTTTTCTCGCTGTTCTGTCGCTGACCCAGATCGCCCTGGCGGACGATTCACCCCTGCAATCGATCCCGCTCAAGGACATCGATGGCAAGCCGACATCGCTCAAGGACTACTCCGGCAAGGTGATTTTGCTCGTCAATGTCGCCTCCAAATGCGGATTCACGCCGCAATACGCCGGCCTTGAGGCGCTGTACGAAAAATACAAGGACAAGGGCCTGGTCGTCATCGGCGTGCCCTCGAATGATTTTGGCCATCAGGAGCCGGGCACCGCCGACGAGATCAAGACCTTTTGTTCGCAGAAATACAACGTCAGTTTCCCGCTGATGGAAAAGGTGCACGTCAAAGGCCCGGAGAAGTGCCCGCTTTACAAGGCGTTGACAGGGAACGACTCAAAATTCCCCGGCGAAATCAAATGGAACTTCAACAAGTTCGTGATCGACCGCAACGGCCAAATCGTGCAGCGTTTTGACTCGCCCGTGAAGCCGGATTCCACGGAATTGGTCAGCGCGGTCGAGGCGGCGCTGGCCAAAAGTTAATCCCTGAAAAAGGATCGAAAAGTCTTGTGAGCCGAGTCCGACCAACTCTAATGTTACCGCATGGCTAAGGTTAAACACATCGTGTTGTTGAAGTTTAAAGAGGGAACGACGGAAGAACAGACGACCAAGTTCTTCGGCGATTTGCTGGATTTGTCCGAGAGCATTTCCGGCATCGACGATTACGTTTCAGGCTCCAACAACAGTCCCGAACAACGCGCCCAGGGCCTCACGCATGGCTTTATCATGACATTCGCCGACGCCGCCGCGCGCGACGCGTATGTCGTGCATCCGGATCACGAAAAGTTCAAGGCGAGCGCCCTCGAAATGGTGGAAAATGTTCTGATATTCGACTTTGAGGTTTAGGCGCGGATCGCTGGCCACCCAGGCCGCCGCATGGTAGGGCGAGGCTCCCGCCGAGCCATCCATCAATGTCGATTATCATTCCTTCATGAAACGCACCCATCATTGCAACGAGTTGCGTCCGCCTCATATCGGCCAGGTCGTGACGCTCTGCGGCTGGGTCCATTCGCGGCGCGACCTCGGCGGCCTCATTTTTATTGACGTGCGCGATCGCGAAGGGCGCACACAAACGGTTTTCGATCCATCCGGCTTGCCCAAGGAGTTGTTTGACGGCGCGGCCGCCTTGCGCAGCGAATGCGTCGTCAGCGTCACGGGCAAAGTCCGCGCGCGTCCGGACGGCACGAACAATCCCAAAATCCCCACCGGCGAAGTTGAAATCGCCGTTACGGCGCTCGACGTGTTGAACATGGCCGATGTGCTGCCCTTTCCCATCGACGATCCGGAGACCGCGGGCGCCGTCAACGAAGAGTTGCGCCTGCAATATCGCTACCTGGATTTGCGCCGCCCGGAAATGGCGCGCAACATGCGCTTGCGCAGCAAGGTCGCCACCGCCACTCGCGTGTATTTCGACGAGCAGGGTTTCCTCGAAGTCGAGACTCCGACGCTGTTCAAGTCGACGCCTGAAGGTGCGCGCGAGTTTCTCGTGCCCAGCCGCGTCAGCCCCGGCAAGTTTTACGCGCTTCCGCAGTCGCCCCAGCAGTTCAAGCAAATCCTCATGGTCGCGGGCGTCGAGAAGTACTTCCAATTGGCCCGCTGCTATCGCGACGAGGACCAGCGCGCAGACCGTCAACTCGAATTTACCCAGATCGACCTGGAAATGTCGTTCATCGAGCGCGAAGACATTTACGCTTTGATCGAGGGCCTGCTCAAGCGCGTGTGGAAAACCGCGTTGAACATGGATATTCCGACGCCGTTTATTCGCCTCACTTTCAAGGAAGCGCTCGACCGCTTCGGAATCGACAAACCGGACACCCGTTTCGGCATGGAGTTGCGCGATTTGACGGAGGATTTTCGCGCCAGCTCCTTCAAGGTCTTCAGCGGGGCCATCGCCAGCGGCGGGGTCGTCAAGGCCATCAACGCCAAGGGCCTCGCCGGCGCGACCCAGGGCCAGATGGAGACTATGACCGAATACGCCAAGAGTTTTGGCGCGAAGGGCCTGGCGTTTATCAAGGTCGAGCAAGGCGAGTGGAAATCGCCCATCGTGAAATTCTTCAACGACGGCGAGAAAGCCGCGTTGCGCGAGAAACTGAAGATCGAGGAGGGCGACCTGATCCTGTTTGCCGCGGGCCAGTGGCTCACCGCGTGCGAAATCCTCGGGAAGATCCGCCTTTATTGCGCCGACCTTTTGAAGACGCAGGGCGCGCTGGCGATTCCCGCCAACCAGTTCAATTTCCTGTGGGTGATTGATTTCCCATTGTTGACATTCGACAAGGAACAAAACCGCTGGTATTCCAGCCATCATCCGTTTACTGCGCCAGTGGCCGACGACATCCCGCTTCTGAAAGAGGACCCGAAAAAAGTCCGCGGCCAGCACTACGACGTGGTCGTCAACGGCGTCGAACTGGGCGGCGGCTCGATTCGTATTCACCGGCCGGACGTTCAGAAAACGATCTTCGAGGAGGTGCTGCAAATCCCGCCTGACATCGTCAGGGCGCGCTTTGGCTACATGCTTGAGGCGTTCCGGTACGGCGCGCCGCCGCATGGAGGCATCGCCCTGGGATTCGATCGCCTCTGCGCGATCCTCTGCGGCACGCCGAGTATCCGCGATGTCATTGCTTTCCCGAAGACGGCCAAAGGCGTCGATCTCATGACCGATTCTCCCGGCAACGTCGAGGCGAAGCAATTGCGCGACTTGCACATTGAGATGAAGGTCGCCCGGGCGCCAAATTAACTGTGGTTGCCTATGAGTGCAGACGCCCCGAAAATAGCCAAAGCCAAACGATCGGCAATCAATCGCACTCAGATTTTACAGCAAGTCACCACGCCGCTTGGTTCTACGTCTTAACTCTGCTGATCCTTGAAGGGGCTCTTTCCGTTGTTTTGACCTGTTCAAGACTCACCGAGGAACACGTTTGGAGCGGCTTTCTGTGGATGGTCGGCATGTTCATCGGCGTCGTTGTCTTGGTGACTCTGTTTGTATGGCGGAAGCCGGAATGCTTGCTCTTTGGGAAGGAAGAATATTTGCCGCCTCAAATCGACCCGTCAGCCCTGCGAGACCAGATTGAAGATCTGATTTACAAAAACGTGAAGCCGAATAGCTTGCAGAATGCTAAAATGGAGGGACAATAAGGTTATGCGTTGGCAGGAGAAAATTACTGACCGGGACGAAATCAAGGTCTTTATGGCGATGGATGGCCCTGATTACACTTGGCGGACAACCAGCGGCATCGCAAGGCAGACCGGGTTAAGCGAAGACCGCGTTGCTCAGATTATCGCAAAGTACAACCTGCAACTCACTCGGTTATCCGACGCCCCTTCCGCATCCGGGTCGGCCCTGGTTGGCTTGATCGAAAAAGTTGGTGCGTAACGCCACCGCCAAGCCAATCGGTGGAGCGTCGGCGGGCCTACCGCTGCACAAAATAGCTGAGGTTTTCCAGCTCGATCGCCAGGTTCACGTTGTTGACAGTCACGTGATCCGGCGTTTCCAGCGCCAGCGGAGCGAAATTAAGGATTCCCGTGATGCCTGCGGCAACCAGCGCGTTGGCCGCTTCCTGCGCCGCAGCGGCGGGGACGGTGAGGATGGCCATCCTCACATTTTTCTCCGAAACCAACGCGTGGAGTTCCGCCATGCCGAGAATCGGCGTGGCGTTGTCCCGCTCGCGCTTCCGGTCGGGCTCGACGTCAAACGCGGCGATGATTTCAAAACCCTCCTTCTCGAAGCCGCGATACGAAAGTAACGCAAGGCCGAGGTTGCCGACGCCCACCAGAATCACCGGCTGCAGGCTTGTTGTCCCCAGCAGGTCGGAAATCATTTGCGCCAACTGCTCCACGTCGTAGCCCAGGCCGCGCGTGCCGAACTGGCCGAAATAAGTGAGGTCCTTGCGCAACTGTGTAGGCTTGACACCTGCCGCTTTGGCCAGGGCTTCGCTTGACACGGTTTGAATGCCGTTGGCCTTCAACCGTTGCAGCCCGCGAAAATACACCGACAGCCGGTAGATGGCTTTTCGCGGAATTTCAGGACGCACGTTCTTTTTCAAGACGCGCGAAAATAATGAAATCCCCGCCCCGAGGCAAGGCGCATCACGGCTCCGCTTCCAATAATTTTGCCAGCGCGGACGCGGCGCGTTGGCTGGCCCCGGAGCCCCCTAGAGACGCCACAATATCCGCCAATTGCGATTGAATGCTCCGGCGGCGGTCCGGGTTTTCCAGCAGCGCCAGCGCCGCGGCGGCGACCTTGCCCGCGGTTGCGTCGCCCTGGATCAATTCGGGGAAAACTCCGTTGTTCGCCAGCAGGTTCGGCATCGCCAAATACTTGACGTTCACGATCCTGCGCCCGATGGCGTAGGTGAGCCATGACGTCTTGTAAAGCGCCACCGTTGGCACCCCAAAATATGCGCATTCCAGCGTGATCGTCCCGGTCTTTGAAATCGCCAGCGAAGCCGTTCGCAGCGCCTGCGCAAGTTCGCCGACGAGGAATTCAATCTGCGGAGCGTCCTGCGGCAGAAGCGACTTTGCCAGCGCGGCGGTTTCCTCGTTTGGCAGCGCCATTTTGAATTGCGACGGATGGCGGGCGTGGATTTGCCGGGCGGCCCCAATCATCACCGGCAGGTGGCGCGTCAATTCTTCGCGCCGGCTTCCGGGCAGCAACGCCACAATCGTCGCGCCGCCCACGGGCCGCGGCACGACCGGGCCATACTTGTCAAACATCGGATGACCGACGAACTCCACGCGCAAGTCCGGCGCCCGCCGCGCGTACCATTCCTTCTCAAACGGAAACAGGCACAGCAGCAGGTCAAAGTCCCGCGCCATTTTCTTCGCCCGGCCCGGACGCGACGCCCAAACCTGGGGCGACACGTATTTCGCGATTTTCGGTTTCCACTGGCCGGTCGCGCTTCGCCGGAGCGCGCCGGCCAGGCGATGATTGAACGCGTTGAAATCGACGAGCACGATCAGTTCCGGTTGCGCTTGACACGCCAGGCGCACGAGTTCGTTGGACCGCCTCCAA
>Ga0265338_10007247_pt1 | contig 13846 bp, 13 predicted proteins | sample 42126metaG_FD_193579 | JGI IMG/M metagenome (GOLD analysis project Ga0265338, IMG submission 193579) | Rhizosphere microbial communities from Carex aquatilis grown in University of Washington, Seatle, WA, United States - 4-21-26 metaG | ecosystem: Host-associated > Plants > Roots > Rhizosphere... | reverse complement strand
TGGTGGAGATACGGGGACTCGAACCCCGGACCTCCTGCATGCCATGCAGGCGCTCTAGCCAACTGAGCTATATCCCCTCGTCGGAGCCGACGTGCCGGCTTACGTAAGTTCGAGTGTTCAAACTTACTTTCAGCCTCAGGTCGTCTCCTCCTCTCAATTTTTTGAAATACTGCGTGTCGGAATTTCAAAAAATTGGGTTTAGGCCACCGTAATTATACAAAATTTACCCTGTTAAGGCTAGTGGTGGCTATGGTATTCGTGGCCGCCGCGGGCAATTACCAACCGGTTAACCGGCACTGTCAGCAAAAAGGCTATGCCCAGCGCCACGGCTTCACTCCACCAGAAAAGAACATTGTGCAGCTGGGCGTTGATGGCACCGGGAATAAGCCACTCTAAGGTGTTATCAACAACTACCATCGATGTAATTGAGATTGTATCAACTGCCAGAGCCAATTTAACGGCGTCTCTCGGCTCCAGTCCTTTGCGGCGAGCACCTGAAAAGGTTAACAGGTATCCAAACAAAAATGCCAGGGCAATGCCTAGAGCGGTTTGAAGAACATTATTCCAGTGCTGGCCAATGGCCATGCCGACAATTTCGCCAAGCGCACAGCCCGTCAGACAATGACGAGTGTGGGTTATAGCTTGTTTGGTTAGTATGTCTAAGGCCATAGTCATATAGTATATATAACTGAGGGGACGTAGCTCAGTTGGCTAGAGCGCCGCATTCGCATTGCGGAGGTCGTGGGTTCGATTCCCGTCGTCTCCACCACTAAAAAACTCGTCGATTGGACGAGTTTTTTACTTCTTCGCGCAGCCCACCCGTGGGCTCGGGTTGATAGCTTTTGTTTTTGGCCCAAGACGTTGCCTTAGGCTGCTAGGGTGTTTATTTTGCAATCTTAGCGCGAGCCCTGGTGCGCGAAGCTTATTATAATTACACGCTTGAGTTTACTTTTTGTCAAGCTCACTCAAGAATTCTTTGATTGTTGGGTACACAGTTGTGGTTCGCAGTGAAAATTTGTCGGTTTCCTCGCCATCCATCTCTGCGTAAGTTTTATTCGATCCATCTGGGATAAAAACACAGTTCCACCCAAAGCCATCATCGCCTTTGGGTGTATCTGATATACGACCGGCCACTTCGCCATCAAATATTTTTAGCAAAGAACCGTCATAGTAGGCATAGCAGACTTTTGCCACCGCAGACCGATCATCGTAAACATCAAGTAAGCGACATAAACCGTCATTGCCGATTTCTTCTAAAAACCACCTGATTAAAACTCCCGGTAGCCGGCCCATCGCATTAAAATAGAGCCCTATGTCTTCGACGAGTACTGGATTCTTTACGACTTTGTAGGCCTGGCGTACTTTGTGTTCTATAACTACATGGACGTCCAGGGATTGGATTTCATTTAGGTCAAGTTTTCTGTGGTCGATTGGATAGTTTAAATACTTGGCCATAAAATCGGCCTTGCGTTGATTGCCGGTTATAAAAATTACGTTCATAATTCGCCTTCCCATTCAGCGTAGAACTCTTTAAGGTAATTTTCCATAAATTCATGCCTGTGAATAGCTATTTGTTTGCCGGTTTTAGTGTACATTCGGTCTTTGAGCAACAACAATTTATCGTAGAAATGATTAATGGTGCCGGTTTTATCGTTCTTGTAGGCTTCGAACGAGTCGTGGTGCTTTGGCTTTCGATCTGGATCGTACATAATCCGATCGGCTGAACCACCGTAGGCAAATGCTCTGGCAATTCCAATGGCCCCAATTGCATCCAGTTTGTCTGCGTCGCTAACTATGTAGCCTTCCAAAGTACTCAATTTACTTTTAACATTTGCCCCTTTAAATGAAATGTGGCGGACTATATCCTCCACTTTCGCTATAATATCCGGATCAACATCAATCGAGCTTAGCCATTTTTGGGCAGCCTTGGGACCAGCTTCATCGTCATCATAAAACTTCCAATCCGCGATATCATGCAATAAAGCCGCGAGCTCTACTACAAGCAAGTCGACCCCCTTTTCTTTAGTTGCTATGTGTTTAGCTAAATTCCAAACACGATATAGGTGCCACCAATCGTGACCCGAACTCTCGTCGGCAAATTTAGCCTTCATAAAATCGGTTGTTCTAGTGACTGAGTCGTTATCTTTCATTAGAATCTCCCGGCACAAAGATTTCCTTTGAGAAATCCATGGTGACAGTATCGAGTAAGGATACTGAGCCTAGGGCAAAATTTTGCTGCACACTCCAGCGCAAGCTATTTTCAAAGCCTCCTAGCTGATGTCTTAGAACATAAGGTAGAAGGACCCGTAATGTGCCTTCATGAGCTACGATCGCAGTATTTTTTGAAAGATTAATTTTTTGCTGCCAAAATGCACTGGTTCTCTCTTCAAATTCCTGCCAGGATTCACCACCTTCGGGTTGAAAAGCATATCTTGTAACAATATCCATTTCTGATAATTTTGAATGGACTTCATCCCAGGTCTTGGCACTGGGACCCCACTGCCTCTCGCGCAAGCGGACATCCTCAACTAAACTCGCGTTTGGCCCAGCAACCGTTTTGGCGGTCTGTAAAGCTCTTTTTAGCGGCGAATGAAAGACAGTTTCAACGTTTTTATCTTCAAAAAACTTACCCAGAAGAGGTAATTGCTTAACGCCTGCAGCTGATAGGTCTTCGTTATGATTAATGCCTAACCCTGTTTCAATTTTTGCATGTCGAACGAAATATATTTGACTCACTTATTTAATTATCCTTAAAAACTTGGCTTCGTTGATTTGCTTTGTGCCAAATTTGTTGGCTTTGGTCAGTTTGCTGGCACCTACGTTGGCGCCGACCACCAAGTAATCGGTTTCTTTGCCAACCGAGCTTTGGAAAGTACCGCCCAATGCCCGGATACGCTCGCCGGCTTGTTCGCGGCTCATGCTATCTAGGTTGCCGGTGACAACAAAATTTTGGCCGCTTAGTGGGCCGTGGATTTCCTTACCTTTTTCCGGCTCTACCCCGTATTTTTCAAACTTTTCCAGTAGGCGTTTATTGCGCGGTTCTTCAAACCATTCCACAATGGCCTCGGCCACCACTTCGCCGACGCCTTCGATTTCCGACAGCTCATCAATTGTAGAATTACTTAACTTGTTAAGTGTTTTGAAGTGGGCGGCCAGATCTATCGCTGTTTGAGTACCGACGTGGCGGATGCCCAGGCCATATATAAACCGCGCCAGCGGCGGCTGTTTTTTATCATTGATAGCCTTGACTAGCTTGGTGGCGGAAATCTCCGCAAACCGGTCCAGCTTGAGCAAATCCTCTTTTTTGATTGTATAAATATCGGCAGTGTCTTTGATTAGTCCGCCTTCCAGCAAGGCTTGCACGTTCTTTTCACCTAGACCATCTATATCAATGGCGGCCTTGCTGGCGTAGTGTTCTATTTGCTTCCAGGCCCGCGATGGGCAAGCGTTGTTAGGGCACCGCCAAACCGCCTCGCCCTCTTTGGCTTTGACTAGCTTGGTATTGCAGTCCGGGCAGTGCGTCGGCATGACGAATTTTTTTTCGGAGCCGCTGCGCAGCTCTGCCAGCGGCCTAACGACTTCCGGGATAACGTCGCCGGCTTTTTGGACAATCACCGTATCGCCGATGCGGATATCTTTGCGGGTGACTTCGCTTTCGTTATGCAGGGTGGCCATTTGCACGGTACTGCCGGATACCACTACCGGCTCCAGCATAGCTACCGGCGTGGCCGAGCCGGTGCGGCCAATGCTGACAAAAATATCTTTAACTTTGGTGGTGGCTTGCTCGGCTGGATATTTAAAGGCCACAGCGCCGCGCGGGGCTTTGCCTACAACCCCAAGCCGCGCGTACAGACGGCGGTCGTTGACTTTGACTACCAAACCATCGGTGTTAAACGGCAATTGTTTGCGTTTGTCTTCCCAGGTTTCAGCAAAGACCATAGCTTCTTTGGCAGTTCTGACTTTTTTGGCTTGCGGGTTAGAGATCAGGCCAAGTTCGCGAACCGATTTATAGACCACCTCGTTAGTCGGGGTATCTTGCGGATTGTCGCGCAGTAAATCGTAAGCGTGGAACTGTAGCGGCCGGGCGGCCACCAGCTTGGGGTCCAGCTGGCGGATAGTACCGGCGGCTAGGTTGCGCGGGTTAGCGAACTTGGGCAAGCCTTGTTCTTCCCGTTGTTGGTTAAGTTTCTCAAAATCTGGTTTATACATTACGATTTCGCCGCGAATTTCAGTGCGGCCTTGCAGTAAGTACTCGTAGCCTTTAGCTTTTCGTAATCGCAGCGGGATGGATTCGATGGTGCGGATGTTCATGGTGACGTCTTCGCCAATGAATCCATCGCCGCGAGTAATGCCTTGGGCTAAAACGCCGTCTTGATAAACCAGAGCGCAGGCTAGGCCGTCCATTTTAAGGTCTACAAAGAATTCAAAGTCTTCACGGCCTAATAATTTAGCGATACGGGCCACCCAGACATTCAATTCTTCTTCATCAAATACGTCGTTAAGGCTGAGCATGCGGGCGCTGTGCTGTATTTTTCTGAATTGCGGCAGCGGCTCGCCGGCTACACGCTGGGTCGGCGAATCCGGTGTTATAAGTTCCGGATGGGCTTCTTCTATCCGGGTTAGCTCGTGCTTGAGACTATCGGCGGCGGCCTCGCTCATTATCGATTTGTTTAGGACGTGGTAGTTGTAGCGGTAATCGTTAATTAACTCTCGTAGTTTGGCGTCCCGCTCGGCCGGGCTGTCGCTCATTCTATCAACCCCCTGTAAAGGCTATATAAATAGGCATGCACAAATAGAATCGTTAACATGCTGAGCACGTAGAACACCGCTGGCACTAGCGCCGAGGCGTATAAGATTAGCGGAATTATAACCACGCCCATGGCTAGCAAAACAAGAATTGGCAGGAAGAATACTTTGCGGATAACCACCAAGCGGCGGAACTTCACCAAATCTTTGGCCGAGCGCAGGGCCTGGCGCGGCTGCATGTCCGGCAAGGTGACTATATATAAGGCAAAGATGGAGGCACTGACCATATAGACCGACCAAGCGGCTAGCAGAACAAAAGCGATGGCCGAAACGATTGTGGCCGCCGCCGTGTTAGTAAATACACTGGTGGACACTGCCGCCAAAACCGTAGCACCGATAGTTACCGGCAGCAACTGGATAATAATTACAAACAGCACCAGTAAAAATGGCACCAGCGGCGTCATCGATTTGTAGTAAGCCATTTTAACTGAGACTTTTTGGCCGGATAACAGATGGCGCAAGGCCCAGATAATTACCAGGCTTTCGAATACGAATAAAATACTTTGAAATACTGAACCGGTGGCCGAGCCGCTGGCGCCGGCGCTGCCGACCAGGCTGCCAAAGCCGCTGGCGGCGTGCAGCAAGCCGGTACTGCCGCTGGTGTTTAAGTTAGTCTTGATGTCATTAAAGGCAGTGCTGACATTGCTAATACCGCTGGCAAAGACAATATTTAAAAGCAAATACACTAAAACCACACCGCCCAGCGGTTTCCAATGTTTTTTCAGGATTCCAAAAACTTGGGCTGTCAGTTTAAAACTGCCCGGTAGGGGTTGGCGGGTTTTAACCTCTTTTTTGACCTTGCCTCGAGCCTGTTTTTTGGTCAGTCTACGGGTACGCCCGGTAACTGCCGCGGCTTTGGGCCGCGTTTTTTTAACCTCTTTAGCCATAGCTATAGTATATCTTAAAACAGGGGTATTTGGGTGCTTTTATAACTTCATTTCACGCAGGGCGGCAATGCGGGCTTCTAGTGGTGGATGGGTATCGAACAAGTTCAAAAAGCTATGGCCCTTAAGCGGATTCCCAAAAAACATGTGCGCAGTCGAAGTATTTTGGACACGCGTAGCGCTACCGGTTTGTTCCAGCTTTTCCAGGGCGCTAACTAAGCCTTCCGGGTAGCGGGTAGTGAGTGCGCCAGTGGCATCGGCTAGGTATTCGCGGCGGCGGCTGATGGCCAACTGCAAAAGAGAAGCGGCAATCGGTGCAATAACGGCCGCGACCAGCGCTAACACGATTAGTAGCTGGTTATTGTTGTCTCTGTCGTCGCGGCCGCCGAAGAACGACCAGCGCAAAAAGAAATCGGCAATCAAAGAAATAACTCCCACTAAGGCGAAGGCCAGGGTGTTAACCCGCATGTCATAATTTTTGACGTGGCCCAGCTCGTGGGCAATCACGCCTTGCAACTCATTATCGTCCATAATTTGCAGAAGGCCGCTAGTGGCACAGACCACGGCGTGGTTATAGTCGCGGCCGGTGGCAAAAGCGTTGGGCGCCGGATCATCCATAATGTAAACCTTGGGCATTGGCAAGCCGTCGGTTATGGCCAGATTTTCTACAGTCCGCCACAGCCGGGGGTCGTCGGATTTTTGGATTTCTTTGGCCCGGTTGATAGCCAAGGCCATCTTAGCACCGTGAAAATAACTAATAATCGAGTAGCCGATAGCGAAAATGCCGATAAAAAATAGCAAACCGGGGTTGCCGGTAGCTCTACTGATAACGTAAGCCAACGCCCAAAGCAGAACCAAGAAGAATACCATCAAAAACACTGTCCGGCGCTTATTGCTGGCTATCTGCTCGTACATAAGGTTAGACGCTAGACATTAGATGGTAGATGTTAGAAACGCTATTTACCTGAGAAATCGACTTTTACTGGATCGGCAACGGCTGCGGCTTCATCGGCATCGACCTCGAAGAAATCACGTAGCTTAAAGCCCAGCACGCCGGCAAAGATGTTAGTTGGGAAAGTTTGAATCTTAACGTTTAGGTCGCGGGCGGCGCCGTTATAAAATCGGCGGGCGGCCTGGATTTTATCTTCGGTGTCGACCAGCTCGGCCTGCAACTCCTGAAAGCTTTGGTTAGCTTTTAGGTCCGGATAAGCCTCGGCGACGGCGAACAAACTTTTCAAAGCAGTCTGGAACTGGTTGTCGGCCTTGGCGGCTTCGGGTACGGTGGAGGCGTTGAGCGCGTTGGCCCGGGCTTCGGTGACGTCTTCGAAAACTGACTTTTCGTGCTTGGCGTAGCCCTTAACCGTGTTAACCAAGTTGGGGATTAAATCGTAGCGGCGTTTTAGCTGGACGGATATATCACTCCAGGCTTCGTCGGTGCGGACTTTGGCGCGCACCAAACTGTTATAGATGTATATGACAAACAGGGCAATAATGCCCAAAACTATTAAAATGATGACTCCGACTGACATTAGATTTTAAACCCTCCTGTTCATCATCATTATACAGAATAAATCCCCTATAAAAAAGGTATTATGGTAGCTATAAACCTATGCGTCACTATACTGCCCGCAAACTATTTCTGGCCGGTCTGATAATCCTATTAGGACTGGTGCTGTACCTGTATTTGAGGCCAATTCCGGCAATTGAGCCGGTGGCTGAGGTTTTAGCACCGGTTAAAACCAGCCCGGTGGCCATGCCCTGGCCGGCCGTAGGCCAAGCGGCCATCGGCGCCAACGGCTACGGCGTTCTAGAAACCCATAACACCGGTGCCCAAGTATCTATAGCTAGCATCGCCAAAATTATAACCGCCTTGGCCGTGCTGCGGCAGAAACCGCTGGCAATTGGCAGCCAGGGGCCAACCATTACTCTGGATAGTCAAGATTTGGACTACTTCAATTATTACTACTTAAATGACGGTTCGGCCGCTAAGGTCGCAGTTGGCGAGCAAATCAGCGAATACCAAGCACTAGAGGGCATGTTACTGCCGTCGGCCAACAACCTGGCCGATTCACTCGGGCGCTGGGCATTTGGCTCTGGTACCGCCTACACGGCTTATGCCAATAAAATGCTCAAGAGCATGGGACTGGCTCAAACCACGGCCGGCGGCCCCAGCGGCTTTGCCGATGATACGACCTCTACAGCCGGCGATTTGGTGAAAATCGGACTGCAAGCTATGGCCAATCCGATAATTGCCCAGATTGTGGAGCAACCCAGCGCGACTATTCCAACCGCCGGCGAAGTTAAGAACCTTAACTGGCTGCTGGGCAGTGATGGCATCAATGGCGTAAAAACCGGCAATACCGATAAGGCTGGCGGCTGTTATTTATTCGCGGCCAACCGGCAGGTACAAGGCCGCAGCGTTCTGGTTATCGGCGCTATTCTCGGCGCGTCCGATTTAAACAACGCCATAACCGCCGCCAAGCCGCTACTGGCGGCCGCCGACTCCGGTTTTGTGCTAACTACTCCGGTACACAAAGGTCAGGTTGTTGGCACTTACAAAACTCCTTGGGAAGGCAGTGCTCAAGCGTTGGCTACCAAAGATTTATCGGTGCTAGCCTGGAAGGATAAAGACATACAGATTTCTGATAAACCACAACCAGTCAGCACTCCAGCCGAGGCTGGCGCGCCAGTTGGCAGCATTAGCTTACAAAACGTCGGCTTGGCGACCAGCTCAAGCCTAGTATTAAGCCAGGAACTATCAGGCCCTTCGTGGCGCTGGCGAATCTTCCACAAATAAAAAATACTTAACAAGTTAAGTATTTTGCATGGTGGGCGAAAGAGGACTTGAACCTCCACGTTCTTGCGAACACTAGCTCCTGAAGCTAGCGCGTCTACCAATTCCGCCATTCGCCCTTCTCTGTTATTCTACTTTAATTTTCGTCCCCCTGACAAGCTTGGCGTGTTATCATAAGGGGATAAAAGCATGAGTATAACAGAGACAGCACTAGGTCATGTCTAAAATTGCCTACTACCTACAAGAGCACTTAACCGGCGAGGTTACCGATTCCTTGGAAGTTAGGCGCTATTTTTCGCACGATGCCAGCATTTTAGAAATTATGCCTTCGGTAGTGGTGTATCCGGCTAACGAAAATGACGTCCGCAAAACCGTCCGGTTCTCTTGGCAGTTAGCCCAGCGCAACAAGTTGTTGCCAATCACCGCCCGCGGCGGCGGCACTGATACTTCCGGCGCGGCCATTGGCAGTGGCGTACTAATGTCATTTACGGCCCATATGAACCGCATCCTGGCTCTAGACCCCAAAAAGGAATTCGTGACCGTAGAACCCGGAATTACTTTTCAGGGCCTTCAGCAAACCCTATATACACACGGTCTGTTCTTGCCGCCCTCCCCTACCCTGGCCGGCTATGCCACGCTTGGCGGCGGTTTGGCCAATAACTCCATGGGTGAGCGGTCAGTAAAATATGGCGACATGCGCCGTCACACCGAGCGCTTAAGCGTGGTGTTATCTAACGGCGAAGTTATCGAGACCGGCAAGATCGGCAAGCGCGAACTCAATAAAAAACTCGGTTTAGCGACTTTTGAGGGCGATATTTATCGAGCCGTAGACGCGTTGCTGGAGGAAAACCAAAAACTGATTAGCGATGAGCAAAAACAAATCCGCACTTTATATAACCGCGCCGGCTACAACGTGTTTGACGTTAAGAAAAAAGGCGGTTTTGACCTCACTCCTCTGTTCTTAGGCTCCCAAGGCAGTTTGGGAATTATTACCGAAGCCACGCTGCAACTGGCTCGCCACAACCCGATTACCGAGCTAGCCATCATCAGTTTGCCGGACATGGCTTTGCTACAGGATATACTGCCGCGGATTCTAAAGCTCGGACCTAGTACTTGCGAGATGATAAACCAAGCCGCCGTCCAGCACATCAGCCGCTTAAACCCCAGCCAGCTTAAGGGTGTGGTCGATAATCCGGCCGATGTCATACATTTGATAATTGAATTCGACGACGGCAAAGAGGGCGCCCAGAAAAAGGCGATTAAAGACCTGGTAAAACTAACCGGCCAAGCCGGTGGCCACTGGTTTATCGCCCAAAACCAAGAAGAGCGCGACAAGATTAACAAACTGCGGCATTCTATATCCACGCTGTTTTGGGAAACCCGCGGCGGTGGCAACGCCCTGCCGGTGGCCGAAGATGTAGCTTTGCCGCTGGATAGGTTAGTCGATTTTCTGAGCCAAGCCCACCGGGCTTACACCAGCAGCGACTTGTCTCCGGCTATGTGGGGCCACGCCGGCAACGGCGTAGTGCGTATGCACCCTCTATTGAATCTGTCGCAAGTCGGCGACCGCCAGAAATTGTTCAAAATTTCTGACTTTATGTATAAGACAGCCGTGACGATGGGCGGCAGTATATCCGGCAGTGCCGGCGACGGCCGAGTCCGAGCGCCGTACATGGGCCACGTCTACGGGCCGGAAATGCACAAGCTCATGATGAGCATCAAAAAAATCTTTGATCCATACGGAATTTTAAACCGCGGCGTTAAGACCGCTTCGGCCGACGAGGTCAAAGCCGCCATGCGTAGCGACTACACCCAGAACCGCCACGAACACCTGCCCCACGGCTAAGCCTGCTATAATTTAACTACAGTGATTAAAGCCAAAAACCTCAGCAAAAAATACCGTAAAAAAATAGCGGTTAATAATTTATCATTCGAAGTCGCCACCGGCAAGGTAACCGGCTTTTTGGGGCCTAACGGCGCCGGCAAATCTACAACCATGCGTTTGATGCTAGGCTTGGATAACGGCAAAGGTACTACTTCTTACGACGGCAAAGCCCTGCACGAATATGAACAACCGTCCAAGATTGTCGGTATTCTATTGGAAGCTAAGGCGTTTCACCCAACGCGTACGGCCCAGAACCATTTAAAAGTACTGGCTACCGAAGGCAATATCCCTTATAAGCGAGTTGATGAAGTGTTGGATATTGTTGGGCTTAAAGATGTCGCCAAAGACAGGCCTGGCAAATTCAGTTTGGGGATGAGCCAGCGCCTGGGCATTGCCGCTGCCCTGCTCGGCGACCCAAAGTACTTAATCCTGGACGAACCGGCTAACGGCCTGGACCCCGAGGGCATTGCCTGGTTGCGGCAGTTTATCCGCGATTACGCTAAGCAAGACCACGGCGTATTTGTATCCAGTCATTTGCTGAGTGAAATGTCTCAAATGGCTGATAACGTCGTGGTCATAGGCAAAGGCAGTCTGATTGCCGATACCTCTATAAAGAGCCTGATTGCCGGCAGCAGTTCGTCAGTCTTCGTGCGCGCCAGCAACTTGTCGGCGCTAGAAAAGACTTTGACTGATGCTAATCTGCAGTTCGAAAAAGAAGGCAGCGGCCTAACTATTTCTTCAACCAAAACCGATGATATAGGCAAATTGGCGCACGAGGCCAAAGTAACTGTGCTGGAGCTAACTGCCCACACCGCTTCGCTGGAACAAGCTTTCTTGGAACTAACAGAAGGCGCCGCCGAATATGAAGCTCACACCGGAAAGGCTAGGAAATGATACCAACCCTTAAAGCTGAATTTAAAAAGCTGCTTACAGTCCGCTCAACCTATTTTATTACGGGGCTAGTGACCGCCTTTGTCATCTTTATAACCCTTTATGTAATCGGCTGGCGGATGAATATACATGACTTACATGATCCGGCCCAACTAGCAGACGCCGCTACCGGCGCGCTCACCATGTCGGTATTTGGAGCCATTGTCGCCGTGCTGTTAATGACTCACGAGTACCGCTACAACACCATCATGCATACCCTTACGAGTAGCAATAGCCGTAGCAAAGTTCTATTTTCTAAGTTCATAGTTGCCAGCGTTTACGCGCTATTCCTGGCGGCTCTGATAGGAATACTGTCGCCGACAATGGTCTATCTGGGCGTGCATTTACACGGCCACATGCTGGTTCCCCAAACTCTCCACTACGGTAATCTAGCCTGGCGCGTCCTATTCTATGGTTGGGGGTTTGGTATGGCCGGCCTGTTGTTGGCTGTATTGTCGCGTAACCAAATAGCCTCAATCGTCGGCTTGTTTGTAATACCGGACGTAATCGAGCAACTATTCGGTTTGCTCCTCAAGCACAACACTGTTTATCTACCGTTCAGCTCGCTTAATCAGGTTATTGGTAATAGCGGAGGGCGGACGGATACCAGCAGCAATCTGTCGCCAAGCAAAGCCGCTGGCGTTTATTGTATCTATTTAGTGGTTGGCTGGATTATCGGCTGGTATCTGTTCTTGTACCGCGACGCCACTAAGCTAGATTGAATTTGTATCTGGTCTTGCGCCGCGACGCCAACTAGGGATTTGAGGCTTCACCCATTTTGTGCGGAGTTGCACGAAATGGAGAGGAAGAACAATACAAGACCCCGCTATTTTTTGGCCACTTGATTGCCAAAAAATTTAGCGGGGTCGATATTAGTTCTGACGTGGTGGGCGCTGAGGGACTCGAACCCCCGACCCTCTCGGTGTAAACGAGATGCTCTAGCCAACTGAGCTAAGCGCCCGAACCTAATGATTATATCATGTCAAATGGTATACTATTATCTATGAGTCGTTATTCGTACAAGAGGTCATACGACTGGGACTGTTCATTGGCATATATAGCCGGCGTTATAGCCTCCGACGGCTGTTTACTGAAGGACGGAAGACACATCAACATAACCTCTGTGGATATTGAACTTCTCGAGCAAGCAAAAAATATTTTGTCGTTGAATTGTGATATTGGCAAAAAGAAAAATGGTTATGGAGGTTACGGATATTATATTCAGTTCAGCAATGTCGCGCTTTATGACTTTCTGCAACGGTCGGGCATTACTCCGGCAAAGAGCAAAACCATTCTCCGTGTAGTATTGCCTGATTTGTACTATGCGGATTTTTTACGCGGCTTATTTGATGGTGATGGATGCATATACGGTTTTTGGGATAAACGATGGCGAAGTAGTTTGATGTATTATACAGAGTTCGCAAGCGCTAGTATGGGCTTCCTGGAGTGGGTCCACCGTAAAAATAACGAGTTGGCTGGCGTGAACGGTGGAAGAATAAAACCGGGTACCCGCGCTGCCAGCTTAAGCTACGCCAAGGCAGACTCGCAGAAGTTATTTGGATTTATGTATTATCAACAGGGTCTCCCCACTCTGAGCCGCAAGCGTATGAAGTTCGTTGATTTCATAAGGTCAGACCCGTATGCTAATAAGGAGTTGCTCGGGCGAGTGGCGAAATTGGTAGACGCGCCGGCATGAGGGGCCGGTGGGGTAAAACTCTTGGAGGTTCAAGTCCTCTCTCGCCCACCATAATTGGAAACTTTACAATTTGGGGCTACAATCAGGGAGGAGGACTGAAGATATGATAGTTTTTTGGGTTTTGCTAGTCGTAGTTTTTATAATTATTTTGGCCGGAGTGCGGATTATCAACCAATATGAGCGGGGTGTGGTATTGCGGTTAGGCAAAGTCCGGCCGGCTGTGAAAGAACCCGGTCTACGGGTGATTATCCCGTTTGTCGATATGATGCGCAAAATCAGCATCCGGATAGTTACTCTGCCGGTGGATAGCCAGCAAGTCATTACTAAAGATAATGTTTCGATTGATGTCGCCGCGGTGGCTTACTACCAAGTCAAAGACCCAATTAAATCTGTAGTGGAGATTGAAAACGTCATCAGCGCCACTTACCAAATTGCTCAAACTACTGTGCGCAACGTCGTCGGCCAGAGTTCGCTTGATGAAGTTTTGAGCCAAACCGCCTCAATCAATGACAAAATTAAAAAAATCCTCGATGTGGCCACTGTTAGGTGGGGGATCTACGTTAATACCGTTGAGTTAAAAGATATAAAATTGCCCGATACTATGCAGCGAGCCATGGCCAGACAAGCCGAAGCCGAACGCGAGAAACGGGCCAAGATTATCGCCGCCGAAGGTGAAGCCCTGAGTGCTAAAAAGCTAGGTGAAGCCGCAGACATAATCAACGCCCATCCGATTGCCTTGCAGTTGAGAAACTTGCAGACTCTAGTAGAAATTGCTGACGAAAAAAACAGCACTATCATCTTCCCGGCTCAATTCATGAGCACGGTAGAAGACGTTAAAAACTTCCTGGCCA
>Ga0265338_10007246_pt1 | contig 13847 bp, 11 predicted proteins | sample 42126metaG_FD_193579 | JGI IMG/M metagenome (GOLD analysis project Ga0265338, IMG submission 193579) | Rhizosphere microbial communities from Carex aquatilis grown in University of Washington, Seatle, WA, United States - 4-21-26 metaG | ecosystem: Host-associated > Plants > Roots > Rhizosphere... | reverse complement strand
GACCCCGTGTCCGGGGCCCTGCATCTGCTGTCTCAGATTTCGTGAGTCGCTCTGATTTTTGCTCCTGGCTGAGCGGACGGAGTGTCCGAGCTTCGATTCCTACAGCACCAGAGACCAGCGCAGAAATGCCCACATCCAAACCAGATTGAACGCGAACAGCACCGTGCATAAGAAGATGAAGCGCGTGCGACTGTTTTTTTCCATCCATTGCGCCATCGTCAAGAAGACTGGATAAACGGGCAGCAAATACCGGGGAGTTCCGAATAAGGGCGGCCAGCACAGACGTAAGAGAAGATGGACAAGGATGGCCGCCGAAAAGAACCGATCTTCCGTTCGCCGGCGAGCCATGACCCCCGCCAGCAGGAATACTGCAAGGGCGACCAGGCTGACGAGAACCAGGAAATCGAAGTGAAGAAACAGGGATCGAATCGCCTGCCACAAGGTCTTCCAGGGCGCGGCGACTTCGGTGTGCCAATAGATCCGGTAGGCCGCGGCGATGCTTGGTCGGCCAGTCTGGCGAAGCCACAGCCAGTACGCAACAGTTCCGAGAGGTGCCAGCAACACTGAAAACCTTGCTTTCTTTTTTGACTGAATTCCGCCCGCGCGCCAGGCCATGATCAATAGCGGAATGATCAAGAGCGTTCCAACGGACCGCGTCAGTCCGGCAGCGACGGCACATGCGGTCGCGGTAAGCCACTGCTCGTCGCGTGCACACGCAAGGGCCCACACAATCAGTGCTGCTGCTAAGGCCTCGGTGTACCCTGCAAAAAGGAAAAAGCTCGCGGGCCAGATTGCTGCCAGCAAAACCGCATTGAACGAACACCTGTCGGGAAGATCGCTCTGCGCCAGGCGCAGCAGGCCGCAAAAGTAGAAGAACGCGGCCAGCGTGGAAATGAACAACGCGGCGAAAATCGGTTCGACCATCCAGCTCAGCTGACGAATGAGCCACGGGTACAGAGGGTAGAAAACGACCGCGGCGGGCAGATCATAGCCGTGCGCCGCGATCCTGAGATACCAAAGCGTGTCAAAACGTTCCCAGATTCCCAACCACGCATAGTGCCAACCGCCTGGGGTGGGCAGTTCAGCAGTAAGCGCGTTGCTGCGAATCAGATTGGCTTGCGGATGCACAAACACGGCAGCGGCTGCCGCGAGTGCCGTGTAAAAGACTCGCAGGGCCGCCGTCATCAATAGAGCGATCTGCCAATTGGGACGCGACTGGAGCCGATGTTGCAATTGCCCTGCCCTCCTTAGCAAACTCAGCAGCCGAGTCTATCAGTAGTTTTCTGTAGGAAGAGCTTCGCCAAGGGCCACGCGCGAGGGTCAAAGGGTTCGCCCACTGGTATATTAAGAAGTCTCACACTTCGATCTCATGCCCGAACAACGTATTGAATCCACGGCGATCGCTATCAACAACGTCCTCGCCTCAAAAGTTGACCCTGCCTCTCTTCGTTTTGAGTCGAACATGCGCGCCCTCGCCGACCTGGTGGCGCAGATCCGGAATGAAGAAGAGAAGATCCGCGAAGGCGGCGGTCCCAAAGCAATTGAGAACCAGCATTCAAAGTCTCGGCTGACGGCTCGTGAGCGCATCAATTTGCTGGCTGACCCGGGGAGCTTCTTCGAACTCGGTCTCTACACAGCGCACAAGATGTATGAAGAGTGGGGCGGCGCACCCGCAGCCGGTGTGATCACGGGCCTTGCCCGCATTCAGACGCGCATGGTGATGCTGATTGTGAATGACGCCACGGTGAAGGCCGGGGCGTTTTTCCCGATGACCTCGAAGAAGGTGATTCGTGCGCAAAACATCGCCATCGAAAATCATATTCCGACGGTGTACCTGGTCGATTCTGCGGGCGTGTTTCTTCCGCTCCAGGAAGATGTTTTCCCGGACACGGACGATTTTGGGCGCGTGTTCCGGAACAACGCGGTGATGTCGGCGATGGGCATTCCGCAGATTGCGGCCATCATGGGCATGTGCGTGGCCGGCGGCGGATATTTGCCGGTGATGTGCGATCACGTGCTGATGACGGACGGCAGCGGCCTCTTTTTGGCGGGGCCTGCATTGGTGCAGGCTGCGATCGGACAAAAGGTTTCCGCCGAGGACCTGGGTGGCGCGGCCATGCATTCCGCGATCAGCGGCACGGTCGATTTTCGGGAACCCAATGACGAGGCTTGTATCCTGCGCATCCGCTCGCTGGTCGAAAAATGGGGATACCGCCGCCAGTCGCTTTGGGATCGGAAGAAGCCCGTTGATCCGGCGCATCCTTCAGAAGAAATCTACGGAATCTATGATTCTTCTCCGGCGCGGCCCTACGACATGAAGGAAGTGCTCGCGCGCATTGTGGACGAGAGCCGCTTCGATGAGTACAGGCCGGAATATGGAAAGACCATCATCTGCGGGTACGCCCGCATCGGCGGCTTTGCGGTGGGCATTGTTGCGAATCAAAAACTGCATGCGCAGCAGACCGATCACGAAGGCCACAAGCGCGTGGAATTCGGCGGCGTGATTTATACGGAGTCGGCGGAGAAGGCGGCGCGCTTCATCATGGACTGCAACCAGAACCTGGTGCCGCTGGTTTTCTTTCACGACGTGAACGGTTTCATGGTGGGACGCGACGCGGAATGGAGCGGGATCATCAAAGCGGGCGCGAAAATGGTCAATGCCGTTTCAAATTCAGTCGTTCCGAAAATCACAGTGATTGTGGGTGGCTCGTTCGGCGCAGGCCACTATGCCATGTGTGGCAAGGCTTACGACCCGCGCTTTGTATTCGCGTGGCCGACTGCCAAGTACGCAGTCATGAGCGGAGACTCGGCGGCCGGGACCTTGGTGGAAATCAAGATCAAACAGCTCGAGCGCAGCGGAAAGAAATTAAGCGAAGAGGAGCGCAAGGAATTATTTGACTCCGTCAAGAAAACCTATGAAGAACAGACGGACCCGCGCTACGGTGCCGCGCGCTTATGGATTGACAAGATCATCGACCCCATGGAAACGCGCCAGGCGATCACGCAGGCTCTGGAAGCCGCTTCGCTGAACCCGGACGTTCCAGAGTTCAAGGTGGGAGTGCTGCAGACATGATTCACCACGGAGCGGAAGAATCCGCTCATTCTTGAGCGGATTACTGCGGCGGAATTCAAAATGTTTTGTAAAATACTCGGTCTTCTCCGTCCCTCTGTGTTTTCCTGGTGAAAATGTCTGAGTTAGTCAAACTGATCGAATGTCCGCGGGATGCCTGGCAGGGGCTGAAGGGGCAGATTCCTACCGAGCTCAAAGTAAATTATCTGCAAGCCCTGATCAGCACTGGTTTTAAGCACATCGACGCAGTGTCGTTTGTTTCCCCACACGCTGTTCCGCAGATGGCCGATTCCGAAGATGTTCTAAAGGAACTCGACCCGCCGGATGACGTTGAGATCGTCGGGATTGTCGTCAACGAAAAAGGGGCGCAGCGCGCGGTGAAGACAGAAGCGGTGCGCACGCTCGGGTTCCCGTATTCGATCTCACCGACATTCTTGCAGAACAACCAGCGCCAAACGCTGGAAGATGCAATTGAGGAACTGGAAAAGATCGAGAAGGTAGCGGACGACGCTGGCCTCGGGACAGTCGTCTATATCTCGATGGCGTTCGGGAATCCGTATGGCGACCCGTGGACGCCTAAAGAAGTGGTGGAGGCAGTTGCGCTGCTGGAAATCCAGGAGATTCGCACGATCTCCCTCGCCGATACAGTCGGTGTCGCCTCGCCCGAAAAGATTCGCGCAGTGGTTTCCGCGGTGATGGCAAAGTACGACTACCTCGAAATTGGGGTTCACCTGCACAGCCGCCCGGAGGAGGCCGCGGCCAAGGTTCTGGCGGCATATGAGGCGGGCTGCCGGCGTTTTGATTCTGCCATCGGTGGCCTCGGCGGATGTCCGTTTGCGCAGGATTCGCTGGTAGGGAATATTCCGACTGAGAGAGTGATTGAAGTTCTTGCTGCTCGTGGCGCAGCAATGCCCCAACTTAAGTCGCTGGACGCTCTGTTAAAGGCGAGCGCTGGCCTTGCAGCCCTCTACCAGAACTTGGCGGTTTCTCAGTAATTATGGCTGACCGCCAAACAAGGGTTTACAGATTTGGCATCATCCCTGTCGGCGTTCTGATTATCGCCGTGGCCGTGGGCTTCACTGAGTTCCGGTACGAGTCTGAGGCGCTGTTATGGCACTTGATCCATGGATCGACTTATCAATGGCAGGGACTTATTATTCCGGTGCCGCTGATGTACGACTTGACCACAGGAGGATCCTCTAACTCCATTCAGGTAGTCACTCGGCCAGGTAGGTTAAGAGCAAGGAGAAAAGCTCCTTTTGGAGTAATGACCGCCATTCGTGCTCAGAATCAGGCGGAAGGATCCAAGATCGAAGATATTGACAAGAAGATCGCAATCGGTCTTGAAAAACACGGATTTCGGCTGACGGGCTCGCGATCCATCGAGGTCGCTGGAAAGCAGATGCAGTGCCAAGAACGGCTGGCAGAGAACTTCCGATCTTACGGGTCAGCGTTTGTTGTTAATTGTCAGGTCGAGGATAAATTACTTTTTGTCGAATTTTACGGGAGTGCGTCGCTTCTGAATGAGTTTTATTCCCTGGCTAGTGCAATCAAAGGGGTCAATGCCAAATAGGAATCTCTGAGCATGGGTTATCAGACCATCGAACTTAATGTCGGTGTTGTTGCGACTCTCACACTGAATCGTCCGGACAAGCGCAACGCAGTCAGCTACGAACTGATCACTGATTTGCTGCGGGCACTGGATGAGGTGCGGAATTCCTCCGCGCGGGTATTGATTCTTACGGGGGCAGGGAAGGCATTCTGCTCCGGAATGGATCTGGACAACCTGAAGTCACTGATTGGACGCACGCCCGAGGAGAGCCTGCAGGATTCCCGGACGATGGTGAGTCTATTCCGGTCGTTGTATGAGTTTCCCAAGCCTACGATTGCCGCAGTCAATGGAGCCGCTATTGCCGGTGGGACCGGACTCGCGTTGCTTTGTGATTTCACGCTCGCGGTGCCCGAGGCAAAGTTCGGATATACAGAGGTCCGCATCGGATTTGTGCCGGCGATTGTCTCGACGTTCCTGTTGCGGCAAGTGGGCGAGAAGATAGCCCGCGATCTTCTCCTGACCGGACGGCTCTTCGATGCCGAGGAGGCGCTGCGCATCGGCCTACTGAACCAGATCGTGCCGCCGGAAAAATTAATGGATAGGGCGCGAGAACTTGCAGCGCAGTTGATGGAGAACAGCCCGGTTTCGCTCACCTTTACGAAGCGCTTGCTTACAGATCACTCGCGGGAAGTTCTCGATTCGCAAATCGAGGCTGCCATTCGGGAAAATGCCGCCATCAGGTCGACCGCGGATTTTCGTGAAGGCGTCACATCGTTTCTCGAAAAGCGCAAGCCGAAGTGGACGGGCGAATGAGAGGGAACGCGGCATCGGCAGGCGGGCACGGGACTGTGAACGAAACGCGCATCCGGGTACGCTATGCGGAAACGGATCAGATGGGCGTTGTCTATCACGCGAATCACTTCATCTGGTTTGAGGTGGGACGAGTCGAACTTTTGCGGCAGCTCGGCTTCAGCTACAAGGAAATGGAAACCAAGGATGACTGTTTTATCGCTGTGGTCGATGCACGATGCCGTTACAAGGCGCCGGTGCACTATGATGACGAGGTTGTCGTCCAGACCTATCTGAAACAAGTTCGCGACAAAGTGATTCACTTCGGTTATGAATTGCGAGCGGAGAGCGGGCAACTGCTTGCTGAAGGAGAGACCACCCATATTGTGGCTAACGCGCAAATGAAACCGCGTAAGTTGCCGAAGAAATATCTGAACGTTTTTCGCGCCGCTGCCGGAGCTGTCGCACCAGCGGCCGCAAAAGTGTCAAACATTGATCAGTAGCAGGCGAACAACGATCGGCGCAAGATAACCAACGTCAAATTTGGAAGCGAAAACGGGGACTTGCTGTGAATGCTCTGCACATTACCGGAAACGATCTGACTCTTGAAGCGGTGCGAGACGTTGCTGTCCAAAAGCGCCCAGTGCTCATGGACCCCGATGCCCGTGAAGCTGTCAACCGGGCACGCGCGGTCGTCGATACGCTGGTGGCGAACAACAAGCTTTCGTATGCCATCACGACCGGCGTCGGCAAACTGAGCGACGTGCGCATTGCCGGGGAGCAGATCCGGGAGTTGCAGCTGAATCTGATCCGCTCGCACGCGGTGGGAGTGGGCGAGCCGCTGGCGATTGCGGATACGCGCGCCATGATGCTCCTGCGTGCCAATTCGCTTTCCAAGGGCAATTCCGGCGTGCGTGCGATCACCATCGACACGATCTGCGAGATGCTGAACCGAGGAGTCACTCCGGTCGTGCCCTCGCAGGGAAGTGTTGGCGCCAGCGGTGATCTCGCTCCCCTGGCGCATCTGGCGCTGGCCCTGATCGGGGAAGGTGAATGCTTTGACGAAAAGGGCGGCCACATCGCAAGCGCCGAAGCCCTGAAGCGGGCCCAGATCAAGCCGATTGTTCTGGAAGCAAAAGAAGCGGTATCGCTGATCAACGGTACACAGGCGATGCTGGCGGTCGGTACGCTGATGCTGCTGGCCGCTGAGACGCTCGTGGACACAGCAGACGTGCTCGGTGCGATGTCGTGTGACGCACTAAAGGGAACCAATGTCGCATATGACGAGCGCATTCACAAAGCGCGGCCTCATCCCGGACAGATGAAGACCGCCGCTAACCTCCGGCGCCTGATGGAGGACAGCCAGATTCGTGAATCGCATCGCGACTGCGGCCGTGTGCAAGATGCCTATTCTCTGCGCTGCATTCCACAGGTGCACGGCGCCGTGCGCGACACCCTTACGCATTGCCGCGCTGTATTTGAAACGGAGACAAACTCCGCTGTCGATAATCCCCTGGTTTTCGTGAAAAACCCAAAGGTTGCCGATGGGGAAGGTGATGTTCTATCTGGCGGCAATTTTCACGGCGAACCAGTGGCCTTCGCGCTGGATTTCCTAGCGATTGCTCTGAGTGCGCTGGCGGGCATCAGCGAGCGTCGCCTGGAGCGGCTCGTGAACCCCGCACTCAGCGAAGGATTGCCGCCGTTTCTCGCTCCGGGCGCCGGCTTGAATTCCGGATTTATGATGCCGCAGGTCACGGCCGCGGCCCTGGTCAGTGAAAACAAGGTTTTGGCGCATCCTGCGTCGGTCGATTCCATCACGACGTCCGGCAACAAAGAGGACTACGTTTCCATGGGTATGACCGCAGCGAATAAGCTCAAGCGAGTGGTGGAAAATACGCGGAACACATTGGCCATTGAAGCCATGGCGGCGGCGCAGGCAATTGACTTTCTCGCTCCGCTCAAGCCGTCGAAACGCTTGCAGCAGGCGCACGCGGCGATTCGCGCCGTCTGCGCGACCATGGAAAAAGATCGGGTCATGTACAAAGACTTCGTCCGCATTGCCGAGGTGATCGCCAGCGGTAAGCTGTCAGCCGTGCTCCAGTAATCCGGGCTGCCTTCCGAAAACCCTTACTGGAAGCCGATTTCTGGCCGGAGCGCATTGTTTTGCTCTTCCCAAAGCAACCGAATTCACTGTTTACACTGACTCGTCGAATGCTTTAAACTCATCCGACTTTTGTGCCTCCCCCCAAGGCATGGCGAGACGATTAAAGCCTCGCTCGTATCTCCATATCCAAAACCGACGACTGAAACAGAAACCCCAGCTTGGCAGAGTTTCTGATTTGAACTAACGATCGAACGTGCAAAGAGGACCAAACATGCCCCGATGTTACAAGCAACACCAGACCTTCGCCGCAGTCAACAAACTCGTCCTGCTCTTTTTCATCGGCGCCAGCACACTGCTGGCCACCGGCCAAGTCGCTGTGACCACCTATCACTACGACAACAACCGAACAGGCTGGAACTCCCACGAATCCGTTCTGATTCCCGCGAACGTCGCCAGTGCGTCATTCGGATCGCAGCATATCGTGCCGCTCGATGATCAGGTGGATGCGCAACCTCTGGTCGTCCCGGGCGTCATCATTACCGCCGGGCAATTTCAGGGCACAACGCACGATGTGGTTTACGTCGCGACCGAGGGCAACACGGTGTATGCGATTGATGCCCACTCCGGTACCGTGCTGTTGAATCCAAATTTCGGAACACCCGTACGCTATCCGCTTGGATGCGGCAACAACGGGCCCAACGTGGGAATCAACTCGACGCCCGTGATCGACCCTAGCAGCAGCACCATGTACGTGATGATCTACACGCAGGATGGGAAAACGCAGAACTACCGGCTGCATGCGCTGGATCTCGGCAGCCTCACCGACAAAGTCGCTCCTCAATTAGTCACGGCATCGCACTCCTTGACCGACGGATCGGTGTTTACATTCAACGCGAAGTATCAACGCCAGCGTCCCGGCCTGTTGCTCGCTAACGGGAGTATTTACGCCGGTTTTGGCAGCTTCTGCGATTTTGCTGCCAACCTGTCGCGCGGCTGGCTCCTCGGATGGACTGCAGGCACTCTGGCACCCTTCCCGTCGAACCAGCTCCTCGATCAGCAGCCCTCCTCGCCCGACAACTTCTTCCTGTCCTCGATCTGGATGTCAGGATACGGACTCGCCACGGATGATGCCGGCAACATTTTGTTTGTGACCGGCAACTCCGACTATTCCGGCAACACGTATGACGGAATTACGAACATCCAGGAGAGCGTGGTCAAAGTCTCGCCGACCCTAACAACTGTTCTGGACATCTTTACCCCCGACAACCAGGCTGCCCTGGAACAGTCGGACGCCGATTTCGGTTCGGGAGGTGTGCTGGTGCTCCCCGATCAGCCGGGCTCAACGCCTCACCTGGCGGTGGCCTCCGGCAAAGACGGAAACATGTACTTCATGAACGAAGACAATCTTGGCGGCTACTCTCCGACGAAGAACAACGTGCTGGGTACTTACGGAGTCGGCGGGTGTTGGTGCGGGCACTCGTACTTCGTGGACCCGGATGGAGTTGGCAGGGTGGTGAGTAGTGGCGGCTTTGCCGTCGATATCTGGAAAGTGCAGACTTCGCCGAAGGTCGCGCTCAGTTACGTGAAGACCTCGCCGGCGATCGGTGGCTCGCAGGATCCTGGATTCTTTACGACAATTTCATCCAACGGAACGAGCAGCCCCATCATCTGGGCGCTCTCGCGTCCCCACAACTCGGGTAAATTCCCGCTCTTCCTGTTTGCTTTTGATCCTGAAGTCGGCAAAGCCAAAATGAAGAAGATCTTTAAATCGAAGGCAGGGTATTGGCCGAACCTGGGAGGAAACTCCAACCTGGTTCCCGTTGTCGCTAACGGCCAGGTTTTTGTCGCCAGCAATAAACAGCTGCAGATCTTCGGGCTGACCGGCGGAAAAGCCAAAAAGTAGCTAAGGCAAGTCAGAATGCAGAAGTAGAACCACTCTGTTTCGGGGTGCCTCCGAAGAGATCTCGCTCCTGCATTCTGACTTCTAACTTCTGACTTGCTTTTCTGCGCTTCCATCCAAGCCTAATTCCGTTGCGATCCCCTTCATTGCTTCGATGCAAAAGGCGATATGCTCTTCCAGGTCTAAACCCAAATCAGCCGCGCCCTGCGTAATGTCGTCGCGATTCACGCTTCGGGCAAACGCTTTGTCTTTCATCTTCCTACGGACCGACTTTGCTTCGACTTCCGCGAGCGACTTCCCCGGCTTGACCAGCGCGCAGGCCGTAATGAATCCAGCTAATTCGTCGCAGGCAAACAGAGTCTTCTCCATGGGCGACTCGCGCTTAACATCGGTGTACTCCGCGTGCGACATGATTGCGCGCCGGACCTCTTCCGAGTAGCCGCGTTCCTTCAGGATTTCATTGCCTTTGTAGGGATGCTCCTGCGCAGTTGGAAACTTTTCGTAGTCGAAGTCGTGAATCAGTCCGACCAGCCCCCACAATTCCTCGTCCGCTCCTGTCTTGCGGGCATACGCGCGCATGCAGGCCTCAACGGCAAGTGCATGTTTCCTCAGACTTTCCGACTGGGTGAACTCAGTTAGTAAACACCATGCTGACTCGCGTTGATTCATGGTTTTGTCCCTGTTTTTACGTGTTTTTTGCAGGACGACACGGATTTCATGGGGCGATCCCCTTGATTCCCCGTTTATTATCCTTGACTTCCACAGCTCCTATCCAGCAGATTACTTGGCAGTTGGCTTTGAGAGTAGCCCCTGCTCTGGCACTCCCAAAACCTGATGGCTACCACACTTGCTCCCGTGGACTCACGGGAAGTCGTACGGTGCGACCGCTGTCTACTGGTTCAATTCCGCACAAGCAATAGTCTTTGCCGCCGTTGTCATCTGTCATTGGATGAGGACGAGGCGGAGATCGCCGCCATGACTCCGGTGCCCCAGGCACCACCCATCAACATCAATTCTAATGGGCGCGGACATCTGAACCTCGCGCATTCGATCCGTTCGCTCCGCCTGCGCAATGGCATGAGCCAACGCCAGCTGGCGTTGCGCATGTCCGTGCCGCGGACGTACGTTTCGAAAATTGAAAACGAGAAAGCGACGCCGACTCTTTCCTCCCTCGAGCGGCTGGCACGTGCGCTGGAAGTCAGCGTGCCCAGCCTGCTTTCTGGCGGCGAGCGCAACCGGCAGGAAGAAGTACGTGAGTTGATGGAAGATCAATTCGTTTCGGAAGTGATGCCGTATTTGTCACAACTGAATGGGATGCAGATGTCGAGCATTCTCGCGCAGGTCCGTGACTTGACCGTTCGGCCGCGACGCAGCGCATGATCTAGTTTCAGTTTTGCATTCGATTTTTATCCGGGCACACACCAACTGGACAGCCGGAGCCCACGTGGCTCCGGCTTTTTTAGTTGCTGAAATTTTCAACACGGCAAAAAAGGAAATAACTAGGGCACGCACTCGCGCCACTTGACGAGCGCCCGCTCTGCGACTATTGCGCAAGAGTTTGCACGTACCGCGAAAAACTTTCTGCAATGTGGCTGTTTCCGCTTGACCCATATTTCTGAACCAGTTAACCTCGCCCCACTCTCCGAAGCTGGGAAAAGATCACCCGGCTGGATTTTTTAGCGACCAAGGAAACTTCGATGAAGATTACTCAGATCTGTGCGTTGGTTTTGCTTGTTGTGGTGGGATCCGCGGTGGCCTTCGCCGACGGCATTCACGACCCAAAAGTGATCGTTCACGGTGTCACGGGTGATCTTCCGCTTCATTGTGGACCCAATGGATGTCAGGGCGTCGGGCTTAATTTCAGCTTCACGATTCCGAAGAGCGGATCGGGACAGTTGTTTTTCACTAACCAAAGCGGCAAGAACTGGACTTCACTCGCGCTGATTGAAACAGGCGTGCCCGCGGCCGACGTCAGCTGCAAGCAAACTCTGTTCCTGAGCTGCACCACCAAGACGCTGAAAAATGGATCGGTGGAAATTCTGTTGTCAGGAGTGCGTGTCGGCAACAACCCTCGCAACGGCATCCTCAACGGCCAGAGCTTCTCGATTCAGTTTGCCTGTGTCCAGGGCAATTGCTGGCCGGGTGGAATCCTCGTGACCGCACATGCTGGCACAGCTCCGGAACCGGCGACGATTGCTCTGATGGTAACGGGATTGGGCGCGATGTTCTCCCGCCGCAAGATGTGGAAGAATAAATTTAATTCTTAGCGCTTTTCTTCGAGAACTCGTTCACCAGTTGTGAGAACTGCGGCAGGGCCTGGAGCTTTTGAAGCTCGGGATCGTTCCAGGCCTCTTGCGCAGGATAGCCCTTCTGCAGTGCCAGCCTCAGTGCCTTCATCGCATCTTCCGGTTGTCCCACCAAGGCCTTCACTTGAGCTTCCGAATACACCAGATAAACATCCTGCGGATTAATCGTCCGCGCCTGCGAAATGTATTGGAGCGCGTTCTGGGCGACGCCCTTCTTGGCGTAATAAAGTGCGAGATCGCCCATTGCCTCTGCCGACCGCGGGTTCACTTGTAATTGCTGGAATGCGAGCGAGATTGCCTTGTCGTAAGCTGCATTGGCTTTGTCGGAGTGCCCCGACCAGCGATACGCATCCCCCAGATTTCCAAAGAGAATCTCGTCGTTCGGCGTCATCTCCGCCGCTTTCTCATACATCTTCACGGATTCGTCGAACCGCTTCAGGAAGAAGTATGCCGTGCCGAGATTGGAATACGTGACTGAATCTGGAGCGATGGCCAGTGCCTTCTGGAACTGCGGAATCGCTTCCGTCCAGCTGCCTTGTTTCAAATAGATAATGCCAATGTTTTCGTAGCCGAGCGGGTTGTCAGCGGCAAGTTCGGTCACCTTCTGGAAGGCGGGCAGAGCTTTAGCCCAGTCGCCGCGTTCGAAGTAAGCCTTGCCCAGTTCGTTGTGGTTCATCCAGAAATAGGGGTTAGCGTCGACCGCTTTCTGAAAGGTTGCGATGGCCTCGTCGTTCTGGCCGTTTGCGAGGTAAGCGTCTCCAAGACCGCGATAGACTTCATCGGAGTTTGGCGCCAGTTCAAGGGCACGCTTGAACTCGATGATGGCCTGTGCATTCTTCCCGGTCATCGAATACACGCTGCCCAGCGAAATATGAACTTCAGGAATCGTGCTGGAGAGACGCTCCGCCTGCTGTGCCGCAAGGTTGGCTTTCTGTGCCCAGATACTCTCCTTGGTCTCGCCGTAAATGCGGCGGCTGGCATCGGCCAGTCCGGCATATGCCAGCGCGAAGTTAGGATCCTTGTCGGCGGCCTGCTCGAACAGCGCGACGGATTGCTTCATTCCGTCGGGGCTGTGACTGTTGCGCAGCAGGTTGCGACCCTGCAGGTAGAGATCGTAAGCCTTGATATTCTCGGTCGGATGCGCTCCGCTGCGGGCGAGTTCTTCATTGGTCGGCTTCAGTTCCAGAGCGCTGACCACGCTGCCATAGATCTGGTCCTCGAGCGCGAGCACATCTCCCGGAACTCCTGCGAATTCCTGGCTCCAAAGGCGTTTTCCCGACGTCGCATCATCCAGGTTGAAGATTACTCGCAGCTGGTCGCTGTTGCCTTGCACCATGCCCTGGAGCACAAGGTTGACTCCAAGCTGGTGCGCAAGCTTGGTGACCGGCAAATCCTGGTTGCCAAGTTTTTCCACCGCTGTTGTCGAAGCGAGATGGACTTCTTTCAACTGGAACAGCTTGGCAGACAGCGCTTCTTCGATACCATCGGCGACATAGCCTAAAGCCTTCTCGTCGCCGACGAGCTTCAAGGGGAGGATCGCGACATACTTACCCTGTGCGAGAGGTGGAATGCCTTTTGAGGCTGTGTCACCGGCTGCCGTTCCCGATCGGTTTACGAGTTCGCGTCCAGCAAATATCGCCAGCGCAATGACCAGCACTGCTCCAGTAATCCACATCCAGCGTTTGCCGGGCAGATCAAGCTTGATGCGCGACGGCCGAATGATCGGATGCGCGATCATCTTGGAGAGCGTTTCCGCAGTGATGTTGGGATTGGCCTCCCAGGTCGTGAGCTGCTGCAACAACTCGACCACCGAGTGATACCGGTTGGCGGGTTCGCGTTCCAGACATCGGCTCACGATCGCGCTGACCGGCTCGGGCACGGACTTGTCCACGTCTGATACGGACCGCGCTTCCTCGCGCGTCCTTTTCATCAGACTGGCGATGGCCGTGTCCGCTTCGTACGGCGCTTTCCCTGTAAGCAGTTCATAAAAGATCAGGCCCACGCTGAAAATGTCGGAACGCTGGTCCAGCGGTGACCCCATGGCCTGTTCCGGCGACATGTATTCGAGCGTTCCCACCAGCGCTCCGGTTTGGGTCAATCCGGACTCGCCCAGAGAGCGCGCCAAG
>Ga0265338_10007245_pt1 | contig 13848 bp, 11 predicted proteins | sample 42126metaG_FD_193579 | JGI IMG/M metagenome (GOLD analysis project Ga0265338, IMG submission 193579) | Rhizosphere microbial communities from Carex aquatilis grown in University of Washington, Seatle, WA, United States - 4-21-26 metaG | ecosystem: Host-associated > Plants > Roots > Rhizosphere... | reverse complement strand
ATAACTACAAATTAGTTTGTTATATAAAAAAACTAAAAACTGAGCTAATTTATAATCAAACATTGTGAGAAATAAAAAAAGTGGAGGTTCAAATTTAATATTAAAAGCTGTTTCTTTTTCAGTGTTTTATGCTTTTTATTTTACTCATTGATACCTTATCTTTAAGTATTTCAATAACCCATTATATTTATTAATATCGAGACCATTTAATAATTTATCTGGTGAGATTATTAAATATTTTGATTGATCTTTTAAATATTTTCTCCATGTTTCCTCCATATTTGAACCACTGCACTTATATGTCTTATTCAGTAAATCTTTGTTTTCGGGTGGAATTATATGAACATGAATATAATTATCTGCTTTTAACGTTTCGGAATTTTTATTTTTAATCATTTGTTCAGCCCAAAGAGTTTGTCTCATTAGTTGATAAAATGGCTCAAAATAATAACAATAATGATCAAAGTGTTCAAGTTGAGCAGAAGAGTTAATAATGTCTGTGTATCTTTTTTTACGAACTTCCCCTTTGCAGTTCATTTTGTCTACTTTAAACCCCTCAATTGCTTTATTTTGATTGCTGTAATGTTCTGTGTATTTCCATTCTATTGGTATTAACCATTTTGAGCCATCTTTGTGCTTTGCATATATTAATGCATCAATTGAGGTACAATTGTTACCGCGAGTAGGTTGCCCTTCGTTTAAATAATCCTTATCACTAACAGATTCAAATTGAATAAAAGCAGGTAGATATTTATCTGTGATAATTGGAAACACATCTTCAAATTCATCTGAAATGTTTTTCAAAATTGTCATTACAGCAGATTTATCATTTCTTATTTGAAACAAATGATTGATACAAGCAATTTGAGAAGATAAAACATGTCCAGTAGGTTTACTTCCTCCCCACCATGAAATTGAGTTGTTTTTAAAATAATCTACAGTCTCAACACTAATTGGAGAATAAATGTTTTTTTGATTTTCTTGTAATACAAAATCTCTATTTTTAGTCATGAAATATTTCCCAGCTTTCCCTCCGTAAAAAATAGGGTCTCCTTTTTTAATTAAGTTTTCAGCTTTTGTTCTCTCTGTTTCTTGGAATTTTGAAATCATTTTGTTGATTTTTAAGGTAATTTTAAATTAAATATTTTTACTAAAAAGTAAAAAAAACGAGCCCTCCAGAGGGATAATATTTCAAAAAAAGGATTTTATTTATGTTCGGTTGATGGTTCAAAGTTATTACAATAATTTTAATATCCGAAGTTCATATAAAAAATATTTAACGATAAAAACGATAGTTAAAATATGCTTATAAATCATTGAATTTTCTTATTAGCTTCGTTACATGAAAACTTTGATTATTTCATAAAGGCTCTTTGTTCATAAATATAATCCGGTAAGCCAATCTTTCTCAACTTATACTAAACAAAAGTTATACAATTTGTCCTTTCCCTTTCGTAGTACAATTAAAAATCAACGTTCTTCAAATAGAATCTAATATTTATAAACAATTCTCTTTCATTAATATCCAGCTTATCCCTTTTTCTTATTTATTCGCTAATAAACCATAAAAGTGAATAATATGAATTTTGAACCAGAACAAATCAGAGAAATGATTCCAATCCGAAGTATAGATTTTATAACGGCCATGTCAAATGGGGGCCTTTTTAAACTCTTTACTGCATCAACCGAGAACCGGGATTTAAATACGCTTGACCATTTGTGGGAAGATCTTTTAAATCAAGTGAGCAAATTCAATTGCAGAAAGTCGGGTGGGCATATAATCATTAGTACATATTCTTATAAGAAGTGGAGCATCTCTATGCCGGAACTTTACACACTAATTCCCAAAATTCTTGACCATTTTAATTGCACTCATAGTTACGGAATGTCTTCCGGGCAATCAAAACTATATACGCTTAATATTCTTGTTGAGGTTTTACCTGATTAAAAGTAAAATAATAATGAAGAGAGTGAATGAAGTGAAGACTTTTTCTTTAAAAAGTTTTTATGTAAAAGTATAATGTCAATAGAATAAATATTTTTAAAAATAAATTTTATAAGAAAATGCATCACTTGCATCACCTTAATCACTTTTTAGAATAGTATATTACTCTTTATACTGTCTAAAATATTATTTTTTAAAAAAGTTTAAGAAAAAACACTTCACTTCATTCACTCTCTTCACTATTTTAAGTTTTAAAAATTAGCTTTTGATCAATTATATTCCGTGGTTTCTATTTACAGAAACATATGAGTAAAGGTTATTTAAAGCTTCTTTCATCTTTTTTTCAGCAGCCCTTATATTATCAATATACACTTGATCAATAGATTTGCCCCAAGAACTTTTTACATATTCATATAATTCGCTATTTGCTTTTGTATATTCTGAATTTGCTTTAACTGATTCATTGTAAAGTTCCTCTAGTGTCGCTTTATAATCCATTTTGCTCCTTTTAAAAATTATTCATACATGTGTCAAAAGTATTTCTTTTTCGGTAAACATTAAAGGGATATTATTTATCATCTTAATTTCCGTAATGACTATTTTCTACCGATTTAAATTGACCATATCAAACTTCTTATTTATAGAATAATTCATATTGAATTTAATTTCACTATTCAAATTTCTTTTAAAATTTTATATTTGCTTCATATTATCTTTAATACTAAACTAAGTACTATTATGACAAAGGCTGACATTGTAAACCAAATTTCAAAATCACTTGGTATCGAAAGAATAGTTGCTCAAACGATAATCGAATCAACAATGGCATCGATACAAAATTCTCTTGGTAAAAATGAAAATGTCTATTTAAGAGGCTTTGGTAGTTTTGTCGTGAAAAAAAGAGCTCAAAAAAGAGCAAGGAATATATCTAAAAATACATCTATAATTATTCCAGCACACAATATCCCAACTTTTAAACCTGCAAAAACTTTTTTAGATAGCGTTAAAACCAAAGTAAAATAAATTTTGTAACCAGAATAGATACTCGATAATGATTTTTAAACCTTTAAATTTCGGAAAACACAAAAACGAAACACTTCCTCAAATTGTTTTTGCTGACTTGGATTACTTTGTAGGATCATATAACAAATTCTATTTTAGAAATAAACTATTTAAATTAGAGTCAGATTATATTTATCATAGAATTCAGAATATCAAAATTCCTAAAGAAAATTACAATGACTTTGAGGTAGAATATTATATCGACCAACCGACTGGTAAATTTGGTGGATTTCAAATTATGGACAAAACTATTCCATTACATAATGGAAGCACTCTGGCTTTTAGGTCAAACATTTTAGACTTAACTACCTTAAAATCAATAAATAATTATGATAAGTTAGGTTCAGAAATGATGATCGGTTGTTTGAAAGAGTTATATTTTGGAGATAAAAATTATAAAATGACGAAAATGGAATGTGAAGATTTTATTAATAATGATTCCAATTACCTATTACTAAACCAATAGGTAATAAGTTTCTAGCCTAAAAAGAGGTTATATAATTAGAGTTTTGTTGATTAATTATACAATTGAGTTGAACTCACTACCTATTACCGAACTAAACTGACCACCTTCTGACAATTCAAATTGACGACATCGAAATTTCACTCTTAATGAAATTTTATACAGATTTTCTACATGATTTAGAGTCTATCTGCAATTGATATCTCTTTTAATATCTTTCCTTTGCACCGTCCAATTCCGATGGAAATACATATATAATTGTACGATTATCAATACATACTGAAACCTTTTCTCTTTCTAGTTCAGTATGTTTGCAACTAATTCCTAAAGTGTGAATTATGTAAGTTTTTTAAGGATTATGTAATACCTATCACAATTTAGATGCTCATCTTTGACGTTTATGGAAAATTATATTGGAATGTCAAATGAAACTTAAAGACTGGTCTGAATTTGAAATTTCAACGTTATTGGAAGCTGTATATTATAAATACGGTTATGATTTTAGACAGTATTCTCAAGCACACATTCGGCGTAGGATCACAAACAGAATGGCGATGTCGGGATTAGAGGATATTTCTCAAATGCAATCTAAAATTCTTAATGATAAAATATTTGCAGCAAACTTTTTAAAGGACTTATCAATAACAGTAACCGAAATGTTTCGCGACCCGGGCTTTTACAAGTCAGTACGAGAAAATGTAATACCTCTTTTGAAAACCTATCCGTTTATAAAATTATGGCATGCTGGATGTTCAACAGGTGAAGAAGCATATTCAATGGCCATTATATTGCAGGAAGAAGGTTTGTATGACAGAACTACAATTTATGCTACTGATTTCAATCAATGGGCTTTGAATCAGGCAAAAGAAGGAATTTTCTCTAATGCAGTAATAAAGGAATATACTGCCAATTATCAATTGTCGGGAGGAATAGAATCTTTTTCGAATTATTATATGTCCAATTATGATAACATTATCATGAATCAATCCTTGAAAAAAAACATTGTATGGGCGAATCATAATTTGGTTACAGATAGCGTATTTGCAGAAGTTCACATGGTTTTATGCAGAAATGTACTTATTTATTTTGATAATAATTTACAAAATAAGGTGCAAAATATTTTTTATAATAGCTTGATTAAAGGTGGCGTTTTATGTTTGGGTTCAAAAGAAAGCATACAGTTTACGGATTTGCATGATAAATATACTGAGTTGGATAAACAACAACGGATATTTAAAAAGAAATATTGAAAAATGTATTACGAAGCAATTGTAATAGGGACTTCATCTGGAGGAATGAATGCATTGAAATCTATATTATCAGCCTTGCCTGTAGATTTCACTATCCCAATTATTATTGTGCAACATATAAGTCCACGTTCCGATAACTACTGGATAAAACTTTTAAATAATAAAAGCAAACTCTTTTTAAAAGAAGCAGATGAAAAAGAAAAAATTGAACATGGAAAAGTTTACATCGCTCCGCCTAATTATCATTTGATGATCGAAAGGAATAAAACTTTTTCTCTAACTATAGATGAGCGTGTAAATTATTCAAGACCATCAATTGATGTATTATTTGAATCGGCTGCTGAAGCATATAAAAACAAATTGATTGGGATTATTCTTACAGGCTCTAATAATGATGGCACAAAAGGCATTAAACGAATAAAAGAATACGGAGGTTTAATAATCGCACAAGATCCTGAAACCGCAGAATCATCTTATATGCCTGCATCGGCAATTGCTGCTAATCAGCCTGATTATATTTTATCTCTGGAGGATATATCGAGTCTGCTGATTAAATTAACTGATTTTATAAATTAAATAGAATATGGAAAATAAAACCGATGACTTAAGTGTGGCATTGCAACAAATGCAAAATAACCTGAAAAAGGTTTCTGAAGAACATTCGGAAAGAACCTGGTTACAAACAGGTAAAAATAACTTGGATGAAAAATTAAGAGGAGATAAAACCCTGACAGAGCTATCAAAAGAAATTGTTGATTTTCTTGCTTCATATACTGTTGCTCAAATAGGAACTATTTATGTATTTGAAGACGATGTGCTCAATTTACAATATGCTTATGGAATAAAAGGTCCGCTTAATAATTTATTTCGACTTGGTGAAGGGTTGGTTGGACAGGTAGCATTAAAAAAGTCGTTGAATGTATTCAATAAAATGCCTAAAAATTATTTCAAAATAGAATCTTCTTTAGGCAATGAAAAGCCTGATACTATTGCGATTTTACCTGCTGTTTTCGACAATAAAACTATAGCAGTAATTGAATTGGGAAAGTTTGGTGATTTTTCTCCCATCCAATTAAAATTATTAGAAGAAAGTTCTGAATCTATTGCTGTTAGTATTAATACCGTTGTTGGAAAGAAAAATCTTAAAACATTGAATGAACAGCTGAAGGGGAAAGAACAGCAATTAAGCAACCAGATAAATGCAATTAACAAATCGAATGCTTCAATCGAATTTGATTTAAACGGGATTATTTTAGGTGCCAATGAAAATTTTCTTAACCTTCTAGGTTACACAGAAAATGAAATTGTGGGTAAACACCATAGTATTCTTGTTGAGAAGGGCTATGCAGCTACAAAAGAATATCGCCAATTCTGGGATAGTTTAAAAAAAGGCGAATTTCAGCAAGATGAGTTTTTGAGAATTCATAAAAATGGAGAATCTGTTTGGTTACAAGGTAGCTACAATCCAATCCTTGATGCATCAAGTAAACCGGTTAAAATATTAAAAATTGCAACGGATATTACTTTTGCAAAAAAACAGCAAAACGAAATTGATGCAATTACAACTGCCATATATAAATCAAACCTTGCAATAGAATTTGATCTTAACGGTATTGTTTTGAAAGCCAATGATATTTTTAAGGATATTATGGGTTATAAGGATAGTGAGATTATCGGCAAGCATCACAGTCTTTTTGTTGAGAAAGGATATGAAACCACCAAGGAGTATAACGAATTCTGGAATAATCTAAAAAAAGGAGTATTTCAGGCCGATGAGTTTAAACGAATTACTAAAAGTGGAGAATTAGTTTGGCTTAAAGGCAACTATAATCCAATGTTTGATGTGCAGGGAAACCCATATAAAATATTAAAAATTGCAACTGATGTTACACTCGCCAGAAAACAAGCGCTGGAACTGGCTCAACAAGCTGAAGAACTTCAAACACAGCAGGAAGAATTGAAACAAATGAATGAAGAGCTGGAAGAACAGGCACAAAATTTGAAACAGCAACAGGAGGAATTACAAATGACTAATGAAGAACTGGAAGAACAGACCCAGTCATTGGGAGAGAAAAACAAAGAAGTTGAAGCCTCAAAAAACGACATTGAACAGAAAACAAAACAACTTGAAATAAGCAGCAAGTATAAATCGGAATTTCTTGCAAACATGTCGCATGAGTTAAGAACACCGCTTAATAGTTTGCTAATCCTGTCAAAAGATTTATCTGAAAATAGAAAGAAAAACCTGGATAATGATCAGATTGAAAGTGCCGAAATAATTTATAAAAGTGGTGCTGATCTGCTTGTATTAATTAATGAAGTTCTTGACCTCTCCAAGATAGAAGCAGGGAAAATGTCAATAAATATTGAAAGGGTATCGCTGAGTAATTTTATTGCTGAGCTTCTTCGTAATTTTAAACATCATGCTGAACAAAAAGGATTAACTCTAGCTTGTCATTTGGATACTAACTTACCTGAATCCATCCACACCGATTCACAACGTTTGAGCCAGATATTGAAAAATCTTTTATCCAATGCCATAAAATTCACTGAGAAAGGAAGTGTAAGTATAAGTATTAACCGATATACGGATAGTAAGGTGATCATTTCCGTAACCGATACAGGTATAGGAATACAGGAAGACAAACAAATGTCAATATTTGAAGCCTTTCAACAAATAGATGGGGGTATTTCCAGAAAGTATGGAGGTACAGGTTTAGGCCTCTCTATCTCGCGTGAACTTGCAAAGTTATTAGGAGCTGAAATTAAATTGAGCAGTAAATTAAAACAAGGATCTACTTTTTCAGTCATTATTCCGCTGGAAATATATCGCGAACAGGAACATGTCAGAACAAACACATTAAAAGAATCTGTTTTGGATAAACCCCGCTCTGAAAAAGATACTAAATATCTAAATTATCCAAGTATAGAAGATGACAGAGATACAATAAATACAGAGGATAAAGTAATACTCATTATAGAAGATGATCTGAAATATGCTTCTGTACTTTTAAAACAAGCCAACAATAAAAGATTTAAATGTTTGACGGCAGCAACTGGAGAAGATGGTTTGTTGCTTGCTGCAAAATACAAACCGCAGGCAATCATTCTTGATATGAGTCTGCCAGGCATCAATGGACATAAAGTATTATTTGAATTAAAAGCAAATCCATCCGTAAGACATATACCGGTGCATATTATTTCGGCAAGTGAACGCTCGTTGGAGCCGATCAGAGATGGAGCAGTTGAGTATTTGATGAAACCGGTAGGGAAAAAAGATCTGGAAGAAACATTTAATAGAATTGAAAATTTTATCAGTAGAAAAATAAAAAATCTACTAATCATCGAAGACAACGAAAATTCCCGAAAGGCAATGCGTATTCTCATTGGGAATGGCGATGTGAAATGCCTTGAGGCCGGTACTGGTAAAGAAGCTCTAGCTATGTATCAGCAGAATAATATTGATTGTATAGTATTGGATATTGGCTTGCCCGACATGAGCGGATTTGACTTTATCTATAAATTAGAAAATAAAAAGGGGCATAATATACCTCCAATTATTATTTATACTGGTAGAGAACTTACAAAAGAAGAAAATAATGAACTTCAAAAATACGCTGAAAGTATTATTATTAAGGGAGTAAAATCAGAAGAAAGATTGTTGGATGAAACAGCTCTTTTCCTTCACAGAACGATTAGTAATTTACCGGAATCAAAGCAATTGATCATTAATAATTTGTATGATAAAGAAGCCATATTTCATTCCAAAAAAATACTATTAGTAGATGATGATATGCGAAATGTATTTGCCTTAACCAAAGTATTAAAGGAACGTGGAATGGAAATAATAAAAGCAGAAAATGGGAAAAATGCTTTGGAAATATTGAATGCACATATTGACATTGACTTGATATTGATGGATATTATGATGCCTGAAATGGACGGTTACGAGGCAATGCGACAAATACGATTACAGAAAAAATACAAGAGTTTACCTGTAATTGCACTCACAGCCAAAGCTATGAATGATGATAAACAAAAATGTATTGATGCAGGTGCCAATGATTACATTGCTAAACCTGTTGAAATGGAACGACTGCTTTCATTGATGCGTGTGTGGTTGAGTAATTAAGAATGCTAAGTTAATGATGGTAAACGATTGAAAAGTGATAAATGATTTAAAATAAAGCAGCGGGAATGAACTCAAAACCAAAAATATTAATCGTAGACGACAAGCCTGAAAATCTTTTCGCATTAAGAACAGTTCTTAAGTGCCTAGACATTGAGCTTGTTGAAGCAACAAGTGGTAATGAAGCACTGAAAGCGACTTTGCACCATGATTTTGCTCTGGCATTATTAGATATTCAAATGCCTGAAATGGATGGTTACGAATTGGCAAGCATATTGCGTGAAGAAGAAAAAACATCACATTTACCTTTTATTTTTATCTCTGCAGTATATACTGATAATTTGAATATTTTTAAAGGATATGAAAAAGGAGCTTTCAGTTTTATAGCAAAACCTTTTCATCCTGAAATGTTAATTAATAAAGTTAAATTTTTTATTGATGAACATCAACAGAGAATCGCCTTATTTAAGTTAAACCATGAGCTTGAAAATAAAAATAAAGAACTTGAAGTATTTGCCGATTCCGTAAAATTTGCTTCTCAATATTCTCTTAGCCTAATTGAAGCGAGCCTTGACCCATTGGTTACCATCAGCCCCGAAGGTAAGATCACGGACATGAATCAGGCTTTGGCGACTATAACGGGTCTGTCACGCGAAAAACTTACAGGTACGGACTTCTTTAATTATTTTACCGAACCTCAATTGGCTCGTGAAGTTTATCAGGAAGTGTTCGCCAATGGATCAGTTGCCGATTCCCCGCTTACCATTCGTCATAAGGATGGTAAGTTAACCGATGTTTTATTTAATGGTTCGGTGTATAAGGATGACAAGGGAAAAGTATTGGGCGTGGTTATTGTCGCAAGAGATGTTACCGACCAAAAAAGAATTACTACAGAACTGAAAGAGGCAAAAAATAAAGCTGAAAGAGCTACGCTTATAGCAGAAAAGGCAATGAATGCGAAACAGCAATTTTTGTCAAATATGAGTCATGAAATTCGCACACCAATGAATGCGATTATCGGATTTACAAAGGTGGTGTTAAAAACAGATATATCAGCCAAACAAAAGGAATACTTAACGGCCATAAAAATGAGCGGAGAAACTTTAATCGTGCTCATAAACGACATTCTCGATTTGGCAAAAGTAGATGCAGGAAAAATGACGTTTGAGAAAATAAAGTTCAAAATGGACTTATCCATATCAACTATGCTTCAACTTTTTAAGTCAAATGTTCTGGAAAAGAATTTAGAGTTGGTTAAAGAATATGACAACAAAATTCCGAAGGTATTGGTAGGTGACCCAGTGCGTCTGCATCAAATTATTTTAAACCTAGTGAGTAATGCCATAAAGTTTACATCAAAAGGGAAAATTACAGTAAGTGTTCGTTTGATCAGTGAAGATGAAGAGAAAGTGACTATTGAATTTGCTGTTACCGATACTGGAATTGGAATAGCGAAAAATAAAATAGGAAAGATATTTGATAACTTTCAACAGGCAACAAGTGGTACATCAAGATTGTTCGGAGGAACAGGTTTAGGCCTTGCCATAGTTAAACAATTTGTGGAGTCGCAAGGAGGAAGCATTATTGTAAAAAGTAAATTAAATGAGGGTTCCACTTTTAGTTTTATATTAAGTTTTATAAAAACTAACAGCGAAGTTGTATTAGAAACAAAAATAGAGGAATGGAATACGGAAATTAAAAATATAAAAGTATTGGTTGTCGATGATATTCCACTCAATCAATTATTGATGAAAATAATATTGGACGAATTTGGATTTGAATACGATATCGCTGAAAATGGGAAAATAGCCATCGAAAAACTACAAAACAATCCTTATGATATTATTTTAATGGACTTACATATGCCCGAAATGAATGGGTTTGAAGCCACCGAATATATTCGGAATACAATGAATTCTAAAATCCCTATAATCGCTTTAACGGCTGATGTAACCACCGTCGATTTAGCAAAATGCAAAGTTGTAGGCATGAATGATTATATCTCAAAACCTGTTGACGAAAGGCTATTATATAGTAAAATAATTGAATTACTATATAAATCAGAGCTAATTCTACTTTAATAGATTAAATTATATAGAAATGAACAATTCGTATTGATCCTATAATTTCTTCTTCTCTAAGATTATTTGTTTCTACGGTTAAAGTCTTTTGAGAGTTTGCAATATCTACATCCCATTTCAGAATATCATGTGCCTTATTTAAAAATGGGGTAACCTTTGCAATACAACCATTGCAGTTAATGTTAGTTTTAAACTTTAATATTTTCATGGTTTTTTGTTTTTAAGTTATACAATAATTGAATATCAATATTTTTTGATTTTAAGCGTAAACTGTTACTTACTACAGATACCGAACTTAAAGCCATTGCTGCACCTGCAATCATTGGATTTAGCATGAAACCCCATAAGGGATATAATATACCAGCAGCAATGGGAATTCCTATTACATTGTAAATAAATGCCCAGAATAAATTTTGATGAATTGAATTAACCGTAAGTTTTGACAATCGAATTGCTTTTGATATAAGTCTGAGATCGGATGAAATTATAGTCATTTTAGCTACATCCATAGCAATATCCGAACCTTTGCCCATCGCTATACTAACATCTGCTTGTGCTAATGCGTGAGAGTCGTTTATACCATCACCAACCATTGCGACAATTTTCCCTTGTTTTTGAAGTTGAATTACAAAATCGGCCTTCTCTGAGGGCATTACTTCCGCTTTGAAGTTTTTAAGCCCAATTTTATCAGCTACAGCTTTAGCCGTTTGAATATTATCGCCTGTGAGCATATATACTTCAATGCCCAGATTTTGTAATTCAATAATTGCCATTTCGGAAGTGTCTTTTATTTTATCGGCAATGCCTATAATCGCAATTAGTTCAGTGTTACGAGCAAAACATATTACTGTTTTTGCTTCATTCTGCCATGATTTTATTGCTGTTAAATTTGCTTCTGACATATTAACATTGCAACTGTCTAAAAGCTTTTTATTGCCCACCAAATAAATATTGCTATTATATTCTGCTATAACTCCTTTGCCTGTAATACTTTCAAATCTATCAAGGGTAATCCGTTTGTTGTTATTGAAATGTAAGGAAGCTTTTACCGCTTCTGCCAATGGGTGTTCAGAGTTTGATTCAATTGTATAAAGTAATTGCCTAAGTTCAGATAGTTCTGTTTCTGAAATGATCCAATCAAAATCTGTTACAACGGGTTTACCTTCTGTGATAGTCCCTGTTTTATCGAGAACAATAACATCTACTTTATGTGCTAATTCCAAGCTTTCCGCATCTTTTATCAGTATTCCGTTTTCCGCACCTTTACCCATGCCGACCATAATAGCTGTTGGCGTTGCCAAGCCCAATGCACATGGACATGCTATAACTAAAACAGAAACCATAGATAGCAATGCTTGAGTAATCGCATTTTCTCCTCCAAAAATCATCCATGTTGCAAAGCTTAGAATAGAAATTGCCATTACAATAGGAACAAATATTCCAGCGATTTTATCTACCAATTTTTGTACAGGGGGCTTACTCCCTTGTGCCTGTTGCACCATTTTTATAATTTGGGCAAGAATTGTTTCTCCATCTACTTTTTGGGCAATAAAAATAAAACTACCTTTTTGATTAATTGTACCTGCAAATACTTTACTGTCTTGCTCTTTTTCAACGGCAAGAGATTCTCCAGTAATTGTGCTTTCATCAATAAACGAAGAACCTGAGATTATTTCGCCATCCACAGGAATTTTATCACCTGGTTTTACCAAAATCTTATTTCCTGGTTGTACTTGTGATATTGGAATTGTCAGTTCATTACCATTTTCTTCAATAATAGTAATAGTATTGGGCTGCAAACCTATTAGTTTTTTAATTGCCGATGAAGTATTTGATTTTGCCTTTTCTTCAAGCACTTTGCCTAATAATATAAATGCAATCACAACTGCTGAAGCTTCAAAATACATATGTGGATGCTGACCGTTACTGTGCCAAAAATGCGGGAATAATGTGCTGAACGTACTAAATAAATAGGCAATTCCTGTACTTAAAGATACGAGCGTATCCATATTAGCTTTACCGTGTTTGGCCTGATTAAAAGCATTAATAAAAAAAATACGACCAAACCAAAATAGTACCGGAGTGGTTAAACCCAGCATTATAAAGTTTGCATTAGGAATATCCATTAGAAACATGGCAATAACAACCACAGGTAAAGCAAGTATAGAAGCCCAAATAGTATTGCTTTTGAGTTTTTTATATTGTGAATGTTGTATTTCATCCTGATGGTTATGTCCATCTTCGTCTATAAGCAAATCATAACCGATTGACTCAACGACTGTTTTTAAATTTGTCGCACTAATTAAATTAGGATTAAATTCTATCCATGCCGATGAGTTTGCAAAGTTGACGGTTGCGTTTACTACTCCACTTTGGGTTTTGAGCATACTTTCCACGCTAATAGCACAAGATGCACAACTTAGACCTGTTACCGGAAAACTCTTTTTAACAACTGTTTCCATGACTTTATTTTTTATTCAAAGATAAAGCCGTTCAACTTGGTATTTATTACGATATTTCCGCTAAAGTTTATAAGATTTTGAGGTTATACTTCGTCCAACGGTTTTCGTTTGTTCTCCTTAACTTGTTTGAAATGACTTGGAGTTAATCCCGTTACTTTTTTAAATTGGCTTGATAAGTAGGCAACATTACTGTATCCCATTTTGTATGCAATTTCACTCAAGGTTAATTCATCATATACAAGCAATTCCTTTACCTTTTCTATTTTTTGATTGATAATGTATTTTTCAATCGTTGTGCCTTCAATCTCGGAGAATAAACTGCTTAAATAGGAATAATCCCTGTTCAACTGAGACGCAATAAATTCGGAATAATTAACCTTCAACTCATCGGTTGTGTAATGAACCATAGAAATAATTGTATTCTTAATTTTTTCTATAATACGGCTTTGGGTATCG
>Ga0265338_10007244_pt1 | contig 13848 bp, 5 predicted proteins | sample 42126metaG_FD_193579 | JGI IMG/M metagenome (GOLD analysis project Ga0265338, IMG submission 193579) | Rhizosphere microbial communities from Carex aquatilis grown in University of Washington, Seatle, WA, United States - 4-21-26 metaG | ecosystem: Host-associated > Plants > Roots > Rhizosphere >... | reverse complement strand
GTGTGAGATCGATTGGCAGGGCTATGTGCGGGGAGAGCGGCGTCAGCGCGTTTGTCTGCCCACCTATCCCTTTGAGCGTCAGCGCTACTGGATCGATGTTCCACAGGGCCTGACAAGACCTGTCGCGAATAGTACCCGGCTCGTCAGCGCTGATTCCTCGCCAGAGGGCGCGTTAAGCAGTCTCAAAATGGAAGCGCTCTCTGACTGGTTCTATTTGCCTGGTTGGAAGCATAGCGTCTCTGCTCAGCCTTTTGCGGAAGAACTGGCCGGGGAGAGCTGGCTGGCTTTTGCCGATGCTGGCTGGTTGGGCACACGCATCATTACAGAGCTTTCCAGGCATGGTCTGGATGTGATAACCGTTTGTCCCGGCAGTGGTTTCAGCAAACAGAACGATACGCTCTATACAGTGCGCCCGGATGCGCGGAGTGATTACGATCAACTGCTCAAAGCCCTGAGTGAACAGAGCAAGAAGGTCAGCAGAGTCATCCACCTCTGGACTGTGACAGAGGAAACGGAACCTCTGGACACCGTGTTGGAGCGAGGTTTCTATAGTTTGCTGGCTCTAACACAGGCCCTGGGTGATGCAGGGATCGAGTCCTGCCATATCAGCGTCGTGACCAACGAAATGCAGGATGTCAGCGGAGTAGAACACGTCAATCCGGCGCGATCTACGGTTCTTGGGCCATGTAAAGTTATTCCGCAGGAGTACCCGGCGCTCAGTTGTCAGAGCATAGACATCGTTTTGCCGCCAGCCAGAAGCTGGCAGGAAGGAACCCTGATCGAACAACTGCTGGGTGAACTGACGACGCATATGACGGACCCGGTTGTGGCCTTCAGAGGCAATCGGCGTTGGGTACCCAGTTTTGAAGCATTGCGGCTGGCAGAGCCACGTACCACCCCTCAACGTATCCGCGAGCAAGGAGTATATCTGATCACCGGTGGTCTGGGAGGTGTTGGGCTGGCCTTGGCAGAACACCTGGCCCGTACCATCCATGCGCGCCTGGTCCTGACCGCGCGTACCGCTCTGCCACCACGTACTCAGTGGTCTGCCATCCTGCAAGAGCAGAGCGGAGATACCGGGCTGATCCGCCAGATTCGCAACATCTTACATCTGGAAGAACTCGGAGCCGAGGTTCTGGTCTTTGCCGCTGACGTAGCCAACGAGGTACAGATGCGCCACGTCGTAGAGGAAACCCTGGAGATCTTTGGCGCGCTCCACGGCGTACTGCACGCAGCGGGGGTACCGGGCATTGGCCTGATGCAGCTCAAAACCGCCGAGCAGGCCGCGCGGGTCATGGCTCCGAAAGTCCAGGGGACCCTGGTTCTGGAACGCGTGCTGGAGCAGGTCCAACTGGATTTCCTGGTGCTCTTCTCTTCCGTGACCTCCATTACTGGCGGTGGTCCAGGCCAGGTCGATTATTGTGCCGCCAATGCCTTCCTGGACTCCTACGCTCGCCAGAATGTCATGCGTCATGGTATTACCCTGGCCATCAACTGGGGTGAATGGCAGTGGAATGCCTGGGAGGCAGGTCTGGCAGGTTACGACCAGGAGACGGCAGCGTTTTTCAGGGCCAATCGTCAGCGTTTCGGCATCTCATTTGCGGATGGCGCGGAAGCTCTTCAGCGCATTCTGGCCGGTCGTCTTCCCCAGGTCATCGTCTCGACGCAAGACTTCCGTGTCCTGGCAGATCTCAGCAAGATCTACACAGCAGCCACGATGTTACAGAAGAGCCGCGAGCGTCAACAGGAACGCGCCGTCTACGCCCGCCCTACGCTCAGTAGCGAATATGCCGCGCCACGTACCGAGGTAGAGCAACGCATCGTCGCCATCTGGGAAAATCTGCTGGGTATCGCGGGAGTGGGTATCGACGACAACTTCTTCGACCTGGGAGGAAACTCCCTGATCGGCCTGGACCTGATCGCACGACTGCGCAAAGAGCTGCTTGTGACAGATCTGCCCGGCTATATGCTCTTCGAGGCGCCTACAGTCAGCGCCATGGTGCAATATATCGAGCAGAACAAGACTACTGAAGCAGTTGAGGAGCGATTTGAGCGCGGCGAACGCCGACGCGAGAGTTTGAAGCAGCGCATGATGAGCGGATCACGCAGAAATCGTTAAGGGGACAAGCATGACTGAACGAGATCTTTCCTATGATACGGCAATCGCCATTATCGGCATGTCCGGGCGTTTTCCCGGCGCGGCGGATGTAGGGACGTTCTGGCAGAATATTGCCGCTGGCACGAAATCGATTCGTTTCTTCTCAGAGGACGAATTGCGTGCTGCGGGCGTCGAGGCTTCTGTGCTCAGCCAGCCGGGTTATATCCCGGCTGGCGCAGTGCTGGAGAATGTCGATCAATTCGACGCGGCTTTCTTTGGCTATGCCGCGCGCGACGCCCAGATTACCGATCCGCAGCAGCGTTTTTTCCTGGAGTGTGCCTGGGAGGCTCTGGAAAACGCGGGCTACGACCCGGAAAGATATCGCGGGCTGGTGGGCGTCTTTGGCGGCTCCGGTTTCAGCACCTATATGCTCAACAACCTGTATAATAATCCCGCCTTAGCAGGTCTTATCGACCCCTTGCAGGTTTCGATTGGCAATGACCGCGATGCCCTGGCCTCAACGGTTTCCTACAAAATGAACCTCAAGGGGCCCAGCCTCAGCGTGCAGACCTTCTGCTCAACCTCCCTGGTGGCGGTCCACCTGGCCTGTCAGAGCCTCTTAAACTATGAATGTGATATGGCCCTGGCGGGGGGTGTCGCCATCCAGGTACCGCATGTTAGCGGGTATACCTATAAAGAAGGTGGCATAGTCTCGCCTGATGGAGCATGTCGCACCTTTGACGCCAGGGCACAGGGCAGCGTCATGGGCAATGGCGCGGGCGTCGTTACCCTCAAACGCCTGGCTGACGCGCTGGAGGATGGCGACTCGATCACAGCCGTCATTCGAGGTTCAGCGATCAACAACGATGGCAGCGTGCGCGTCAGCTATACCGCGCCAGGTCTGGATGGCCAGAGCGAGGTCATCGCCGAGGCCCTGGGTCATGCTGATGTTCCTGCCGACTCGATCAGCTATATCGAAGCGCATGGTACCGCGACCATGCTTGGGGATTCGGTCGAGCTGGCCGCGATGAAAAAAGCCTTCGCTTTAAGCACCGATAAGAAACAATTCTGTGCCATTGGCTCGGTCAAGCCCAATATCGGCCATCTGGACCGCGCGTCAGGAGTGACCGGCCTGATCAAAGCCGCGTTGGCCTTGCAGCAAAAGGTTCTGCCACCCAGTCTGAATTTCGAGCATGCCCATCCAGATATTGACCTGGAAAACAGCCCCTTCTACGTCAATACCCAGGCCCGGCCCTGGCCAGCCAGTAGTGTCCCCCGTCGGGCAGGAGTCAGTTCATTTGGTCTGGGTGGAACAAACGCGCATGTCATCCTTGAAGAGGCGGCTGTGCCAGAGCCATCCGGCCCTTCGCGTCCCTGGCAGCTCTTTACGTTTTCTACCCGCACCGAAAGTGCGCTCTCAGCCGCGACCATCCGTCTGAGCACCTACCTGGGAGAGCATCCTCAGATCAACCTGGCTGACGCCGCCTATACCCTGAACGTCGGGCGTAGCGCCTTTAATCATCGCCGCTTTGTCGTTGGGCGTAATCGCAACGAAGCCATCAAAGCCTTAAAAGAGACCCCGTTCAGCATGCATCAGACCTTTCGTGATCGTGGCGTGGCTTTGCTCTTGCCCGGCGTCGGCGAACAGTATGTTGGCATGGCCCAGGACCTCTACCAGCAGGAGGCAGTCTTTCGCCGGGGAGTCGATCGTTGTTGCGCTTTTCTGCAAGAGTATCTGGAACTGGACCTCAAATCTATCCTCTTTCCTGTCGTGAACAGCGTTGTGCCTGTTGGAAACAACGGGGCGACCGCTCAGAAGGGCCTGGATCTGCGTTCCATGCTGGGACGTGGAGGCGCAAGGAGTCAGGCTCAGAATCCCGCCAGCGAGCAATTAAAGCAGACCGCGATAGCCCAGCCGGCCACCTTTGTCATCGAGTATGCACTGGCTCAACTGCTCATGACCTGGGGCATCAAACCGAGAGCGCTGCTGGGTTATAGTCTGGGAGAGTATGTCGCAGCCTGTCTGGCGGGTGTCTTCTCGTTGGAAGACGCGCTTCTTCTCGTCGCCAAACGAGCGCAACTTATCCAGAAGGCCCAGCACGGGGCCATGGTTGCCGTCGCGCTCTCCGAAGAAGCGGTGGGCTGGTTGCTGGACGAACAGATCAGCCTGGCGGCGGTCAACAGTCCCCAGACCTGTGTGCTCTCCGGTTCCCTTGAAGCCATCGAACTCTTAGAAGAGCGGCTGGCAGATCAGGGTATTGCCAATCAGCGCATCGAAACCACCCACGCATTTCACTCCTCCATGCTCTCGCCCTTGCGGGAAGCAGTCACAGCCCTGGTACGTGGGATCACGCTTCACGCCCCTCAGATTCCTTATATTTCAAACGTGACCGGAACCTGGATTACAGCAGAGCAGGCGACGGCTCCTACCTATTGGGCTGAGCATATGTGCCGTACTGTGCTCTTTGCCGAAGGCGTGCGTCACCTGCTTGAGGAGACCGAGTATGCTGTGCTGGAAGTTGGTATCGGTCAGGCGTTGGGTTCGTTTGTCCGCCAGCATCCGGCCTGTACTGGCTCGCGAGCCACGCTGGTCGTTGCGACCCTGCCCTCAATGCACGAACGGCAGGCAGAGCAGGCCGCGCTTTTGACCGCTCTGGGTAAGCTCTGGCTGGCGGGTGTCAAAATCGACTGGCAAGGCTTCTATGCCCATGAGCATCGCCGTCGCGTGCCCCTGCCCACCTACCCTTTTGAGCGGCAGCGTTACTGGATTGATGCTCCCCGTCTGCGTATGATCGAAATCGAGGAGACTGTTTTGCCAGCCAGACCCGAACCAGTTGAGCAAGGCAAAAAAGCCAGCCTGGCAGACTGGTTCTATCAACCAGTCTGGGAAGAACGAGCGCTGGATAGCACAGCAGCGCCTGTGCCAGAGGTAGCGCGTCCCTGGCTGGTGTTTCTGGATGAGAGCGGTCCGGGTGAACGCCTGGTGAAGCGTCTGCGCGAAGCAGGGCGTACCGTTACCTGCGTGCGCATTGGCGAGGGTTTTGCCCGCGTGTCTGAAGATAGCTTTTGCATCCGTCCGGGCAAGCGTACCGATTACCTGGAGCTTTGCCAGTCCCTGGCGAATCAGCACCTGCTACCCGGCACCATTGTCCATGCCTGGAGCCTGCTTCCCGTTCCCGAACAGAGCCTTTCTCACTCAGAGCGCTTTGACCTGGGTCAGGAGCACGGCCTGTACAGTTTGATCTACCTGACCCAGGCGCTGGATGCCCAGGTCTATAGCGAACCATTACAAATCATCGTCCTTTCCTCTCAGCTTCACGCAGTGACAGGCCAGGAAGCCCTGGAACCATTGTACTCAACCATCCTGGGGGCCTGTAAAGTTATTCCGCAGGAGCACCTGAATATGATCTGCCGCAACCTGGACCTGGACGATCCGAGCGATGAGTATTTCCCTGACCAGCTTATCGCAGAGTGCAATGTATCCGGTGGGGAACTCGTTGTGGCCTATCGGAACCGGAAGCGTTTTGTGCAGACCTATCAGCCGCTCCAGCTTACGCGCGATGCCATAGTACCAGCATTCCGCCAGCAGGGTGTCTATCTCCTGACCGGTGGTCTGGGTGGGATAGGTCTGACCGTGGCCGAATACCTGGCCAGAGAGGTACAGGCGCGTCTGGTCTTGCTTGGGCGTTCCTCCTTACCGGGCAAGGACGAATGGGCTGGCTGGCTGGCCACCCATCCAGCAGAAGAGCGGATCAGTACCCAAATCCGGCGGATTCAAGCCATCGAAGCGCTGGGAAGTGAAGTGATCGTGCTCTCGGTCGATGTTGCCGACGCCGGGCAACTTCAGCAGGCGCTCAGTGAAGCCAGAGCGCATTTTGGTGTTTTGCATGGAGTCTTTCATGGTGCGGGAACCTCAGAGACAGCAGCCTTCAAAGCGGTCCAGGAAATAGGTCCGGCTGAATGTGCCATGCATTTTCGGCCCAAAGTTCACGGCTTGTATGCCCTGGCCGAGGCTGTGGCGGACATACCATTAGATTTTTGCCTGCTCTATTCCTCGCTTGCATCCATTCTAGGAGGATTGGGTTTTGTCGGTTATACAGCAGCCAACATCTTTATGGATGCCTGCGCAGACCAGCACAACCAGCATCTCTCCTCCTCGACGCCCTGGATCAGCATCAACTGGGATACCTGGCAGGTCAAAGCCAGCGATCACGGTCTGCTCGGCGCCACAATCGAACAGTACGCCATGCTTCCGGCAGAGGCAACCGAGGCACTGGCGCGCGTTGTGAGTAGCGGCAAGAAGCATCTGATCAACTCGACTGGAGATTTGCAGACGCGCATGGATCAGTGGTTACGGCGCGAAATCGTTCGCGATCTGGCTGTCACCTCCAGGCATTCCGGTGCAGCCAGTCCGCGCCCCGAGCTTTCCACCGCCTATGAGCCAGCGGGCGAGGATTACGAACAGAACATTGTCCAGGTCTGGCAGCAGGTGTTAGGAGTGGAACCGATAGGCATTCACGACAATTTCTTTGAACTGGGTGGTCACTCTCTCATGGGTACCCAGTTAATCGGGCGTCTGCGCCAGGCGTTTCAGGTTGATTTGCCCCTGGCTATTCTCTTTGAAGCCCCGACAGTGGCGGAACTGGTCCTGGCCATCAAGCTCAAAATGCTTGAAGAGATTGACCAGTTGGATGACAGAGAAGTTCAGAGTCTCGTTTAGGTTTTTCTTATAGCCGTAAATAATCTGGTGCTTACCCAGGCACACAAAAGTTGTCCGGGTAAAACACCAGTCAGGAAAGGCAAAGCTGAAGGAGGGTTTTCCCATGAGTAACCAGATCGTAGGTGTCGTCGGAGCAGGAGTAATGGGCATTGGTGTCTCCCAGAGCCTTGCTCAGGCCGGTCATCGTGTAATTCTGCTCGATCTCTCAGAGGATATTCTGCAAGAGGCGCGTGCGCAGATTACCAACAACATCCGTTTACAGCGTATGTGGAGCAAAGGAGCAAAGCAGGAGAGCATCGACCTGATCGTCGAGCTCATCACTTTCACCACCGAGTACGCGCCCTTTGCCGATGCCGATTTTGTGATTGAGAACGTCACAGAGAAATGGGAACTGAAGCGCGAGGTGCATGTGCAACTGGATGCGATCTGTCCTCCCCATTGCGTGATCGCCGTCAACACCTCGGCCATCTCAATTACCCGCGTGGCAGGCGTAACAAAGCGTCCCGCGCAGATCCTGGGCATGCATTTTATGAACCCGGTACCTATGAAGCCTCTGGTAGAAGTCATTCGCGGCTACCATACCTCAGAAGAGACATTGGACACCGCCAGGGCTTTGCTGGCCAGCATGGAGAAAGAGTGTGTCGTCGTCAACGACATGCCGGGTTTTGTCTCCAACCGTGTGCTGATGTTGACAGTCAACGAGGCTATTTTCCTGGTCCAGGACCAGGTAGCGCCAGCTGAATCCGTCGATAAAATCTTTAAATCCTGTTTCGGCCATAAGATGGGTCCCCTGGAGACAGCCGACCTGATTGGTCTGGATACCATTCTCTACTCTATCGAAGTACTCTACGAGAGCTATAGCGATAGTAAATACCGTCCCTGCCCGCTGCTCAAAAAGATGGTCGATGCTGGCCTGTATGGGCGGAAATCAGGCCAGGGTTTTTATACCTACAAGTAGTCAGTAAACAAAAAGAGGAGTTTCAGCATGGAAAGCATTCGCCCGAAAATCATAGCCTTTCTGACCAAATTTTTCCCGACTGTTGAACTGGCAGATGACCAGGATATTTTCGCTCTTGGTTTTGTAAACTCATTGTTTGCCATGCAACTGGTGCTCTTTGTGGAAAAAGAGTTTGGTATTGCGATCGAAAACGAAGATCTTGATATCGATAATTTTAGAAGTATTCAGGCGATTACAGAACTGGTGGAGCGTACGGCTTCAGTGCAGAACGCATAACAGCGCTCCCAGCAACGACAGAGCCACGTGGCAAAGGACACAGGCGTATGAAAATTGAACTAACGGAGAAACAAACGCAGGAGCGTCAAGCATTTCAAACCTTTGTGCAACGTGCTATCAGCCCCTATGCTGATGGATATGATGAGGAAGAGTACACTCCACCAGAGATTATCTGGGAGATTGCCCAGCAGGGCTACCTGGGCGCGCTTATTCCAACAGAATACGAAGGGCGTGGTCTGGATATGGTGACTTTTGGTCTGCTCAATGAGGAGCTAGGCCGAGGTTGCTCGTCCATCCGCAGCCTGTTGACGGTGCATAGCATGGTTTCGCATGCCATTTTGCGCTGGGGCAACAAACAGCAGAAAAACGCCTGGTTGCCTCGTCTCGCCACCGGCTCGGTCATTGGGGCTTTTGGTCTGAGCGAGCCAGGAGCAGGTAGCGACGCCGGAAGCATCACAACTACCGCCCATCTGGATGGAGACAGCTATGTGCTCAATGGCATCAAGAAATGGACCACCTACGGGCAGATCGCCGATCTCTTTCTGATCTTTGCTCAGCTTGATGGCAAGATCTCTGCCTTTTTGTTAGAGCGCAACACCCCTGGTTTTAGCGCGCAACCCATTAAAGGTATGCTGGGCACCCGCGCTTCTATGCTGGCAGAACTGCATCTACAAGACTGCCGTGTTCCCAAAGCCAACCTGGTCGGCTGGCGCGGTTTTGGTCTGGCTGCCGTCGCAACCTCCTGCCTGGACATTGGCCGTTACAGCGTGGCCTGTGGCAGCGTTGGCATTGCCCAGGCGTGTCTGGATGCTTCGCTGGCCTATACCAGCACCCGCCAGCAGTTTGGTAGCTATCTCAAGGACCATCAGTTGATTCAGCGAATGGTCACCGAAATGTTGGTGAACGTCAAAGCCGCCCGTATGCTCTGTCTCCATGCTGGTGCTCTGAAAGATCAGGGGGACCCGGACACTATTATGGAGACCTGGATTGCCAAGTATTTTGCGTCGAAAACAGCCACCCAGGCCGCCCAGGACGCAGTGCAGATTCATGGAGCCAATGGCTGCAGTAGTGCCTATCCTGTGCAGCGCTACCTGCGTGACTCGCGTGTGATGGAGATCATCGAGGGAAGCACACAGATCCAACAGATTCAGATTGCCAGATATGGATATGAAAGGATGGAAAAGCATGACCGGTCAGCCAGTTAAGACTGCCGAGAGCGTAGAAACAACGCTTGCGTCAGGAAAACAGACCATTAAATGCGTCGTCTGGGACCTGGATAACACAATCTGGCAGGGAGTGCTGCTTGAAGATAATGAGGTGACGCTACGTCCAGGCATCGTGGAACTGATTCAGGAACTGGACAGCCGTGGCATTCTCAATTCGGTGGCTAGTAAGAACGAAGCTTCGCTGGCCCTGGCGAAGCTGGAAGCATATGGTCTACGAGAGTATTTTCTCTACCCACAGATCCACTGGAACTCAAAAGCCGATTCAGTGCGGGAGATTGCCCGCGGCATCAACATTGGGATCGAGACCCTGGCCTTTATTGACGACCAGCCCTTTGAATTGGCGGAAGTAGCCTTTTCCCATCCACAGGTCCTATGTATCAACGCAGCCGAGATAGATGGGCTGCTGGAGCGCCCCGAGATGAACCCGCGTTTTGTGACGGAAGATTCGCGCAAACGTCGTCAGATGTATCTGAGCGACCTGGAACGGAATCAGGCGGAGCAGGAGTTCGGGGGCAGCAACGAAGAATTTTTGTCTACCCTGGGCATGGTTTTTACTATCTCAGAGGCCAGAGAGGACGATCTGAAGCGCGTTGAAGAACTCGCGGCTCGTACCCATCAACTTAATACAACCGGCTACACCTATTCCTATGAAGAACTGGACGCCTTCCGCCAGTCCGGGCAGCATATGTTACTGGTCTCGGAACTGGAAGATCAATTTGGCCCCTACGGCAAAATTGGTCTGGCCCTGCTGGAGTGTCAGCCAGATATCTGGACGGTCAAACTCTTACTGATGTCTTGCCGGGTTATGTCCAGGGGCGTCGGTACCATCATGATCAATCATCTTCAAAAGCTGGCCAGACAGGCAGGCGTGCGTCTGCAAGCGGAATTTGTGGCCAATGATCGCAATCGTATGATGTATATCACCTATAAATTTGGCGGTTTCAAGGAAGTGGAGCAGCGTGACAAACTCACGCTCCTGGAGCACGACCTGAGCCAGATTCAGCCATTTCCTGCGTATGTTACGGTGCTTAGCACTCCAGATACAGCGAACCATTGAGGGAAGGAACGCGAAACCCTATGCAAACAGAAGAAACGTTGAACAAACGACTTACCGAACTCTCCGCCGCCAGGCAGGCACTGCTGGAAAAACGTTTACGCCAGGCGAGTCTGACAAACGGAAAGGCTGAACAGGTCGTGACCGCCACGATTCCGCAGCATCCGGCGGATGAGCCTGTGGCTCTCTCGTTCGCGCAGAAGTCGCTCTGGTTTTTGCAGCAACTCGACCCTGAGAGCACAGCCTATAACGAAATCACCGCCGTCTATCTGCGTGGCCCGTTGAATGTTCAGGCCCTGGTGCAGGCTGGTCAGGAAATTATGCGCCGCCATGCCGTGCTGCGTAGCACCTTTCCCATGCTGGATGGTCAGCCCGTGCAACAGATTGATTCCCATGCGCATGAGCATTTTACGCTGCCGATCATTGATCTGAGTCATCTGCCAGCCGAGGCCCGCGAGGCCGAAGTACAGCATATCGCGCTCGAAAAATTACAGCGCCCTTTTAATCTGACCAGAGAACTACCCTGGTTTTCGGTTTTACTGCGCCTCGATGAACAGGAGCATGTTTCTCTGACCATCATGCACCATACGATTACCGATGGCTGGTCCAGCCATGTCTTTGTGCGCGAGGTTGGCATACTCTATAGCGCCTTCAACGCCGGGCAACCCTCACCTTTGCCTGAGCCCCTGGTACAATATGCCGATTATACGCACTGGCAACACCAGCGTCTGGAAAGTGGCGAACTGGCTACTCAGCTTGCCTACTGGAAAGAGCGCCTGGCCGGTCCACTCCCCTTGCTGGAATTGCCTCTCGATCTACCGCGCCCGGTTGTACAGACCTACGAGGGTCGCCAGTTTCCCCTGACCATTCCCGCGTCCCTGGTGCAGACGCTGGAAACAATCAATCGGCAAGAGGGAACGACGCTCTTTATGACCCTCCTGGCCGCCTTTAATGTGCTGCTCTACCGCTATTCGCATCAGGAGGACCTGCTGGTTGGTTCGCCCATCGCGGGACGTACTCTACCAGAACTGGAAGATTTGCTGGGTTGCTTTGTGAATACGCTGGTCATGCGTACCGACCTTTCCGGGAATCCAACGTTCCGTGAATTGCTGGCGCGGGTGCGCGAGGTAACCCTGGGTGCGTATGATCACCAGGAACTCTCGTTTGAGAAACTGGTGGAAGAGCTTCAGCCGGAGCGCAGTTTAAGCCATTCGCCGATCTTCCAGGTTCTGTTTACTTTGCAAAATATGCCTGTTACCGAGCAAGAATTAGCCGGCTTGACCATTCGTTCCCTGGATGTAGAACAAACAACGGCCAAGTATGATCTTTCGCTCTCGCTTGGTGAGAGCGGAGACCAGGGTATGGTCGGTTATCTCGAATATAATGTGGCGCTCTTTACCGCTGCTACGATTGAACGTCTGGCGGGACATTTCCTGCGCGTGCTGGAAAGTATGGTCGAGGACCTGGATCAGCCTGTTGATGCCTTTCGTTTGCTCAGTCCGACCGAGCGTCAGCGTCAGCTTGTCGAGTGGAATGCCCTCTCTGGAGATTATCCCCTGAATCGTCATTACGCGGAACTTTTCGCTGAGCAGGTAGCACGTACGCCTGATGCGCCAGCCGTACTTTTTGAAGGCGAGAGCCTGAACTATAGCGAACTGGATGAGCGAGCCAACCGCCTGGCTCATTATTTGCAAAGTCAGGGCATCGGTCCCGACAGCCTGGTAGCTTTGCTCGACGAGCGCGGCATTCCTTTGCTCACCGCGATCCTCGCGGTCTTCAAAGCCGGGGGAGCCTACCTGCCTCTGGACCCGGCTCATCCTCCAGCCCGCCTGCGTCAGATCCTGGCACATAGTCGCTGCCGCCTGGTTCTGGTTGGGGAAGCCTTTGTGGCCAGCCTGCAAGCTGTGATAGCTGAGATGGAGCCAGGAGCGCGTCCGCAATGGAGCCAGTTAGAAACGATTCCCGAAGGACCGGTAACGGCCCCCGTCAGCCTGGCTACCGCCCGCAATCTGGCCTATGTCATCTACACCTCCGGTTCGACGGGCCAGCCGAAAGGAGCAATGATCGAGCAGCGTGGTATGCTCAATCACCTGTTCGCCAAGATTGACGCCATGGAACTGGGACCGCAAGATTGTGTCGCGCAGACCGCCTCACAGTGCTTTGATATCTCCGTCTGGCAATTTCTTGTGGCGTTACTGGTCGGTGGTCGTGTCCAGATCATTCCCAACGACCGTGCCCATGATCCCACCCGTTTGCTGCTCAACGTTGAACAGCATGGAGTCAGTATTCTGGAAACAGTGCCCTCGCTCCTGCGCGCACTCCTGGAAATCTACGAAGCTGATCCAGCGGCAAAGCCAGCACTGACAAAACTGCGTTGGGTAACTCCGACCGGAGAGGCATTGCCCGCTGCTCTCTGTCGGCGCTGGTTCGCGCTCTATCCATCTATTCCCCTGATGAACGCCTATGGCCCGACGGAATGCTCCGATAATGTGACACACGCTATTATCACCGAGCCATTGGCCGAGCATATTGCCATGGCCCCCATCGGGCGGCCTATTCCTAACGCGAAGCTCTATATTCTGGATCGCTGTCTGCAACCGGTGCCGATTGGAGTCAGCGGAGAACTGTATATTGGTGGCATCAATGTTGGACGCGGCTATCTGGGTGATGTCCAGCGCACCGAGGAAGCATTTGTGCCAGATCCATTCAGTCCAGAGGCAGGCGGACGGCTCTACCGCACCGGGGACCTGGCGCGTTACCAGGCAGATGGAACGATCGACTTTCAGGGCCGCATCGACTTTCAGGTCAAAATTCGTGGCTATCGTATCGAACTGGGAGAGATCGAGGCAACCCTGGTGCGTCACCCGGCGGTGCAAAATAGCATCGTCGTAGCGCGTGAGGACATACCAGCCAGTCCGCACCTGGTCGCTTATGTGGTTATCGATAAACAGAGCCTGCCAAAGCGCGGTGAAATCCTCAACTATCTGGCGGAAAATTTACCGGAATATATGGTGCCAGGCACCTTCATTCTGCTGGATACACTGCCACTGACCTCCAATGGAAAAATTAATCGCAAGGCGCTCCCGTCGCCGCAGGATAACGATATGACCCTGGATGTCCTGACCTATGTCGCGCCGCGTACACCGGTGGAGCAGGAACTGGCAGGCATCTGGGCCGAGGTTCTGGGCATTGGCCGGGTAGGCATTGAGGATAACTTTTTTGAAATTGGTGGCCACTCGCTGGTGATTGCTCAGGTCATCGGGCGCGTGCGCGATGTCTTTGCTGTCGAATTACCATTTCGGATTATCTTTACCGCGCCAACCGTAGCATTACTGGCTGCGGCCATCGAAAAGGTTCAGCAAAGAAGCAAAGAGCTACGCCAGCCCGCGGTTGCAGCGATTTCGCGCGATGCCTATCGGGTCAATCGTTCCAGCCTGGAAGGCAAAGCGCACACAGGTCGTCCTGGTGGTTACGGGAGCAATCCCCAGGCTTTTGGGCGAGTCAATATGCTTGAGC
>Ga0265338_10007243_pt1 | contig 13848 bp, 9 predicted proteins | sample 42126metaG_FD_193579 | JGI IMG/M metagenome (GOLD analysis project Ga0265338, IMG submission 193579) | Rhizosphere microbial communities from Carex aquatilis grown in University of Washington, Seatle, WA, United States - 4-21-26 metaG | ecosystem: Host-associated > Plants > Roots > Rhizosphere >... | reverse complement strand
TTTTCAAGTACCATTCGCGGGATACGCAGACGCTGCTCCTGTCTGTCAACAAGGAGGGCGAAGTGACCGCCGGCGACATCGAGTTGAACCAGAACATCGAGCTGGTCAACCCCAAGCAGCACATCTGCACGCTTGACAAGAAAAAGAAGTTCGAGATGGAGCTGGAAATCAAGGTCGGCCGCGGCTTCTGCCCCGGCGAGGAAAATAAGAAGCCCGACCAGGCCATCGGCGTCATCGCGATTGACTCGCTTTTTTCGCCGGTCACGCGCGTCCGCTACGCTGTGGAAAACGCGCGCGTGGGCCAGCGGACCGACTATGACCGCCTGCTGCTGGAGATCTGGACGGACGGGCGGATTTCCCCGGACGACGCGCTGACGCAGGCATCGGCGATTCTGCAGCATCATCTGGACGTGTTCGTCGGGTACGACAAGAACGCGGTGGAATTCGAGGAGACGGAAGCGAAGCAGGACGACGAGAAGGCCAAGCTCAAGAAGCTGCTCAACATGAGCGTGAACGAGATCGAGTTGAGCGTGCGCGCGGCCAACTGCCTGAACAACGCGAACATCACGACGGTCGGCCAGCTTGCGATGAAGACGGAGGCGGAGATGCTGAAGTATCGCAATTTCGGCAAGAAATCGCTCAATGAAATCAAGGAAAAGCTCGCCAGCCTGAACCTGTCCCTGGGCATGAACATCGATCCAGCGTTGCTGGAAGCGCCCAAGGAAGAGAAGCTGACGCTCTGACCACACTTTTTGTTTTATGCGCCATCTCAAACGCACGGCCAAGCTAGGTCGCACAGGCCAGCATCGCAACCGGATGCTCGCCAACCTGGTTTGCAGCCTAATCAAGCATCGCCGCGTCATCACGACTTTGGCCAAAGCCAAGGCCGCGCGCAGCGTCGCCGAAAAAATGATGACCCTTGGCAAGGGCGGCACGCTGCATGACCGGCGTCTTGCTTCCGCGCGGCTGTACCAGGACGAGACCGCGGTGAAGGTCCTTTTCAACGAAATCGCGCCGACCCAAAAGGAGAGGCGCGGCGGTTACACGCGCATTGTGCGCCTGGGCCAGCGGCAGGGCGACGCGGCCAAGCAGGTCATCCTGGAATTCGTCGACGTGCCCGTCCCCGAAGCGCCCGCGCCGAAGGAGAAGGCTCCGGAGAAGGCTGAAGCGAAAGGCGAAGGCAAAACGGAGGCGCCGAAGGAAGAAAAGAAGGAAGCGGCGGCGTCGACCGCATAGTTGACACGAACGATTTGGCGAGCGGGCGTTACCGCTGTAATTTCATCAAAGGCCGCGGTTCCACACAAATGGTGGGCCGCGGCTTTGCTGTTGGGGTGCCTTTGAATTTATTCTCCGCCAGTTCGACGCGCTCGGTGAAGGAAATGCGCGGCTCGTAACTGGGGTCGGGCCCCTGCGTCCAAACCGTTCCGTCGTTGCGAAGCGTCACTTGCGGGTAATCGGCCGTGCGCACGCCGAGGACATCGTCATTGAAGGCGCCAACATTGCTCGCGACAGCGGTGGGCGCGTTGTAGAAACGCCCCTGGTAAAGGCCCCACGCGGAAACAAGCCCGTTGCTTTGGACACAGAGCAGTAGGTTCTCCAGGGTCATGAGCCGCGCCCAATTGGTCTCGTTTCCGACCCGTTGCGCAGAGCGAAAGCCGCGCCCGTTGAAATTGGTGTTGGGGGCCAGCGGCGGTCCCCATGCCCACAGCGTTCCGTCGCGCTTCATTGCCACGCGGTACTGCAGCGTAAACCCAATGTCTTTCCAGTCGTCTTCGTAATTGCGCTGGGTCGGGAAATTAGTGCCGCGGCCATTCGGGAAAACGCCCCATTCCCAAATGGAGCCGTTGCCGCGAAGGCCAAAGACGCGCGGTCCGGGAAGCAGCACGACTTTTTGCCAATCCTTATTCGTCCCAATGGGCTCGGGCGCGGACGCGCGTGGGAACTTCGGCCCATCCGGCTTGCCCCAGCGCCACAGCGAACCGTCCGGCAAAATGAAAAACATGCCGCCGTTGGATCCCCGAAAGGCCTTCAACGGTGCGTTGCTCTGTGTCAAGGTTACAGCCACCGGCGGCGGGAAATGCGCCTCGGAATGGCCGAAGACAAGACAGGCGCCGAGCATCGCCGCGGCGACGGCCCCCCAGGCGAGCTTTGTCCGCATAGGACGGCGGCGGAGGATGGAAGGCTGTCGGATTCGCGCGGCGCGAACCCCGTAAGCGCCGAGCGCCGCCTCGCGGAATTGTGAATGGAGCTTTTTCCATGCGCGGTTTCCGAAATAGGCGTCGGCCGCCAATCCGTAAACCAGCCATGCGGCGACCAGGAACCTCGTGTCCATCGTGTTCGTGTCGACATAGTCGAGGGTCTGCAACAGGCGGTAGCAGCCGACGGTGGCTGAATACGCCACCCAGGGAAAAACGAGGATCCGCAGGACGGTTGCGAGGGTGGCGCGGGTGTGCGTTTTGCGCGTCAAACCCGTCCACATTGCATCGAGAGCGGCGGCTCCGAGATCGGCGGCAAAAAGGACGGCGGCGGCGGCCCACGGGAACCAGCCTGAATTGCCGGGCCGCGTCACTGCAACGGACATCAGCGCCGCGAGCGCGGCGAGCACGACCATCGCGGGCTTGAAGAACTGGCGGCGCAACGAAAGGAGTTGTCCGCGCACATAATCCCCCACCGTCAGCGGCGTGCATAAGAGCAGCTCCATTGAGCCAATTTCACGGTCGCTCGCAAACCGCTGGCCCGCTTCGACGATCACCCACAGCTTGAGCGTCGCTGTCAATAGCAAGGCCATGGTGACGTCCGACGTTTCGTCCAGCCACGCGCTTTGGTCCATGCGCCATCCCAGCAGCCACCACAGCGCCGCGGCGACCAGGAACGCCCAGACATGCGCGGGCTTCAGGCGTTCGCGCGCGGCGAGCCAAAAGTAGGCGTTGGCGTTGAGGGCCTGTTTGCGGAAGGCTTTTTTCGCCGCCGCGCCGCCGTATGTGATCGCGCGGCGGAAGCGTTTCCAAAGGCTCACTCCACCGCCGCCGACGGCGGGGTCGTCCTGCCACGCGCGCGGCAGCAAATGGCAGGCGCGGATGACGCAAAACCAGGTCAAGCCGTGCATCACGGTGATCGAGGCCCAGAAGCCCAAGGCGTTGAAGCGATAGAGGCGATCGGAGCAAAGGGCGAAGCAATAAAAGGGGCAGGCGACAAAAAACTCGGCCTGAAAGACGCCGGAGTCGGCGGCGAACATGAACAAGCCGACCATGGGGAGGATGACGGCCACGGTTGTCAAGACGAAGAAATTGCGGCCGATGGCCTCCTTGTATTCGCGCGCCGTGGCGGAGCAGAGAACGCCGATGGACAGCGTGAAGCCGAATGTGACGATGAGCGTCAGGAGCATGCGCCATAATTCGCCGTTGGTCATGCCTCCGACCAGCAAAGGGACAGCCAGGACGGGAAAGATCGCCAGCAGTCCGTAAAAGCCGCCAAGGGAGGTTGCGACCAGCTTGCCGATGACGATGTCGTACGCCTTGAGGTCGGTCAGGAACAACAGGCCCATTGTGCCCTCGCGTTTCTCAATGCTCAGGCAGTCGGCGCTGGATCGCCGGCCGGCGAAAAGGCAGTGGATCATCGCCACAAACGCCAAGCCCCAGAACAGGGCCGCGCCGAATTTGACCGAGGGCTGGACGACCTGGAAGACGCCGGCGGCAACGGCGGCGAGGGTCGCCTGAAAAGCGACCGCCATGCGGATCCAATAAGTGCCGCTCCGTCTGGCCGCCTCGCGCAGCTCCCGCTGCACAATGGGCAGAAAGGTCATGAGGGCAGGATAATCGCGAACTTTAAAGTTTAAACGTTAAAGGTTAAGATGGATCGCAGAGAGCCATGAACCTGGCGATGAACATCGAGAGGCTGTCGCCCAAAGCGACGGCGGCATTGTGCGCGGCGGGAGTCGCGTTGGTGGGAGTGATCGATTATTTGACAGGCCCGGACTTGCTGTGCTCGGTTTTTTACCTGATGCCAGTCGCCCTTGGGACATGGCGCCTGGGACGGTCCTTTGGGGTATTCGTTTCGGTGTTGAGCGTGCTGGCGTGGATCGCCAGCGACCTTGCGGCAGGCGCGCATTTCCGAAGCCCGTTCGTGCCGATCTGGAACGCGGCGATTCTGCTGATGTTCTATGGCGTCGTCGTCTGGCTGCTGGCCAATTTGCGCGATTTGCAGGCCGACCTGGCGGCCAAAGTGCGCGAACGCACGCGAGCATTGACCCAGGAAATGGCGGAGCGGGAGCGCCTGGAGCACGAGATTCTCGAGATTTCCGAGACGGAGCGGCGTCGAATCGGCGATGACATTCATGACACGTTATGCCAACATTTGACGGCGACGGCGCTGGCTGGGCAGGTTTTGAGCGAGAAGCTCGCGCGCAAGGACACGCCGGAAGCGGCTGACGCGCGGCATATCGCCAATTTGATCGAGCGCGGCATTGGCATGGCGCGCAACCTGGCGCGAGGATTGCAACCGGTGCAGGTCGACGTCGAAGGGCTCATGGACGCGTTCGCGAACCTCGCCGCGGTGACGACACGCGCATCGAAGGTGGAATGCTCTTTTGAGTGCGAAGCGCCGGCGCTGATTGAAAATGCGGTGACGGCGACCAATCTTTATCGGATTGGGCAGGAGGCCGTGACCAACGCTTTGCGGCACGGGAAGCCCGAGCGAATCAGCATCACGCTGGCCCAGGACAACGGGACGCTGATGTTGACAGTGGAGGACGATGGCGCGGGGCTGGCGGAGGATTGGGACAAACAGGACGGAATGGGAACGCGAATCATGGCGCATCGCGCGGCGATGATCGGCGCCAAATTGAACATCGAACCGAACCCGACGGGCGGAACGATGGTGACCTGCACATTGAAAACAAACGTATGAAAACCGGACCGACAAGCCAGGCAGTCTATATCGTTGACGACCATCCGCTGGTGCGCGAATGGCTCACGAACCTCGTCAACCAGCAGCCGGACCTTTTTGTGTGCGGCGAGGCGGAGAGCGCCAGCGAGGCCTTGCAGGGAATCGGCGAGAAAACACCCGACGTCGCGGTGGTCGACCTTTCGCTCAAGGAGTCCTCCGGGCTGGAACTCATCAAGGACCTCAAGCAGGTCCATCCCGGCGTGAAGGTGCTGGCGCTTTCGATGCACGACGAGTCGCTCTACGCGGAGCGGGCGCTGCGCGCCGGCGCAAAGGGCTATGTGATGAAGCGCGAATCGACCGGGCGCGTCATTGAAGCGATCCGCGAAGTGCTTGCCGGAGGCGTGGTCGTCAGTTCTGCGGTGAGCCAGACGATGGCGTCGAAGATCGCCGGGGGGCGTCCGGCTCTGGCTGCTTCGCCGGCGGATATTTTGAGCGACCGCGAGCTGGAGGTTTTTGAGCTGCTGGGCCAGGGAATCGGCACGCGGAAGATTTCAGAGCGGCTCAATGTCAGCGTCAAAACCGTCCAGGCTTATTGCGCCCGCGCCAAGGACAAACTGCATCTCAAGAACGCCACTGAACTGCTGCGGGAAGCCATCCACTGGAACGACAGCAACCGTCCGACGTAGCGCGCGTCGGACTGCGTCCGACAGAAGATTCAGACGGCGTCTCGCAGACAAATTTTGGGCGTTTCCTATCCTGTCGCGGTCTATTCGTCGTGACGTTTTCCAAAAACAGGAGACAACTGGGGGGCGCGGTGTTTGCGGGATTCATTTCCATTGTGGCGGCAGCCAATGGCGATGCGCCGCCGAAACTCTCGCTTGCGGACGCCAAAAACCTGGCGTTGCAGCGAAATTGGGATGTGCTGATCGCCCGGTCCGGCGTCGATGCCGCCACGGGACAATTCCTGGCGGTGAAGGAATTCCCCAATCCGACGGTCTCTCTTTCCACGGCGCGGCTGGCCGGTCATAACGAAGCGACTTCCATAGGGAACGCCTATTGGGATCGCGGCTATGATTCAATCGTGTCAATCAATCAGTTGGTGGAGATTGCCGGGAAACGACGCGCCCGGCAAACCGCCGCAAAACAGGGAATGCGCGGAGCCACGGCGCGTTTTTACGACGCCAAGCGCACGCTGGAGCAAAGCGTCGCAAAGGCGTATCTGGCGCTGCTGCTGGCAAAGGAAAACGCGCGCATCCTCACTGAATCCAGCGGCTACATGCAGCGCGAAGCGGACATCGCGCGCGCGCGCAATCAGGCGGGCGACCTTTCGGATTCCGACACGAAGCAAATCCTGATAAATGCGGAACAATTGCAATTGCAGGCTGCGTCGGCGGAGGCGCAGGCGGCGCAGGCGCGGGCGCAATTGGCAACATTGCTCGGAGGGGGCGGCGGCAGCGGCGATTGGGAGGCCTCGGACACGTTGCAGCAACTGGCGGATCAGGGCGCTGAATCGTCGAACGAACCGCCCAAGTCCGGGGAGCGTCCGGACGTCCTCGCAGCCGAGTCGGATCTTCGAGCGGCTGAAGCGAACCTGAAATTGCAGCGCGCCTTGCGCGTACCGGATCCGACGCTGCTGGTGGAGTACGAGCGCAACCCAATGCCGCCAGGACCGCCGCCGCCGGACACGTTGGGAGTGGGCGTTTCGTTTCCGCTTCCGTTATGGAATCGAAACAGCGGGAACATCAAAGCGGCCGAAGCGGCGCGCGAACAATCCGCGCTGGCGCTGGGAAAGGCGCGCGCCCAGGCGGTACTTGACATCTTGAACGCGCGTGTGGCTTTCCGCGAGGCCCAGGAACGGCGCCAGCGCTATCAAGCTACGATTGGCCCGCAAGCGGCTAAAGTCCGCGAGACGGTGGCGTTCGCGTATGAGAAAGGCGGCGCCAGTCTTGTCGATTTGCTTGAGGCCGAGCGCACGGACAACGATGTTCGGCTCGCCACCGCGCAGGCGCTCTCCGACGCCGCGGGGGCGTCCGCCGATCTAAAGGCCGCTCGCGCGGCGCTCACGGAATCTGATTTGTCCAGGAGGTCGCCATGAAGCGCCTGTTGCTTGTCGCCGCGTGTTTTGCCGCGGCGGCGCTGGTTGGTTGTCAAAAAGAAGAAAAAGCCGTCCCCGAGGCGCCGTCCGCCAAAGTGGAAGGCAATGCGGTTGTGTTTCCCGCCGAGTCTCCAGAGCGTCAATCGCTCAATGTTGAAGCGGCGCAACTGGAGAAAGTTTCCGTGTCGCATCTCACCGGGCGCTTGTATTGGGACGACGACGTGACGGTGCGAATATTTACGCCCGTGGCGGGAAGGGTTACAGCGATCCAGGCAGACATCGGGCAAAGCGTCGAGGCAGGATCGCCGCTGGCGCAGATTGATTCGCCGGATTTTGGGCAGGCGCGCGCCGACGCGCGGACGGCGTACGCGACGTTGACGGCGGCCGAAAAAGGATACGCTCGCAGCCAAGATCTGATGACCCACGGCGCCGCGGCGCAGAAGGACGTTGAGAACGCCGAAGCCGCCTATCTTGCGGCGGTGGCGGCGCGCGACAACTGCCGGGCGCGCCTGGCGCGCTATGGCGGCGATGAGAATGGAACGAACGAGATTTACGCGTTGCGCTCGCCCATCGGCGGCACGGTGGTGGAGCGGAACATCAACCCCGGCCAGGAGGTGCGGGCCGACCAGATGCTGGCCAACGCGCCGAACCTGTTTGCGCCGCTGTTCGTGGTGAGCGATCCAACGCGACTTTGGCTGCAATTGGATGTTTCGGAATCGGATATTGCGGCGGTGCGATCTGGACAGCGGCTGCGCATACATTCGAGCGCTTTTCCTGAAACGGCATTCGACGGCATGGTTGAGAACATCGGCGCGGAAATGGACCCTGTCACACGCACGGTGCGCGTGCGATGCTCGGTCAGCAATCCATCGCAACAACTTAAGGCGGAGATGTACGTGCTGGTGGACGCGCTCTCGGCGCCAGGGACGCCGGGTCACGCCGCCGTGGAGGTGCCGGCCCGGGCGGTGTTCAAGCGCGGCGGCCAGGATTTCGTGTTTATCGAGGAGGCGCCGGGCCGCTACCTGCGCCAGGCGGTCAAGCCGGGGCCGCAACAAGACGGAAAGGAGCCGATCTTCGAGGGAATTCAGGCCGGCCAGAAGGTCGTGACCGACGGCTGCCTGTTGCTGGAAGCGCTGCTGGAGGCGGCCAACCAGTCATGATGGCGCGGCTGGTTGAATACGTCCTGCGTCACCGCGCGATCACGCTGGCTGTGGTGACTTTGTTCGTCCTGGCAGGGATTTCGGCGTACCGCCGGCTGCCGGTGGAAGCCTATCCGGATGTCACCAACGTTTCGTTCCAGGTCATCACTCTTTTCCCGGGGCACGCGGCGGAAGAGGTTGAGCGGTTGATCACCATTCCCATTGAAAACGAATTGAACGGCATTCCGTCTCGCACGTCGATCCGGTCGGTGTCGCAGTTTGGCCTGTCAACCATTACGCTGGTTTTTGAGGACGGCACGGACAACGAGTTCGTGCGCAACCAGGCGGCGCAGCGCCTGGCGGCGGTGAGCCTCCCTTCGGGCGCGCAGGCGAATCTTTCTCCGGACGCGACGCCGGTGGGCGAAATCTTCCGGTACACGCTGGAGGCGCCGGCGACGTTTCCGAAAGGCGAATTGAAGGCGATTGAGGACTGGGTGGTGGAGCGGCAGTTTCGCACGGTGTCCGGCGTGGTCGATGTCAACGGATTTGGCGGGCCGACCAAACAGTACCAGGTGTTGATCGATCCCGTGAAACTGAAGTCATACGGCGTGACGCTCAACCAGGTGTTTACAGCGCTGTCGAACGGGAACCGGAACGCGGGCGGATCGTACATCGAGCATGGCCCGGAGCTGTATATCGTGCGCGGGCTGGGCTTCGTGCAGAGCGTCGAGGACATCGAGGCTATTGCAGTTGACACACGGGGCGGCACGCCGATCCGCATTCGGGACGTTGGAACGGTCCAGGTTGGCGAACGTCTGCGGCTGGGGCGGGTTGGCGCGGTCCTTCCCGGGCAGGCTGACGAAGACGATGCGGTGGAAGGCATCGTGATCCTGCGCAGAGGAGCCAACGCGTTGGACGTGTTGCAGCGGGTGCGCGCCAAGGCGGCGGAGATTAACGCCCATTATCTTCCGCCCGGTGTGCGGCTGGTTCCCTACTACGACCGCACGGATTTAATTCATCGCACGCTACGCACCGTTCGGAAGAACATGATCGAGGGGATTTCGCTGGTGCTTCTGACGTTGATTTTATTCCTCGGTCTTGGCAACTATCGGTCGGCCCTGGTGGTGGCGGCTGTCGTGCCACTGTCGTTGCTGGGGGCGTTCCTGCTGCTGGATTTGAGCGGCATTCCGGCGAACCTGATTTCAATGGGAGCGATTGATTTCGGGATCATCGTGGATTCGGCGGTGGTGGTGATGGAGAACATCCTCCGGCTCCTGGAGCAGGACCCTTCGCGGTTGAAGATTCTGCGGCAGACGATCGTTCGCGCGGTATCACAAATGGGAAGGCCGATCCTGTTTTCGAAGGCGATTCTATTGACAGCGTTCATCCCGCTTTACACGCTGCAGCGCGTGGAGGGCAAGATTTTCCGGCCGATGGCGCTGACGCTGACGTTTGCCCTTGTTGTGGGAGCGATCCTTGCTTTGACAGCCGTGCCGGCGCTGGCCAGTTTCGCGCTGGGACGGGGAATCGCCAAACACGAATCAAAGCTGGTTCACGGGCTGGTGGCCGCCTATCGGCCGGCTCTGGAGCGGGCGCTGCGCATGCGCGTGGCTTTTCTGGCCGGGGCGTTGGCGGTCTTGGCGGCGGCCGGTTTCGTCATGACGCAAATTGGCTCTGAATTTTTGCCGAAGCTGGACGAAGGCTCGCTGTGGGTGCGGGCGTTCATGCCGGAGACAATTTCGCCGAGCCAGGCGGATCTGGTCGTTAAACGCATCCGCAAAACGCTGGTTTCGTTTCCGGAAGTGAAATCGGTTGTCAGCCAGTTGGGGCGGCCCGATGACGGCACGGACATCAACGGGTTTGACGTTGTGGAATGTGACGTGGAAGTGAATCCCAATCGCGCGGAGTGGAAGACGGCAGCCAACCGCGACGGACTTTGCAAGGCGATGAACCGGAAGCTCGCCGAGATACCCGGGGTGGATTTTCAGTACAGCCAAAACATCGAGGACAATGTGAACGAGGCAGTCTCCGGCGTTAAAAGCGAATTGAGCGTCAAAGTGTACGGCGAGGACCCGGAGCGGCTGCAGGCGATCGCCGACCGGATCATCAGCATCCTCAAGAGTGTCCGGGGCGCGGTGGATGTGAGCGCGGAGGAACTGTTGGGACAGCCGCAGGTGCAAATCACCGTCGACCGTTCGGCCATATCCCGTTATGGGCTTTCAGTGGCGGACGTGCAGCAGGTGATCGAGACGGCGCTGGGGGGCTCGGTCGCGACGCAGGTGTTGGAAGGGGAACGGACGTTCGACCTTGTTGTCAAGTTAACGCCAAAAGCCGTCTCGGACATCGATTCCATCCGGCGAATTCCCGTTTTCGGCTCCAACGGCGAACGATTGACCCTCGGAATGCTGGCGTCGGTCGACACGCGCCCCGGCTTCTCGCAGGTTTGGCGCGAGGAAAACGCGCGGCGCACGGCTGTGAAATTTTCAGTGCGCGGACGCGACCTTGGTTCGCTTGTGGCGGAGGCGCAACAGAAAGTGGCGTCACAAGTGAAGCTGCCGCCGGGCTACCGGTTGGAGTGGACAGGCGCTTTTGAGAACCAGCAGCGCGCGGTGCGGCGGCTGGAGGTCATTGTGCCGATCACGTTGACGGCGATTTTCTTCCTGTTGTTTGTGGCGTTTGACTCCGGGAGCCTGGCGTTCCTGATATTGATCAACGTGCCGTTTGCCGCGGTCGGCGGGATTTTCGCGTTGCCGCTGGCGGGGCTGAACCTGTCCGTTTCGGCGCTGGTCGGATTTATGGCGCTGTTCGGGATCGCGATGCTCAACGGGGTTATACTAGTCGAGCGCATTCGGGAATTGCGCAAACGCGGCCAACCCATTGAGGAGGCGGTCCACGAGGGCGCGCTGTCGCGCGTGCGGCCCGTGGTGATGACGGCGTTGATGGCGGCGTTGGGCCTCCTGCCGATGGCGCTGTCAACAGAAGTCGGCGCCGAAACGTCCCGGCCATTTGCGGTGGTGATCATTGGCGGCCTGGCGACGGCGACACTCGTGACGCTGCTGATTCTACCGAGTCTTTATCCCTGGTTTGAGCCGAATAAAATTCAGCAGACCGCAGAGTAGCGTCTCATGACGCCAGGCGGCGCAGCGTCCCGGCGAGCGCGGCGACGCCGTTCTGGATATGCGCGGGCGAGGCGAATTCGTCGGGCCGGTGGCTGACGCCGTTGCGGCACGGGATGAAGATCATCGCCGTTGGGCATAGGAGCGCCATGAAGAGCGAGTCGTGGTAGGCGCGGCTGATCATTTTCGCGAAGGGCAACTGCAAATCGCCGCAAACGCCGCAGATCAACTCGACCAGGGCGGGGTCGCACGCGGCGGGGGGGTCGGCGTTGACAATCTCTATTTCCAGGGCGACGCCGCGGCGCCGGGAAATGTCGCGCGCGGAATCCTGTATTTGACGCAGGGCGGAGTCGCGCGGGGAGAGCTGGGTGTCGCGCAAATCAATCTCAAGCGTGGCGCGGCACGGCACGCTGTTGACGGCGCCGGGTTCGATGCGGAAAACGCCGGTGGTTGCCACGGTGTCCGGGCTTCCAGTCGCCAGCGCGGCTTTTTCAACTGCCAGGGCAATTTCCGCCCCCGCAAGCAAAGCGTCGCGGCGTTCGGGCATCAGCACGGCGCCGGCATGGCCGCCGACGCCTTCGAGTTTCAGGCGCAGCGAGCTTGGTGCGGCGATCTTTTCAACGACGCCGATGTCCAGGCCGCGCCGCTCCAGTATCGGCCCCTGCTCGATGTGCAACTCGACGAAATGGGCATAGCGCGGCGGTTGGCCGACGGGGTTGAGGCGGGCGTGCGCGCGCCAGAAATCCAAGCCTTGTCCTTCAGTGTCGCGCAAGGAGGCGAGCTTTTCATATGACAGCGTTCCGGCGAGCCAGCGGCTGCCCAGGCAACCGATGCCAAAACGCGTGGGCTCTTCGGCGGTGAAAACGATGATTTCGATGGAGCGGCGCGGCTGGAATCGGTCGCGTTTGAGCGCGCGAACAGCTTCGACGGCGCCCAAAACGCCCACAACGCCATCGTATTTCCCGGCGTTGGGGATCGCGTCGATGTGCGAGCCGGTTGCGACGGCCGGAACGGAGGGATCCGCGCCTTCCCAGCGGGCGAAGATGTTTCCAATGGCGTCTTCGCGCACGGACAGGGCGGCGTCGCGAAACATCGATATGACACATTCGCGCGCCTTCAAGTCGGCGTCGGAAAACAGGACGCGGGTGACGACCGGCGGCGGGTTCTCGGAGATGAGCGCGAGATCGTCAATCTCGCGCTGCACGCGGGCGATATCTATGTTGGAGGGATTCAAGGAGCGCGGTTGATGTCCTTGTAATAAATATAGGCGGCGGGCGTCTCGCCCACGGCGGCGAACCATTGGGGACAGTAGGGCGCCATCCAGATGACGTCGCCGGCCTGGACCGGATGCCAGTCCGCGTCGAGGCGGTAAATTCCCTGGCCCCTGAGCATGAGCAGGCCGTGCTCCATGATATGGGTTTCGACAAACGGCAGGGCTGCGCCCGGCTGGTAGGTGAAAAGATTCACCGCCATGTCAAACCTAAGATCGTCCGGCAGCAATATTTGCAGCAACGCTCCTTTCTGGCCCAGGAACGGGTTGCCCGGAACGTCCTTTTCGTGGCCGAACAACGGTTCTGCCTGCGGCTGGCCGGCAAGGGGGACGCACACTTTTTCAAATATCAACAAGCGCGCAGGGGAGCCGCCGGCGTGAAACTCGAAGTCAGTCCGCGGGGGAATGAACGCGAAGGCGCCCGCCGCCAACTGCCGTTTCGCGCCGCCGAGGTTTGCCGCGCATTCGCCGTCAAGCATATAAACCAGCCATTCGTTGACGCCCGTGTTGCCCCGGCCAGCGCCCTTCGGGGAAAGTTCGATCTGCAATTGCGAAAAGCCGGCGCCCATTGCCGGTGAAATGTGAATGACGACGACGCAATCGGTCCAACCGGGAAGGCGGCTTGGGACAAATCCGACCGGCGCGCGGAGGGCGTAGCGCTCTTTGACAACGTCGCGAGAGTGGCCGAACAGTCCGTTCATAACGGGAGCTTAGCAGGGGAGGCCGGGTTTGATCAAGCGGCCCATCGGCGCTCCGAGGATCTTGCCGTTGTGAAAGACTGTCTGCCCGCGAAGGAGAGTCCGCTTCACCACTCCGCGCAAACGGCGCCCGAGGTAGGGAGTCTGGCGATGGCGATAAAAGAGGTCCTCAGGTTTGACCTCGAATTCGGCGTCCAGATCGACGAGCGCCAGGTCGGCATCGCAACCCGCCGCAATTCCCCCTTTGTTCAGCGGCAATCCAAACCGCGCAGCCACATTTTTTGACAGAACGGCGGCGAGGGCCGGGGGCGCCACGCCCAAAGTGAGCATCAAAGGCAACAAATGCTGCGCACTGGAAATGCCGCCCCAAACGTCGAAGAAGTTGGAGGCGGTTTTCATGCCCGGCGGCGCGGGTGAATGATCGGAGCCAACGGTAAAAATGGCGCCCTCGAAGAACGATTTCCGCAGCAAGTCGCGTTCGGCGCGTGAGCGCAGCGGCGGAGCGCACTTGGCCGGGGCGCCGAGACGCTTCATGTCTTCATCAGTCAATACCAAATAATGAGGGCACGTTTCGCACGTCGCGTCCACGCCGCGCCGTTGCTCCTCAGCGACGAGCCTGACCCCGTCCGCGGAGCTGACATGCACG
>Ga0265338_10007242_pt1 | contig 13848 bp, 11 predicted proteins | sample 42126metaG_FD_193579 | JGI IMG/M metagenome (GOLD analysis project Ga0265338, IMG submission 193579) | Rhizosphere microbial communities from Carex aquatilis grown in University of Washington, Seatle, WA, United States - 4-21-26 metaG | ecosystem: Host-associated > Plants > Roots > Rhizosphere... | reverse complement strand
GCATCTTCGTTCCTGTCTATACCGACGTGATTCCCGCGGCGACCAGGAACGCGGTGGACAAGGCGATGAAGGACGTCGTGGCGGGGAAGGTCGATCTGAAGGCCCTCTTCAGCGGCAAGTAGTCCAGAAGTTCGAAGGGACCCGATAAGCCCACATGCCGCGTGCAGGACGGGAACGGGCTTTCGGGTCCTGTTGTATCGACCCAACCATGGGGCAGTGACGCGATGGATGCTCCGTTCCTCGAAATCCGCAATGTGACGAAGCTCTTTGCGAAGGTCGTCGCGAACAGACATGTCTCCTTCTCCATTGGCAGTGGCGAAGTCGTAGCGCTCCTCGGAGAGAACGGCGCCGGGAAGAGCACGATCATGAAGATACTGTACGGCCTGTATCGCGCCGATTCCGGCGAAATACTGATCAACGGCAGGAAGCAGAAGATCGACTCTCCCAAAGACGCAATGGCGCTCGGTATCTCGATGATACAGCAGCACTTCTCCCTGGTCGGCGTACATTCGGTGGCGGAAAACATCATTCTCGGCAATGTGAAAGGCATCATCGATAGACGCGGCTGCGAGCGCAGGATACAGGATCTGGCCCACACATATGGTTTCGACATAAACCCGTCGGCGCTCGTGCGCGACCTGCCAGTCGGCGCCCAGCAGAAAGTCGAAATCCTCAAGGCGCTTTTCCAGAATGCCAAGCTGCTCATCATGGATGAGCCGACGGCCGTTCTCACTCCCCAGGAGGCCGCAAGCCTTATGGACTTCGTCAGGCGCTACGCCGCCGCCGGCAATTCCGCAATTTTTATCACGCACAAGCTCAGGGAGGTCATGGAAGTCGCGGACCGGATCATCGTTATGCGCGACGGGGATGTCGTCGGCGACGTCCCACGGGCGGGCACGGACGAGAAGAGGCTGTCCACCATGATGATCGGACGCGAATTGCCGCCACTGCCGGAGGAGCCCGCAGTCCCGCCTCGTGCTGGGGAAATGCTCCGCCTGGAGCGCGTCGTGGTGCGGGACCGACACGGCGTCGTGCGGCTGAAGAATCTCTCTTTCTCTATCCTCGAGGGGGAAATCCTCGGGATCGCTGGGGTTTCCGGTAACGGCCAACAGGAGCTCTGCGAGGCCTTATGCGGCTCCCTCTCCCTGGCCTCCGGCCGGATAGTGCTCAACGGGCAGGACCTCGGAAACCTCGGCGTCCGCGAACGGATCCAGCTCGGCATCGGCTATGTTCCCGCCGACCGGCAGAAGGACGGCGTGGTGATGGAGATGACCGTGGCCGAGAACATGATGCTGAAATCAAGTTTCGATCCTCGATGGCGGAAGGGGATCTTCCTCGACCGCGTCCGCATCGCCGCGTACGCGAAAGAGAAAATCAGCGCGTATTCGATCAGGACGCCCGGACCCGAGGCGGTCGTGAAAGGGCTCTCCGGGGGTAACCAGCAAAAGCTGATCGTCGCGCGCGAGATGGACAACGGGAGCCGGCTCATCATCTTCGATCAGCCCACAAGGGGCCTCGACCTCGGCGCCATAGACTACGTGCATAAGGCGATTCTTGCGCAGAGACTGATGGGGAAATGCGTGCTCCTGGTTTCCACTGACTTGTCGGAGATTTTCGCGCTTTGCGACAGAATCGCGGTCATCTACCAGGGCGTCATCCAGGGGATATTTCTCAAGGCGGAATTGACGACGGAGAGAATCGGGCTCCTGATGGCGGGCTATCCCGACACCCCCCACGTGAACGATGCCTTCTCGGAGTGATGAAAGTGAACGCACGGTTTCGAGACATGCTGCTATGGATCCTGATCGCCGTGACACTGGGCCTGGCTGCGAGCGCCTCGCTCCTGCTCTTCCTCGGGAAGAATCCCATCGCCGCATACGGGCTGCTGGCGGCCTCCGTCATCCGCGACAGGTACACTTTTGCCGACATCTTCGTCAAGGCGACGCCTCTCATGCTGACCGGCCTGGCCTTCGCCTTCACCTACAAGGCCAATCTCTACAACATCGGAGCACAGGGACAGTTCTACATCGGGGCCATCGTCGCCACCGCGATGTCGCTATTCCTGGGCGCCCGATTGCCAGGTCCGCTGTCGCTTCCCATCGTCTTTGTCGCGACCATCGCCGCGGGCGGCCTCTGGGGCTCCTTCGTGGGCTTCGCCAAAGCCAGGTTCAAGTCCAATGAGTTCCTCATCAGCATGATGTCTACCTATGTTGCCCTGGCCGCGATGAATTACCTGCTGCGCACGGCGCTCATAGAAACCAAACACGAATACCCGCAAACGAATCCTTTCACGCCCGGGCTTTGGCTCCCGATTCTTGTCAACGGCACACGGCTCCATGCAGGCTTCATCCTCGCCGTGCTGATCGCGCTCCTTGTGTGGCTCCTGCTGTTTCGCACTCCACTGGGCTACCGCATTCGCGCGGTGGGATACAATGCCGATGCCGCACGCCTCGCAGGCATCGACTCCGGCAGGATCTCTATCGCCACTTTCTTCATCGCCGGGACCCTGGCGGCAGCCGCAGGTTTCACCGAGACCAACGGAGTCCAGCACATGCTGGTGCAGGGGTTCAACCCGAATATCGGGGCCGAGGGCATCGGCATCGCTATTCTGGCTAACGCAAATCCCGTCGGCATCATCTTCGCCTCCATCCTCATCGGAGCACTGAAGGTTGGCGGCGCAATCATGGGACAGAGGTCCGGCATCCCTGCCAGCATCATCGACATCATGGAAGGATTCGTCATGGTGTTCGTCATCCTGTCCTCATTCGTCCGCAGCGGCCTGGAAACCAGGCGCGCAAAGAGAATACTCCGCAGCAGGACGAAATGATAAACCTTCTGTCCCGCGCCTTGATGATGATGACACCGCTGCTGTTCGGCTCCATCGCCGAAGTATTCGCCGAGCGCGCTGGAGTCATGATCACCGCGATCGAAGGGATCTTCATCCTCGGGGCCCTGGGCGGTTTCGTCGGGGCCTACGTGAGCGGAAGCCTCGGCATCGGCATCGTCCTGGCGGTCCTGGCCGGGATGGCCCTCGCAGCCTTCTACGGCTGGATCACGGTGTATCTCAAGCAGCACCAGGTCGTGACGGGAGTTGCCATCAACATACTTGCCGCAGGGCTCAGCTCCTTTTTCATGCGCGTGTTCTTCGGCGTTCCCGTCGCTCCCCTGACCGTCGAACCCCTGCGGGCGATTCCCCTGCCCTTCCTGTCGCGAATCCCCCTGCTCGGCCCAATACTGTTCACCCAGAACATCCTGACCTATTGCGTGTACGCCATCGTACCGCTGTCCTGGTTCATCCTGTATCGAACTTCGATCGGGCTTACCATCCGATCTACCGGAGAGAACCCCGAGGCTGTCGACGTGGCAGGCATCAGTGTCGAGCGAATCAGGTTTTCCATGGTTGTCATCGCCGGCGCGATGGGCGGGGTTGCCGGGGCGTTCTATTCGATCGGTTACCTCGGCATGTTCACGACGAGCATCATCGGCGGCCGCGGCTGGATAGCGTTTGCAATCTGCTTTCTCGGCAACTGGAACCCACTGGGCGCGCTGGCCGGAACAGTTGTATTCGGAATCGCGGAGGCAATCGCCATCAGTATGCAATCCTCAGGCACTTTGACGATTCCGAACGAGCTCTTCATCGCCCTTCCCTATGTCCTCACGATCGTGCTGACCATAGCGAGAAGGTCCTTCAACGTCCCCGGGAAGCTCGGCGTCCCGTACAAGAAGGAGAACTGACGGCGGCTACCCGGACTATAGAGACGCGTCCTCCCGCCGGGCGGGAATCAGGTCGCGCGCCTCGGCAGGCATCACTGTCTCATTGCGCCAGTGATCAGCTTCGCTCCCTCGCCTGCCGATAGGTCAAAAGCATGGCGGCACCCGACCGTTCCGCCGACACCAGCTCCAGGTTGATCGGGGCAATACCTGCAGGGAAGAGCCGCCGTCCCTCCCCGATCACTGTGGGAAAAACCAGCAATCTATACTCGTCAACCTGATGATGGTCCATCAGGGTCCGGACTACGCTGCTGCTGCCGGCGACCACTATGTCTTGTATGCCCTTCAGTCTCGACACCTCATCCACCAAGGAATCTTGCAGCAACCTGGAATTGCTCCAGCGGGTGACGTCCTTCAGGGTGCGAGAGATAACCAGTTTGGGCATCCGGTTCATCTTGACAGAGAATTCGCCACTCCGGCTCGGCCAGATTTGAGAAAAGAGTTCCCATGTAACACGCCCCAGAAGAAGGACTCCTGTGTCCAGCACTTCACCAAGCTTAAACTTGTCGCCAGCTACCGACTCCGGGCCATAGCGGAAAGCCCAGCCTCCCCATTTCGCTCTTCCGGATCCATCAGGATCCTCAACAATCCCGTCGAGGGTCCCGCGCGTTGAATCGCTCGACATAGCGGGCGATCAGCTCCCGGTCCTGCTCATTGATGACGATGTGGCTCTCCCGGGTCACGTCTGCGGAGAGCTGCCGCAGGCGTGCCCGCCCGCGGTGGAGCGCTGTCTTGATCTCAGGGACGCTTGAATCGAGGAGCTTCGAGATCTCGGCGAGCGAGTTGTCCATCATATCCTTCAAAACAACGCAGCTCCACTGCTTCGGCGTGAGCTTGAGGAAGAGTGAAACCGCATAGGTCAGGATCTTCTGCTTCTCAAGCGGCTTGTCCGGTTCGTCGGTTACCGGGAACTCGTCGGCGTATTCCACCTGCTGCCTCCCCTCTCGCCTGAGGAAGTCGCGGTGGTGCTCTATCTGAGTCACGAAGAATACTCGGCTACGATCCCCTCGCCACGCCTCACCTTCTCCATCACTTCCTTACTGATCTGGCGATTGTCTTTCCTTATGAGCTCGACGAGGCGGGTGATTCCTCTTGCCGCTGATCGACTGTCGTACTTGGCACTCCACAACGTCATTTCAAAAAGCAAGGGAATCAGGTACAGACCCTTCTCTGTGAGGGAATAGGTGTCTTTCCTTCCATCTGTTTCATGGGCCTCGCGCTCAAGTATACCCGCCTCAATGAGGTGGACAAGGCGTGAGGCCAGGATGTTGGTGGCAAACCCCTCCTCCGATCTCAGGAACTCGCCGTACGTCCGCTTGCCTCGAAACACGATGTCTCGAAGGATCAGTAGCGCCCAACGGTCACCAAAGGCCTCCAGGCCATAGTTGATGGGGCAGTGCGATCGAAGCTTGCTCCTTCTCTTTTCCATGAACCCAACATAGCGATTTTACTTGCAATTTGCAAGTGACATTACTACATTCGTTTTCGGCACTGACGCCAAGGAGGGAATGATGAAAGATCGAGGGTTCACCACTGCCTTTACGGTAGACCAGACTCCGCAGGAGGTATTTGCCGCCATCAATAACGTTCGTGGTTGGTGGACGGGAAAGCCGGGTGCTGAAGGAAGCACGGACAAGCTCGATGACGAGTTCACGTACCGATACGACGACGTCCATTACAGCAAGCAGAAGGTAACGGAGCTGGTCCCCGGCAAGAAAGTTGTCTGGCGCATAGTAGACGCCCGACTCAGTTTCACGAAGGACCAAACTGAGTGGAAGGGCACGGAGGTCATCTTTGAAATCGCAAAGAAAGGCGGCAGGACGGAGGTCTGCTTTACCCACGCAGGCCTGGTTCCTGCGTTTGAGTGCTTCGATGCATGTTCAAACGCATGGGGCTCCTATGTCAACAACAGTCTGTTCAGCTTGATCACCAGGGGGCCTCGAGTGGAGAGGCGCATGAACGGCCAGAGCTTCGCCGCTGCCTTCACGGTAGACCAGACTCCGGAAGAGGTCATCGCTGCCGTCACGAATGTTCGGGGGTGGTGGTCAGAAGAGATTGAAGGCAGCACTGACACGCGCGGTGATGAGTTTACCTATCACTATGAAGACGTCCATCGGTGCAAGATGCGGGTAACGGAGTTGATTCCCGGCAAGAAAGTCGTCTGGCTCGTTCTGGACAACTACTTCAATTTCACCAGGGACAAAAGCGAATGGAAGGGCACGGAGATCACGTTTGAAGTGTCCCATAAAGGCGGTAAGACTGAGCTCCGCTTCACTCACCTGGGCCTGGTTCCCGAATACGAGTGTTTCGATGTCTGCTCGAACGCCTGGGGCTCCTATATCAAGGGCAGCCTGCGGAGTTTGATCACTACCGGCAAGGGGAAGCCGAACCAGAAAAAGGGGTAGATGTTGGAGGCGAGTAGGAGCGTGCCCCGCCCCTACGGCTGCCGGCTCCAGCTCGCCTCCCGGGCTCTTCACTGACCTCAACGAGCACTAGGAGTTGGGGATGAAGGCCGCGTTTCTCTCAAAGCTCGACGCTGACGCGCTGGTGAAATAGATGGGCGCGCCCAGACGACACCTGGTGGCAGGCGGTTGGATCCCTCTATTCCGTGCCCTTCATTGGCGGAGAGCACGCATAGAATATTCTCGATGATGGAAGCCGCAAGGTAAAGTGCAACGGCTCGAAAGTACTCCTTCTGGCGGCCGACGGATTGGACAACGAGACAATCGAGCAGAGACTGGATTTGCCGCGCCAGATCGTCTCCAAATGGCGGAAACGGTTCCACTTCGAACGGATGGGAGGGCTGGAAGATGACTCCAGAAATGCCATCCGCCACAATGCGCTGCGAAGGGCGATGAAACGATCCGGTATGAAAGCAGAGTCTTCTGCTTTCATACGGTAGAAGTTACCAGTGCCGATCTTCGCCTGAATGCCGGCGGGAGCGGTCCCCGCTCCAAGTGTCACGCGACACCCGGATCTGACCCCTAAACGACACGAAAACTGACCCCCCTCTCCCATGTCTAGTTCTCCGCCACCGGCGGTTTGTAGAGACCTGAGCGTTTCTTCTCTCTCAATCGATCAAACTTTCCACGCGCCCCGCCGGGCGTGTGCACAATCAATGCAATTGCCCATCCAATCGATTGAGCTTCAAGGTTGTTCCATCCTCGAGCGCGTCGTGTCACGGCTCCCGGCCGCGGATCTTGCCATCACAGTCGCTTACGGAGTGATTCCAATTCCCGCCTACGCTTTGCCGTGGTCTTGGGATATGCCAGCGCAAGATCATTAAGCGCATCAAGAACGATTTGAGAAACAATCAACTGTGCATTCTTCTTGGCATCGGCGGGAACAACGTACCAGGGAGCATGACGAGTGCTTGTCGCATTCAAGCAATCCTCATATGCCTTCATGTAGTGCTCCCAATACTCCCTCTCTTGAATGTCGGAGAGGCTGAACTTCCAGTTCTTGTCGGGCTCATCAATGCGTTGGCGGAAGCGCTTTCGTTGTTCGGCTTTCGATAAGTGGAGGAAGATCTTGATGATCCGAGTGCCGTTGCGATGGAGGTGCTCTTCCAAGTCGACGATGGACAGATATCGCTCCCTCCAGATGGTCTTTTCGTCAAGCAATTCTTGCGGAAGTCCTTGTCCGCGGAGTATTTCCGGATGCACGCGGGCGATGAGCACCTCCTCGTAGTAGGAACGATTGAAAATGCCGATCCGCCCCCGCTCCGGCAGACGGCGGGTGGTGCGCCAAAGAAAATCGTGTTCCAGTTCCTCTGCACTCGGCTGCTTGAAGCTGAAAACCTCGCAGCCTTGCGGGTTGACTCCGGACATGACGTGCCGAATGGCACCGTCTTTGCCGGCAGCGTCCATCCCCTGAAAAATCAGCAACAATGCGTAGCGGTTGGACGCGTAGAGAAGTCGTTGGAGAGAACTCAATTCCGCAATGTGTTCTCCCAGAAGTTGTTGATGCCGCTTCTTTGACTTGCAGAAAGGCTCCACATTTGTCGGCCTCGTTCTGAGTATGAACTTTTCTCCGGACTTCACGCGGAATTGCTTTGAATTGATCTTCATCTTCATCCCTTCGGTGCCATTAGCTCCGCGAGCTGCGCCAAGTGCCCGTAGGGCTCTGAAGGAAGTGGCACAGCCTTCGTCGTCGTGCTATTTTTTCCGAATCTCCCGTTCCGCCTGCTCCCAGTCCTGGACTGCTCGACCGTCCTGACGGCCTCGCTGCTCGTACAGTTCATAGGCCCTAGTGGCAATCAGTGGGGTAAGATCGAGAGGCTTCTTTGCCACAGCGTTAAGAATGCGCCACTTGATCATCGCTACCTTCAAAGCGTCGTTCACACCGAGGCATGCGACCAGCGCATAAACGAATATCGTGAGCGCCTGCCACCAAGGCAATGGCGTAAGCCCCGGCAGTCCCATGTAAGTCAGGACAGTGCCTACAAGAGCATCGGCCAGGAGGGCTGACATGAAGGTCTTGCTTGGCAACGTCGACCAAAACGAATGGCGCTCCCGCGCAGATACGATGGAGAAGACAGCAAAGTAGAGCAACAAAAGAAAGCTGAATGTGGTGAGGGCGTTGGTGTGTGCAGCCAAACCGAAATGTGACCAGACTATCCACAAGAAGAGCAGCGCTTCAGCAACCATCGCGACACCCAGCACCACCGATACTGTGATATAGCCCCCGATGTTCCACGACTCCGGTTTCCTGGATGGTCGAACGTTGTCGGTGGCAAGGGAGATCTTTGCGAAGTCCGTCATGAAAACCAGCAGAAGCATCGCCAAGGCAGAGACAACGAACTTGCCTGTCACTACGAACGCGATGGCCACAAAAGCAGCCTTCAAGATCGTTCGGCTGATCTTGTTGATGATCCACGTCAATATGCGTTGATAGATCGTCCGTCCCTGCTCGACCAGCGCTACGATGTTCGTCAACCCAGGTTCGGTCAGAACTACGCTGGCCGCCCCTTTGGCGACATCGGTTGCAGTGCTGACGGCAATGCCCACTTCGGCCTGACGGAGGGCTGGGGCGTCGTTCACACCATCGCCAGTCATGCCGGTTACGTGGCCCGCCGCCTGTAGATGCTGCACAACGATGTACTTGTCTTCGGGGTACACCTCGGCGAAACCGTCTGCACCCGCCAACAAGTCCACCGCCTTGTTGCCCGCCTGGGCGCTTGCTGCCTTCAAGTCTGCAACGCGACGGATGTTGGCCAACCCGACTCCCTGGCCGATTTCACGTGCCACCGGCAGTGCATCGCCGGTGAGCATCTTTACGGGAACGCCCAGGTCTCCGAGTTCGGCGATAAGCTGTTTGGCATCCGGTCTCAGCGGATCATAGAGCGTCACCAATCCAAGCAGGACCGGAGTGCCTGACTCAGGTCCACGCGCCACCGCCAGAGTCCGATAGCCCTTCGACGCCGATTCGCTGACACGGGCTTCCAACGCCTCGATCGCCGGGGGTTGGATTCCGCAGGCCTCGGCGACGGTTCGCACGGCACCTTTCATCACGTGCAGACGCTGTCCGTTCTGCTCGACCACTGCCTCCGTCCGCCGATTTTTCGCTTCAAAGGGCGCGAAAGAGACCGGTGTGACTGCGGGAACACCCTCGAAAACGTGATGCGCTTTCGCTGCGGATAGGAATGCCAGGTCAATCGGATCCTGGTTGGCCTCCTGTGACGCAAGTGCGCCAGCGAACAAAACATCCGCTTCTTTCGCCTGCTCCAGCGGAATCACGCCGGTCACGGCCAGTTGATTCATTGTGATCGTGCCCGTCTTGTCCACGCAGAGCACGTCCATCGTCGCGGCATCCTCCGCGGCGCTGAGCCGCGTGACCAGAACACCGCTCTTGGCCAGTTCCCTCGACCCGACGGCCATGCTAACGGTGAACATGACAGGGAGTGCCACCGGCACCGCGCTCATCAAAAGCACGAGCATGAGCGGAACCATCTCCAACAGAGGCGCGCCACGGACCAAAGACAGTACAACCACCAGTGCTATCAGGACGCCGACAATGACGAAAAGCCAGCGGACGACTTTCGCCACTACGGCTTCGATATGGAGTTTCGGCCGCGCTTGCTGCACCAGCTCTGTGGTGCGGCCAAAGTAGGTTTTCGTCCCAGTCAGCATGACCACACCGTTGCCTTCCCCCCGACGGACGACGGATCCCGAGGAGAGCACCTCTCCAGGCGCCTTGTTGGCATCCTTCGATTCGCCGGTGAGAGCCGACTGGTCAACACTGAGATCTCCGCTCAAGAGCTTGACATCTGCAGGAATGATGTCGCCCGGGCGCACGCGGACAATGTCTCCCGGGACCAGATCTCGGGCAGGAATGACCTTCCAATTAGCGTCGCGCCTGACGCGCGCACTGACCTGCAACCGCCGCCGCAGTGCCGCAACGACACCAGCGGCGCGGCGCTCCTGCAAAAAGCTCAATACGGCATTGATGACAAGCAGCGCGCCCACTACGACGAGGTCCGAATACTTTCCCAGCACGACTGACAGAACCATGATCAGCTCGAGCATCCACGCGGAGATTCCCCAGAATTTCTTGATAAACTTGAGGACCGGGTGCCCTTTCTGTTCGGCCACTTCGTTGTAGCCATGCTCTTTGCGACGAGCCTCTACATCCGAGCTGGTAAGCCCGGCGTCGGGGTTTACGTGGAGCGCTGCCAGCGTGTCGGGAACCGAGGCGGTAGCGATATCAGGTGGCTTGGCATTCGCCGGCTTCGAGGCCGCCGGCCTGGCGTGGGGTTTTTCGGAGGTCGTTGGCATGAGTGAGTATCCCTTCGGGAACGTGTTCCTTCCCTGGCAGCACCCTCCTTCCAGCAAATTTCCGGCAAGTCCTCGTCGTGCTTGTCGGATTACTGCTTACGCTCGACGAACGTGTCCTGAACCATCTGCTTTAGTTAGGCACTTTTGGCGCCTATGCGCGGTAAGCGATCGACCACGTTTTGCACCAGGTGGAACCGATCCAGTTCGTCGAAAGAAGTCGTGATGGCGCCCTTCCTTGTAGCCTCGGACGATCTTGTAGCGCTTAAGGCGCAGGCGTCCGCAGAAAGCCTCGACTACCGAACAAAGATCTGAAAAAGGTTCAAGCCATTTCTGTACGGTAACGCACACAGAGCGAGCACGTGGTTTCAGCAATCGGAGACGCTTAGCTTTCCGCCCTCAAAAACTGTCAACGTCGCGCGGTATCGCATTTCACAATTGTCTGGAGGCTCGATATATTCTAAAGACCAGTCACATCTATGGAGGGAGGCATGGGCAGCGTTTCAAATAGCGTCTTAACCTCTGGAAAGGATGCGAAGGAGTATGCTCGATTCTGCAGGATCCACGAATTGTTTCTGGTAGACGGGCTCGAGCCCTGGCGGACTACGCTGAAAAGCAGGGGTCTGTCCGAAGTTGAGATGAGTGTGAAGGTCTCGGCAGCGACCGATTACATCCGGCTTATCGGGGGACTCACATCAGAACCTCATGGAGCGTAGTCCTATCTGCGGCTTTCCCGGATCTCTCGCGCCGACCTCGTGCAGCTCATCTCCTTCATCGGAGGCTGCTTGCTGCTCGGGAAAAGAGTGGCGGTAGCCGGGAGCTTTCGCCGTGCCGCTCGCCGATCCAAAGAGCTACAGCTCCGTTATCACCTTTCGCTCCTCGAGGAGCTAATCGTCCCCAGATCGTGGATCATCGAGTTAGGTTGACCCTTGCAGGCTGTCCCTGTCACACCACCGTACATGCGGGTCCGCATACGGCGGTTCGGCAAAATCGAGCGCTCAGGTAACAAGTGATGGGAATCCGAGGGAATTGAAGAAAGCATTCGGCAGCGCAACATTCAGAGCAGGGCTGGGACTCAGCCTCCTGTACTGTGTTGAAGAATCTCTTTACGTCTTGGCGACATTCTTTAGGCCAAAGGAGACGTTCAGGCGTAAGATTTGATGGGCCGTTAGAAAAGAACCGGCTGCAAGGGCCGGGCGCTGCGCCCGGCCCTTGCATTCGACAGAAAGCCAGTACGCAACAAAATCGATTCAGGTGATTGAACGATTGCTAAAGCTTGACAAACTCATGTTCCATCTCAGCCAGACTCAGGAGGCAGGCTTATAGCCGACACGGCTTTTCATTCGATCCAATAGGGAAAGACTGTTGATTTGCGAACCCCCAACGACCTCAGCCGCTACTTCAGAAATGAAGTAATTCGGTCCTATCAAGTCCAGTATGCACGATAACGATCGCGTTCGCATCCTGCACATGATGGACACTGCAGAGTCGGTCGAGCAAATCGCAGCCGGAAAAAAGAGTGGCGACCTGGACACCGATCGGATGCTTCTTTTCGCCTCGGGGGATTGAGGTAATAGGAGAGGCGGCCAGCAAAGTGACCAGCAAAACACAGGACGCATTGCCGGGGGTTCGTTAGGCATCAGGAACTTCGTCGCTGCTGCCAACCCTATCGCGACTTTTTCGCCTAAGGGCGAGTGGCGAGCGCCAGATGGGGACGTTCTCCTCAAAAGACGTGAAGCAGCTACAAGCCCCTGAAGCGGCGAAACGGGATGCAGAACTTCCTCACCCGCAGGCCCATAATGCGCTCGGTGATTCCCAGGGAAGCGGCAGCCGCTGCCATCGAGCCCCGGGACGATCTCAATGCCTCGACGAGAAGCTCCTTTTCCACGCGATCGAGGGCAACGCGAAGAGTCTCGCGCGGCGCGGTGCCGGTTGCCTCCGCAGTCTGGAGGGAGGGAGGCAGGTGATGTCCATGGATGACATCGTCGTTGCTGAGAAGCACGGCGCGCTCGATGCAGTTCTCCAGTTCACGGACGTTGCCCGGCCAGTGATAACCCATCAACATATCGATTGCCGGGGTGGAGATACGCCGCACGTTCTTGTGGGCCTTCAGGCTGTAGTGCTCGGCAAAGTAGTCCGCAAGCAAGAGGATGTCCGTGCGCCTCTCGCGCAGGGGAGGAATGTGGATGGGAAACACATTCAAGCGATAGTACAAGTCCCGGCGAAATTGCTCTCTTTGGATAAGGTCTTCCAGGACACGGTTTGTCGCCGTGATGAGGCGCACGTCCGCGCGGATCGTTGCCGTGCCGCCAACGCGCTCGAACTCCTTTTCCTGCAGAACGCGGAGGAGCTTGATCTGCATAGCAGGCGAGAGATCGCCAATCTCGTCGAGGAATAGCGTTCCACCCTCGGCCAGCTCGAAGCGCCCCTTTCGTGATGCGACCGCGTCAGTGAACGCGCCCTTCTCGTGGCCGAAAAGCTCGCTTTCAATGGTCCCTTCCGGAAGCGCTGCGCAATTCACTTTTACGAAGGGTTTCGTGGCACGCGGGCTCGCGTAATGCAAAGCGTGTGCCACGAGCTCTTTGCCGGTGCCGCTTTCGCCTCGAAGAAGCACCGTAGTATCATTGGGTGAGACTTGGGAAATGAGCTTGTACACTTCCTGCATCGCCTCTGAGTTGCCGATGATGTTCGACGGTCGAAAGCGGTCTTTCAGCTCGTTCTGCAGGCGCACGTTTTCCTGCAAGAGCCTGTCGCGCTCCTCCTGCGCAAGCTGGTGAAGCCGCACCGCCTGCGCGATCAGGGAGGCGATGACGGAAAGGATCCTTGCCTCTTCCTGGAGATAGGAAAGCGCGGCAACCGGATGGTCACCGCTCAGAGCTCCAACGACCTCAAGGCCCACTTTGATGGGCACACAGACGAAGGACAGGTCTTCGCTATCAGGCGTTCGCCGCGCGCCGGTACGGTCGAGGAACCGCGGTTCTACGGAGATCTTGGGAACGATTGAGGCCTTTCCTGTCTCGATCACTTCGCCGGTGATTCCCTCGCCGAGCTTGTACTTGCCCCGTCGTTTCTGGCTCGCAGAAAGCCCATAGGCGGCCTCGATAGCAATCTTTCCGGTTTGCCTGTTCAGGAGCGTCAAGGTAGCAAACTTCATCCCCAGACTCCGAGTGACTGCTTCCAAGACGGGCTCCACTACCGCGCGGAGATCGAGGCTCGAGTCCAGGATCTGGCTGATCGTGAATAGCAGGGAGAGTTCGCTCGGCCCCCCCTCCACTCCCACCAAGCGTATCCGATCCTCGGCCAT
>Ga0265338_10007241_pt1 | contig 13849 bp, 11 predicted proteins | sample 42126metaG_FD_193579 | JGI IMG/M metagenome (GOLD analysis project Ga0265338, IMG submission 193579) | Rhizosphere microbial communities from Carex aquatilis grown in University of Washington, Seatle, WA, United States - 4-21-26 metaG | ecosystem: Host-associated > Plants > Roots > Rhizosphere... | reverse complement strand
CGACGATCCCGATTTCCCGGCGTTGTTACGGCGTTCGGGAATGGTTTATGTCGTGCTTGCCAAGATCTGTGTGTCGAGGACCGGCAGCGTCGACAGCGTCTCGATCCTCAAGGGCGCTGACACGCTCCTGGACGGCAACGTGCTAACGGCGGTCAAGAAATGGCACTACCGGCCGCTCATGGCCGACAACAACGCCGTGCCCTTTTGTTATTTCGGCCGGTTCGAATTCAAATCGAATTGACGGGGCAGGCCCAGGAGAAGCAAGGAGAAGCGATGGATTTCACGCTGGTTGGACTCTGGCACGAGATGGGCCCCATCGCGCGCGGCGTGGTGGTGATCCTGGTGGTCATGTCGATGTACGCGCTCGGCGTCACCGTCGAGCGCTTCTTCTCGCTGCGCAAGGGCGGGCGCCTGTCGTTGCTGTATGTCCGCTCGGTTGCGCCGCTGGTCACCGCGACCGGCCGGTTGCGCGAGGCCGTCGGGCTCGACAGCCGCTTCGGCGGCAGCCCGGTCGCGCGCGTGATTGGCGCCGGCCTGAAGGAATGGGCGCGCGCCACCGAGGCCGAGAAGACGCGGGCCACGCAAGCCGGCGACGCGCGCTTCGAGCGCGCCGACGCCGTCGGCCGCACCATGGAGCGGGTCAAGGAGCGCGAGCTGGCGGGCCTGCGGCGCGGCTTGCCGGTGCTGGCGACGGTCTCGTCGTCGGCGCCGTTCGTCGGGCTCTTCGGCACGGTCGGCGGCATCATCACCGCGTTCCAGAAGCTGGCCGATCCGTCGAAGGGCGGCGGCGGCATCGGCACCGTCTCTGCCGGCATCGCGGAGGCGCTCATTACCACCGCCGTCGGACTGGCGGTCGCGATCATCTCCGTGTGGTTCTACAACTACTTCATCGCGCGCATCGACGACGTCACCATCGACATCGACGAGACCGCGTCTGAGCTGGTCGACAGCATCCTGCGCGAGGGGCCGCCGGCTTGAGCCAAGCTGGCTCAAGCGCCGGTTTTCGCCCGCAACGATCGGGCAGCCGGCGCGTCCGCCCGGCCGCCAAACCGCACGTCAAGGGTTTGGTGAAGGCGGAAATCAACGTCACGCCGCTGGTCGACGTGGTCCTGGTATTGCTCATCATTTTCATGGTCGTGACGCCGATGATCGCCCGCGGCGTCGACGTGCAGCTGCCGGTCACCAGCCACCACTCCAAGAAGAACGACGACAATCGCGACATCGTCGTGTCGATCACACGCGAGGGCACGGTCTATGTCGGCGCTGACCGCACGCCGCTGGAGAAGCTGGGGCCGGCTGTCGCGCAAGAGAAGCGGCGCCACCCGGACAAAGGCATTTTCCTCAAGGCGGACGAGCGACTGGACTACGGGCAGGCCCGCCGGGTCATGGACGCGATCCACGCAGCCGGCGTCGAAGACGTGCAGCTCGGGACGGACGAGGCAGCGGCAGGCTCGCCACCGGGGGCGCGCTCGCCATGAGCATGTCGGTCGGCGGCGGTGGCGGCGGTCGTTTCAGCGCGCGCGGAGAAATCAACGTCACACCGTTGATCGACATCGTGCTGGTCTTGTTGATCGTGTTCATGGTGATGACGCCGGTGATGCTCAAGGAGCTCGTCGCGAAGATTCCACAAGAACAGAGCGAAACTACGCCGCAACCACCGGGCGAAAATCCGATCGTGGTTTCGCTCGCCGGCGACGGCACCGTCACGCTGGGCAGCGAGCCGATCGCGATCGAGGGGCTCGGCACCGCTGTTCGCGAGCGGCTCGCTCACGATCGCCAGAAGGTGGTCTTTTTCCGTATCGACGACCGCGCGAGCTATGGGCGTGCCATCAAATTGATGGACCTGTGCAAAGGCGCCGGCGCAGCCACGCTTGGTATCGTGACAAACAAATAACGTAGTCAACTAAAGCCAAGTCTGCGACCTGCCGACGTTTACCCCGTGCGTTGAAAAATGGTACGATGCCGCCCCACTGGTGGTGTCTCCCGTCTCGCAACGACATGCCTAGGGTAAAGGAGCTTTCCATGAAGCGGCTGTTCTGGCGCCTGGCGCCGGAAATGGTTTTGTGCGTGGCGATCGCTGGCCTGGCAGGTTGCAGCGACCCCAACAACAGTGTCCCCGCCGGTCCCCCCGTCCTGACCAGCTGGTCAGTCGTCGACAACGCGACCGGCGCCAGCCTCGACGTGACCGCGGACGGCAGCGCGATCCAGGTCAGCGGCTTCGTTCATTTGAACGCGCTCTTCGATCGATTGCTCGACGGTTCCTCGGTGACCGCGCTCGACGGCGGTACGGATCAGGGCACCCCCGACGCGGTGTTGATTGACGTCTCGCCGCCCTTGCCGGCGGTCGCGTTGACCGTCAACTCCATCTATACGCCCAACGGGGCAGCGCCCGGCATGGTCCTGGTCTTCTCCCCCGGCCCAAGCATCGCGACCACGGTGATGCCCACGTTCCCGTCGAATTCAACGATCACCGCGACGATGAACAAGACCAAGGTCCGGTCGAAGAAGGGCGAGCCCTTCACCGCCTCGGGTGATCTGGCCAGCGGCACGCTGACGTTTCAGACGCTGCCGTTCTCGGTCGCGATCACCGCGCCGATGGGCGACGCCAATCCCGACGCGGGCGCAGACGCCGGCCCGCCGCCAGTCTCGCCGATGATGCAGGCGGTGACCCTGGCGTTCACCAACTTGCCGGGCGACATCCAGAGCTCCATCACTGTCACGGTCAACGGCACCGCCTACACCGACTTCACCGTCGCCCCCGAAAGCAACCCCACGATCCTCGACGTCACGCCGATGACGACCTGGCCCGCCAACGCGACAATCGTCGTTGCCGTCGGCGCCACCGCCGCCGACGCGCTGGGCGTCGCGATCGATGCCGCCGCGAACGCCACCTTCACCACGAGTGGAATGTAGCCGATGCGCGCCAATAAAATGCCTACCTACGTCACGCGAAGGAGAGTCTCGATGAGCCGTATTACGGCCGGCGCAGTTGCCCTGGGATTGTCGTTGGCGCTGCTCTTGGGGGGAGGAATCGCCCGCGCACAGGACGTCACCGGCAAGATCACCGGCCGGGTCTCCGACAAGGACAGCGGCCAGCCGCTCTCCGGCGTCACGGTCATCGTTCAGGGCCCGCAGGGCGACGACGCCACGCTGACCACCAACACCGGCGACTACTACTTCTCGGCGTTGCCCGTCGGCACGTACGTGATTCGCTTTTACATGGCGAATTCGTCGACCAAGACCGAGCAAGGCGGCGTGGTGGTCTCGGCCGACAAGACGGTAAAGGTCAACGCGCGCATCGCCGGCACGGCGGCGGCCGCGGCTGCCGAGGAGACCTACGTCATCACGCGCAAGGCACCCGCGGTCGATGTCGGATCCACCCGGTTGGGACCGACGTTCGATTCAGCGTTCAACACCAACGTTCCGATCGGGCGCAATTTCGGCGACGTCATCGAGAAGGCGCCGGGCGCGTTCCTCGACCGCACCGGCAGCGTCTCGATCGGCGGCGCGACGGGACTCGAGAACATCTACCTCGTCGACGGACTCAACGTGACCGGCGCCGAGTACGGCAACATCAACAGCAACTTGCCCAGCACGGGTGGCGGATCGAACTTCCCGGTCGAGTTCCTGGACCAGATGTCGGTCAACACCGGTGGGTACAACGCCGAGTTCGGCGGCGCGATGGGCGGCGTGGTCAGCGCGGTCACCAAGTCGGGCACCAACGATCTGCATGGCAGCGTGTTCGGCTACTGGTCACCCTACTTCCTGGCCGGCGATCCCAAGGTCGTCACCCGCGTCAATGGCGCGATCTCATCGGCGACCAAGCCCGACTACGACACCAACGTCGGCGCCGAGGTCGGCGGTCCCATCATCAAGAACAAGCTCTTCTTCTGGCTCGGCCTCGCGCCGCGCCTGCAGGAGGATCACGTCTTCCGCTACACCCACTCATTGTCGCCTCCGGACGCCAACGGCATCGAGGCCTTCGGCCCCGAGGTCGACCGCCGCCGCGTCAGCGAGTCGCGCCAGACCTATCACTTCGGCGGCAAGCTCGACTTCGTGCCCGCGCCCGACCACCGGCTGACGCTGTCGATCTTCGGCTCGCCGTCGAACGGCGCCGGCGTCCGTGCCGGTGTCGGCGGTGATCCGGCGATCGCCGACCCGAGCTGGATGCGGGAGAACGTCATACGTGACAGCACGGACGTCGGGCTGCACTGGATCTCGAAGCTCTTCGACCGCAAGTGGCAGATCGAGGCCAACATCGGCGTCCACCGCGAGTACTTCAACGACTACTCGCCCACCCCGGCGCTCAACAACCTCAATCAAGAGGAACACTGGGGCGCGAACCTGTGGGACCTGGAGCACACGCCGGGCTGCGAGCCGCAAACCATCAACGGCCAGGTCTTCCAGCCCTGCCCGGTCGACAACTACCACAACGGCGGCTTCGGCCTCGAGAAGACGTTCACGTCCAATCGCTTGAGCGGTGACATCAAATCGACCCACATCTTCGAAGCCGGCGGCCACCACGAGATCAAGTGGGGCTGGCATTTCGAGGGGACGCAATTCGACCAGGTCCGCTACTACAGCGGGCCGCTGGGTGAGCGGGGATTGGTCCGGCAGTTCAATCCCGGAACCCCCCAGGTCTGGACATTCTTCTCGCTGCAGGGCGACGAGCAGCCGTATCAGTTCGGCAGCCACCCGTACGATCTGCAGACGGCACCGCACTATCAGGATCAGCTCGCGGCCAACGTCAGCAACTTCATCAGCTCTTTGTTTCTGCAAGAGAGCTACTCGCCCCGCCCGAACCTGACCATCAACGCCGGCGTGCGCTACGAGATGCAGAAGATGTACGACGATCAGAATGTCGAGTTCCTGCACCTCGACAACTATCTCGCGCCCCGCGTTGGCGTCGTATGGGATCCGACCAACGACGGCCGCTCAAAGGTATTTGCGCACTTTGGCCAATACTACGAGACCATCCCGATGAGCATTGCCGCCCGTTATTTCGGCGGTGAGGGCATCCTGGTCGCGCCGATCAACCCCTCCACTTGCGGCAACCCTCCCGCCAACTGGACCGGGGGCACCGGCGAATGGCGCACTTGTACGCCCGACATGAATCCGAACGACTACGGCTACTTCAACAACGGCAAGGACTACCCGGTTCAGCCGCACTTGAAAGGCCAGTACCACAACGAGGTCGTCGCGGGCGCGCAGCATGAGGTCATGGAGGATCTGGTGCTCGGCATCGACTACACCCACCGCTGGCTGGGCAACGTGATCGAGGACGGCACCGCGGCCGACTTCAACTTCCTGCTCGCCAACCCGGGCAACGTGCCTCCCGAGGCCATCAGCGGATATCAAAACCAGATCACGCAAGACACGGCGCTGGTCGCGCAGCGCCAGACCGACCTCAACAGCGCGACGACCGACGCAGCCAAGGCGACGGCGCAGGCGGCGCTGACCCAGGCGCAGAACCAGCTCGCGACCGCGCAGTCGTTGCTGGCGAACCTCAAGGGCCTGGCTTCGGAGCCCAAGCCCGAGCGCACCTACGACGCGGTCACACTGTTCGTCGACAAGCGGTTCTCGAAGCAGTGGCTGGTTCACGCGTCGTACACCTACTCGCGCCTGATTGGTAACTACGAGGGTCTCTATCAGGATCATCAGGACTACTTCGCCCCCAACGGCGGCAACGCTTACGACACCCAGGATCTGGTCCTCAATCAGCGCGGTCCGCTGCCCAACGACCATCCGCACTCGGGCCGCATCGACGGCTACTACTCGCAGCCCGTGGGCCCCGGCAGCATCGTCTTCGGGCTCGGCTTCGCGGCGCGTTCGGGTCAGCCCATCAACTATGTGTCGAACCTGGCCGGCAACGGACAGATCGTCTTTCTGCTGCCGCGCGGCTCGGGCGGTCGAACGCCGCCCATCACCCAGTTCGACGGCAAGCTGTCGTATCGCTGTCCGCTCACCCCCAAGACCAACATCGAGGCATTCCTCGACGTCTTCAATATCTTCAACCAGCAGGCCGTCCTGCGCGTCGACGACGACTACACCTTCGATTCGGCGGCGCCGATCGTCAACGGCACCAAGGACGACCTCAAGTACGCCAAGAACGGCCAGGGCGGACCGCTGGCCGTGAATCCCAACTATGGCCACGCGACCTCGTACCAGACGCCGATCCACGGCCGCCTGGGCTTGCGCCTGACGTTCTAGGGGCGGCCCGATGACGGGAGGCGCCCCGTCCTCGTCGCCGTCCTCGTCCCCGCCCGTTTATAGTAGCCCCCATGGGCGGGGTCCTGGCGCGCGCGCTTCTCTCAATGGCAGCGATCGTCATGGCAGCCATCGGGGACCCCGCACCCGCCGCCCTCGCGCCCACGCCGCCGGCGGCCTGCCCGGCGCGCCATGACGTCGAGCAGGAGATCGATCGCCTGGGTGTCGCCGCGGCGCTGGCGCTCGAGGGCACGCCCGACGTCCGCGTCGACGACGGCGCCATGCAGATCGTGCTGCGCGCGCCCGACGGCAAGGTGCTCGGCCAGCGAGAGGTCGCCGCACCCGGCGCGTGCCACGAGCGCGCCGTGGTCGCGGCGGTCGTGATCGCGGCCTGGCTCGGCGAGTGGTCGGGTCGCGAGACGCCCGCACCCGCGCCATCCCCGGCGCCGCCCCCGCCACTGGTTCTGACCGGGACGCCCGCGCCGCCGACGCCGGCGCCGCGCACACCTCCGCGCATCGACATCGCCGCCTTTGGATTCGGCGTCCACGACGGCGACGCCGGCACCTGGGGCGCCGGCGGCGAGCTCGGCTACCGGCTATCGGGCCCGTTTTCGGTGATCGTCCTCGGCCAGGGCACCGGCGAGCGCAGCCAGGGGCTGGGCCCGGGCCGCGCGGCTTACAGCTCGTCGAGGTTTGGCGCCGGGCTCGCCTGGCGGCGCTGGTTTGGGCGCACGCTGCTGGACTTCGGGCTGGCGCCCGAGGCCGCGCGCGTCGCGCTGCGGGGCGAGCAGCTCCCCACGACGCGCGCAGCCACCACCTGGAGCCTCACCACCGACGGCCGGGTCCGCCTGGGCCTGCGCCTGGGTGCTGCGGTTCCGTTTGTCTATGCCGACGCGGCCTACGCGGTGGCGACGGCGCGGTTGACGCTGGACGACCGGCCCGACCAGGTGACGCTGTCGCGCTGGAACCTCGCGGCCGGGCTCGGTCTGCTCTTTTCGTTCCCCCCGGAATTTTTCCCGTCTCGGAGCTGAAACGTTTTGGGGCGTGCCGTCACCAGGGGAGACGAGGTGAGCATCCCAGCCGTTCGCGACGCCCCGGTCGATTCGGGGACGCTCTACCGGACGCATGTGCGTCAGGTGGCGCGCTGGGCGGAGCGGCTCGGCGGCCCGACGCTGGACGTGGAGGACGTGGTTCACGAGGTCTTCACCATCGCGCACGAGCGCCTGCCGACGTTTCGCGGCGATTCGAGCGTCGCGACCTGGCTGTTCGGAATCACCGAACGGGTCGTGCGCCACCGCCGCCGCCGCGCGCGCTGGCGCCGCTGGCTGAGCGGCAGCGCCGACGACAGCGCCGGCCACCTGCCCGCGCCCGGCCCCGACGCCGTGCGCCTGGTCGAACGTCACGAGACCGCGCGCGCCGTCTACAGCATCCTCGACCGGCTGCCCGAGCGCGATCGGCAGGCCTTGATCCTGTTCGAGCTCGAGGACCTGAGCGCCGACGAGGTCGGCCAGCTCCTGGGCATTCAGCCGGCGAACGCGCGGCTGCGGCTGCACCGCGCCCGGGCGCGCTTTCTGCGTCTCTACGAACAGATGGAATCGAAGGACCCGAGCGACGGAAGGAGAAGACAAGACGATGTCCGCCGACGATGAGCAACCGGTCGCGGTACCGGCCGAGGCGCCAGCCGCCGCGACCGTCGATCTGAAGGAACGCTACCGCCGCGCAATCGCGTTCCTGCAGCGCACGCGCGACCTGCCCGAGCTGACGCCGGCGCAGATCGATCGCATCGAGCAGCGGATGCACCAGCCGCGCGCGGCGGCGCGGCGCCCGCTGCTGTCGCCGGCGCTGGCCGCGCTGTTCGTGCTCTTGCTCGCCGGCGGCGCGCTGGCGATGGCCGGCCGCGATCTCACGCGGCTGCCGGGCGTGGGCCGTTGGATTGGAGTGCTGCTGAGTCACGGCCGTACGAGCCAGGCGCCGGAGACGCGCGGCCGAACACAGCCGGCACAATCGGAAGCAGCCGCCGCTCCGGTCCGCGCCTCCGCGCGCTTGCCGGGGCCGGAACCGGCCGGTCACGAATCGACGCCGGCGCCGCTAGCCGAGGCTCCGCGGGCGAGCATCGGGATCGTCGCGCCCGCGAGCGGCGCGGCTTCGCCTGCGCGTGTGCGCGAAACCCGCGTCGCGCTGGCCGAGCGGCAACAGACTGCCGCGCACGCCGCCGCTCGAACCACAGCAGCGGAGATGGCGGGCCCGGGTCCAGCGTCGGAGCCCGCGCTGTCACCCGCACCACCGCCGACGCCAGCGCCGAACGCGCCGGCACCGCAGCTGCCCGCAGCGGCCGCGCCATCAGGCGCGCCAAGGCCCGCCGTGATTGATCGCGAGATCCCGCGCTCGTCCCCGCCGGAACCCGCCGCCCCGGAAAGCACGATCGTCGCCGAGAGCCGCTCGTTCGCCTCGGCGCTCGCGCTCTGGCACCGCGACCACGACGCCGCCGGGGCGCTGGCGGCGCTGGACGCGCACGAGCGGGGCTTCCCCGCGGGCCAGATCCAGCTCGAAGCGCGGCTGCTGCGCGCCGAGATCCTGCTCGCGAGCGCGCGCGACCGCGAGGCGCTGGCACTACTCGATCAACTCGGGCTCGGTGGCGTTCCTCGCGCGCGCGAGCTGCGCACCGTGCGCGGCGAGCTGCGCATCAAGGCCGGGCGCTGCGCCGACGGCAAGGCCGATCTCGAGGCCGTGCTGGCGAACGGCGAATCGGACGCGTTCGCCCAGCGCGCGCGAAAAGCGATCGCCGCGTGCCCCTGAAACGTTTCTCCGTCGGCCGTCACTAGACGAATCATGAAGACTCATCGCTTGCGGGTTGTCTCGAGCATCGAACAGCGGAAAGGCGGCGGCGCGTTCGCCGCCATGGCGATGGCGCTGGCAATCGCGGCCTGTACGCGCACCATGTCGCTGGGCGCGGCCGGCACGCCCGACGGAGGCGACGTCCGCATGTCGAACGACGCCGGCGACGCGCAGCCGGATTTGCCGCCGGACGGCTCGCCCGACGTGGTCGTGGATGCCGCACCCGATGTCGTCGCCGATACCGCGCCGGACGTCGTCGCCGACACCGTCGTGCCCGACGTCCCCGAGGATGGGCACGTCGATCAAGCCACGGACGTCCCACCCGGGATGAGCTGCATCGACAACGGCATCACCTATCACTCGGGCGACGTCGTCCTTCGCCTCGGGTGCCAGCTGAGCTGCATCTGCACCGACGGCGTCGTCGGTGCCTGCACGGGCATCCCATGCCCCGTCGATGGATCCGCCATCGTCGATCCGATCCCGGTCGCAACCATCACCTTCGGCGATGCCTTGCCGGACGTCCAGGTCTCCATCGATAGCCGCGGGGAAGCCCAGCGCACGATCGCGAGCACAACCGCCCTGATGCCGCCACCCCTGCCTCGTTCGTTTCCGCCGGGGTCCCCCGAGGTCACGCTGTTCCTGTACCACCTGCAGAAGGTGGGCGATCTCACCAAGCTGAGCTCCGCATGCCCAGGTTCCAACGGAATCAGAGTTACTTTGCCGCCCCCGAACAGCGTCACCAGCGGCAACCTGCGATGCCTGCTCAATCCCACGGGGGATTCGCTGGCTCTCGATCACGACGCCGAGGTGCTACTGGGGCTCGACGGCAGCAACGATTCGATCAACGCACAGGCCTGCAACGCCACCGGTGGCACGGTCTCGAACAGCCTCTGCTGCAGCGGCAGCGGCAACTTTCCCAACACGTGCGCGGTCGGCGCCTGCTCCTGCGCGCCGACCGCCGTCCACGTCATCGATACCTGCCTCTGCCCGGCGGGCGGTTGTTTCCAGCCATCCGTCGGCTGCGTCGGGCCGGCGAACGTCTGCACCGTCGGCGATGACCAGACCTGCAATGACAACCCCGCGCTCGACGCGTTCCACGGCCATTGCGTGACGGGCGGCAGCTGCTCGTGCATCACCGGGTCCACGCTGGTCGCCGCCAGCGGCAAGTGCTCCTGATGCGGCAATCGACGCGCGCTCAGGGCGCGCGCGCGTCTTGCTGGGACAGGCGCGCCGGCGCCGCGGTCTCGAGCGGCATCATCGTCGCCAGGTTCCAGCGCGCCGGCTCGAACGCCTGCCGCGTCTCGACCGCGGGCGGATAGCCGCCGCCCTGCGCCTCGCTGTCGATGACGTGCCCCTTGCCGCTCAGCGCCTGGGCGATGATGCGCGCATCGATCGGATCGCGGTCCCACGGCCGCGCGCCGACTTCACGCAACATGTGAGCCTCGACGTCGGCGGCCCGCATCGGCACGAAGCCCGCCGGCCACAGCGGCCGCCGCACGATCGGGATGACGTTCTCCAGTTTGCCGAGCACGGGCGGCGCCGTGCCGCCGCGCGTGTCCAGCGCGACGTTGTCGTCCATGAAGACCTCGCACGGCCCGGCGCCGTCGACGGTGAGCAACGGCAACTCGGCGCGCGTGTCGGGGCCGTAGTGCATGACGTTGCCGACGATCGCCATCTGCCCGGTCTGATGCGGCAGCGGGCCCCACTCGTGATCGACCAGCACATAGCGGATCGCGGTGCGTCCCGGATTGGCGATGAAGTTGTTGACCACGATGCCGCGCGCGCCGCCCTTGAACATCGGGCTGCGCTCGACGTTGCTGGCGTACAGGTTGCGAATCACCGCCACGTCGGTGACGTTGTCGTGAATCAGCGTCCCCTTCGAATGCTCGCCCTTGCGGTGGGTCGCGTGCGAGAGCCCCTCGGCGATCAGGCAGTCGCTGATGGTGATCCGGTGCGACGTCGACTCGCGCCACTCTGCGGGATTCCTGCCGGCGAAGCGATCGCCCGAAGCGCTCAGGTTCTCGTCGGTGGCCCAGGTCGTCGTGCAGTGATCGATGATCACGTCGTGCGCGCCGGTCACGGTCCCGATACCGTCGCTCTCCCAGCCGCTGCGCTTGGGGGCGCCGGCCTCGCCCGGCCGCACACGCAGGTGCTGGATGATGACGTCGTGAGTGGCGATGCGGATGCCGCCGCGGATCAGCGTGATGCCTGGCGACGGCGCGGTCTGGCCGGCGACAGTCAGGTAGGGCGCCTCGACATCCATGACGCTGCGCCCGAGATCGATCACGCCGCCGACCTCGAAGACGACGAGGCGCGGGGCGTCGACCTGCAGCGCTTCGCCGAGCGAACCCGGACCGCTCGGAGCCAGCGTGGTCACGCGCAGGATCACGCCACCGCGTCCGCCCGGCGTCGTCGCCGCCCAGCCATCCGCGGTGGGAAAGGCCTTGACCGCCGGACCGGGCGCGGGCCGATGCAACGAAGGATCGGTGGACCGCGGCGCGCACCCCGCGACCGCCCACACCAGCGCCAGCCATACTTTCGACGTTCTGCGGGCGCGCCCGGACACGATCGGGGCTTCTAGCACCGGATCCCGCCCTGACCCCTGACGGCGACCGCGCGCATCCGCGGTCAGGTTCATTTCGAGAATCCGCGATTGACGGCGAACGGCGAGAGCTTGCACCAACTTTGTGAGTCCCAACCCTTGTCTTAGAGGCGGATTACGGCCGGGAGTCGCACGCAGTGATTCGCTTCGCTCGCTCCGGCAACAATACTCATCGATGTTGGGGAACCAGGAACTTCGTCGCATGAAACCGACCTTGGTGACACGAGGGCTGTGCGGAGCGGCGGTCCTGCTATGGGCCGGATGTGCCGGCAACGTAATGTCTCCTGCGGGCGGAGCAACCGGCGGCGCGCCCGGCACCGGTACGGGCGCGGGAGGCGCGGGAGGCGCGGGCGGCGGAGCGCCATCGAGCAGCGGCGGCGCGCCCGGCTCACCGACGGGCGGCGCAACCGGCGCCGCGGGCGCCACGGGTGCGGGCGGCACGACCGGTAGCGGCGGAACCACCGGCGGCAGCGTGGGCGGCTCATCCGGAGCCGCGGGCGCAACCGGCTCCGGCGGCGCGACCGGAGGCGGCGCGGGCGGTTCAACCGGCGGCCCGTGCGTCGAGTCGACCTGCGGGTCGCACAAGTGGCCGTGCTGGCGGATGCCGAACCCGGTCGCCGACGGCGCCGGCGTGCCCAATCACCAGAGCTACACCGACCTCGGCAACGGGGCCATCAAGGACAACATCACCTGCCTGGTCTGGGAGAAAGCCAACCCGGCCACCCAGGGCACCTGGCAGGCGAGCGCGGATCGCTGCGCGGCGCTGGCCACCGGCAACTACGCCGGCTTCAACGACTGGCGAATGCCGACCCGCGTGGAGATGGCGTCGATCGTCGACGTGAACAACGGCGCCAAGGGGTTCGCGTCGATCTTCACCGTGACGTCCGGCTACTACGGCACGTCGTCGTGGTGGTACGAGACGATCACGGGACAGAACACCTCCGGCTTTCAGTTCGGCTACGGCACGAACGGCTTCAGCAGCAACGCCGTCGCGATGAGCGGCACCAACAACGTCGCGCGCTGCGTGCGCGGCAACGGCCCCGGCGAGGACGCCGACGTCTTCGCGAAAGAGCCGCCCAACCACTACACGATCGCCAGCGGCGAGGTCACCGACAACTACACCGGCCTGACCTGGCAACAGGCGTACTCGCCGGCGTTGATGAACTTTGCCGACGCACCCGCGTATTGCGCCGGCTTGACCCTGAACGGCCACACCGGCTGGCGCGTGCCCACCCTCAACGAGCTGACCAGCACCGTCAATGAAGCGCTGGTCGGCCCGGCCGTGAACCGCACGGCGCTCCCCAACACGCTGTTCTGCGGCGCGACGACCTGGTACTGGGCGCTGGAGGCGTCGAAGGTCGGCGGCGTCGCCTGGGGCATCAACTACTGCGACGGCTTCACCGGCTGGAACGCCGGTTCGGGGACGGCGTGGAATACGTTCCCGACGGCGTACACGCGCTGCGTGCGCTGACGCTCGCCGATTCTCGACCCAGCGCCTGACCGGATCCGGGACGACGTGGCCGGGGACCGGCCAGCGCGTGACGTGCAGCCGCGAGGATCCGCGGCTCGGAGCTGGCATCGCTCTCGCTTAGAGCGATTGCAGCATGCTCGCTCGCGTCACGTCCGCCGCCGTCGTCGGGATCGAAGCGGCGCCGATCCACGTCGAGGTCGACGTCGCCCTCGGGCTACCCGGCTGCCACATCGTCGGGTTGCCCGACGCGGGCGTGAAAGAGGGGCGCGTGCGCATCCGCGGCGCGCTGGAGAACAGCGGCTTCAAGCTGCCGCCGCGCCGGATCACCGTGAACCTGGCGCCCGCCGATCTTCGCAAGGACGGCGCCGCGTTCGATGTGCCGATCGCGGTCGGCATGCTGTGCGCCGCCGGCGTGCTCGATCCAGCGGCGCTGGAAGCGAGCCTGTTCGTCGGCGAGCTCGCCCTCGACGGCTCGGTGCGTCCAGTGCGGGGCGTGCTGCCCATCGCGGCGTGGGCGCGGGCGCAGGGCATGCGGCGGCTGTTCGTGCCGCGGGCCAACTTGCGCGAGGCAAGCGTCGTCGGCGGCGACTGCACCGTCGAGCCGGTGTCGGCGCTCAGCGAGGTCGTCGGCAACCTGCGCGGTGAGCTGGCGCTGGCGAGTCTCCCCGCGATCGACCCGATCGATCCGAGCGCACCAGTAATGCCGCCGGATCTCGCGGACGTGCGCGGCCAGG
>Ga0265338_10007240_pt1 | contig 13849 bp, 12 predicted proteins | sample 42126metaG_FD_193579 | JGI IMG/M metagenome (GOLD analysis project Ga0265338, IMG submission 193579) | Rhizosphere microbial communities from Carex aquatilis grown in University of Washington, Seatle, WA, United States - 4-21-26 metaG | ecosystem: Host-associated > Plants > Roots > Rhizosphere... | reverse complement strand
AAGCTTTCGATTCCCGCTCTTCGGCAGGGTTTCCCTGGCTGCACCTGAACCCCGCTGGCACCACAGGTCCCTTAACTTAGCGGCATTGGCCTATAACGCCCTGGTTGTCACAACGACGGGGTGCTGGTCGCGCCTCGCGGGCTTTTTGGCACAGGCGGTTAGCCGGCGATCTTCATGACCGCCCAGACGGCCTTTCCGCTGCCCTCGATCGGTGACCAGCCCCAGACGTGGCTGAGGGCGCCGACGATTTGCAGGCCGCGCCCGCTTTCGCCTTCCGCGCTTGGCGCCTGCGGCGCAGGCGCCTCATTGCTCGGATCGGTCACCGCCAGCATCACCTCGCCGACGCGGCGCAGCAGGCAGAGCCGGAGCGCGGGCGCGGTCACGCTGAGCCGGACGGGCTGCGGCGCCGTGCGCATCCCGTGCCTGACCGCGTTGCCCACCAGTTCGGCGATGATCAGCTCGGCGTCATCGGACAGGTACCCGAGCCCCCAGCAGGTTAGTAGCTCACTAACGAAGTGGCGGGCGGTCCGCGCCGCCTCCGCGACCGGGTTCAGCGGGCGGCTCGTCACCGCCGACGTGTCCCACCAGGCCGACGGCACCGGCAGGAACTGCGGAGGAGACGCCGGTAGAGCCGGAGTGGGGACGATGACCTCATCGTCGTCATCCGGCTCCCACGCAGCAACCCTCAGGTGAGCCAACGCAACCGCTTTCTGCATCGTCTTGGGGGGCTAGGTCCGTGCCTGTGCAGTATGTGGGGTATGCCTGGTTTCTATGGTGCCTGATTTGCCGTGCAGATGCAAGACCGAATGCACGTTCATCACGGCAAGGCCAGATGAACGTGCATTTGCACTGTGCACGCCGATTTGTGGGCCTGGACGAGGACATGCGTCTCATGCAAATCTAAATGCACGTTCATTTGTAGCGCGCATCGTGGCATACTCAAGAAAAGCGTCATGACGAGTGCGGCCGGCCAGGCCCTGTCGGCTGGCCGGAAGTTCCAGTCCAGTAACCCCACTCGATTCAGTCACTGGAGGGAAACATGAGTCACGTTTACAACGGCATGCCCGCCACAGAGCTAACCGGCGTTAGCTGGCAGAAAAGCAAGCACAGCAACCCCAACGGCGCCTGCGTCGAGGTGGCGCACCTGTCCGGCGGCGGGATCGCGCTGCGTAATTCCCGCTTCCCTGATGGCCCGGCGCTCATCTACACGCCGGCCGAGATCGCCGCGTTCCTGGCCGGCGCCAAAGACGGCGAGTTCGACCACGTAATCTAATTACGCTGGGGTAGTCAGCGGCGGAAAATCCGCAGCGCGAGGCACATGCAATCCGTGCAATTGTCATCGATTCCTCTTCCGCAATGCCATGATGACATGGGAGACTACTGACCCGTGCCCATGATCATTGGCTGACGCGAACCAGGAGTAGCGATGCTCTCGCCCGAGGACTCCGCCTGGGAGACCCCACAGCCGCTGCGCCCGCGTGCGACAGGGCCGACAGTGCAGCGTCTCGTGCTCGGCGGCCACCTGCGCCGGCTCCGGGAAGAAGCAGGCATGACAACGGAGCGCGCCGCGCTCAGCATCCGCGGCTCGCACTCGAAGATCAGCCGCATGGAGCATGGCCGGGTCGGGTTCAAGGAGCGTGACATCTCCGACCTGCTGACCCTGTACGGGGTCGGCCAGGGCGACGAGCGCGAGGCGCTGCTCAACCTGGCACGGGAATCCAACACGCCCGGCTGGTGGCAGGCTTACGCGGACATCCTGCCGCACTGGGTCGAGCCGTACTTCGGGCTGGAGGCGGCCGCCGCCTCCATCCGTGAGTACGAGCTGCAGTTCGTGCCCGGCCTGCTGCAGATCGAGGACTATGCCCGGGCGGTGATCCGGCTGGGCAACCTGCCGTCGGAGGACGAGGTCATCCGCCGCGCCCAGGCCAGGATGTCCCGCCAGGACCTGCTGGCCAGGGAAGACCCGCCGAAGGTGTGGGCCGTACTCGACGAGGGCGCGCTGAGCCGGGTAATCGGCGGCCCGCAGGTCATGAGGGCGCAACTGAGGCACCTGATCGAGTTGTGCGACCACCCGGCGGTGACGCTGCAGATCCTCCCGTTCTCCGCGGGCGCGCACCGGGCGATGGGCGGCCCCTTCACCATCCTCAGGTACACCGAGCCCGACCTGCGCGACGTGGTGTTCATCGAGCAGCTGACCAGCGCCCTGTACCTGGACAAGCAGAGCGAGGTGGACTCCTACCTGCAGGTGATGGAAGAGGTCTGCCTGCAGGCGGAGCCTTCCGCCAAGACGCCAGGCATCCTCCAGGGCGCGCTCAGCGCCCTCTAGCTGGCAACAGGAATGCCCCCGTACCCGCGCCGGGTACGGGGGCATTCCTGTGCTCCGTAACGCCTCGTCCGGGACGAGGGTGGGGGTAGCCCGGCTGAGGGTCTGCCCGCGGAAGAAGGCTGGCATGACGAACCTGATCCAGATCCCCGCGATGAGGCCGGCCAGGGCTGAGATGAAGGCGATCACGAACACGCCGCCGATGTACCAGTGCGGCCAGAACGGCATGAGCCAGGACGTGTAGCTGTTCTCCGACGCCACGTCCCAGTCGGCCCACAGCGACCAGCCCCCCGCCAGGTACATGATCAGCCCGCCCAGGAATGGCAGGATGCCGCGCATCCACAGGTTCCGCTGGCTCTCCCGCAGCGTCTTCCGGTAGTACCAGGCGCACGCGAAGCCGGTCAGGCCGTAGTAGAAGGCGATGTACAGCCCGATCGCGGTCACCGCGTCGGAGATGACGAAGCCGCCGGAGATGTAGTTGAACGCCAGGTACAGCACCGCCGAGATCACGCCCATCGTGATGGTGGAGACGGTGGGCGTGAGGTAGCGCGGGTGCATCTTGGCGAACGACCGGGGCAGCGCCTTGTAGGTCGCCATCGACAGCGTGGTGCGCGCGGTGGGCAGGATGGTGGTCTGGGTGGACGCCGCCGCTGAGGTGAGCACCATCAGCACCAGCAGCCGGGCCAGGAAGGTCCCGAAGCCGGAGCCGCCGAAGACGGCGTTGCCGAGCACCGAGATCACGTCGCCGGTGTTGTCACCGTTGGCCAGGCCGATCCCGGTGCTGCCGACGCCGGCGAACGACTGCGCCGCCAGGATCACCACGAAGTAGGTCACCAGCAGGATCACCGTGGACAGGATGGCGGCCCGCCCCGGCGTCTTGGCCGGGTCCTTGGTCTCCTCGTTGACCGAGACGGCGGTGTCCCAGCCCCAGTAGATGAACAGCATCAGGATGATGCCGGTGACGAACCCGGAGAAGCCGCCGTGCATCGGGTTGAACCAGGACCAGGTTGGGGTGATGGAGCTGGCCGGGTGGTGCCCGGTGCCGACCCGCACCAGCGCGGTCACCGAGAAGACGAGCAGCATGAACAGCTCAACCGCCAGCAGCACCCGCTGGAACCAGGCGGAGACCTCGATGCCCCGGTAGCAGATGTAGGTCATCGACGCGATCCAGGCCAGGCCGACCAGCAGCACCCAGCCGCTGGTGGCGTTGCTGCCGATGCTGTCCGTCCCGAACAGCAGGAACACGTACTGCCCGGCGACCTGGGCGAGGCTGGCCATGACGAGCACGTCGGCGGCGACGATGGCCCAGCCGCCCGCCCACCCGGTTCGCGGCCCGAACGCCCTGGTGGCCCAGGTGAACGTGGTACCGCAGTCCGGGTCGGCCTTGTTCATCTCGCTGTAGCCGATGGAGGTCAGGAAGATCGGGATGAACGCGATGACCGCGACGATCGGCGAGCCGAGCCCGACGACGGCCACGACGAGGCCGAGCGTTGCCGCCAGGCTGTAGGCGGGGGCGGTCGAGGCGACCCCCATGACGGTTGAGGCGACCAGTCCCAGGGCACCAGACTTGAGGCCCTTCTCCACTTGCTGCTCGGCGGCACCCGGAGGCGCGCCCTCGGCAGTGGACATAGCCCACCCGCCTTCCACTTTCAGACAAAAGCTGCGAATTAGGAGGCTAAACCTACCTCAAACGAGTCTTTCCGTCGCCAGAGTCACCCCAAACCTCCGGAACCCGAGGTAGATCGTGCTAGCTGCGAAGGCGACCGCGGCTCAGGGCGAGTGCGCCGCCTGGGCATAGAATTTCCGGTATCCACTGAAACCGGCGAGAAAGCAGATCCGCATGGCTATCGAGCTTGACAACTCCTTCACCGTCCCGGTGCCGCCCGAGCAGGCCTGGGACGTCCTGCTTGACGTTGAGCGGATCGCCCCGTGCATGCCAGGTGCCACGGTGACCGCCGTCAACGGCGACGAGATCGAGGGCCAGGTAAAGGTAAAGCTCGGCCCGCTGTCGCTCACCTACAAGGGCACCGCGAAGTTCACCGACAAGGACCAGGAGAACCGCGCGATCGCGATCGAGGCCTCCGGCAAGGAGACCCGCGGCGCGGGGACCGCCTCGGCCACCGTGCAGGCGAGCCTGCAGCCCGCGGGGGCCGGCAGCACGCTGGTCTCCATCCACACCGCGCTGAACGTGACCGGGCGCCCGGCGCAGTTCGGCCGCTCGCTGCTGCCCGAGGTGAGCGGGAAGCTCATCGCCCAGTTCGCGACCAACCTGGAAGCGCTGATCGCCGCGGACCAGCCGGGCGCGGAGCCAGCCACTGCCGAGGCAGCCGCCACGCAGGACACGGCGGGCGAGGCAGGCGCCACCCCTAAGGCGGCCGGGTCGGCGGGCGGCCCGGGTGGCGTGGCCGTACCCGCCGCCGAGCCGGCCGCCCCCGTGATCAAGCAGGAGGAGTCACTTGACGCGGTCAAGTTCGTCGTCATCCCGGTGCTGAAGCGGGTGCTCCCGGTCGCCGCCGCGGGCGCCGTCATCGCGTTCGTGGTGCGCCGCCTGACCAGGCGGAAGACTAGCTAACCGGGCTCAGGGGACAAGGACCTCGGTAACCGGGAGGGACGAGTCGGCGGCCAGGCCCAGGGTGGACGGCGGCCGGCCTGCCGCCACCACCGACGCGCCGAGGGCGGCCACCATCGCCCCGTTGTCCGTGCACAGGCCGGGGCGCGGCACCCGAACGCGGATGCCGGCCACGGCGCAGCGCTCAGCCGCGAGCGCGCGCAGCCGCGAGTTGGCGGCCACGCCGCCGCCGATCACCAGGTCGGTGACGCCGTGCTCACGGCAGGCGGCCACCGCCTTGCGGGTCAGCACGTCGGCCACCGCCTCCTGGAAGGAGGCCGCGACGTCGGCCACCGGTACCGGCTCGCCGGAGTCGGCGCGGGCCTCCACCCACCGGGCGACCGCGGTCTTGAGGCCCGCGAAGGAGAAGTCGAGGGTGCCATCGTGCATCTTGGCCCGCGGGAACCTGATCGCATCCGGCGTCCCGGCCCGGGCCGCCTGGTCGACCGGCGGGCCGCCGGGGAACGGCAGCCCGAGCACCCGGGCCACCTTGTCGTAGGCCTCGCCCGCCGCGTCGTCGATCGTCGAGCCGAGCGAGCGCACCTCGCCGGTCACGTCCGGCACCAGCAGCAGCGAGGAGTGGCCGCCGGAAACCAGCAGGGCCACGCACGGCGCGGGCAGCGGGCCGTGCTCCAGCTGGTCCACGGCGACGTGCGCCGCCAGGTGGTTCACGCCGTAGAGCGGCTTGCCGAGGGCGTAGGCGTAGGCCTTGGCCGCCGCGACGCCCACCATCAGCGCGCCGGCCAGCCCTGGCCCGGCGGTCACCGCGACCGCGTCGATATCGGCCGGCCGGACGCCCGCCTTCGCGAACGCGCCCTCCAGGACCGGGACCATCGCCTCCAGGTGCGCCCGGCTCGCCACCTCAGGCACCACCCCGCCGAACCGCGCGTGCTGGTCCATCGACGACGCCACCTCGTCGGCCAGCAGCTGGCGGCCGCGGACGATGCCGACGCCGGTCTCGTCGCAGGAGGTCTCGATGCCGAGCACCAGCGGCCCGTCGGTCGGCGTAGTCATCGCAGCAGGTCCTTACGCATCACCAGGGCGTCGACGCCGGAAGGCTGGTAGTAGCCGCGGCGCACGCCGATCTCCTCGAAACCGCGCCGCCGGTACAGCCCCTGCGCCCGCGGATTGTCCGCGCGGACCTCCAGGAACACCTCGGCGCAGCCGCGGTCGGTGGCCGCGGCGAGCAGCGCGCCAAGCAGCGCCGAGCCGATCCCGTGGCCCCAGTAGGGCGGGCGCACCGCGATCGTCAGCACGTCGGCCTGCATCCCGTCGGGCAGAAAGATCATCCCGGCGTAGCCCGCCATCACGGGCCCGGGTACCGCACCCCGGCCGCTCACGATCTCGCTCTCGGCCACGCCGCCGTCCCCCGCCGCGGCCTCCGCCAGCAGGTACAGGCGGCTGCCGGCGGGCTGGGCAAGCTCCTCGGCGAACATCTGCGGCGACCACGGGTCGTCAGGGAACAGCTCGTGCTCAAGCGCGAGCACGTCCACCAGGTCCGCCGCCACCATCGGCCGCAGCTGCGGCGTACGCGTCGTCACTTGGTGACCCGCTTGGGCGCGTGCGGCTCGCGGACGTCGGGCCGCCGCAGGTACAGCGGCTCGGGCGGCAGCAGCAGCCCGCCGGGGTCGCCGTCCGCCAGCGCGTTCACCGCGATGCGGCACAGCGTGGCCGCGGCGGGGAAGGCCGGGCCGAGCCCGTCGGGAAGTATCTCGGGGTAGAGCATCGGCCCTTCGCCCGCGGCCGGCAGGCCGGACACCGGGATGTCGGCCGGCCTGGACACCGCGGGGCCCGCGATCCGCCGGCCGGCGCCGTCGTAGCGCGCCCAGTACAGCTCCCGCCGCCGCGCGTCGGTGGTGACCAGGAAGTCGCCGCCGGCCCGGCCGCCCAGCTGACCCAGCCCGTCCGCGCCCGCGGCCGCGTCCGCGGCGATCGCGTCGAGGCTGCACAGGCCGTAAACGGGAATGCCGAGGGCGGCACCGAGGACCCGCGCGGTCACCAGCCCGACCCGAAGCCCGGTGTAGGGACCGGGTCCCACCCCGGCCACGATCCCGGTCAGGTCGCGCGGGGTCACGCCGACGTCGGCGATCACCTTGGCGACGGCGGGCGCGAGCAGTTCCGCATGGCGGTGCGCGTCGACCGTGACGAGCTGGGCCAGCGGCTGGCTCCCGTCATGCAGCGCCACCGTAACCGCAGGGGTCGCGGTGTCCAGTCCGAGCAGCAGCACGAAGAACGAGGGTAGCCGCAGCGGCCACTACTTGGCGATCTGAGCCGCCATTTCCCTGGCGACCGTGTTGGCGGCGGTAGTGAGGTCACCCATCGACACCGGCCCGTAGTGCTTGCCGCCGGTGGTCTGGTCAAGGCCGTCCACCACCACCGTGATGATCACGTTACGGTACCGGACCAGCACGTTGGCGACGTCGGTGGTCGCGCCGCCCCGGTTGAACACCTGGGTGGCCTGGAAGGCGGAGGACTGGACGCCGCCGGGCATCCCGGTCACGTCCGTCACCGTCGCCTTCGGCTGGCCGCTCTTCGGTCCAGGCGAGCTGAAGCCGTTCTCAAACGACTGGTACGCGTCTTCCGCGGCGAACGTGGCGCTGCCGTTGCCGGAGGCGAGCCCGCTCGGCGAGTACGCCTGCAGCTGGACCTGGAGCACCCGGTAGGCCGGCGCGTTGTCCAGCGTCCAGGTGCACTCGGTGCTGGCACCGGAGTTCAGCGGCGGCGCGGCCTGCTTGAGCTTGCCCGGCAGGAACTTGCTCAGCGTCGCCCCCGGCATCGTGGCGCACGGGTCGGGCACCTGCTGCAGCTCACCGGGCAGGAAGTTGGTCACGAAGCTGCCGAAGCCCAGGTTGGCCGCACCGGGTCCGCCTTCGAGCAGGTAGATCGTCGCCGCGATGGCCAGCGCGACCGCCGCGCCGCCCGCGATCAGCAGCCGGCGGCGCTGGCGGCGCCCGGCCCGCAGGTCGTCGCGGGAGTCAAGGCCACGCCGGTGCCACCGCTCGGAGAACGCCTCCACCGAGTCCGGCTCGGCCCAGGAGGGCGCTTCCTCGTCCTGGATCTGCCGGGGCGAACGCCCCGGCTGCGACCCCCGGGCAGCTGACGGCTGGCCCGGCCGCGATGAGGCCGGCCGCGAAGCGGCAGCCTGCGGCTGGGCCTGAGCCTGGCTGGCTGGGCTCTGGTACCGGGTGGCCTGCATCGGGTCGGGCTGGCCGGCCGGCTGACCGGGCCACGGCGGCTCGCCCCACGGTGCCTGCCCGGTCGGCTGCCCGGCACCGCCGTAACCGCCCGGGTTGCCGCCGCCGCCGTACTGGCCCGGGGCGTAGCTGCCAGGGCCGCCGGGCGGGTACCCGCCTGGCTGCCGCGACTGGCCGGGCTGGCCGGGCTGGCCGGGCTGGCCGGGCCACCCCGGTTGCGCTGGCTGGCCCTGGCCCCGGGCGTCCCGCTCCCGCGCCTCGGGTGGCCGGACCGGGGGAAGGTCGGGGAACTCCCGCTGGTCTGGCGGAGTGTCACGCCCCTGGTACTCGGGCACGTCGTTGTCTTGACGCGCCCGGCGGCCACGCGGTCGGCCGGGGAATGACCCATGCTGAGTCACGGCATGCCTCCGGTGTCGGTTGGGGGTTACTGACCTAGAGACCAGGCAGAACGCACAAAATCAGATCGGTACAAAGCCGAACTATAGACGATCGGCGGGGCTCGCGAGTGGCAACTGGACGCCTTGCCAGCGCGTGCCGACAGCGGAAATCCGCACCATGCGCGGCAGATCGGCCGGCGGGTCGGCGAGATCACCCCCGTTGCCCGGCTGCGGGGTGATGGTAATCTCCAGCCGGTCGGCCGCCAGCCCCTCGGCCAGCCCCTCGCCCCACTCCACCACCGTCACCGCGGCGGCGGTGTCGGTGTCCAGGTCAAGGTCGTCCAGCTCGAGCGAGCTGCCGAGCCGGTACGCATCGGCGTGCACCAGCGACGGCCGCGGGCTGGCGAGGGCCGGGCTGGCGAGGGCCGGGCTGACCTCACCGGGACCGCCGGCCCCAGCAGCAGCGCCTGACGCCGGCGGGTGCACCCGCGCGATCACGAACGTGGGTGAGGTGACCGGCCCGCGCACGCCGAGGCCGTCGCCGATTCCCTGGGTCAGCGTGGTCTTGCCGGCGCCAAGACCGCCGCTGAGGATGATCAGGTCGCCGGCCCGCAGCAGGCCGGCCAGCGACCGGCCGAGCGCGCGCATCTGCCCCGCGGTGGGCACCGCGAACGAGGCGACCGCCGCCGCTTCGCTACTCATGGTGCACCCGGGGCACGCGCTGGCCGACGCCGGTGACGATCTCGTAGGAGATCGTGCCGAGTTCCTCGCCCCACTGCTGCGCGGTCGGCTCGCCGTTGTCCCCGGGCCCGAAGAGCACGACCTCATCGCCTTCCGCGGCCGGCTCGTCGCCGAAGTCGATGACGAACTGGTCCATGCAGACTGTCCCGGCGATCGGCCACCGGCGGCCGCGGGCGAAAACGAGCGGCCGCCCGGCCGCGGCCCGCGGTATGCCGTCCGCGTAGCCGAGCGGCACCAGGCCGAGCGTCGACTCCCGGTGCGTGACGTAGCGGTGACCGTAGGACACTCCGGTGCCGGCCGGCACCCGCTTCACCAGCGCCAGCCTGGCCCGCAGGGTCATCGCCGGCCGCAGCCAGGGTGGCGGCCCGCCGGGCAGCGTCGCCAGGCCGTAGCTGCCGCCGCCGACCCGCACCAGGTCGTACCGGGCCTGGGGCAGGTCGATCGCGGCGGCGGTGTTGGCGATGTGCCGCACCTGCGGGGTGATGCCCATGCTCTCCGCGACCGCCAGCGCCTCTTTGAACGCGGCCAGCTGCATCTCAATGGACGGACTGCCGGGGATGTCGGCCGACGCGAAGTGCGACCACAGGCCGGTCACCTGGACCTGGCCGTCCCGACTGGCCTGGCGGGCGGCGGCGAGCAGCGGCGGCCAGTCGGCGGCGGTGGCACCGCCCCGGCTCAGCCCGGTGTCCGCCTTCAGGTGCACCCGCGCCGGGCGGCCCGCAGCCGCGGCGGCCGCCGCGATCCGCTGCACCAGCCCGGCCGACCCGGCCGCCAGGTCGACGTCGGCCGCGATCGCGGCCGCGTGGTCGTCCGAGCCGATCGCCATCAGGCACAGCAGCGGCACGCTGAGGCCGGCCCGGCGCAGCTCGAGCGCCTCGCTGACGTGCACCACGCCGAGCCAGTCGGCGCCGCCGTCCACCGCCGCGCGGGCGGCGGGCACCGCGCCGTGGCCGTAGCCGTTGGCCTTCACCACCGCCATCATCGCGGCGGGGGCCGTGTGCGCGCGCAGTGCGGCGACGTTGCCGCTGATGGCGCCGAGGTCGACGCTTGCCGCCGCATGCCCGTTCATGCCCATCATGCTAGGCGGTCCCCGGTGCTGCCGGCCGCGCCCGCCAGCAGGCGGAACGCCTGCTGGATGGCCGCGGCGACGTCGGCCGCGCCGACCGGCGCGGACGGCCCGCCGGGCCTGCCCCCGGCGGCGGCACTCCTGGCGGCGAGGCCGTGCAGGTAGGCGGCGGCGACGGCGGCCTGCGGCGGCAGCAGCCCCTGGGCCAGCAGCGCGCCCGCCAGCCCGGCGAGCACGTCCCCGGTGCCGGCGGTGGCCAGCCACGGCGTCCCGGTGGTGTTCACCAGCACCGGGTCGTGGCCCCCAGCCGGGGCGACCACCGTCGTCGAACCCTTGAGCAGCACGCACACGCCGAGCTCGGCCGCCGCGCGGCGCGCGTGCGCCAGCCGCCGCGCCTCGATGTCGGCCGGGTCGGCGCCGAGCAGCCGGCCGAGCTCGCCGGCGTGCGGGGTGATCAGCGTGGGGGCCGACCGCGGCAGCAGCTCCCGGTGCCGGGCAAGGACGGTCAGCCCGTCCGCGTCGACCAGCACCGGCAGGCTGGTGGCGAGGACCGCCGCCAGCCGCCGGGCGGCGTCGTCGTCGGTGCCCATGCCCGAGCCGACGGCCCACGCCTGCACCCGGCCCACGTCGCCGGGGAACCGCGGCCCGGTGGCCGCACCGCCCGCGGCGGGGTCAGGCTGGCTGAAGCCCGGGGATTCCGAACGGATGCGGGTGTCACCCCCCAGCTCGGTGATGACCACCTCGGGGTGGGCCTGCCGGACGGCGGCCGCCGCCCCTGGGAAGGTGACCAGCCGGACCATGCCCGCGCCGCCGTGCACCGCGCCGCCGGTGGCAAGCAGGGCGGCACCGGTGAAGCGGTCGCTCCCGGCCAGCAGGCCGAGCACGCCGCGCCGGTACTTGTCCGACTCGGCGGTCGGTCGCGGCAGCAGTGCCTCGATGTCACGGGCCTGCGGGGCGCTGGCCTCCGGCGGGCCCGCCAGGTGCGGTCCGAGTCCGATGTCGACCAGCTCGACCACCCCCGCCCGGCCCGCCCCGGGGTCGATGAGCAGCCCGGGCTTGACCGCGCCGAAGGTCACCGTCACGTCGGCGCGGACGGCCGGGCCGGCGACCTCCCCGCTGTCCGGGTCGATGCCGGACGGGAGGTCAACCGCGACGGTGACGGCGTTCCGCGCGTTCGCGGCGAGCTGCGCCAGCGTCGCGTAGGGCTCGCGCAGGCCGCCCTGACCGCCGATGCCGAGCAGCCCGTCGATGATCAGGTCCGCGTGGCCGATGGCCCGCCGTACCGCGTGCCCGGCGTCATAGCGTTCCCCGGTGGCCGGCGGCGCCGTTTTGGCCGGCGGCGCCGTTTTGGCCGGCGGCGCCGTTTTGGCCGGCGGCGCCGTTTTGGCCGGCGGCGCCGTTTTGGCCGGCGGCACTGCGACCGGCGCCACCGGGATGATCCTGCCCCCGGCGGCAGCCAGTGCCCGGGCGCCTGCCTGGTGGATGCGCCCCCCGGCGGCGACGGCGGTCACCGCGGCGCCGCGGCGCGCCAGCCGCTCTCCCGCGTACAGCGCGTCCCCGCCGTTGTCGCCGGTCCCGGCCAGGATCACCACCCGCGCCCCGTACACGCCGCCAGACGAGGCGCGCAGCAGGTCCGCGCACACCGCCGCCAGCCCGGCCGCCGCCCGCTGCATCAGGGTCCCATCCGGCAGCCGCGCCATCAGCGCCGCCTCCGCCGCCCGCACCTTGCTAACCGAGTAAGCATCGCGCATGGTGCCTAGTCTCCCCCGTTAAGGCGCGGCCTGCCCGGCAGGCGCGTCGGCCGCCCGGTACTCAGACCCAGCCGAGGCCGCCCGCCCGGCCCCCTTCGGCGATGACGACGGCGCTGGCCACGCCCGCGTCGTGGCTGAGCGACAGGTGCCAGCCGGTCACCCCGAGGCGGGCGGCGGCGTCCGCGACGGTCCCGCTGACGGTGAGCCGCGGGCGGCCGCCGGGGCCTGGCAGCACCTCGGCGTCGGTCCACAGCAGCCCGCGCGGCGCGCCAAGCGCCTTCGCCAGGGCTTCCTTGGCGGCGAAACGGGCGGCCAGCGAGCGCGGCGGCAGGCCCCGCTCAGCCGGGGTGAACAGCCGGGCGGCCAGGCCCGGGGTGCGGGCGAGCGCGCTGCTGAACCGGTCGATGCCCACGACGTCGATGCCGACGCCGACGATCATGTCCCGGCGCCGACGGTCATGCCCCGGCGCCGGCCGTCACGGCCGGGCCGGTCATGACGGGCCGGTGATGAGATGGCCGGTCATGCCATGGCCAGGCGGACCGCGGCGGCCAGTTCCTCGGCGGTGCGCTCGGCCACGCCGGCCTGGCGGGCCTCGACCATCACCCGGATGAGCGGCTCGGTGCCGCTTGGCCGCAGCAGCACCCGGCCGGCTTCGCCGAGCGCCGCCTCGGCGGCAGTGACCGCCTCGGCCAGCGCCGGGTCGGCCATTGCCCGGTCCTTGTCGCCGCGGACGTTGATGAGCACCTGCGGGTACCTGGTCATCATCTTGCCAGCGGCCGCCACCGGGAAGCCGATGCTGTTCACCGCGGCGAGCAGGTGCAGCCCGGTCAGCACGCCGTCGCCGGTGGTGGCGTGCCCCATCTGGATGATGTGCCCGGACTGCTCGCCGCCGAGGACGTAGCCGCCGTCCCGCATCGCGGCGTACACGTGCTTGTCGCCCACCGGGGTCTGCACCACGGTGATGCCCGACTCCCGCATCGCCGCGTGGAAGCCCAGGTTGGACATGACGGTGACCACCACCGTGTTGCCCGTCAGCTGGTGGGCCCGCTTGAGCTGCGACGCGAGCACAGTCAGGATCTGGTCGCCGTCGAGCGGCTGCCCGTCGCCGTCTACCGCCAGGCAACGGTCCGCGTCGCCGTCGAGGGCGAGGCCCGCGTCGGCCCGGTGCTCGATGACCGCCGCCGCCAGCGTGTCCAGGTGGGTGGAACCGACGCCCGCGTTGATATTGAGCCCGTCCGGTGCCGCGCCGATCGCGATGACCTCGGCGCCCGCCCGGCGTAGCGCCCGCGGGCCGATGCTGTAGGCGGCACCGTGCGCGCAGTCGATGACGACCCGCAGCCCGTGCAGCGGCGGCTGACCGGGCACTGGCTCGGGCAGGCTCGCCAGCAGGTGGTCCAGGTAGGCCTCGTGCGCGGAGTAGGCGTCGGTCACCCGGCCGAAGCCCAGGCCGGGAACGCCGGGCGCGCCGCTCCCGGCGGCCGCGAGGCCGGCCTCGATCGCGTCCTCGGTCTCGTCCGCCAGCTTGACCCCGGACCGCCCGAAGAACTTGATCCCGTTGTCGGCGGCGGGATTATGGCTCGCCGACAGCACCACGCCGAAGTCCGCGTTGAGCGCCCCGGTCAGGTAGGCGACGCCAGGGGTGGGGATGACGCCGAGGCGGAGCACGTCGACGCCGGAGCTTGCCAGCCCGGCGACGACGGCCGCCTCGAGGAAGTCGCCCGACGCCCGCGAGTCACGCCCGATAACGGCGACGGGACGGTCCTGACAGCCGGAAGCGGTGGCGGCGGGT
>Ga0265338_10007239_pt1 | contig 13850 bp, 15 predicted proteins | sample 42126metaG_FD_193579 | JGI IMG/M metagenome (GOLD analysis project Ga0265338, IMG submission 193579) | Rhizosphere microbial communities from Carex aquatilis grown in University of Washington, Seatle, WA, United States - 4-21-26 metaG | ecosystem: Host-associated > Plants > Roots > Rhizosphere... | reverse complement strand
GTCTCGAATGGGACCGCGTGATCGTGCTCGGCGCGCACGAAGGCCTCATGCCGCACCGGTTGGCCGAGGATCACGAAGAAGAACGCCGCGTGTTCCACGTCGCGCTCACCCGTTGCCGGGAGCAGGTTGTGCTCCTCGCCGACGCGGGCGCGGCGGCTCCCTTCCTCGACGAGCTCACCACACCGCCCGCGCCCGAGACGGCGGAGACCCGGCTCGAGCGATCGCGCCGCACGGCGCCCACCGGCGGCTTCGTGGCGCCCGGAGCGTCACCCGCAGACTCCGGTCTCGTCGACGCGCTCCGGGCGTGGCGGCTCGAGCGCTGCCGCGCCGACGCGGTGCCCGCGTACGTCGTGCTGCACGACACCACGATCAACGACATCGCCGCGGCGAAGCCCGCGACTTCACGTGAGCTGTCGGGGATCACTGGTATCGGCCCGACCAAGCTCGAACGCTACGGCGACGACATCCTGGCGATCGTCAACGCAACCCGAGCTGACGCAAGATAGTTCCGGCGTCGAAGTACACCCGCTCGCAGTCGATGCGATCGCCGTCGAAGCCGAACAACGCGATCATGCGGCACCGGAACTCGTGTCCGGTGGCGACCATGCCGGCGAGGGGCCCGGAGTGGGTGCCGAGCAGATCGAACTCCACGATCACGCCGTCATCGGTGTGGTGCAACGCGATCACCTCGTTGCGCTGATCCGGGAACGCGGTGCGCGAGCTGGCGTAGTAGCCGCGCACGGCGGCCTCGCCGTCGTAGACCTCTCCGGTCGCGATCAGCTCGTAACGCGGATGCGCGAACGTCGCGATCGTCGCGTCGAAGTCGTGCCGGTTCTCCGAATCCATGTGCTCGCGTACCAGCGCCTCGCGCGCGGCGCGCATCTCGCCAACGGCCGGCATGTGTCGGTCGCTACCGCACGAGCCGGGGCCGGAGCTCGGCATCCTGCACGAACACCGGCAGATCGGTGTCGTCGAGATACGCGGGCCGGACCGAGGCGCCGCCGTCGACCATGAGGGTGTGGCCGGTCACGAAGCTCGCCAGGTCGGAGAGGAGGTACAGGATCGCGCTCGCAACATCGTCGGGCTCGGCCCGCCGGCGCAACGGGATCGCAACGTCGGGGGTGGCATCCGGTGAGGGGTCGTCGGTCGCCGGCGTCGCGACGCTGCCCGGCGCCACCGCGTTGACGCGTATGCCGCGCGGACCCCACTCGACCGCCTGGGTGCGCATCAGCGCGAGCATCCCGGCCTTCGCCACCGCGTACGCGGCCCCGTACGGGAGCGCGCCGAGCGCGGCGATCGAAGCGACGTGCACGATCGCGCCGGGTGTGCCGGTCGAGATCATCTGCGTCGCGACCGCCCGCGAGGTCACGAGCGCCGATCGCAGGTTGTTCGCGATCACGTCGTCGAAGGAGGAGAGGCGCAGGTCTTCGGTGCGCTCCCACTGGTCGACCCGCAACCCACCCGCCACGTGCACGAGACCGTGCACGGGTCCTTCGGTCGACAAGACCCGCTCGATGGCCGCGATGTCGCGCGCATCCGCGAGACGCGGCGTGACGCGCGCGAGCCGAGCCACCATGTCGAGACGGTCGATGTTGTTGTCGATCGCGATCACACGGCCGCCCGCGAGCACGATCGCCGCGCAGGTGGCGGTACCGATGCCTCCCCCGCCCGCGCCGGCCACGACGATGGTCCGGTCGTCGAGCTGGAGCAGCCGCTCAGTCACGCCACATCGTTACCATGCCCGGCCGACCGGGTGGTGCGAAGGCTCGGTCCGTAATCAGTACGTTGCCGTACAGCCACGTAACGCGCGCGTCCTGTCACGCCCGGGCGGCATCGTCGATGAACACGTCGAGCAACAACCGCACCGCGGCGTCGGCCCGCTCGACCTGCGCGCCCGAGAGATGACGCAACAGCCGGCGCCGCTCCCGCGCGTAGGCCGCGCTCGCGCGTTGCACGGTGTCGAGACCCTCGTCGGTGAGCTCGGCGAGGACCTTGCGCCGGTCGTCGCGATCGGTGACCCGGTGCACGAGGCCGAGCTGCTCGAGGCGATCGAGAATCTGCGTCATGCCTCCGCTCGAGCGCAGCACGATCTCGCTCAGCTCCCCCGCGGACACGCGGTACGGCGCGCCCGCGAGCTGGAGCACGCGCAGCACCGAGAAGTCGATGAGGCGAATGTCGAACGCGTCGAGACACCGCTGCTGAAACGCCTCGAGCAGGAGGCCGACCCGAGTGAGCCGGGTGAACAACCCCATCGGCCCCGGCTCCGACAAGAACCTCGGTTCCGCGCTCATGCGGCTACGACCTCCGGCCCTCGAACACCCGCGACACGCGCGAAACCCACCCGGGCCTCCGGATCTGCGCCTCACTGCTCATGCGGCTACGACCTCCGGCATCGGGCTATTCTCTCGCTCCTAAGATTCTCTGGCAAGGGAGATTCCGATGGCGAACAGCCCGCGGTTCACCCACCTCGACGACCTGGAGTGGCAGGAGGTGCGGCGCCAGCGCCACGCCGACCGCGACGTGTCGATACGCGAGAAGTGGCTCGACTTCTCGCCCGGCTACTTGTCGCTCTACGCGAAGTGGGACCCGGGAATGATCGTGCAGCCCCACGGGCACAACAGCGACCACGTCGTGTTCGTGCTCGAGGGCGAGATGTCGTGCGGCGACGTGCACTGCCGGAAGGGAACGCACATCGCGCTCGACCAGGGCGACACGTTCGGGCCGTTCGTCGCCGGACCCGACGGCGTAGAGCTGTTCGAGGTGATGATGGGCGACCCGCGTTCCTTCGCCGCCGATCCCGACGGCCACGATCGCTTCCTCGCGGAACGCAACGTGCGCCCGCTCCCGAACCCGCCCATCGACATGCCGGCCTGGCTCGAGGACACCCGCAACTGACCCTCGCCCGTAGGTGGGCGACTCAGGCCGGACGCGTGGTCGCCCGCACGTGCGCCGGGGTGAACGCGACGAACAACGCGATGCCGGCGAGCACCATGAGGCCGGTCGGCCGCCCGAACGCGCCCGAGACACTGCCGACGATCGGCGGCCCGGCGACCATCCCGAGATAGCCCGCCGCCGTGACCCCTCCGATCGCGAGCGCCGGGTGCTGCGCCTCGTTGCTCACGTCGGCGATCAGCAACGGCCACACGACGGACACACCCAGGCTCGCGGCCGCGAGACCCGACGCGGCGAGCAGCGGCGCGTGGCAGAGCACCTCCGATGCGATCCCGATCGCGGTGATCACGGCGCCGAGGCCGACCGTGCGGCGCGTTCCCAGCGCCGCGACGATCGAGGTGCTCCCGACGCGAGCGACGGTCGCGAGCGCGTTCCCCGCCACGTACGCGCCGACGCCGGCCAACACGCCGAGACCGTCGTGCGCCCGCAGGTAGAGCACCCCCCACGTGGCGACCCCGCCCTCGACCATCGCCGACGCGGCGAACACGAGGGCGAGAACCGTGAGCCCCTCGTGGCGCAGCCCGACGAGCGCGCGCAACATCGACGGGTGCTCGACCCGCGCCGGTTCGGGGACGCGGGCGCGGTACGTGACGAGCCCGTCGATGATCACGACGACGGCGAGTCCCGCCCAGACCGCTCGCCACGACGCGCCGAACCGGAGCGCGACACCCGTGGCCGTCGCGCCGAGCGCGCACGCGATGTTCCACAGGCCGTGGAACCGCACGAGCCGACCCGGTTCGGCGGCGAGGGCGTCGGCCGCGGTGACGTTGATGACCACGTCGACGAGTCCGCCCGACGCGATCGCGAGCGTCATCGCCGGCGCGAACACTGCGATGTGCGGCGCCAGCGCCTCGACGACGAGCAGGGAACCCCAGATGATCAGCCCGCGAGCGAGCGTGACGCCGGCACCCCACCGGTCGGTGACGATGCCGCCGATCGCGGCGACGGCGGTCGCGGCGACGATGCCCGTCGCCAGCAAGAACCCCAACTCGGCGTCCGAGAGGTGAAAGGTGCGCTCGATGTTGATCGCGGCGACGGAAAACGCGCCGGCGTAGAAGCCGAACACGAGAAAGCCGGCCGCGACCGGCCGCAACGAGGATCGCACGCTGCAGTCTCGCGCGTCACCGGCACGCCCGTGACCGGGCCGCGCGTCAGCCGGTGTGCGCGCGGGCGCGGACCTCGTAGGCACAGTGGGGCGCGCCGGCCACCATGTGCTGCACGCGCTCCACGTCGGCGCCGGAGAGCGCGGCGCGGATGAAGTCGAGCTCACTCGTGCAGGCCTGGCCGTAGCGCTGGGCCACCGCCCAGATCGCGCAGTTGTGCTCGATGATCCGGAAGACGCCCGGCGCGACCTCTTCGAAGGTCGCGAGATAGCCGTCGTCGTCGAGGATCCGGGTGAGCTCGGCGACCTTCGCCTTCAAGGAGCGCCGGCGCGCCAGCCGTTCGGTGGCGTTGCGGATGCGCTCGTCGCGGCGGCGGGCGAACAGCGTGTCGACGAGCCCGGAATCGGACTCGGACGCGTACCCGAGCAGCTCGTTCGTCAGCTCGCCGTACGCCTTCGGGAACAGTGCGTCGGCGCGGTCGGTCACGGTGTACGAGAGCTGCGCGCGGCCGCGTTGCCCCTTGGGCCGGGGCAGCTCGGCGGCCTCGGCGAACCCGTCGTCGACGAGCGCCGTGAGGTGCTGGCGCGCGCCGCTGACCGTCATGTCGAGTTGGCGCGCGATGTCGTCGGCGGTGGCCTGTCCACGGCGGCGGAGCGCGTAGATGACCGCGCGCCGGCCTTCCGGCAACGCGGGCGCGACCCGCTCGCCGGTCATCGATCTGCTCCCGGGAGCAGGAGGTGACTGTCGCCGAACTCGTGCCACAGGTAACCCTCGGCGTGGGCCTCGGAGTACGCGCGTTCGAGCGCGGCCCGCCCGGCGATCGCCTCGAGCATGAGCAGGTGCGTGGCCTCGGGCTCGTGCCAACCGGTGACGAGACCGTCGACCGCGCGCACGCCGCGCTCGGGAGTCACGACGAGCTCGGTCCAACCGCGGCCCGGGTGCACGACGCCGTGCGTATCGGCTGTGGTCTCGAGCGCGCGCACCACCGTGGTGCCGACCGCGATCACGCGCCCGCCGCTCGCATGCACGGCGTTCACGTGTGCAGCAGTCGCGTCGGGCACGCGGTACCGCTCGGGGTAGGGCATCTCGTGAGCTTCGAGCGAGGAGACACCCGCGTGCAAGAGCACGGGGGCGATCGTCACTCCTCGCCGCACGAGATCGACCACGACCTCGGATGTGAAGGGACGCGCCGCGCTCGGCATCTCCGCGCTGCCGGGCTCGCGGCCGAAGATCTGTTGGTACGCCTCGAGCGGCCACGCGCCGGGTGCGTGCTTGTAGCGGATGGGCTCGCCGTGGAGCGCGAGGTGCTCGAGCACCGTGGTCGCGAGGTGCGGCGCGGCGATCCACAGTCGTTGCGACGAGCCGAAGCGGTCGAGCATGTGCACCCGGCCGCCGCCCGCCAGCAACACGTCGGCGCCGCCGAGATCGTCGGGGAACGGCTCGGTGCTGGCTCCCACGGGAAGCCTCGCCTCGACCAGCCACAGCCCGCCGGGCAGCTCGGTGGAGAAGTGCACACAGAGGGCGAGGCCGTCGGCGGTGAGGCCTCCGATGGCCGCGGGGATCGTGGCCGACGTGTTCACGACGAGCGTGTCGCCCGCGCGCAGGTGGTCGGCCAGGGCGGCGAACGTCGTGTGCGTCACGTCGGTGTCGCCGGTCGACACGAGCAGACGCGCGCTGTCGCGCCGGCGCCCTCGTGCTTCCGGAGGCTCGTGCGCCTCGAGCGCGGGCTCGAGCGGGATCGTGAGAGCGGAGCGCTCGAGCACGGCGGTCACGACCCGACCTCCGCGACGCGAACCCGTCCACTCGAACGGTCCGACTGGATCAGCGCGAACAGCCCGGGCGCGATCTCACCCGGGAGCGGACGATCGGAGATGTCCTCGCCCGGAAACGCGTCCTGGTGCATCTCGGTGCGCATGTCGCCGGGATCCACCACCAGCACCCGCAGCTCCGGATGCTCGGCCGCGAACACGGCCGACAGTTGCTCGAGCGCCGCCTTCGACGACCCGTAGCCGCCCCAACCCTCGTAGGCCTCGACCGCGGCGTCGGAGGTGATGTTCACGATCGTGCCGTGCCCGGCGATGATCGCCGGCAGCAGTTGCTGCGTCAGCGCGAGGGGCGCCACCACGTTGACCTCGTAGACGCGCCGGAGCAGGTCGAGATCGATCGTGTCGAGCGCGGGGAGCGGGCTCGCACCCAACGTGCTCGCGTTGTTGACGAGCAGGTCGAGCCGGCCCAGCTCGGCAACCGCGGCGACGAGGCGATCGCGGTGCTCGGGGTCGGTCACGTCGCCGGGGACCGCCACGACCGTGGTCCGGGTCCCGAGCTCGGCCACCGCCTCGGCGAGCCGCTCGGCCCGGCGGGCGTCCACCACGAGTGTCCATCCCGCATCGGCGAGCTCCCGGGCCAGCGCGAGCCCGAGCCCCTGTGACGCCCCCGTGACGAGTGCTACCCGCTGGTTCATGGCCAACCTCCTCGATCTCCGAAGAACGTACCACAAATAACAAGCAACTACTACTTCTATTCCAGGCGTCTGTGGACCACACGGCGTGTGGTCTACGGACGCCTGCGGGCGCCGGGGCGGGATGGCGGCGGGTCTGGGAGGATGGCGGGATGGTGGGAGACGGATCGGTGCGCGTCGTCGACAACGCCGGCGCGGGCCGCTACGAGATCTCGGTCGACGGCGTGCTCGCGGGGTTCTCGACGTACCGCGACCGGCGCGACGCGCGTGTCGTCCTGCACACCGAGGTCTTCCCGGAGTTCGAGGGGCACGGACTCGCCGGCGAGCTCGCGCGCGGTGCGCTGGCCGACATCCGCGGCCGCGGCTTGCGGGTCGTGCCGCGCTGCCCGTATGTCGCGCGCTTCATCAAGGAGCACCCGGAGTACTCGGATCTGGTGACGACGTAGGACGCGACGCCGGAGGTCGCAGCCGCAGGAGCGTGGACATATCCTGCGCGCATGGCCGGGAGCGACACCTATGACGTGGCGTCGGTGGCGTTGAGCGAGAGCCAGCTGGTCGACCTCGCGACGTTCGGTACCGAGCGCGCGGTCGAGGCCGGCGACGTGCTCTACCGCGCGGGTGACGCCGGCTACGACTTCATCGTCATCCTCGACGGTGAGGTCGAGATCGTGCGCCGCGAACCGACCGGCGACGTCGTCGTGGCGGTCCACAGCGCCGGCCGCTTCCTCGGCGAGCTCAATCTCCTCACGGGCCAGCGCGCGTATCTCACCGCTCGCGTCTCGCGGCCGGGTCGCGTCGTGGCCATCGAACACGACGAGTTCCGGCGCATGATGAGCAGCCGTCCGGAGCTCTCCGACCCGATCTTCCGAGCGTTCGTCGCGCGCCGGGAGCTGCTGCGCGCCGGCGAAGGCGCGGGCGCGATACGCATCATCGGCTCGCGGTACTCGCCCGAAGCGATCGCGCTGCGCGCGTTCGCCAACCGGTCGAGGGTCCCGCACACGTGGACCGACCTCGAGGACGAGCCCGACCCGGCCGTGCTCCTCGCCGGGTTCGGCGTCGGGCCCCGTGACGCGCCGATCGTGGTGACGCCCACCGCGCTGCTCAAGCGGCCGACACCCGGAGAGTTCGCCGAGCATCTCGGGCTCACGTTCCGGCCCGCGCCCGGGTACCTCTGCGATCTCGTGGTCGTCGGGAGCGGCCCGGCCGGTCTGGCCGCTGCGGTCTACGGCGCGTCGGAAGGGCTCGACACGATCTCGCTCGACGCCGTCGCGATCGGCGGACAGGCGGGATCGAGCTCCCGCATCGAGAACTACGTCGGCTTCCCGAACGGTGTCTCCGGTGAGGATCTCGCGGCGAGCGCCGCGATCCAGGCGATGCGGCTCGGCGCCCGGCTCAACGCGCCGTGCGAGGTTGCCGGCCTGCGCGTCGAGCACGGCTTCCATGTGATCGTGCTGGCCGACGGCAGCGAGCTCCCGAGCCGGACGGTGATCGTCGCGACCGGCGCCCGCTACCGGCGGCTCCCGATCCCGGACCTCGATCGCTTCGAAGGCGCGGGCGTCTACTACGCCGCCACCGACCTCGAGGCGCGGATCTGCGGCGGCTCCGACGTCGTCGTGGTCGGCGGCGGCAACTCGGCCGGTCAGGCTGCGATCTACCTGGCCGAGCAGCGGTGCCACGTCTCACTCCTCATCCGCCGGAGCTCGCTCACCGAGACGATGTCGACGTATCTGATCGAACGGGTCGAAGCCAACCCCCGCATCGACGTCGTGACCGAGACCGAGGTGCGCGCGCTCGCCGGCGACGCACATTTGAGTCACGCGACCCTCGAGCACAACCCGACCGGTGAAACCCGCACGATTGTGTGCGCCGGCTTGTTCTGCTTCATCGGCGCCGAGCCGGCAACCGCGTGGCTGGGCGAGTGCGTCACGCTCGACCGGGGCGGCTTCATCATCACCGACCGATCGCTGCCCGAACCGGCAGGAGGCGGATCGGCGTTCACCACGCGCGCTCCCCTGCCGTTCGAGACGTCGCTCCCCGGTGTGTTCGCGGTCGGAGACGTGCGCCAGGGATCGATGAAGCGCGTCGCGGCCGCGGTCGGCGAGGGGTCGAGCGCGGTGCGATCCGTCCACGAGTACCTCGCGACGAGCGCATAGGGGCCCGATCGTGGCGCGCCCGAACCCGTGGCACCACGCGACCGTCGTCGACATCCGGCCCGAGACCGCGCGGGCCAAGACGTTCCGGCTCGCGCTCGAGCAGCCGTCGACCCGTCTCGCGGGCCAGCACTACGTGGTGCGACTCACCGCACCCGACGGCTACACGGCGTCGCGGTCGTATTCGGTCGGGTCGGCGCCCGACGGCACGAACGAGATCGAGCTGACGGTGGAGCGCCTGCTCGACGGTGAGGTCTCCACGTTTCTGCACGACGAGGTGATCGTCGGCGACACGCTCGAACTCCGCGGTCCGATCGGTGGCTTCTTCGTGTGGACGGCCGAAGCGCCCGCGCTCCTCGTGGCCGGTGGCTCCGGCGTCGTGCCGCTCATGGCCATGCTCCGCCTCGCGCGCCGCACGAACCGCACGGACCTCGTGAACCTCGTGGTGTCGGTGCGCTCGCCCGAAGACCTCTTCTTCGCCGGCGAGATCCGCGGGCCGGAGACAACCGTCGTGTACACGCGTGTGACCCCGACCGACTTCGCGCGACCGCCGGGCCGGCTCACGCGCGACGACCTGGCCGGCCTCGTCGCGCGTGCCGCGACGGCGCCGACGACCACTGCCTACGTGTGCGGCTCTTCCGGGTTTGCCGACGCCGCGAGTCACCTCCTCGTCGACCTCGGCCTGGCGGCCGATCGGATACGGGTCGAGCGGTTCGGGCCCAGCGCCTGACCGAAGAGAGTCCGGCGCCGGCCGTCGCGCCGCGCTCGGAGTAGCGCCACTCCCGGCACACCGTGCAGCATCGCGACGTGCCGTCGGACTTCGTGCGATCCCAACCCGACTTCTTCGCCGTCGGCCCCGCGTCGGCGCCGGCCGCGATCGAGATGGGTTCGGCGATCTGGTGCTCACCCGGGATGTCGTCGACCTACCTCATCACCACTGACGACGGCCGCATCGTCGTGAACACCGGGATGTGGTTCGAGGCGCGTACGCACAAGCGCAACTACGACGCGATCACCACCGCGCCCACTCGCTACATCATCCTCACGCAGAGTCACACCGACCACATCGGGGGCGTCGCGACGTTCCGAGAAGCAGGCACCCAGCTCGTCGCGCAGGCCAACATCACCTCGTGCCAAGCCGACGACGAACGCATCCACGGCCTGCGCATCCGCCGCTCGCTCCCGTTCTTTGCCGACGTCATGGGACAGACCGGCTACGCGCGCGGCGACGCCGCCGAGATCCCGCCGCTGCCCACTCCCGCGCACGCCGACATCACCTTCGACGACACCTGCGACCTTGCCTGCGGCGGCCGGCGGATCGAGCTCATCGCGGTGCCGGGCGGCGAGACCGTCGACTCGCTCGTCGTGTGGCTGCCCGACGACCGGATCGCGCTCGTCGGCAACATGTTCTCGGCGCTGTTCGGGCACTTCCCGAATCTCGTCACGATGCGCGGCGATCGCATGCGGAGCGCGCCCGCCTTCATCGAGTCGGTGCAGCGGGTGATCGACGTCGAGCCGGAGGTGCTCCTCCTCGGCCATCACGGACCGGTGCGCGGGGCCGCCACCATCAAGACCGAGTGCGAGCGCATACGCGACGCCGTCACCTACGTGCACGACGCGACCGTCACCGCGATGAACGCCGGGCACGACGTGTGGACGGCCATGCGCGAGATCCGCCTGCCCGAGCACCTCGACCTGGGCGAGGGCTACGGCCGCGTCGACTGGAGCGTCCGCGCGATCTGGGAGACGTACGCGGGTTGGTTCCACCAGCACTCCACCCTCGACCTCTACGGCGCCGATCCGGAGCACGGGGCGCGCGAGATCGTCGACCTCGCCGGCGGGACCGACGCCGTCGCCGAGCGCGCACGCGCGTTGCTCACCACCGACCCGCTCGCGGCGATCCGCCTCTGCGAGCTCGCACTCGCGGTCGATCCCGAGCATCGGCCCGCGCTCGATGCGTACCGTCGCGCGCACGAACGGCTCCTCGCCGACCACGCCGGCGCCAACGTCTGGCTCACCCGCTGGCTCGAGGGCGAGGTGCGAAGCGCGTCGCACCGCCTCGATCGCCTCGACACTCGATGACCGAGATCATCCGCATCGACGACCTCGCGCAGCCGCGCGTCGACGCGTCACAGCGCGCCGCGCTCGACTACGCCGCGTCGCTCGACGTCACCTTCGACACCGACGCGATGCTCGCCAAGGCTCGGGACCGCGCGCGGACCGACGACTTCGGCGACCCGTCGTTTCGCACCCGGCTCGAAGCGATGGTCGCCGCGGTCGAAGCCGATCACGGGCTCGGACCGCTCGGCCGGCTCGCCATTCACCAACGCACGACCCGACTCCTCACGTCCCGACTGCTGGTGCACGACCTGCTGCGCCGCCACCCCGAGATCCTCGACATCGACCTCCCGGCTCCGATCCTGGTGATCGGCCTGCCCCGCTCCGGAACGACGCACCTCGTGAACCTCGTCGCCGCCGATACGCGGTGGCGATCGCTCCCCTACTGGGAAAGCCTCGAGCCGTGCCCGCGCCCCGACGACACCGGCCCCGACGACCGCGAAGCTCGGTGCCGGCGCGATTACGAGGCGCAGATGCAAATGGTGCCGCGGTTGCGCGCGATGCACCACCAGCATCCGACCGCGATCGAGGAGGAGATCGAGCTCGAGGACATCGATTTCGCGTCGTACACGCTCGAGTGGCTCGCGCGCGTGCCGGGGTGGCGCGACTTCTATCTCGCGCTCGACCACCACGAGCACTACGCCTACATGAAACGCGTCCTCCAGGTGCTCACTTTCCTGCGCGGCCCGAACCGCTGGGTGTTGAAGTCGCCCCAACACCTCGAGCAGATACCCGCGCTCCTCGCAACGTTCCCGGACGCGACGTTCGCGGTGACGCACCGCGACCCGGTCTCGGTGATCCAGTCGGCGATCACGATGCTGGCGTACGGGGATCGGATGCGCCGCCCGGCGATCGAGCCGGCGGCACTCGCGGAGTACTGGGTCGACCGGGTCGACCGGCTCCTCCGTGCGTGCGTTCGCGACCGGCACCTCCTCCCCGAGGATCGCAGCATCGACGTGCTGTTCCACGAGTTCATGGCCGACGACGTGGGTATGGTCGAGCAGATCTACGAGCGCAACGGCCGGCCGATGACATCCGATGCGCGCACGAGCCTCGAGGCGTTCATGACCGCCAACCCCCGCGGCAAGCACGGAAGGATCGCGTACGACCTGCGCGGAGACTTCGGAGTCGATCCCGCCGCAGTGCGCGACCGTTTCGCGTACTACTTCGAACGGTTCCCGGTGGAGGTGGAGGACTCGTGACCCTGCGCACCGCCGTGGTCGGGTGCGGCGCCATCGCGCACTGGCATCTCGACACGATCGAGCGCGCGCACGTACCGATCACCGTCACGGCGGCGGTCGATCCCGAACCCGAGCACGCGCGACGAGTGGCCGACCGCACCGGCGCGACACCGTTCCCGTCACTGGCCGCCGCGATCGCGGTCGGCGGCTTCGAAGCGGCGGTCATCGCCGTGCCGCACCACCTGCACGAAGTCGTGGCGACCGAAGCGTTGCGCTCGGGATTGCACGTGCTCCTCGAAAAGCCGCTCGCGCCGACCGTCGCGGCGTGCGAGCGCATCCTCGCCGCCGCGCGCGCGGCGGGAACCGCCTTCATGGTTGCGGAGAACGCGCAGTACTGGCCCGAGGTGCTGACCGTGCGCGACCTGATCGCCGAAGGCGCGATCGGTGAGGTCGTGACCGCCCGGGCCGCGACGTTCTTCCCACCGCTCGGCGAGTTCTACGGCGGTGAGCACCCCTGGCGCTTCGACCGCGCCGCGGCCGGTGGTGGCGTCGTCATCGACACCGGCTCGCACTGGCTGAGGCCGCTGCGCATCTGGCTGGGCGAAGCCGACGAGGTCGTGGCGGCGCTGGGTCGACCGGTGCCCGACATGGAAGGCGAATCGCTGTGCCGGGCGCTGATCCGCTTCGAGTCGGGGGTGGTCGCGGTGTTCGACGCGATGCTCACCTCGGGCGCGATCGCGAACCAACCGCTGTTCACCGTCACCGGCACGCGCGGGGAGCTCACCGTGGAGGGCTCGGGCTGGGTCAAGCTCTGGGACGGCACCGACTGGAAGGGCGTGAAGCAGGGCGAGCAAGGCGGCTACCTGCGCTCGTACGAGGCCGAGCTGCACGACTTCGCGAGCGCGGTGCTGCACGGTACGCCACCGGCTGCGAGCGCCGAATACGCGACGGGTGAGCTCCGGCTCGCGCTTGCGATGTACCGCTCCGCGGAGACCAAACGCTGGGAGACAGTGTGAGCTCGTTGACCTTCGACTTCGGGGACGCGCACGTGCTCGTGACCGGGGGCACCTCGGGGATCGGCTACGTGATTGCGCACGCGTTCGCCGATTCCGGAGCCCGGGTCACGATCACCGGCACCCGCGCCGCGGCCGACGAGTACGACATCGACCTCACGCGGTTCGCGTACCGGCCGTGTCGCATGACCGAGGTGAACGAGATCGCCGCAGTGGCCGCGTCCCTCGATCGTCTCGACGTTCTCGTCAACAACGCGGGTCAGAACCTCCCGGGAGGGCGCAACGAGTACGAGCCCGACGTGTTCGAGGAGACGGTGAGCGCGAATCTGTTCGGCACCTACCGGATGGCCGCGGCGGCGCGTGATCTCCTGGCGTCGAGCGCGCTCGACGGCGGCGCGAACGTCGTGAACTCGGCGTCGATGGCGTCGTTCTTCGGCATCGAGATGGTGCCTGGCTACGGCGCGGCGAAGGCCGGCATCGTGCAACTGACGAAGACCCTCGCCGTCGCGTGGGCGCGCCGCGGCATCCGCGTGAACGCCGTCGCGCCCGGCGTCGTCGAGACGCCCATGACCGCGCCGATGATGCCCATCGAGCAGATGACGGCGCCGCTGCTCGCACGCACTCCGATGGGCCGCTTCGCACGCGCGGAGGAGATCGCCCCGGCTGTGCTCTTTCTCGCGAGCCCGGCGGCCCGCTACATCACCGGCCACACCCTGGTGGTCGACGGCGGCTTCTCCATCGCGGGTTGACCCCCCCCAGGCGCATCCCGCTAACGCCAGGGCATGATCGACATGAGCATGGCGTCGGGATCCTCGACCAGTTCCACGTACAGACCGAGCGCGTCCCATGTGTCGAGGTAACAGAACCGCAAGCTG
>Ga0265338_10007238_pt1 | contig 13852 bp, 9 predicted proteins | sample 42126metaG_FD_193579 | JGI IMG/M metagenome (GOLD analysis project Ga0265338, IMG submission 193579) | Rhizosphere microbial communities from Carex aquatilis grown in University of Washington, Seatle, WA, United States - 4-21-26 metaG | ecosystem: Host-associated > Plants > Roots > Rhizosphere >... | reverse complement strand
CTCGGCCTGGGTCAACCCGTCTCAGAACACGCCGTGGTCCCGGATCTTCGACTTCGGCACCGGCACCGGGAACTACATGTTTCTGACGCTGAACGCGGGCGGCGGGCCGCTGCGGTTCGCGATCACCACCAGCGGTGGCGGCGGGGAGCAGCAGATCAACGGCACCGGCAACCTGCCGCTGAACACCTGGTCCCACGTGGCGGTCACGCTGTCCGGAACCACCGGCACGCTGTATGTCAACGGCACCGCTGTCGGCACCAACGGCAACATGACGCTGCACCCGTCGGACCTCGGCACCACGAACCAGAACTGGATCGGACGCTCGCAGTACCCGGCTGACCCGTACCTCAGCGGGATGGTGGACGACTTCCAGGTCTACGACCACGCGCTGACCGCGGCGGAGGTAGCCGATCTGGCCGGCGGGCAGCAGGGGGCCGGGAACGTGGCCGACTACCGGTTCGACGAGGCGAGCGGCGCGAGCGCGACCGACTCCTCCGGCAACGGCCGGGATGGCACGATCATCTCCAATCCGGTCGCACCGCCGACCATGGACGCCTACGAGGTCATCCTGTCCCCGGGCGGCGGTGCGGCCACCCCGCCGGACGCCACCTGGCTGCACGGCTACCTGGCGTCCCAGGCCACCCTGACCGGCACCGGCTGGAACATCAACACCGAGGGCACGCCCAGCAACCTCGGCGGTTTCGCCACCGCGGGCGAGCAGGACGTGGGCGGCCTGCGGACCGGATCCTCCACGGTCATCACGTTCAACGTGACCGTGCCGCAGACGGGGGACTACACGCTGTCGGTGTACGACGGGAGCAACTCAGCCGCGACCGATGTGTCCGGCCCGACGAACATCTTCGCCCGGGTGGACGGGACCAGCCCGCAGGAGGTGTGGCTGCCGGTCGGATACAACTGGGTGATCTGGAACCACGCCGACACCACCGTGCACCTCACCGCGGGCACCCACCAGATCAGCCTGTCGACCACCGGGGCTGACGGCGCCGCGACGAACGGCGACGCCATCATCAACAAGATCGATCTTCAGCTCCAGGATCCCGCCACGGCGAGCTCGGCCAGCTATGAGGCGGAGCAGGCGGACCTGAACGGCGCGACGGCTGACTACCGCGCGCAGGGCCAGTCCGGGGCCGGGGCGGCCGACATCTCCCGCGCCGCAAGCGCGACCTTCTGGGTCTACTCCGCTGCGGACGGCTACTCGGATCTGGCCTTCCGGTACAAAGGCACGGGAACGGCCCACCTGACGGTTAACACGCAGCCGGTCAGCGGAGGACTGGCCGCCGGCAGCGCGCGGAACTGGTCGACCAGGACCGGCCGGGTCTACCTGAGCGCAGGTGTGAATAAGATCGTGGTCACCGGTGACCGCGATCAGGTGACGCTCGACAAGCTGACCGTCACGCCGCTCGCCGACACGAACCCGGCCGCGGCGTCTCACGTCGCGGCGTACCAGGCTGAGGACGGCGCGCTGACCGGTACCGCCACCGTGGACAACAGCTACAGCCAGGCCGACGGCGGCGTCGTCACTGGGGTCGGCGACGGCCCGGCGAACTCGCTGACCCTCACCGTGCCCGCGCCGGTGGCCGGCCGCTACGGGATGACCGTCCGCTTCGCCAACAACCAGCAGGTGATAGCCAACCACTACAACCCTGACCTGATGACCGCCCCGGCCGACATCAGCGTCAACGGCGGGCCGACGTTCCATGTCAACTTCGCCAGCACGTTCAGCTGGAATCAGTTCTGGAACCTGACCATCCCGGTGACTCTCCGGCCGGGCACCAACACCATCAAGTTCACCGCCAACCAGCAGTACAACTACGACGGTAAGACCATCGGCGTCATCTACTCGGGCAGCGACATCGGCGAGGCGCTGCGGTCGAGTACGGCGCCGAACATCGACCAGGTCACCCTGGCGCCGTTCCAGATTCCCAGCCCAGGCGGCCCGTAAGCCGGTCAGCTACTTGATCGACCCGGCGGTGAGGCCGCCCACGACGCGCCGCTCGATCAGCGCGAACAAGATCAGCACCGGGATGGTGGCCACCACGGAGGCACCGAACAGGTGCTGCCAGTCGACTGTGTACTGGCCGATGAACATGTCCAGCCGGACCGTGAGCGGCGTGACGTTGTTGCTCGTGGTCAGGGTGAGCGCCGCGATGAACTCATTCCAGGCGGCGATGAACGTGAAGATCAATGCGGTCACCACGCCGGGCATCGCCAGCGGGAGGGTGACCCGCCACAGGGTGCTCAGCCTGCTGCTGCCGTCGACCATCGCCGCCTCTTCGAGTTCCACCGGTATGGAGCCGACGTAGGCGTTGAGGATCCAGATCGCGAAGGCCAGGTTGAAGCCCGCGTTGACCATGATGAGCGCCCAGACGGTGTCGATGAGGTGGAAGCTGAGGAACTCCTTGTAGATGCCCACGATCAGCGCGGTCGGCTGCAGCATCTGGGTGACCAGCACGATGAGCAGGAAGAGGTTCCGCCCCCGGAACCGGTGACGGGCGGTGTAGTAGGCGGCGGGCAGCGAGACGAGCAGCACCAGGACGGTCGCCCCGCCCGCCACCTCCAGGCTGACCCGCAGGCTGGTGGTGATGCCGAAGCCGCCGCCCCACATGTTGGTGAGGTTCGACCAGGCGAAATGGTGCGGCAGGTAGTTGCGTTCCAGCAACTCCCGCTGCGGCCGCAGCGCGGTGATGATCATCTCGGCATACGGCAGCAGGAAGACGAGGGCGATGATGTACGCGGTGGCCGCGATGACCGCCGTCTTGATGGTCGGCAGCCGCCGCGGCGTCGTGCCGCGGCGGCGTGCGGCGGTCCTGGCCGTCATCTCAGCGCGCCTCCTGCCGGTTCCAGTTGCTGACCCGGAGGTAGCAGAGCACGATCACGATGATCAGGCTGAAGTTCACGACCGACATCGCGGCCGCTTCCCCGATGTAGCTTTCCTTCAGGTTGTACATGAAGACCGTGGTCGTGTTGGTCTCATAGCCCGGACCGCCGCGCGTCATCTCCCAGATGATCGGGAATGAATTGAATACATTTATCAGGTTAATGATCACGGCGACGACCAGGGCCGGCCGCAGCAGCGGCAGCGTGATCGACAGGTAGCTGCGCCATTTCGACGCGCCGTCGATCGTGGCTGCCTCGAAGAGCTCACCAGGAATGGTCTGCAGCCCCGCGAGCAGCGTGTAGGTGGTGAACGGCAGGGACACGAATACCGCCACGCCGATCATCCATGCCATCGCGCTGTCCGGCCGGCCCAGCCAGGAAGACTGGTTCGAGTTGAACTGGTGCACGATGCCGAGCTGGTGCAGGAAAATGTTGATCGCCCCGTTGTCCGGCTGCAGCATCCAGCGGAATATCAGGGCCGTCATCATCACCGACGCCGCCCACGGCGCGATGAGCGCCCACCTGGTGACCCGCCTGCCGGGGAAACGCTGGTTGAACAACTGGGCCAGGCCGATTGATATCAGCATGGTGATGCCGACCACGGCGACCACCCAGGTCACCGTCCGGACCAGGATCCCGGGCAGGTTCGGGTCCCCGAAGAGCGAGCGGAAGTTCTTCGTGCCCGCCGCTCCGATCGTGACTCCGATCGGCGTGATGCGCTGCAGCGATGTCTGGACCAAGGCCACGATGGGCCACAGCACCACGACCGCGATCAATGCCGTGGCGGGCCCGAGCCAGGCCAGCGGGGCCAGCCGACGTCGGGTCCGGCGGGCCCGGCCGCCCCGCTGCGGCCGGCCAGGCGAGGCGGCGCCCGGCCGCTGATCGCCTGCCGTCTCCCGGACGGCCGCAACGTCTGGCATGCCTTTCTCAGCCGCCGCTGGCGGCGGTGTGCTGGATCGAGTTCAGGATCTTCTGCGGATTGCTGCTGATCGCCTGGCCCAGGGTTGTCTTGATCTGATTCTCCACCGTGGTCCAGTTGGTCTTGGACGGGTAGTTCACCGAATTCGGGATGTTCTTCAGGAAGGCCGCGAACATCAAGTTCTTCTCCATGGTGGCCGCGGCGCTCTGGGTAGCCGGCAGCAGATCGTATTCATTGTCGAACTGAAGCTGGTACTTGTCCTGATACACGAAGTCGAGGAACTTCCTGATCGCGGCGGCATGCTTTCCGGTGTTGAAGGCGACGATGTCGTCATGCACGCCCAGCGTGGACGCCAGCGGAGCATTCTTACCCGGGACGTTGGCCGTGGCGTAGTCCGAGGTCTTCAGGACGCCAGCCGCCTGGATGATCGGGATCACGGCCGGTGAGCCGAGCACCATGCCGATCTTTCCCTGGGCGAACTGCGCCCACACGTCCTTGCGATCCGTCGTGCCGGGGCTTGGCTGCGTATCACCGGCGCTGGCCAGCTTGCTCATGAACCGCAGCGTCTGCACATTCTGCGCGCTGTTGATGGTGTAGGCCCCGCTGCTGTTGACGTAGCCACCGCCGTTGCCCAGGAACCACAGCAGCGCCTCGGCCTGTGCCTCCTCGCTGCCCAGCGGCATGCCATAGCCGATGTAGCCCTTGGCCTTGATCGCGGCCGCGTCCGACTGCAGTTGCGCCCAGGTCTGCGGCGGCGACGAGATCCCGGCGGCGGCGAATATCTTCTTGTTGTAGTACAGCGCGCGGGTGCTCGTGGTGAACGGTATGCCGTAGTCGGTCCCCTGGTACTGGCCGTCCTTCAGGAAGGTCGGTATCAGGTTTCCCAGCACGCCCGGCGACAGGACATCGCTGGCCGGGTAGAGCAGGTGGCTCTGCGCGAACTGTGGCGCGGTGTCCCCTTCGAGAACGTCGGGGAACTGCTTGTTCTGCACGAGCGTCTGGACCTTGTTGGGGAAGTCCGTCCAGTCGACGGTCTGCACCTTGACTGTGATGCCCGGGTTGGCCTGGTGGAAGGCCGATGCGATGGCGTCCCAGTACTTGGTCGTGCTGTTGGCTGGCCCGGTGCCATAGTCGGCGCCGAAGAAGGCCAGCGTGGTCGTGCTGGTCGAACTCTTCGACGACCCGCAGCCCGCCAGCGCCAGCAGCGCCGCCGACCCGATCGCGACGCCCAAGGTCAGCCGTTTCTTCATCTGATCTCCTCGCTCAGGCCGGCGCCGGTGCCGGCGCCTCGGTCCTCGGTCCTGCGGCCCCGGTTTCCAGAGGCCACCGCTTCCGGAGTCAACACCACCCGGCCGGCCGGCTCCAGACAGGTTGCCGAATTGTAATGAAAGTTTCCTATTAGTTCCCGAACCGAGTCCGGGGAGGCGCGGCGGGCGGGCGAGGCCGGCCTCGCGGGTGGGTTAGGCGTTCTGTCCGAAGAACTCGCGCGGGTTGCGGACCAGGATCTGCTCGATCTGGTCATCCGGGACGCCGCGATCACGGAGGCCGGGCAGGACCCCGGTATGGATGTAGGTGTACTGCCAGTCGGGCAGGACCACGTCGATCTCGGACGCGCGGAACCAGTCCATGAACGACGCCTTGTCGTGCGAGAGCATGATCCGGTCGGCGTAGCCGCGCGCGCAGAGTTCCGCCAGTGTGTCCAGCTGATCGGCGAGTGGTACGGCGACGCTCAGCCCGCAGCGGTCCCAGCCCAGGTAGGAACCATTGTCGATCAGCCGCTGCAGATAGCCGAGATCCGTTGTCTCGTTGGAGTGCCCGATCATCACCCGGCCTGGGTCGACCCCATGCTCAGCGAAGATCCGCTGCTGATCAAGCCCGCGCTGGGTCGGCGCGTGCGCGTGCGTGCAGATCACCGTGCCGGTGCGGGAATGGACGTTCGCGATCGCCCGGGTCAGCCGCTCGACATCGTCCGTCATCCCCTGCTGGTCGGTCGCGACCTTGAGCACGGCCGCCCTGATGCCCGTGTCGCCGATCCCCACGGTCACATCCCGCTCGAACAATGACTCCAGCACGTGATCGTCGTGGTCGAGGACTTTGCCCGGCCCGCGGTAGTGGAAAGGGAACGGCAGGTTGTCGTAGGTGTAGTAGCCGGTCGCGAACATGACCTTCAACCCGGTTCCGGCCGCCGCGAGGACGACCAGCGCTGGATCGCGCCCGAGACCGGGGACAGTCATGTCCAGGATCGTGTCCACGCCCGCCCGCTTGAGCTGCCCGAGCCGCTCGCGGGCCGCGGCCACCTCCGCCTGCTCGTCCCAGCCGCCGAAGCCTGGCCAGCCCCACTGGAGCGACTCGGTGCGGATGAACACGTGCTCGTGCATCAGCACGACGCCGAGATCCGCGATGTCGATGTCTCCAGCACTGGTGGGGACCGTGGTCATGGTCGCTACCTCCTGAGCGATGCCGTTGGCGTGGCCGCGCTGGCGGCGCCAGTGGTGGTGGTAGGCAGCGCGAAGCTCAGCATGACCACGCGACCGACGCTAACTCCGCCGCGCCGCAGCTCGCCACGGTCATCGTCAATCCATGTCAACCCAGCCGAGAGAACGGTCGACTGCTTTCTGCCAGCCGGCGTAACCGGCGGCGCGCCGTCCGTCGTCCCACTGCGGCTGCCAGCGCTTGTCCTCCTGCCAGTTCTGCCTGAGTTCGTCCAGCGACCCCCAGAACCCGACCGCCAGGCCCGCGGCGTAGCCCGCGCCGAGCGCCGTGGTCTCGGCGACGACCGGCTTGGACACCGGGACGCCGAGGATGTCGGCCTGCATCTGCATGCACAGTTCGTTGGCGGTGACCCCGCCGTCTACCCGGAGCACGTCGAGAGCCACCCCGGAGTCCTGCCGCATCGCTTCGACCACGTCCCTGGTCTGGTAGCAGATCGCTTCCAGGGTGGCCCGGTCCAGGTGGGCGTTGGTGTTGTAGCGGGACAGGCCGACGATCACGCCTCGTGCGTCGGGCCGCCAGCGCGGGGCGAACAGGCCGGAGAAGGCCGGGACGAAGTAGACACCGCCGTTGTCGTCGACCTGACGGGCCAGGGCCTCACTCTGCGCGGCACCGGAAATGATGCCCAGCTGGTCGCGCAGCCACTGCACCGCGGATCCGGTGACCGCGATCGAGCCCTCGAGGGCGTATACCGGCGCCGCGTCGCCGAACTGGTAGCAGACCGTGCTGAGCAGTCCGTGCTCCGATCTGATCGGCTTCGTGCCGACGTTGAGCAGGAGGAAGTTGCCTGTTCCATAGGTGTTCTTGGCCTCGCCAACCCCAAAACATACTTGCCCCACGGTGGCGGCCTGCTGGTCGCCGAGATCGCCGGCCAGCGGTACCTCCCCGGCGAACGGGCCGAGCGGGCGGGTGGTCCCGTAACCGCGGGGGTCGGCGGAGGGCCTGATCTCCGGCAGCATTCGCCGGGGGATGCCGAAGAACGACAGCAGCTCGGCGTCCCAGTCCAGGGTCATCAGGTTCATCAGCATGGTGCGGCTGGCGTTGGTTGGATCGGTGACGTGCACGCCGCCGTCGACTCCGCCGGTGAGGTGCCACAGCAGCCAGGTGTCGGTGGTGCCGAACACCGCGTCGCCGGCCTCGGCGGCGGCCCGGACACCGTCGATGTTCTCCAGGATCCACTGGATCTTGCCGCCGGAGAAGTAGGCGGCCGGGGGCAGCCCGGCCTTCTCCCGGATGATCGCGCCGCGGCCGTCCTGGTCCAGCGCGGCGGCGATCCGGTCGGTGCGGGTGTCCTGCCAGACGATCGCGTTGCAGTAGGGCCGGCCGGTCCGGCGGTCCCACACCAGCGTCGTCTCACGCTGGTTGGTGATGCCGACGGCGGCCAGATCGGCGGCGCGCAAGCCAGCGATGCGCAGGCCGGTCTCGATAACGGCGCGGGTGCGCTCCCAGATCTCTGTCGGGTTGTGCTCCACCCATCCCGGCCGCGGCATGATCTGCTCGTGCTCAAGCTGATGCCGGGCCACTTCGTTGCCGCCATGATCAAAGATCATGAAGCGGGTGCTGGTCGTGCCCTGATCGACGGCTCCGACGAACTCGGCCATGTGGGATCTCCTGATGGGCGGGGAATCGGCAGATGAACGATTCTCTCCCAGCAGGCATTGACCGGCGGCCGGCGCGACCGGGACGGCGGGACGCCTACCTGCGCCGCGGTCCCCGCGTGCCGCGGTTGGGGCCGTCCGATGAGGCGAGTTCGACCAGCGGGAAGGCCCGGTGCCGGCGTGGCGGGACCAGGAAGTTCTGCCGCCGGGTCGAGGTGATGAACCGCTCCAGGCCGTTGTCGTCGGGGTTGACGTTGGGGTTTTGCACCTGCAGGTTCTGCGCGGCCTGGGCGGAACGCATCGAGGCGAAGAAGTCCGCGGTCGGCACGTAGATGAGGAACTGCAGCTTGAACTGGGCGCTGCCGGCCGGCATGTTGGAGCCAATGTTCGTGGGGAAGGTCCGGAAGGCGGGTACATCCATGCCGTCGAGCCCGGGGCCGTCGGCGCGGATGTGCAGCGGCGTGCCGTCGGCTGCCCGGGACACCTGCTGCAGCGCCGCCTCGTGGCCGATGCGGCCCTCACCGGTGAACGTGGCGTTGAGCGTCGCATTGGTCGGGGTAAACACGCCTGCCGTATCCGCTGCGCCCGCCGCCGCGGCGCCGGTGCCCTGGAAGACGTTGTTGATGTAGGCCGGGCCGCCGCCGTTGGTGTACTGATCCGCGTTGCCGGCGGCCGGAATGCCATTGGGCGTGCCGAGCTGGTTGGAGCGGAACATGTACTGGCAGCGCTCGGTGAAGGGCTCCCCGTCGGGGTGCCGCGGGTCCTGGCCGGGAGTGGCGTAGAACTGGTACGCGTCCTCGATGTTGTGCGACAAGTGGGCGATGGAGCCGTTGTCAAAGTAGCTGCCGGCCACGGCGTTGGTCAGCTTGGCCGAGGAGTTGCCGGCGAACGTGGTGATCGCGGCCGGCCCGGCCGCATTGGTCTGCTGGTCCAGGAAGCCCATGACCATCGTGGAGTTGGGGTTCATCCTGGGCGCGAACTCGAAACCGTAGTTGTTGGCCAGCCTGCGTGGCAGGCCGATCTGCACGAACTGGATGCGAGGCGTCTGGAAGGTGAACAGCCCGTTGAAGTTGGGCGAGGGCACGCCTGTCCCGTTCAGGTTGTTACTGCCCTGGAACCACAGCGGGATGGCGCTCAGGTTGACCATCGAGTCGCTGCGGAAGTGGAAGAGCATGTCGTTGCCCTCAATGACCAGGTTGACGTTGAACCGGTCCTTGGTGACGCCGGGGACCAACGCGCCTGGGCCGCCCACGAGGCCGCCCACCACGTCGGTCGGCGACGGGACCGCTTCGACGAGCACGGGGCGGCCGGTGGCGAGCGCGGTCGGCATGTTGGCCCGAACCACCGATTGCGGCAGCCGGTTGAAGTACGGCAGGCCGTAGGACACCGAGAAGATGAGCACGCCCGAGGGGCTGGCCGGGTAACTGGCCTCGATGGTGTTCAGGGCGTTGGCCAGCATGGTCTGATCGGCCCTGGTCGGAGTGCGGTTCAGCTTGACCGGCTGGAGCAGGGCGTACGTGGGGGCGATCTGGGCCGTCACGTTGCCGGCGCCGTCGTTGAGGACCATTGCCGGGTTGATGAAGGCGCCCATGTCGAACTGGATGTCGGAGAATGTGGTAGCTGCGGCGGCCGGCCGGACGATTGGCGAGGCCAACTGCTCCAGAAGCGTGGCCTGAGAAAGCAGGAATGCTACGCCGGCCGTCCTCTTCAGAGCCGATCGCCGGCTCATGGCAATGCCCTTCAGATCCTCTGCGTCCATGCCATCTTCTCCCTTCGGTTACGAAGATCCCTGCTCGGGACGCCTCCCGACGTGGTCGTGCTGGCGTCCGCGCAGTGGCGTCCCGCACCTGGGTGTAAAGTAATTTTTGTGGCTGTGACCAGCGGAAAGTCCATTAAGAGTGGTAGCGGGAGCTAGGTCTACGCTGATACTAGCGATGGCTTTCGGCAAGGTTTATGACAATTTTGTCATGTTTCTATTATACGGTCGAATGCATTCGAAAAATCAGTTTGACCCGACTCCGTGACGGTCGCTACCTGCGTTAACGACAAGAACGGTAACTCTGATAAGCCTGATATCAGGCTGCCTTTTTTCGTTCATTTTCTCACTATGGTCACCACGTCCGGTGGGTCACAGACCGGTCCCGGCGGGCCTGGCCGGCCCTCGTCGCGCCGGCCCGTCGCGCTGAACTGCCCTAGGACGCGGGGGGGCAAGCGGCACGGGGGAGAGGTTCGCCGCGCGCCCGGCCGAGGTTCGCCCCGTGCCGGCCGAGGTTCCCCCGTGCCGGCCGAGGTTCGCCGCGCGCCCGGCCGAGGTTCGCCCCGTGCCGGCCGCGCGGCGGAGGTTCCCCGCACCGGGCCGCCGTTCGCCGGCCACGGCTGGAAGTCCGCCGGGCGCCCGGCGGGACGGCCCCGGGCGCATAATGATCGCTTTCCGGCCGGCGCTGCGTAGCCGTGATCTGCCGTAGCCGGCCTGTTCCGTGCCCCGGTCGCCGGGCGGCTATGGCCTATGTTCCCGTCAAATTCAAGTGGTTCGGCTATCACGTTAGAAATTGGCAATATCTGCTGGGAGCCGGCCGAGTGGGGCCTATGCGAGACGGCTGGACTTATCTTCTCATTCTGCTTCAACTCGTGATCGATGAGGTCTACGGTGACCGGTTGGAAGTACTCCTGCAAAGACGGAGGTTGATTAAATGCGCAGAGCGCATTGGTCCGTGTGGCCGCACAACGCTCGTGCGGCGCGCGTCGCGGTTCCGCTGGCCCTTGCGCTGGTGGTGGGCTTGGTCCTGGGCCTGAAGTTGATCGGTGGATCAAACGGCAGCCTCAGCCTCTCGGCCCAGGGCGCATGCGCCACGCCAGCTACGGTGGCGGCGCCGGTTACGGCCGCGCCGGCCACGGCCGCGCCAGCCGCGGCTGCCCCTGCCACGTCGGCGGCAGCGACCGCTGCGCCGGCCACGTCGGCGCCAGCTACGACCGCGCCAGCTACGACCGCGCCAGCGACCGCTGCGCCAGCTACGTCGGCTGCCGCGGCTGGGACCACGCAGGCCGTATCCGCAACCAGGCTGTCGCTGCGGGGACCTGGTCATAGAAGGCACAGGCGGCCGGTACCAACCACGTCTGCCACCCCGACCGCGATTGCGACGGCCACCCCGACCGCGACGGCCTCGGCCACGCCGACGATCTGCCCGACTGCGACGGCAACTGCCTCCGCGTCGGCGACGGCGACGGCTACGGCGCCGGCTGTGGTCAATACGGACTGCAGCATCGTGGTTCCGGCGAACCCGCTGACGGCGCAGGGTCTTGCCACCCCGTACCAGTTGACCGGGGCGAACGGGATGACTGCGGCCGCATCTGGCTGCACCTTGGCCAACTCGGCGAACCTCGGGGCCTTCGTGCAGGCCACCATCCTCGACCCGGCCACTGGCGCATTGTCTGTGTATCAGCCTCTGGTCATCACGCAGGGCACGACCCCAGCGGCCGTGCCGGTGGTACCCACGCTGCCTGCGGGCGCGGTGGTCACCGTCGACTTCGGGTTCAACGGGGCCAATCTGACGCTGGTCGGTGCCACGCCGACCACGCTGGCGCAGGGCAGTTGCATCAACGGCTCGCCGGGCTCGATCTTCGGACAGGTGGCCGCCTGTGGCGGACCGGCGTTCTTCGCCGCCGTGAACAAGTCCATCGCGGCGGGCACGACGGTCGTCCCGGCCAATGGCACCTCGGCGAAGACCGGGCAGCCGTGCCTGACCACCCGGAGCTTCGAGCTGATCGACCAGGACCAGAGCGACAACGTGACGACGAAGTACCTGGTCACTGCCACCGGTACCAGTGCGCAGGACAACGCGGCCAACGTTGCGGCGCTGCCAGGTGCGATGGCTGTCGGCAACGGCAGTGACAACGCTCTGCTGAACGGGTTCGTCGATCCGACCATCGGGTGCACTCCGTTCACCGCGCCGGACCTGTCCAACGCGGGAACGCCGGGTACCTCGCAGGCGCTGGATGAGATCTTCGCGGCCGCGAACCAGCAGGCGCCCATCGCGCTGGTCCCGGAGAATGACCCGATGACCCTGGTCAACGGGGCGTTCAGCGCGACGAAGACCAACCTGTACCGTGCCATCTTCGATCAGCCGGCGATCTCGGCCGCGCAGACCGTAGATACCCCGGCCGGTTACTGCACGGACATGGCCAACGTCCAGTCCGCGTTCCTGGCGGCCAACCAGGCCGTGCTGGCCACGGGCCCGTCGCCGGTGGCGGCCGTCGGCAACAACCTGTTCACCTTCATGGCGAACCGGCTGAGCATGTCCTTCACCAACCTCAACTGCGGCAACTTCGGGCTGACCAACCCGGTGACGGTCACCCTCGACGGGAACGGCGTGGCTACCGCCGCGACCTTCAACACCACCCCGCAGACGCCGACGACCACGACCGGCACGGCAGGAGCGACCAACCCGGTCCCGCGGCGGCACCGCCACCGCGGCCAGAACCCGACCCGTGACTGACGGCGGACCGGAGAGGATGCTGGACAGGTAGGAGCAGAAGCTAGCCGCACGATGGCGCGGCAGCCCCGGTCACCGGGGCTGCCGCGCCATCGGCATTCCCACCGCCAGGATCGGCCCCTGCTCCGCCGAGGGCGGTGAAGGCTGCGCCGAGGGCGGTGAAGGCTGGCGACATCAGTGCGGGACTACGCGTGGATGCACCGGCCCCAGCGGCGAGCGTCTGTCGAGATATGCTCGCGCCCCGGTCGAATTTACTTGTTTAGCTGCGACGTTAGAAATTGGCAATATTTACCCATGCCGATGCCACTGAGATAGCTGCAGTCTTGTCACCCAATATCGCCCCTTTCCGCATTGGAGAGGTCTACGGTGACCATTTGGGAGCACTACAGCGAAACTCGGAGGTGGATTGAATGCGCAGAGCGCATTGGTCCGCACGGCCCCACAGCGCTCGTGCGGCCCGCATCGCGGTTCCCCTGGCCATCGCGCTGGTGGTGGGCTTGGTCCTGGGCCTGAAGTTGATCGGTGGATCAAGCGGCGGCCTCAGCCTGTCGGCACATGGCTTCGGACTGGGCAGGCATGGGTTCAGGCCCAGGCCGACGGCCACGGCGACGGTAGCGCCGACCCCGACGGCGTCGCCGTCGGCGACGGCTACGGCGCCGGCGGTGGTCAATACGGACTGCAGCATCGTGGTTCCGGCGAACGCTTTGACGGCGCAGGGTCTTGCCACCCCGTACCAGCTGACCGGGGCGAACGGGATGACCGCGGCCGCGTCTGGCTGCACGTTGGCCAACTCGGCGAACCTCGGGGCTTTCGTCCAGGCGACGATCGTGGACCCGGCGACCGGGGCTTTGTCGGTGTATGAGCCGCTGGTGGTTACTCAGGGCACGACGCCGGCGGTCGCGCCGGTGGTGCCGACGTTGCCCGCGGGCGCGGTGGTCACCCTGGACTTCGGGTTCAACGGGGCCAACCTGACGCTGGTCGGGGCCACGCCGACCACGCTGGCGCAGGCCAATTGTGTCAACGGCTCGCCGGGCTCGATCTTCGGGCAGGTGTCGGTCTGCAACGGGGTGAACTTCTTCGCCGCCGTTAACACGAGCATCGCGGCGGGCACGACGGTCGTCCCGGCCAATGGCACCTCGGCGAAGACCGGGCAGCCGTGCCTGACCACCCGGAGCTTTGACCTGATCGACCAGGACCAGAGTGACAACGTGACCACGAAGTACCTGGTCACCGCGGCTGGTACCAGCGCTCAGGACAACGCCGCCAACGCTGCCGCGCTGCCGGCTGCGATGGGTGTCGGCAACGGCAGTGACAACGCGCTGCTGAACGCGTTCGTCGATCCGACCATCGGGTGCACTCCGTTCACCGCGCCGGACCTGTCCAACGCGGGAACGCCGGGTACCTCGCAGGCGCTGGATGAGATCTTCGCGGCCGCGAACCAGCAGGCGCCCATCGCG
>Ga0265338_10007237_pt1 | contig 13855 bp, 11 predicted proteins | sample 42126metaG_FD_193579 | JGI IMG/M metagenome (GOLD analysis project Ga0265338, IMG submission 193579) | Rhizosphere microbial communities from Carex aquatilis grown in University of Washington, Seatle, WA, United States - 4-21-26 metaG | ecosystem: Host-associated > Plants > Roots > Rhizosphere... | reverse complement strand
GCATGGCGGGAAGGAGAAGGCACGGTTTCGTTTCGGCTTCCCAACACGGAGATACAACTCATGGTCTCTCTTGTCGAGGAGGGTTCTCCATTGACTGCCGGACCCGGTTTTACGCTCTCATCAGCGGACGAGTTCTATGCGGCAAATCAGGGGAAACTTGATTTTCTCAGCGCTCCCGTGGATATTCCCCCTGGTCGCCTGGTCATAGCGAAGGACCCGGCGGGTAACACGCTTCAATTTCTGAGCGTCAGGCACCTGGAGTAGATAAGATGAAACTGCGCGTTTTTGGTGATACGCAATGCCAGCAATAAGGAGGATCAGGTTCAGATGATTTCCAATGAGAAACAACTCCGTTTCTACGATCCAGCGCTCAACTTCTTCGTCCGAGATGTCGTGAGCGTAGCGCACTTCTATACCGATCTCTTAGGTTTCACCGAGACGTTCCGCACCCCAAAGGATGGTCTTCCCGTTCATGTTGAGATGCGCCTTGATCAATTGACCCTGGCTATAACCTCGATTGATGCAGCATTGGCCGATCATGGGCTGGTCTTGAACCCTGGCCCACCGAGTGCGGAACTGGTTGTCTGGACTGACGATACAGACGAGGCTTATATGGCCCTGACAGAGAAGGGAGCCGTGAGCCTGATCTCCCCTCACGATTTTCTTCAGTCGCATCGCGTTGCCTGGGTTGCTGACCCGGAGGGAAATCCCATACATATCAGCGGCCCGGCATGCAGAAAGGAATGAGGAGAAAGGGGTGTTAGCGGGCCTGAGCAGTGCTCTCTCTCTTTGGCATGAAGAGATTGACCGCGCGTAAAGCGCTTCTGGTGAGCGCGCGGCCCGCTGGATTTTCCATCACGATCATGTTCATCGATTGCTTTGAATTCCTGACTGCCGCGAAACTGTAGCGGAGCATGGTTGTGGTGTATTCTTTGAGCGCCTCAGCCAGAGTTTTCTCCTGCTGATCCACCGCGCTGAGCTGCTGGCAGAGGAGCCGGGCATCTTTAAGAGCGATATTGCCCCCGATGCCGCGTGTCGGGGGCATACTATGAATAGCGTCACCAAGCAGCGCAATGTTCTGGCTCTCCCATGGCGGAACCGCAGTCGCGATCCGCAAAGGGGTTTCGATGACCGTATCAGGTGCGCTCAGGCTGACCAGATGTTGGAGTATTGGATGCCAGCCTTTGATCATATGCTGCGCAATCTGGAGCAACTCACTGCCAGACAGATGTTGTAGATCGGCCTGCGGCGGATAGTTCTTTTGCCTGGTGACGAACGCCCAGAAGTAGTAATCGTTGGTATTCTCGAAGAGAGCATTGGACTCCTCAAGTAAAACGTCCTCGTTGGCACCAATCGTCCCCTGTGTGCGTTCCCCAGTTTTTCCACTGAGATCATGCACAGCAGAGAAGAGGCCGCGACCTCCGGGTCCAAGGACAACTGTGGCCCAGTCGAGCTGGTGAGCAATGAGCAGCGCGTGAATCTCAGGAGTCAGGGGTACTTTGCCCATGATTGCGCCGGTCCCGGTCTCGACGCGCCTGGCCTGGGGCAGGAATTGTTGCCGAACACGGGAATTGCCTCCGTCGGCTGCTACCAGCAACGTACCGGTCGCGTTTGTGCCATCCTCAAAGCAAGCGGTCACAGACCCATCAGGATTTTCTTGATAATGGGAGTAGACTTTGTTGAAGTGAACAATCTCATCCAGCTCTGCCAGCAAGACCTGGCGCAGGGTAATCCGGCTGACCGAGCGGGATGACTCAAGCGGATTATTTTGCTTCGCAGGATCTACCGAAAAGGCCATCAGGTGATGAAGCTGCTCGTCGCTCATGATCAGCCCTTTCCCAGAATTGCCGGTCGTTTTGAGATATGCCTCGAAGAGATGCGGGGGCAGACAGTCGTGTAATGCGCGGTTTCCCATTGACTCAATATGAATGCGATACCCCTGTAAACGTTCATTGCGGGTTTCGTCACGCTCATAGAGAGCGACGCTGATGCCAGCTTTTTTGAGTCCCTGAGCCAGGCAGAGACCACCCAGACCGCCGCCGATAATCATGACATGCAAAGCTTGCCGAGACATAGGTGAAGCTCCTTTAGAAGATATCTATTGCTCTCAAAGAGCGCATTGAATGCTTGTTGTCTGGAGTATAGTTCCAGAGCAGGCCGAAGTGTGTCACCCAGGAGGGTGATCCAGGGGATGAATCCGCGCCAGCCTGCTGGTTGCTGTGAGCGTAGGCACGTAGCTTTAGTCTGTGAGATCGAGGTAGCGAGCGAGCGAGATGGCCTCAAAGCGGCTGGTGACATGGAGTTTCTGATAGAGGCGCTGCAGGTGCGTTTTGACCGTATTGAGGCTGATTACCAGGTGTTCGGCGATCTCCTGTCTCTCCATACCGCTTGCCAGCAGACGCAAGACCTGCCGTTCCTGGGGACTTAATGAGGCGAGCAGAGTGGCGGCATCAGTAACTGCTTCATTGGAGCGCTCCTGCCTGGTGTCAAAGGCTTGCAGAAGCGCGCGGATATATATCTGCAGCGATTTTTCCCGCGTTGTGGGAAGTTGAGCGGAAAGGAGCGAGGTGACGATCTCTCCGTTATCGAGGAACAGGCGCAGGTAATGTTCGGAGTGCGCGCTCTGGAGCACTTCGCGGAACTGCTGCCTGGCCTCCTGGGGTTGTTTGAGCTGGTGATAGGCCAGGGTTAGCAAGAGACCAACCTCAAGTGTACTGCGCAGACGTTCGTTTGACGCGGCCTCTTCCAGCCAGGGTTTGAGCAGATTCAGAGCGTCGTGTGCGGCGTTTTGTTGTAACAGCCAGCGCGCCCGCAACACTGCTTCTTTCTCCTGTTGATAGCGCGCGACGGAGAGCCGGGTCTCAGGGGTCTGGGCACTGAGCCAGCGTTGCGCAGCGGCGAAATTGCCAGAGGAAATTTCAAAACCAGCCAGCGCGAGGGATAATTCATAGTATGGCTGAAGAAATTGAGCCGGGTCGAGATGCACGAGCCGTGCCTGGAGCAGTTTTATGGCCTCCCGCAGATTGCCACAGGCCGCGACGATCCTGGCCAGGATCAATGTCGCCTGGACCTGTAAGGATCGATCATTAATGGTGGTGCTGATCGCCAGTACACGTTGTGCCTGCTCTTCTGCCTGAACCAGTTGATTACGCTCATAGGCCAGTTGAGCCATGCCGAGCAGCGCCCTGGCCTGGTCGTTCGAGCCTTCGGCGGTATCTCGCAGCACTGTTTGAAAGAGTTCCTCAGCTTTGTACAGAGTGCCCTGTTCAAGACAGAGCTCGCCCAGCAGCAGGTTCAGGATAATGGACCCCTGCTGTTCCTGGGTGTCTCCAAAAGCAGAAAGTCCAGGGAGCATCGCCTGGTAGGCAGCCTGAAAATGTCCCAGCCAGCGCGCTTCAAGAGCCAGGATGGTCTGACTGATGACGCGCCAGACGGACTGCTGGTCAGGAGAGAAGAGAGTGAGAGCCTGGCGAGCCGCCACCGCTGCCTGGGGAACTTTGCCCTGGCGCACAAAGACCATCGCGCGTAAGGCAGCGACCTCAGCCAGGGGCATCGACTGCTGGCGGATCAGCAGTTGATCTTCAGCATATTGCAAGAGCATCATGACATGGGTAAACGTGGCAGTTTCGAGCTGATCTGAGCTTGAGCTGAATGTCAAAGCGGAAGCATAGGCAAAACAAAGGGCTGGCGAAGTGGCGAGGAGTTCTTCGGGCATAGATTGTAGCCAGCGCACCAGAGCATAAACCTGTGTACTGGCTGCATCCTGGCGTTCCAGCAAGCGTTCCAGCAACGTAAGGACATCAGCGTAGGCGTGCCGTTGGAGTGCTGTTTCGATTGCTTCATCCAGGAAATTGTGCTGTCCATACCAGTGCTGTGCTCGTTCGAGGCAGAGCGCGCTCTGAGTTTCCCCCGGACGTTGACGAGCCTCATTTTGCATCGCCTCAGCAAACAGGGCATGATAGCGATACCAGCCTTCTGAATCCGCGATGGCCTGGAGAAACAGCCCGGCGCGCTCGATTTCCGCCAGCATCTGTGCACTGTCCGAACGACCGGTGACTTGATCGCACAGAGATGCGCAGAGGCGTTGGAGGTGACTGGTCTGGAGCAGAAATATCTGCAGGCTGGCAGACTGCGTGCTCAACACCTCGGTGAGAAAATAATCGAGCAAGTATCGATGGCGACCGGTAAAGGAAGCGAGCAGATGTTGGATATCAGCGGGATTGGTGCGCCCCTGGAAGCCGAGAGAGAAGAGCCGTAGCCCCGCAATCCATCCCTCCATCTGTTCCTCAATGCGATCAGCTATTGCTTGTGGGAGATCGAAAGACAATGTCTGTTGTAGAAAGCGCAGCGTTTCCGCTCGCGAAAAAGCCAGCCGATCGGCATGGATTTCCAGCAGTTGATGCGTGGCGCGCAGGCGGGCCAGAGAGAAAGGGGGATCAGTGCGTGTGATAAGCACAATATGTAGTCCGGGTGGGAGTTGCTCGATCAAAAACATCAGTGTTTGATGAATCTGCTGTTCATAGATCACATGATAATCTTCAAGGATCAAAAGCCCCTGACAATCGAGCAGCGTAATCTCATTGACAAAGGTCGTAATCCATTGCAGAAGAGCCGGAGGCCCGAAACGGGTGCCGTCGCGCACTACCTGGTGAGGAGAGAGAGGCGTCGGATGGGGCAGAAATGCCTGGCTGGCAGCCGAGAGATAGCTCCAGAAACGGAATGGATCATTATCCCCTTCATCAAGGGAAACCCAGCCAGCGGGTGCGGGCCGTCTGTCCAGCCATTGTTGTAGCAGCGTTGTTTTACCAAAGCCCGCAGGGGCAGAGAGCAGCGTCAATTGACATGCTCCAATCCGTTCCAGCAACTCCAGAAGCGCGGGTCGTTCAATGAGTGCCGAAGCAGGGCGTGGTGGCCGCAGTTTTGAAAGCAAGAGCGTCGAGTCTGAGTACGCTTGATATGGCTGTTCTAGAGGCATTATAGAACGCTCCTCTCACCTCTTCAAAGAGCTTGCAGCCTGATGGAATCCTGTGGCATCCGCCGAACGGTTGTCTCACAAAAATCAGGAATGACAGACGGAGTTGTTCAGCCACATGCAGTGTAGCAGAAAGCAGCTCGTCCCCGCAAGATGCTTGCTCTGGTTTTGGCAGAAGCAAAAAAGGTTGCGCGGAGTGCATCCACCTTATCGCGCTGAGCTATCAGACGCCCTATTTTGGAGGACCAGGTCCTCGGATATGCTCAAGGAACGAGCCAGAACAACCCAGAAACCCAGTAGGGCCACAGCGAGCGCAAGCAGAAATGGTAACAGCGTCCAGACGCCTAATGCCTGCGCAAGAATGCCAGCTATCCAGGGAAAAAGAGCGAGGCCAATAATACTACTGCTCACCAGTAAGCCAATCGCGCTCGCGCTCAGATGCGTCGGTACAAGCCTGGGGACCATAGCAACGGAGAGTGGAAAGATCGGAGCTAGACTCAGCCCCAGAAAACAGAAGCCGAACGCAGCGATAGCTCCAATGGGGATGAGCCAGATGATCAGCAAGCCCACAAAAAGGCCAGAGAGACAGAGAAACATAAGCCTGCTATTACTGAGACCCATGCGTTCGGCTTGACGCTGGATCAGGAAACGCCCAAGGGTCAGACCAGACCAATAGCCACTGACCAACCAGCCTGCAACGACTGTTCCCTGTGCGCGATCTTCCAGCAAGAAACTGTAAGCCCAACTGCCGGCACTCTGCTCAACTCCCACGTAAAGCAAGAGAAAAGCAATGAGGAGCCAGACAATTGGCAGAGCGAGTAACGTGCCAAGGGCACCGCCTTTTGCCGGAGTTTCTCTGATCTTTTCAAGCTGAGTGGGAGAGGGTTCGCGCATGAGTTTGATAATTCCAGGGAGAAGAGGAAGGCTCAAGACGAGTAACACCACATAGATGCTATTCCATCCCCAGAGCAGAGCGAGCATCCCAGTAGCCATCAACGGCCCCACCAGGGCGCCTGTTCCCCAAAAGGCGTGCAAATAGTTCAGCAGAATAGGCGAACGAGGTTGCGTACTGATAAAGATATTAAAACCGGTATCGAGCAGACCAAAGCCAAGGCCCATGAGCAGGCGTGCGACAAGAAGCAATGCGAAAGGCAGGTGAAAGACGAAGCCAAGCATCCCTACTACAATGCTACCCCAACCCAATCCGAGCAACCAGCGTAGACCCAGGCGTTCTGTGAGCAATCCACAACAGAGTGCCGAGAGACAATAGCCTATTGATGAAATCAGAAAAAGCAATCCAATGATGGCATCACCCACATGATAAAACGCACTCAGATCTGGCAGGATAACGCCGTTCGTACCGCCAGCGAGACCAAGGAAGATCATACCGGAAAATGCCAGGCTAATCGACGCTTTCGAGGAGGTTCTGGAAGATGTGTTGTTCATATCGCTTCAGAAATCCATTCTGTTCTGCCCTGTATCGCAGAAGAGTAACTGCTTGTTTTCATCTTATCATAGATGGTCTGACCCGGCCTATCTTTGAGGTTGCTCTGGCAGGGCTTTCCTATATATACGGGTAGAACGGGTGTCTGAGGCAGCGTGCTGCCTCAGACACCCGTTCTACCCGTATATATAAATGGGTTTAGCTTAATCTTTTCATCAGAGCCAGCACATTATTGACATAGTTCCAGTTGAAGATGCCGCGATGCTGGACCGACCAGCCTCCTTCGTTGTAGGCACTGATTACCCTGGGCAGGTCGCCATGAAAGTCGTTCCAGAGCCATTCGAGGTAGGTGGCTCCCAGGTTAAGATTATCCGAGAGCTGGTAGGGACTGAGTTGCTGGCCGATACCGGAATTAATACCCTGCGCCGTATAAGGCATCAATTGCATCACGCCGATGCCACCATCCCAGGCGATGACATGCTGTGTCCAGCCGCTTTCTTGCCAGGCGATCGCCAGCAAGAGCCGTGGCGGCAGACGATGGTCAGTCGCGACCCTGTAGAGCAGCGTGTGTACCTGTGAACGGTTCGACCAATCGAGATCTTGATAGTCATACCAGCGCACAACGCCATTCGGTAGTATGCCCGCTCCTCCAGATTGATGGACCAGACTATGTGGCAGACAGAGCCGCTGGTTCACAAAAATCAAGTTGATGTTATGAATACCATTGGCGTGCGCCAGCACCGAAATGGTAGTATGATATTGACTGGCTATATTCGTCAGCGTGTCGCCACTTCTCACGGTGTACCAGCCACAAGAGCTGTTAAGATTGGCATTGGCTGCCAGTAAGCTTGCGCGCAAGCTAAAGGCGGCAATGCTTCCGCAGAGCAGGAGTACGCTCAGGAGGATGAGCGTCAGTTTTGTTGTAGATGTGCGCAGACGACCGGCGAACCTGCGAGAGAGCCGTCCAGGTCGCGCTGGTCGCCTGACCAGATGATGAAGATAGTCCATTGGTACGATGGTCATGGACGCCTGCCTTTCCAGTCGTTTTCAGGGTAAACTCCCTTTCCTGCTCCCAATATATAGGGACGGAAAATCCAGGAAAAGGAATGTAGAGGGATGCATTTCCGCTAAGCTGGAAATAGCGCGCTTGCCCAAGCAAAGGAGCAGCATTATGAAGACCGAGGAAGCGTTAACGGCTACGGTCGAAGAGTACTTAGAGACAATCTATAACATGGGTGCTGAGGGTGAGATCGTGATTGGTGCGCGCCTGGCCGAAAAGTTCCAGGTTGCTCCGCCAACCGTGACAGAGATGCTCAAACGCCTGGTCAGAGATGGTTATGTGGAGATGGACCAGAAGCGCCAGGTGAGATTAACAGAGCCAGGCTATCAGGCTGCCGAGGCTGTGCTGCGCCGTCATCGCCTGACAGAGCGTTTCCTGGTGGATATGTTGGGGATGCAATGGCACCAGGTGCATGAAGAAGCCTGCCGGTTGGAGCATTTTATCTCAGGAGCCGTAGAAGCGCGTGTTCTGGCCAGCCTGAATTTTCCCACGACCTGTCCCCACGGCAATCCCATCCCTGGCCAGGTTGCCAGTGCTCGCACCTACCTGAAAGACCAGGGCGCGATTCGCCTCTCCCAGGTCGCTCCAGGCGAAGTAGTCAAGATCCTGTGCATCTCAGAAGTGGTTGAAGATGAGGAGGCCCTGATTCTCTATCTCCATGAGAAAGGTTTGACACCGGGCATTGAGGTCACGATCTTGCACCAGCCAGATGGATCGGAGGCGTCTCACGAGAACGCATATCGCCTGCTGGCAGGAACCCAGGAGATCTCTATCGGCACAGGCGTGCCCGCGAAAATCTGGGTGGTGCGCTGACTGGCTTCTGGTGAACGAAAAAGCGGAATCGCGGCAGAAAAATACGAAATTCATGGGATAGACCATGGATTTATGGAAAATTCGTAGGAAATCGAGATTTTCCCTGCTAAATAATTGCTAAATAGCAGGTTCTTCGGTTACAATAGAATAGCTAACTGAGTGATGATGGTATTTAGCAGGTGCAGACAATCGTATTTTCCATACCCATTGTTCCCTCTTTTGAAAGGAGCCGCGATGCTTCGGGAACCCTTTAAAATCGACCAGCGAGTGGTAGAAGAGATAGTGACTCGCGAAGATGCCGAGTTTCGTAAACGTACTCCCCGTTCGCAGGAGATCCATACGCGCGCTGAAGCGAGCTTGCCTCTGGGAGTTGCCAGTTCATTTCAGGCGGTTCCACCGTATCCTTTGTTTATCAGTCGGGCAGAAGGCAGTTCGATCTGGGATCTGGACGGCAACGAATATACCGATTTTCATATGGCCTTTGGCAGTTTACTGGTCGGCCATTCCCACCCGGTTCTGACCGAGGCCCTGCGTAAGCAGATCGGTGATGGCCTGCTTTATTCATTGCCGTGCGCCGACAATGTCTACGTGGCTGAGGAACTGGTGCGGCGTTTCGCGCCCCTGGAGCAGGTTCGTTTTTGTAACTCCGGTACAGAGGCGACGATGGAATCTCTGCGCCTGGCGCGTGCTCATACGCATCGCGATAAGATCGTGAAAATCGAGGGCAGCTACCATGGGCATCATGACGCGGTCATGATGAGTACCAAGCCCTATGCGAAGGATGCGGGACCCTACGAACGGCCCAACACCGTACCGGCGACCAAAGGTATTCCCGCCGATGTCACCGGCAATACGATCATTGCCCCCTATAACGACCCTGAGATTCTGGATCAGATTTTATCCGAGCACGAGGGCGAAATTGCCGCCGTGATTACCGAGCCAGTGCTGATGAATGTCGGTATTATGCTTCCCAGAGAGGAATATCTGCAACAGTTGCGCGAGGTCACTCGTCGTCACGACGTTCTTCTGATCTTTGACGAAGTGAAGACGGGCGTGACCGTGGCTCCAGGTGGCATCACCGAACTCTATCCGGTGGAACCCGATCTGATCTGCCTGGCCAAGTCCATCGGGGGCGGCGCGCCCATCGGTGCCTTCGGCGGACGCAAAGATATTATGAACCATATTACCACCGGTGATGTCCTGCATATGGGTACCTTCAATGGCAACCCTATTGCCATGACAGCCGCGCTGGTGACGCTTACCCGGATCTTTACCCCGGAGGCCCATGCCCATGCCAACGAACTCTCCGCGCAACTGGGCCATGCTTACCAGGGCATCATTGACGAGTTTGATATGCCCATGCATATCGCGCAGATCGGCGCCAAGGGCTGTGCCATGTTCCGCCAGGAGCGAGCGTATAGCTATCGCGCCTGGTGGGAGATAGATCTGCGTCTCTCCTATGCCTACTGGCTTTTCCTGGCCAACCGTGGCATTCTTTTCCCGCCCGGACTCGATGACCAGTGGACCATCTCTATCCAGCATACCCAGGACGACATCGACCATCATGCCCATGTCTTCCAGCAATTTGTCCGAGAATTAACCAGATAAAAAAAGAGTTTGTCTTGCCTGTGTTGCACGAAGTGCAACACAGGCAAGACAAACTCTTTTTTTATCTGGAAATTGCTGGACGAAACAGCCTGAATTTGCTATAGTTGCCCCAGAAATTTGCCTGATAGCGTTTTTCAGAGGACAATAAACCGAAGCTCTCTCTTTCGAGAGGATGTAAATTCTTGCAGGATGGCGAATAAACTCATGAGTAGTCAAGACCTTGCCCAATCCACCGCGAACGGAACCGGGGCATCTCCGGTCAACGAGGGAGACAACGCTGTACAACTGGCAGATGTGGCCAGGACACCGACGCTTGCCGCAAATGAAACTCCGGTTGAGCCAGGAGAAACTCCTTTGCCACCAGTAGAGGGCGCGTATGATCCTCCGCCACCATATACACTCAGGTTCTTGCGTGGCCTGTCGTCTTTCTGGCACGATCGTTTGATCGAGGCCGGGTTGATTCTTTCAATGGGACTGTATTATCTCGTTGGCAACCCCGATTTCGGGGCCGGTACTTTTTTGCACCTTCCACCCTATCTCTATTCTTTCCCCTTTCTGGCGATCTTTGCCTGCCTGGCCTGGTATCGTCTCACGTTTGCCGTGGCCTTGCAGCCGCTGGCGCTGCCCTACTATATTGTCCAGAAGACCGTTTTCAGCGCCGGGTCACATCAACTCGATTTCAGCCTGGCGGAGATCAGCCTGGCAGTTTGCGCACTGGTAGCATTGGTCCAGTTGGTGGTACAGCGCCAGGCGTGGCCTTACCGACTCTCCTGGAGCGATCTGCGCGATCGTCTGGGACCATTCTCCATTCCTGTCCTGGTTTTTGTGGTTGCCGCGCTTATTTCGATAGTCGTCGCTGTAGATCGTTCGACGGCCCTGCGTGCGTTCCGTGAAGAGATCTTTGATCCACTGCTCTATGTCTTGCTGGCGCTGTGTTGTTTGCGAACGCGCAGCGACTTGAAGCGTTTGCTGGGCGCTTTCCTGGGGTCTGCGTTGATTGTAGCAGCGATAGGTTTGATTCAGTATCGTTCGCTTGATGGTGGCCGTGTGCACGCCATGTATGGGAGTGCCAATAGTATTGGCCTGTTTTTCGATTATGTTTTGCCCATCGGCATCGCTTTGCTGCTCTTTCAACTGGGCAAGCTACGGCGTTCCCAGGGCAATGTGTGGTTGTGCCTGCTGATCCTGGTTGCTTTTATTCCTCTTGTCTCAGTGCTGGTATTCAGTCAGTCGTTAGGAACTGCCCTGGCGTTGCCGGTGGCCTTGCTCTTTCTTCTGGCCATGTCGGTGCGCAGTCGCAAAACCCTGCTGCTTGGCGCGGGTGCGCTGATCATTCTGGCGATCATCGTTGGTGTTGTTCTGCATAAGCCCCTGACGAATTTTATTGCCAACTGGCATGATAACAGCAAAGGTGTCAGTACAGCGGCCAAGCGTGTCTATCTCTGGATTGTGGCCTGGCATATGATTCAGCACTATCCGATCTTTGGCGTCGGTATGGATAACTGGCTCTGTCACTATACCGCGAATGCCTACTGCCCGGCTTCGGTTACACAGCAACATTACTTGATCAACTGGTGGAATAATCAGTGGACGGGCCTGGCGGATGAGCCATTTCTCTCGCACCCACATGATATCTTCTTGCATGTCTGGGTCAGTATTGGTATCTTCGGCTTGCTGGCCTTTCTGACTATCCTCGGCTTTTTCTACTGGTTGTTCGCGCGCATTGTCAGAACGGTGCGCCAGAGCACGCGTCCTGAGATTGCCTCGCTGGAATGGATGGTCCTGGGCGCTGGTGGTTCTATGCTGGCGGCTCTTAGCCAGGGATTGATAGATAGCTCTTTTCTAGAGCAGGATCTGGCCTTCTGTTTCTGGATGGTCGTGGCATCTCTGCTTCTTCTCCGTGTGTTCTCAGGAACTTCCTGGCGTACCCCAAAATCTATAGGTTAAGTTATAAAAAAGAGCAGAGCAGGTGTATGAGGCGGCCAGCCGCCTCATACACCTGCTCTGCTCTTTTTCTGCCTGTAAGGGGATGGTTCAACCGGGCAGAAATTATAAGGATAGGTGAAACAAAACTGGTGATTTCGAACTCATATCTACGGAGAGAAAAAGTGAGAGAGATACTTTTTGAGGAGACACGCTATGGCCTGGTTTGTAAGTAGCATTGTTGCAGTAGCTGGAATTGGCCTGACCCTTGGCGGCGCCATGATGATCCTTGGTCGGCGCTTTTTGCGGGAGTTTACACGCCCTGGAGTCACTGTTGAATATGGGACACCCCAATGGGGTGGGTGGACCTTCCCCGTATCGACGGTGGAACCTCCCCAGGATTTACAGCGTGTTGTGACCTTCTATTCGGCGGATGGGACACGACTGCATGGAGAATTCTGGGCCCAGACGCACGGTGCTCCAACGATTATTCTCAGTCATGGATTTCACTTCCCCAGTAGCTATTTCCGTTCGGTTGCCGCGCTAGAATATGCCCACGGTGTGAACGTGTTGCTGTTTGATTTTCGCGGGCATGGCAAAAGTGAGCATGTGATTACAACATGCGGCAACGCCGAAATCAATGATCTGGCCGCCGCGGTAGAGTTCGCGGCTAACCAGGACGAAACCACGCTGAATCAGGTCTATATCCATGGATTTTCCATGGGCGCCGCTGTCGCGCTTTTGCTGCCGCCGCATCCCGCCGTCGCGGGTATTATCGCCGATAGCTCATATGCGCGCCTGGACGATATGATCCGCTTGCTCATCCTGCAGGTCCTCAATGAGGAGACAGCGGCATGGCGTGGCCCCGCGAAGATCCTGCGTTTCTTCTTGCCGGTGCTCGCGCATTTAATGCTGTTTGGAGGACGTTTGCTCTTTTATGCACGGTATCGCTACCCGCTGGTGGCTCGCCCTGACCGGGCGATTACTCGTTCTCTTGCCAGGCAGAAGCCGCACAGTCCTGGAGCGATCTTACCGGCGCTTCTCCTGATTCATGCCGAGCATGATCCATTAATTGCGCTTTATCATGCTCACCGTCTGGTTACCATCGCCCAGGCAGCCGGGCGAACAATCCAGGTCTACTATACGCCCTGTGCTATCCATTGTGGCTCCTATGGATATGATCCGCGCCAGTATATGACACTGCTCCAGAAGTTTCTGATGCTGGAAAGCGTGCCCACATTATAGGCCCTGGGCAGGGGATGTGACAAAAAGCTCTTCCCATGTGTGAGCTACCTCACAGATGTGTGAGATAGCTCACAGCGCTAGCGCGAGATAACTCATTGTTTCATACCCCAGGAGGCATTAAACTCTCCCTGACGATCCAAACTTTCTATGGGAGAATGCCTGTGCCAGTAATCGTTGGTATTCCCTTGCAGGTCTTGCTGATCTGGCTGGCCTGCCATTTTATAGGGGATTTTGCCTTTCAAAGTGCCTGGATGAGTATGGAAAAGGGCAAAAGTTGGGAAGTGAATTTCTACCATTGCGCCACATATACCGCGGTCTTTGTCATTTTTGCCCATACCTCGCCACTGGCAACGGCGATCCTTTTGGGGACACATTTCGTGGTAGATCCGCTCAAGGCGCGTTACAAGGTAATTGATCCGATCTGGCTGGATCAACTGCTGCATGTTCTGACAATTGTGTTGATTCTGTTCTTCAAGTTTTAACTTGCACAACAAGCAGGTTTGTCATGGTCGCTATTTCTTCTCCTTTCAATGGGATAGTGTGCAGATTCCGCAGTTTTCGTAGAATCTGCACAGATTCTAAAAGAGTATTTTTGTGCGTAAAGCGGAGCTTTACGCACAAAAATACTCTTTTAGAAAACGGGGCGGAGCGGAGCTATCTTTCAGCAGCTATTCTTGACAGAGTGATGCCTCCTGTTCTAGCATAAAGTCTCGAATTGCAACGAGAAATAGAGGATCATAGTCTTGTCAAAAGCACCTTTCGATGTTCTGGTGATCGGCTCGCCCTGTGA
>Ga0265338_10007234_pt1 | contig 13859 bp, 14 predicted proteins | sample 42126metaG_FD_193579 | JGI IMG/M metagenome (GOLD analysis project Ga0265338, IMG submission 193579) | Rhizosphere microbial communities from Carex aquatilis grown in University of Washington, Seatle, WA, United States - 4-21-26 metaG | ecosystem: Host-associated > Plants > Roots > Rhizosphere... | reverse complement strand
CCCGCAGACGCCGCCGGAGAGGCCGGGACGGCGACCGCGGGAACGGTCTCGCGGGGAGCGCCGAGCACTGCCGCGGCGTAGGCCGCCCGGTCCGAGAAGGCCGCCGCGGCGGCCGCGGCCTGGTCCTCGAAGCCGGCTGCCAGCCCGAGCCCGAGTCCGACCGCGAGCAGCGCCAGCGGCGGCAGCAGCATGGTCAGCGGCACGCGACGCGGCCGCTCAGGCTGCTCCCGGCTGTCCTGGGCCAGTTCCCCGCCGGAGGTGTCGGACCGATCTTCGGACTCTTCGCCGGGGTCGTCGGCGGTCCCGGTGCCCGCACCCGGGCTCTCGCTGTCTCCCCAGCCCAGCCAGACCCGGGCCGCGGCCCGGAGCACGGCTCCGCTGGAGGCGATCAGGGATGCCGCGATCACAATTTCCAGCCACGGAAGGCCAGCCTGGTCCGCCGCGTCCGCCAGCAGCGCGTGCCCGGCCGAGGACACAAAGGGCGGCAGGTCGGCCAGGACCAGCGCGCCCAGCACGATCGTGACGCCGGTGACCGCTAGCCCGCGGCCGCGGCCGCGCAGCTTGGTCTCGCTGACGCTGCGCCGCTGGTGCTGCAGGACGCCGACGCCGAGGAACAGCGCCGACTTGGCCAGGCCGTCGCCGATGACCAGCAGCGACGCGCCGGCCAGGCCCAGCGGGGTGAGCAGGCCGACCCCGATCAGGTAAATGCCCAGGTGACTCATGGTGACAAAGGCCAGCATCCGCTTCAGGTGGAGCTGGGCCAGGGCCATGACCGCGCCGACCAACGCGGTGAGGATCCCGAGCCCGAGCAGCACCGTCCGCATCCGCGGGCCGACCTCGCCGGCCAGTCCGGAGAAGACGGTGTCCCACACCCGGATCAGGGCGAACAGCCCGAGTTCACTCACCACCCCGGCGAACAGCACGCAGACCGGGGTGGGGGCGGAGCCGTAGGCGTCGGGCAGCCAGAAGTGAAAGGGCACGACCGCGGCCTTGACCAGGAAGCCGGTGGCCAGCAGCGCGAACGCGACTACGACCAGCCCGTCGGCGGGCCGTCCGGCCAGCGCCTGGCCGATCTGGGCCAGGTTCAGCGTGCCGGTGCGCGCATACAGGAAGCCGATGCCCATCAGGACGGTCATGCCGCCGAGGCTGTTGGTGACCGCGAAGTTGATCGCGCCCTGCAGCGGCCCCGGTTGCCCGGCGTTGTAGCCGGTCAGCGCGAAGGCGGTCACCGCGACCAGTTCGAACGCGACGAACAGGTTGAACAGGTCCCCGGTCAGGCAGAAGTCGACGCTGGCGGCCAGGAAGATCAGGACCAGGGCGTGGTGCCGCCCGCGGGCGCTGTCGAAGTACCGCCAGCAGTAGACCAGGGCCGCGCAGACCAGCAGCCCGGCCAGGGACGCCATGCCCGCCCCGAGCGGGCCGACCGCGTAGTCGATCCCGATGACCATGCCCCCCGACGGATGCCAGCCGGCGAACCAGTAGACCAGCGGACCGCCCTTACTGGCGAACATCAAGATGACGGTCAAGGTGGTCGTGGCGAGCGCGACCGCGGTGGCGCCCAGGTCCCGGGCCCACCGGGGCAGCAGACGGCTGAACCCGGTCAGCAGGGCCGCGCCGGTCAGCGGAACCACGACCGAGACGGGAATGACGGCCGAAGCCGATACGGCGAGGTCCACCGCGGTCATTCCCTGGTCGCCCGGAGCTCGTCGGGATCCAGCGTCCCGGCTCGCTTGTGGACCTGCACGACCAGTGCCAGCAGCAGGGCGGTCACCGCGGCGCCGACCACCACGTCGGTGAGCGCCAGCGCCTGCATGACGGCGTCGACGGCCGGCCCCGGACGGGCGGGCAGGCCGACGAACACCGGCGCGTGCCCCCCGCTGCGGTACCCGATCTCCAGCAGCAGGACATCAGTCGCGGACTGCGCGACTGACAGGCAGACGACCAGGTGAATGAGGTTGCGGCTGGTCACGACGCCGTATATCCCGATGAGGAAGAGCCACGCGACGACGCCGTAGGCCAGGACGCTCAACGGTGCTCCCCCGATCTGGGCCTCGTCCGGATGACCGCCGTCTGGTCGAGGAATTCCGAGGCCAGGATCGCGAAGCCGCCCGCCACCTCCGCGCCGACGACTATGTTCAGCGCCCAGATGGTGCCACCCGAGAGCAGGTTGCCGGCCGCGCCGAGTCCGATGACGTTACTCAAGAAGTCGGTGCCGGCCAGCAGGCCGAGCAGCCCGATGAACACGTACCCGGAGGCGCCCACCCCGTCGGCGGCCTCAAGCAGGAGGGGCGGCTGGAACCGCTCCACCGTTCGGTAATTGGTGCCCAGGTAAACGACATAGAACGCGCTGGCCAGGATGACTCCGCCCTGGAAGCCGCCGCCCGGGGTGAGCGTCCCGTGCGTGACCGTCTCCAGGCCGACCAGCAAGAGCAGCGAGCTGAGGAACACCGACAGCAGCCACACCGCCGGGCTGGGCGGCGGGATCGCCCGGTCCGGCGCCTTGTCCTTGGGGAGCTGGCGGGTTTCGTCGCTGAGCGGGCGCAGGACCACCGAAATCCCGGCCACCGTAGCGAGCAGGATGAATTCCTCGAACAGGGTGTCGATGCCCCGGTAGTCGAAATTAATCGCCGACACCACGTCGGTGACGTGCCGCTGCACGGGGGCCACCTCGTTCAGCATCCGGGCGTAGGCGCTGGTCTGACTGCCGAACGACGGCAAGCTGGCCAGGCCGACGCCCAGGACCGCGGCCAGCCCGGCCACGGCGACGGCGAAGAAGATCAGGCGCGCGCGGCGGGTCATTCACGGTCCTTCCTGACCTTGGCCAGGCTGAGCAGCACGATCAGCGGCAGCGCGATCGCGCCCACCACGATCTGGGACAGCGCCACGTCACCGGACTGCAGCGACAGGTAGAGGAAAGCCAGCGCCAGCCCGAAGAACCCGGCCGTGAACGCCTGGCGCAACGGGTCCCTGGTCAAGACCACGGCCGTACCCGAGGCGGCCACCCAGACCAGCGCGACCGCGATCAGCGCCTCACTCATGGGCCCTCGTCCCCGGATGGGCCGGCGGACTCGTCGGCTGAATCGGTCCAGGTGGCGCCGCGCCGGATCGCGATGGCGCGGCCCACCGCGTGGCCGGCCAGCGGGTTGGCGGCGATCAGGATCACGGCGACGCCGATGGCGGCCAGTCCGGACGCCGAAAAACCGACACGGACGACCACCGCGGCGCAGATCCCGGTCGAGCCGAGCATCGCGGCCGGGGTGGTCAGATGCATCCGGTCCAGCGGGTCGTCCAGGACCGCCATCCCGATGCACGAGCCGACCACGACGGCCAGCCCCGCCACCAGCAGGACGGCCGAGATGACCCCGGTCACAGCCAGCGCTCCAGGAACCGGGCGAAGGCGACCGAGCCCCCGCTGGACAACGCGGCCAGCACCACGGCCAGCGACGCCAGCCCCGGCTCGCGGTACCCGACCGCCAGGCACAGCACGGCTAGCGCCTGGACGGTGCCGGCCAGCCCCAGGGCGACCACCCGGTGCTCGGCGTCGGAACGCCAGCACACCCACGCGCAGGGAATCAGCGCCACCTGGAGCACCAGCGCCGCGGCGAGGAACCAGTTCATTCCGGCGGTGCCGGGCGGGCATCGGCCGGATGCGGCCGGGGCGGGGAGGAGGCGCCGACTAGCTGATGCACCAGCGCCGTCCCGGCTGCCATGTCGATGTTCAGCACGATCGTGTTCGGTGCCGCGGACAGCAGCGCGGTCAGTACCGCTTCCCGTCGGGCGGCCGGCCAGCCGCTGGCGTCCGGCCCGGTCTCCAGCGGCACGGTGCACAACGCGCTCGGCGTCACCGGGCGGCCAGCCGCCTTACCGGCGGCCAGCGCGAAGACCTGCGCGGTCTCGGTCACCACCTGCCACGGCAGGCCCGCGAGGGTGCGCAGGTCGCCGGCCCGGACGCTGGGTACCATCTTCCCCCGCTGGCTAACGAGGTACCCGAGGCCCACCGCCACCAGCGCCGCCGCCGACCCAGACACCAGGTCCTGCGCGTCCGGCTGGCCGGCCAGCACGATCCACATCCCGAGCAGCGCGCCGGCGTAGACCAGGCCGCCGGTCACCAGGACCGGCCACCTCGACCGTTCTGGTCCGGGCGCACTGCCTGCTCGCCGGCTCGCCTGGCGCTGCCTTGACACGGAAACCTCCTCCAAGCGAGCGATCAGCCCCGATGCTAGCTACCCCTGGCACACGTTTCACGCGTCCGGGCCGGCCTGCGGGCCGGCCGGCCGGCTCAGTGCGGGTCACGGCCGACCTCGGCGCCGCTGGCACCGATGAGGAAGTCGAGGTCGCAGCCGCTGTCCGCCTGCTGCACGTGCTCGGTGTAGAGCCAGGTCCAGCCGCGGGCGGCGGCCCTTGGCGGCGGCGTCCAGGCGGCCCGGCGGCGAGCCAGCTCACCGGCGGGCACCTCCAGGCTGAGCGTCCGGGCGGGGACGTCAAGCGTGATCCAGTCGCCGGTGCTGACCAGGGCGAGGGGGCCGCCGGCGGCCGCCTCCGGCGCCACGTGCAGCACCACGGTGCCGTAGGCGGTGCCCGACATCCGGCCGTCGCAGATCCGCACGATGTCGCGTACACCGCGGTTGAGCAGCCGGGCCGGCAGCGGCACGTTGGCGGTCTCCGGCATCCCCGGGTACCCCTTGGGGCCGCAGTAGCGGATGACGAGCACAGTGTCCTCGTCTACGTCCAGCTCCGGGTCGGCCGCGACCTGGTGGTAGGCCTCGGGCGAGTCGAACACCAGCGCCCGGCCGCGGTGCCTGAGCAGGCCGGGCGAGGCGGCCGACTGCTTGATGACGGCACCGTCCGGCGCCAGGTTGCCGCGCAGCACCGCGGTGCCCCGGCCGGCCGGCTGGAACGGCTGGCCGAAGGGGGTGATGACGTCACGGTTCCAGCACGGCGCGTCCCTGACGTTCTCCCCGACGGTCTGGCCGGTGACCGTCAGCGCGCCGGCCTGCAACTGGTCGCCCAGTTCGCGCATCACGGCCGGCAGGCCGCCCGCGTAGCAGAAGTCCTCCATCAGGTAGCGGCCGCTCGGCTGCAGGTTCACCAGCGTCGGCACGTCCCGGGCGAGCAGGTCGAAGTCGTCCAGGGCGAGCGGGACGCCGAGACGGCCGGCGATGGCCAGCAGGTGAATGACCGCGTTGGTGGAGCCGCCGATGGCCGCGTTCACCCGGATCGCGTTCTCGAACGCCGCCCTGGTCATGATCGCGGCCGGGGTCACCTCGCGCTCAACCAGGCCGACGATGACCTGCCCGGCCCGCTGCGCGGTCTCGTAGCGGCGGGCGTCGACCGCGGGCCAGCTAGCGGAGTACGGCAGCTGCATGCCCAGCGCCTCCGCCATCGAGGCCATGGTGGACGCGGTGCCCATCGTCATGCAGTGCCCGTTGGAGCGGGCCATGCAGCCTTCGGCGACGGCGCACTCGGCCTCGGTCATCCGCCCGGCCAGCAGGTCTTCCTCCCAGCGCCAGACCGCGGTGCCGGAACCGACGTCGCCGCCCTGGTACTTGCCCGACAGCATCGGGCCGCCGGTCACCATGATGGCGGGCAGGCCGACGCTGCTGGCCGCCATCAGCAGGCCCGGGGTCGTCTTGTCGCAGCCGGACAGCAGTACCACCCCGTCCAGCGGGTTGGCCCGGATCAGCTCCTCGGCCTCCATCGCGAGCAGGTTCCGGTACAGCATCGCGGTCGGGCGCAGCAGCGTCTCGCCGAGGGCCATGGCCGGGAACTCCAGCGGGAAGCCGCCCGCCTGCCACACGCCGCGCTTGACCGATTCCGCCACCCGGTGCAGGTGGACGTTGCACGGGGCGAGTTCCGACCAGGTGGTGGCGATGCCGATCACCGGGCGGCCGTCGAATACCTCGGGGGTGAAGCCCTGGCTGCGCATCCACGCCCGGTGATTCATCCCGGACCGGCCGGTCGCCGCGAACCAGGTGGCGCTGCGCCTGCCGGGAACCAGGGGCCTGCTGCTAGTCGTCATGGCTTCATCTCTATCCCGGTGCCGCGATGATGGGAAGCCGGGGCGGCTGGGCGAGTAAAGTCCAGCCCATCGAGCCTGTCCCGACGCCGGAGACCGATCAGCGATGACCCTCGACCCGCTCTCGTACCAGTGCCCCGAGCACCACACCGACCTCACCCCGCTGGTGACGGAGGCGCTCGACGACGACGCGCCGCCGGTCGCCTTCTTCGGGCTGCGGAGGAAGCCGTCCGGGCCGCGCCCGTTTCAGGTGATCGTCACCTGCCCGGGCGCTGGCGGGGCCGCCGCGCACCAGCTCACCTGCGCGGGAAACTGGACCCAGTGACGCCGCCAGCCGGGCCGGCCCCCGGGGCGGCCCCCGGGGTGGGGAACCCGCCCCCGCCAGTGCCAGCTCCCCCGGCCGCCGGCCTGACCTCGGTCCGCCCGCCCTCCCCCGGTGAGCTGGCCTGGGCTGAGCTGGCCAAGCAGCTCACCCCGGCCGCGTCGATCACCCGGATCGACACCGTCACCGCCCGCGCGGTCACCACCGTCACCGTGATCGGGCTGCTGCTGACCGGCCTGGGCGCGCTCGGCGCGGACCAGTTCGCGGCGGACGGCACCGCGGCTACCAGCCTGGCGGTGGCGGCCGCACTGACCGCGGCCCTGGCTGTGGCGTGCGCGCTGGTCGCCCAGGTGCTGACGATTAGCCGGCACCTCAACCCGGCTGACTTGCTCGAGGTGAAGGCGTGGTACCGGCGGCAGTTCTCGGTCCGGGCTTACGCGACCCAGGCGGCGACGGTGCTGCTGATCGTGGCGGCGCTGCTGGCGGGGGCGACGGCGGCGACGGCGCTGCTGACGGCGCCGACGGCTAGTTCGCCCGGCTCCGGGGCGACGGCGACGCCAACGGCGACCAGGCCTTAGTGCGCGGCCGGGCTATGCGAGCGCTTGCTCTAGCTGGGCGATAAGCGACTCGGCATCGGCCGTGTCGGCTGCGGCACCCGGCCCAACGTGACGGAAGTTGTCGAGGGCAGCATGGGCGTAGTGCAGCGCATCACTGAGTCGATCAGCGTTCCTGAGCAGCAGGGCGACGCTGTACCTGGTCTGGCCAGCGCCATAGACGTTCCCCTGTACTTCAAAGTGCCGAATAGCACGCTGATAGTGACTAAGCGCATTTACCATGTCGCCCGCGAACAGGTACACCGTGCCGATGCCATCCTCGCAGATCGCTCGGGACACGTGATCATCTGATGGGAACAGTTCCAATGCCGCCAGGGTGTCCCGGAGAGCCTCGTTAATGTGCTTCAGGAGCACGGATTTGGGTTCCGCCTGAGTGGCAGCGACGAGGAAGCGATTCTCGGCCACCTTAGCCAGCGAACCCAGGCTCCTGGCCCTCCCCACTCGATCGCGCTCGGGGCGAAGGCTGAGGCTGCGCCGGAACCAGCGCTCAGCTTCGTCCAAGTCGCGCAGCTCGGGCACTCGCATGTAGGCGTTGCCAAGCGAGCCTGTCATCTGCGCTTGCCAGTTCGTGTCGCCGAGCCGCTCGGCCAGCGCTAGTGACTCCTGAAGGTAGCTAAGGCATCTCGGATCGTCCGTTTCAGTGAGCATGCGACCGTAATGGGCGAGCTGGGTGCCGTAATTCCGGATCTGAGTACGTTGCTGCGAGGTGAGGTGGTCCGTCGCCGTCGTCAGCGCGATCTCTGCCTGCTTTCCCTGCGCAGCGATCAAACTGCGGCACAAGGAAGTGGCGGTCGGCCAGTCGAGTGCCTGTTCTGCGATGCGCGCGCGATAGCCGGCGATAACCTCCCACTGGGATTCGCGCCCGGGGAGCGCCTCTCCGGTGGAGGTGTCGGTTACCGCTGGGGCGATGGTAGCCACCAGCCTGGCCCACTCGTTGTGGCGGCCAGTAATCCCGTACAGCGTGTAAAGCCCCTGCATGCAATCGACCATTTGGCGCCACAATTTTTCGGTCCGCCCGATCTCCGTGCTATGCAGCAGGTTCCCCTCCTCGGCTGCGAGGGTGCCGAGGACCTGAGTGATCGAGCCTTCCTCCGACTGGCGGAAGCACTGAAGACCCAGTAGCGCCGACGCCCTCGCGTAAGCGCGGTTGGCACGTCGGACCGCTGCATCACCTTCCTGACCATAGACCTTGCTAAACAACGAGGAAAAATACCAGGGTAGCGCCGGGTGAATCGCGTATACGCTGGCGCCGATCGGCGTCAGCAACCCGATGTCGACCGCCCGGTCGAGCAGATCGGTGCACGATGCCAGCTCCAACCTGGCCAGCTCGGACAGGGCATCCTCTTTGGTCGCAGCAGGGTCACCCATAAGCCTCAAGACGTCAGCGTTAACAGTGTCACGGAACAAGTGCAACGCCGCCAGCTGGCTCCGTTCGGCGTCAGTGAACGCCTGCGCGAAACCGTAATCGAGCGACGCGGCGAGGGATCGCGTGCGGCCAAGCTCGGCGTCCTGACTGGATTCCGGTGCTGCTTCCCCTGCCCGTAGCCGGTCGACGAACGCGGCTAGCTGCTCACCAGTGGTGAGGTTTTCGCGCAGCGCCTGGCCGGTCACCACCGTGATCGTGAGCGGGTTGCCGGCCGCGAAGCGCAGCAGCGGCCGCCACTCCGGGCCCACCGTCCGGCCCTGCCGAGCACCGATAGCGGCGGCTAGCTGCAGGCTTTCCCGCATGGGCATCGGAGGCAAGCGCACCCGGGCAAGCAGATCGCCGAGCCAGCCGCGTTCATCACGCCGGGAGGTCAGCAGCACCTTGCAGCTGGTGTGCTGAGCGAGGTCACGTAGCAGGTCGGCCAGTTCCGTCTGCTCAGCGGCGGTCCAGGTGCTGGCCGTTCCGGCCGGGAACCCGCTGACCGGCTCGACGTTGTCCCACACCCACAGGACCGGAAGCTGCGCGAGTACCTGCAGGACGATATGCCGCCGCTCGGCTGGGCCGGTGATCGCCGCCCAGGCCTTCCCGTAGGCCGGCTCGATCAGCGGCGCGAATGTGTCGCCCGCCTGGCCGATCAGCTGGTCGGCGGTCAGGTGGCGTTCGAACGAGGACCACAGCACCGGCCCTGGCTGCTCCAGCCGCAGGTGGTCGAGGCCACCGGTTACCTTGTACCAGCGGCCGAACTCGGCCGCAGTGGTGGACTTGCCAGCGCCCGCGTACGCGTGCAGCAGCACCGTCCGCTGCGTGTCGAACGCCCGGTCAAGGGCGAGCAGGGTCTCGTCGCGGCCGAAGAAGCCGGCGTCGGGCGGCCGCGGCAGGCCGTCTGGGGCCACGCCAGCTTCGGCCTGGGCGGGCTCACCGGGTGTGAGGTGGATGACCGGGGCGTCCCCTTCGGCTGACCTCAACAGTACGAGCGGCGCTGCTTCGTAGACCAGCGGCACGGCCCAGTCCTGCAGGGCGACCGGGACCGCACCGATCTGCCGGGTGGGGTCGGCCGCGAGTGCCCGCCGGGCGGCGGTGGCCGCCTCGCCCAGGGGGCGCCCGGCCAGCAGGTGCGCATACAGGTCGGCCATGAACTGGGCGGCCGTCACCACGTAGACGTTGTAGCGCATCGCCACCACGCCGGGCACGCCAATGTCGGCGATCTCGGCCGCGAGCGACCCGTAGGCCCGGATCCGGGCGTGCACGTCGCCGGTCAGCCTGTCGCCGGCTGAGTCCTCACCTTCGGGCGCGCCGCCGGCCCCGAGTGGCTGGGACTGCGCCTCGGCGTAGGCCGACCGGCAGGCGTTGAGCACCAGCACCGGCACCTGGGTCTCGGTCAGCAGCCGACCGAGCGTCGGCCCGTCGACCAGCTGCGTGTTCTCGAGGCCGCCGGGAACCTGCGCGCCAGGTGGCGCCTCGAACAGCAGGTAGCCGTGCCGACCCGGCCGGACTGGGCCCGCCACCGAGATCCCGTATCGCAGCGGCGACAGCCCGGGCCCACCCGCGCCGCCGGTCCGTTCGCCGTCTCCACGGAGATCGAGGTTGGCTACGTCCAGGTAGTCGCCGTGCCCGTCAAAGTGCACCACGTGATAGGGGCGGCCGGCCGCGCTGGCCGCGCGCAGCACCTCGGCCAGCCGGGCGAAGGTGGCTGGGCGGAGCACGTCCAGGTCGAGGCCGGGCATCTGGTCGGCACCGCCGCGGACCAGGCGGCTGGCGACCGAGCGGAACGGCACGTCGTCGCGCCCGCCGGGGCGGCAGATCACCAGCAGCACCCGCAGCCGGTCGCCCGTCGGCGCGGGCAGCCGGGAGTGCCCGGCGGCGCGGACATGGGTGCGGACGAAGGAGCCCGCGCCCAGGGCCACCGGGGCGTCCAGGGCCGGGTCGCGCAGCAGCTCCCAGGCCAGCCCGGGGCCGTCACCAGGATCGGCGTCCACCTCGACGCGGACCTCGTCGAGCTGGTCCCGAGCGCGCTCCCAGATGCCGGCCGCGTCCGGGCTCGAGAACACCTGGCGGAACAGTTCGGCGCCGGCATCCGCGAGCACCCGTTCGGCACTGGCTGCCAGGGCGGGGGCGGGGGCGGCGGGCGCCTCGGCGTAGTCCTCCAGGTACCAGCGCAGCAGCTCGCTGTCGCTGCGGTCGGCCGGCAGGCCGAACTCGGCCACCGCTACGCGCCGGGCCCGGTCGTCCTGCCAGGTCACTTCGACCCGGCGCCCGGTGGCTCCCGCCGCCCCCGGGATGTCGCTGATCCGCAGTTCCGGCATTGCCGCTCCCCAGGGCTCCGCCTTTGTGGTCACGGTGATAGTACCGGCGATGGGCGCGCAGTTACGCAAACCGCACCGACCGCGCGTTAAGCGCCTTTTTCGTGAGTCGGCGGATTCAGCCGTAGCGCCTGATCCGCTCCTGCTCGGCGGTCCAGGTGCGGTCCAGCTCGGCATCCAGCTCGGTCAGGCTGGCGGCCAGCCGCGCCCACCCGGCCGCGTTCAGCCGGCGACGGCGGTCATAGCGGTACTGGCACACGCAGGCGGCCAGCCAGCCGGCCACGATCAGAGTGCACGCGACCACGGTCGGCACGCTGGGCGACACTGGAGACCTCCTGTTGCGCGGTGTGATCTGTGATGCTCAGTAAGACGGCGGCTACCCCGGCGGAGGTCGCCCAACCGTCGGCACCGGACGAATCGGGCCGCGCGCATCGGCAGTACCGGCAACGAGGGCGTCACCCCGGTGTATCGTCAGATCCGATATCGACATGCCGCCTGGGCTGCACCAGGTGCCGCGACGTCCGGTTTCCGTGACGCTGGCGCGGCGCCCGGGACGGCCGGCCCGGGCGCCGCGGAGGAACAGTGTGGCTGACTCACCCGTGCAGTTCCCGGAACCGGCCAGCCCCGGCCTGTCCACCAGGCCAGCCGACGATGCCGCGTACCTCGCCTACCGCTCTGACCTGTCCTCGGTCCGCGCCCTGGTGCTGAGCCGCGCCCGCCAGGCGGGCCTGCCTGAGGGCCGGGCCAGTGACCTGGTGCTCGCGGTCAGCGAGGTGGCGGCTAACACGCTGCGGCACACCGGCTCGGCGGGAACGCTGGCGGTCTGGCACGACGCGGACGAGATCGTGTGCGAAGTGCGCGATGCGGGGATTATCACCGACCCCCGGGTCGGCCAGGTGAAACCGGGGCTTGACGCGCCCGGCGGGCACGGGCTCTGGCTGGTCAACCAGGTGTGCGACCGGGTGGAGATCACCTCAGGTGCCGGCGGCACGACAGTGCGCATGCACATGACGCTGCGGCGGCCGGAAGCAGCGGGCTGAGCCGCCCCGGGCAGCGCCCGCATGTGGTACAACACGGGGGTGGACCTGCTCACGACCTCTGTCGCGACGGTCGAGTCGGAAGGCGAGCCGTACACGCTGGTGGAGCTTGTCGGAGAGGCCGACGTGACCAACAGCGACGCCCTGCGCGACGTGCTCGACGCTGAAGTGGCCAAAGAACCCCGCACGCTGATCATCGACCTGTCCGGCTTGCGCTTCATGGACTCGTCGGCGCTGCACGTCATCTTGCGGGCCAACCGGGCGATGGACCGCCTCGGCGGTGTGCTGTCGCTGGCCGGCCCGCGCGAGCCGGTAGCCAAGATGCTCCGGCTGACCGCCGCTGACCAGCTGGTTCCCGTCTACCCGACCGTGTCCGATGCGAGCGCCGGATAAATCTCGCGCCGGGGGCTGTTCATCCGCGGCCCGCGTGGGATATGGTGTGTCCTAGTGGTGCCTACGACGCAGGCACGTTTCACGCCATCTTGGCGTGCGTGCTCGCGTGGCCACTTTCTTAGTTGAAGCTCCCGGCCCTCGGACCGCTCGCCGTGATGGGAATCCCCCGCGGTAAGGAGCTTCCCGATGAAGATCGCCCTGGTTGCACAGCACGCCACCTCCATGGCTGGTGACAGCGCCGGACAGCTGAACGACACTCGGCTGCGTGAGCTGAGCCACTCGCTGGCGGGTGAAGGGCACCGGGTGACCGTGTACGCGCAGCGGAACGGCACCGCCGGGCAGCCTGCCCGCACTGAAGTCGAGCCTGGCGTCACTGTTGAGTACGTCGGCCCGGCCAACGCCAGCCCGGCCAGCACTGACAGTGGTGACCACCGCGAGTCGGAGCTGCTTGCCCAGGTGCCCGCGTTCAGCCGCCCGCTGCACGAGCGCTGGACCGCCGACCGCCCCGACGTGGTGCACGCGATGCGCTGGACCAGCGGCCTTGCCTCGCTTGCGGCCGCTCGCGACCTGCGCATCCCGGTCGTGCAGTCGTTTAACTCCCTCGGGGTGGCCGAGCAGCGGCACCACGTGATGCCGAGCGACGCCGGCACCGAGCGCATCCGGCTGGAGCCCGCCATCGGCCGCAGCGCCACCGCCGTGCTGGCCGGCAGCTCCGAGCAGCAGTCGGACCTGACCCGGCTGGGCGTGCCGCGCCGGCACATCCGGGTGGTTCCGGTCGGCGTCGACACCGACGAGTTCAGCCCGGAGGGCCCGGCCGCCGAGCGGGCCGCCCGCCCCCGCCTGGTGACCGTGGCCGACCTGTCCGAGACCGACGCGCTGGCCAACCTGCTGCGGGCGATGTCGAAGGTGCCGGGCGCCGACCTGATCGTGGCCGGCGGCCCGTCCCGCGACCAGCTCCGTGACGACCTCGGCTACCGCCGGCTGGTCAAGCTGGCCGACAGCCTCGGGGTGGGCAGCCAGGTGACCTTCGCCGGCCAGGTCGGCCGGGGCGCCCTGCCGCCGCTCTTCCGCTCGGCCGACCTGCTGGTCAGCGTCACCGAGTACGACCCGACCGGCCTCACCTCGATCCAGGCGATGGCCTGCGGCACCCCGGTGATCGCCTCCGCCGTCGGCGCTCAGGTCGACGCGGTAGTGGACGGCACCACCGGCATCCTGGTCCCCCCGGGGCGCCCGGCCCTGCTCGCCCAGCGGATCCGTCAGCTCCTGCAGCACCCGATGCTGCTCGAGGCGTTCAGCGTCGCCGCGGCCGACCGGGCGCAGTCCCGCTACTCCTGGAACCGGATCGCGCACGAGACGGTCTCCGTGTACGACACCGCCCTGGCGGCCTGACCCGGGGTACGTCCCCGACTTGACCTCGTGCCCGCCCGGCGCGTCCCAGCGCAGGGCGGGCACGATCATGTCCGCACCTGGCCGCGTCCGGCCGGCCGGCGCGCCGGCCACCCCCGTGGCCTGCCCGCCGTGGCGATGACGCCTGGACGGGCAGAGGCAAGACGCACCCGTTCGGTACCGCTGTTATTTCTAAGGCACTGAAGCGGCTCCGCCGCGTCTTGCTGTTATCACGAGCGAGGCAGCCCGGCTGATTAACGTGGATGTTCGTGCACCCTGGAGGGTGCACGAACATCCACCATGATCGGCGGCGATCATTTCTTGCTGTTATCCCGGCGGGTGGTGGGTGCGCGGGGCGCGGCGGG